>Ga0075530_1000177_pt1 | contig 28560 bp, 24 predicted proteins | sample NGEPerD_2_FD_75101 | JGI IMG/M metagenome (GOLD analysis project Ga0075530, IMG submission 75101) | Arctic peat soil microbial communities from the Barrow Environmental Observatory site, Barrow, Alaska, USA - NGEE PermafrostL1-D | ecosystem: Environmental > Terrestrial > Soil > Wetlands > Peat ... | reverse complement strand
GCGGCCCCGAGGGCCCTCCCGCCGACATGCAGCGCCACGCAGAGGAGGGCTGAGCCGTGCCCATGCCCTTCTACGTCTCCCCCGAGCAGCTCATGCGGGACAAGGCCGACTACGCCCGCAAGGGTATCGCCCGGGGCCGCTCGGTGGTCGCGCTCGAGTACGTCGACGGGATACTCTTCGTCGCTCCCAACGTGTCTTCGACCCTCTATAAGATCTCGGAGATCTACGACCGCATCGGGATCGCAGGCGTCGGCAAGTTCAACGAGTTCGAGCAGCTCCGCATCGGAGGTATCCGCCTTGTCGACATCAAGGGCTATAGCTACTCGCGTGAGGACGTCACCGCAAAAGGCCTCGCCAACGCCTACTCACAGAGTTTGGGAAACATCTTCACCTCCGAGGTCAAGCCCTACGAGTGCGAAATCCTGGTCGGCGCGGTGGGGGACAGGACCGAGGAAAACGAGCTTTTCCACATTCTCTACGACGGTTCGGTGACGGACCGCTCGGGCTGGGTCGCCATGGGCGGCGCGTCCGACCGGCTCTTGGGTGAGCTTGAGCAGCGCTATCCCGAGGGCTATCCGGGCACGGCCCCCGATCTCTCTGCGGCCCTGCACATCTCGCTCGACACGCTGCAGACGGTCGAAGAGCGCGAGCTCGAGGCGTCCGGGCTCGAGGTGGCGGTGCTGGACCGCACCCGGGGCCGGCGTAAGTTCCGCCGCGTGCGCGGCGAGGCCCTGGAGGAGCTGCTCCACTAGCACCGAGGGGTGGTGCCCCTTCTCCCGGCCACGGTGGCTGAGGTGCGACTGTCGCACGTGGACCACCCAAACCGGTGGCTGAGGTGCGACTGTCTCACGTGAACCACCGCTAGGCCCGGCCGCCGACTATCCTGTTTGGGTGGAAAGGCGCATATTCGGGACCGAGAACGAGTACGGGGTCACGTGCACGTTTCGGGGCCAGCGGCGGTTGTCACCCGACGAGGTCGCCCGCTACCTGTTCCGCAGGGTGGTGTCGTGGGGCCGCTCCTCCAACGTCTTCTTGGAGAACGGCGCCCGGCTCTATCTCGACGTGGGCTCCCATCCCGAGTACGCGACGCCCGAATGTGACTCCGTCTACGACCTCGTCGTGCACGACAAAGCCGGCGAGCGCATCCTCGAAGGGCTTCTGAAGGCCGCCGAGGCCCGCCTTCGGGAGGAGGGCATCGCCGGAGACATCTACCTGTTCAAGAACAACACCGACTCCGCCGGAAACTCCTACGGCAGCCACGAGAACTACCTCGTGGGCCGCTTCGGCGAGTTCGGCCGCCTCGCCGATGCGATGATCCCGTTCTTCGTCACCCGCCAGATCTTCTCGGGGGCCGGAAAAGTCCTGCAGACGGCCCGGGGGGCGCTGTTCTGCATCTCGCAGCGCGCCGAGCACATATGGGAGGGGGTGTCGTCGGCGACCACCCGCTCCCGGCCGATCATCAACACCCGCGACGAGCCTCATGCGGACGCCGAGAAGTACCGGCGGCTGCATGTGATCGTCGGCGATTCCAACATGAGCGAGTGGAGCTCCTACCTCAAGGTCGGGACCACGGCGCTGCTGCTGCGGATGATCGAGGAAGGCGTCCAGATCAGAGATATGACACTCGAGAACCCGATCCGGGCGATCCGCGAGATCTCCCACGACACCACCTGCCGGCGCCGGGTGCGGTTGGCGAACGGCCGCGACGCGTCTGCACTCGACATGCAGAAGGAGTACCTCGACAAGGCGCTGAAGTGGGTCGACTATCGCGACGACCCCGTGCTCAAGGAGATCGCTGCGAACTGGCAGCACGCCCTCGTTGCCCTCGAGGAAGACCAGTCGAGGCTCGAGAAACAGGTGGACTGGATCGCCAAGCGAAAGCTCCTCGAGCAGTACCGAGAGCGCCACAGCCTCCCCTTGGCGCACCCTCGCATCGCCCTGATGGATCTCGCCTATCACGACGTCAATCGCAAACGCGGTCTCTACTACCTGCTCGAGAACCGCGGGCTTATGGAGCGCGTCTGCGACGAGGCCGACATCGAGCGGGCCACCGAGCAGCCTCCGCAGACCACCAGGGCCAAGCTCCGCGGTGAGTTCATCGGCGCAGCCAAGCGCAAGCGGCGCGATTTCACGGTCGACTGGGTCCATCTCAAGCTCAACGACCAGGCCCAGCGCACGGTTCTATGCAAGGACCCGTTCCGCTCCCAGGACGAGCGGGTGCAGAAGCTCATCGCCTCGTTGTAGTGGCCGTGCTGTGATCTGAGGGTGGCCACTTTTGTCGAGGCCGAGATAGTGGAGGTCATCGAGGAGAGCGCCGGCCTCGTTCTGGTGCGAGTGGAGGCGGGCGAGAGTCTCTTCGAAGCGGCGGGCTTCCCCTCGATGCTCGGCCCCCTGCATCTCGGCGACCGCATAGTGGTCAACACCACGGGCATCGACCTTGAGCTCGGCACCGGCGGGGTGGGCTTCGTGCTGTGGAACCTCGATGGCGCGGGGCCCCAAGACAGGGGGCCGGGCCACATCGTCAAGCTTCGCTACACGCCGTGGCAGATGAACGTGGCGGCGGCAGAGGCGCCCGAGAGCCCTCATCACGAGGCTCTGGCCGGGGCCTCGGAGCTCGGCGGGATGCCGGTCGTCGCGTGCGGCCTGCACTCCCAGATAGCGGGGGTCGCTGCCGGGATAAAGGCGCGGGCCCCGGAAGCGCGCGTGGGCTACCTCATGACGGATGGAGGGGCGCTCCCGCTTGCCTGGAGCCGTCTCGTCTCGGGAATGCGGGCCGCCGGCCTCGTTGACTCGACCTGCACCTCCGGGCATGCTTTCGGCGGCGACCTGGAGGCGGTCAACGTCTTTTCGGGCCTCGCCGCGCTGCGACACGCGTCCGCGGTGGACGTCGTCGTCGTGAGTCTGGGGCCCGGGGTGGTGGGCACGGCCACCACGCTGGGGTTCTCGGGGATCGAGCAGGGCCAGGTCCTCGACGCAGCCTTCGCCCTGCAGGGACGAGGCTACGCCTGCCTGCGCATCAGCTTTGCGGATGCGCGGGCGCGCCATCGAGGTGTGAGCCACCACACACTCACCGCCCTGGGCGTCGCCGCCCGGGAGCGGGCCACCGCGGTGTTGCCCCGGCTTGGTGCGCAGGAGATGGACCGTATCCGTGGCCAGCTGGCGGTCCTCGGGGGGCGCCACGAGCTCGTCGAGGAGGACGGCCACCCCGGGCTCGAGCTGCTCGCCGCCCGGGGGCTCCGCCCTACGACTATGGGCAGGGGCATCAGCGAGGCACCGGAGGGCTTTCTGGCGGCGGCGGCGGCCGGCAGCGCGGCCGCCAGAGCCCTGACTCCCTACCCCTGACATATCCCCAAAGGTGGTCAAACGTCCTCGGTCCGCTTGTCACCACCGTTTTGGGGGGTCAGAGGTCCTCGGTCCGAATTTCACCACCCACGGATCGAAAACGAGGCCCCGGCCCTGACCTTCCGGCGCTAACCTCGGCCCATGCATCGCATAGAGCGGCTCATCAATCTCATCGCGGCCCTGCTCGACTCGCCCCGGCCGATGTCCGCCGAGGAGATACGACGCCGAATAGCAGGCTACGACCAGCCGACGGATGAGGCCTTTCGAAGGGCCTTCGAGCGAGACAAGGAGTCCCTGCGCGCGATGGGCGTTCCGATCGAGATGAGGAGCACCGACCCGTTCTCCGAGCAGATGGACGCCTACACGATCCCCAGGCACCGCTACTACCTCCCCCAGCTCGATCTCGAGGACGACGAGGTGGCGGCTCTTAGGATCGCCTCCGAGATCCTCCTGGGGCCGGGAGAGCGGGCCGGGGCGGCGCTGCTGAAGCTGTCGCTCGACGCCCCGCCGTCACAGGCCGGGACGCGTCTGGTGTGGGGGGCCGATCTCGCCGCCGAGCAGCCACTCTTGGCGGTGCTCTACGAGGCGGTGACCCAGGGCAGGGTGGTGAGCTTCGATTACACCACCGCCACCGGCGCCGGGGCGCGCCGCATCCTCGAGCCCTACCGGCTCCTGCATCGGAACGGGCACTGGTATGCGGTGGGGCGCGACCGGCAGCGCGACGCGATCCGCGCCTTTCGCGTGTCGCGCATGAAGCCCAAGGTCACTCTCTCAGACGACGGCTTCGAAGTCCCCGAGGAGTTCGACGCCGCGGCCCATCTCGGCGAGGCGTGGGAGATCGGGGAGGACACGCAGCCTGCAGTGGTCCGCTTCGAGCTCGCCATGCGCTGGTGGGCCGAGCAGAACCTGGCCTCGAGCCCGCTTAGGGAGGCCGGCGACGGCGCCCTCGAGGTCGAGATGCCCGTGGGCAACCCCGACGCCTTGATCTCATGGGTGATCGGTTTTGGAGGCGCCGCCGAGATCGTGTCGCCGGAGGCGGCGCGGGCTCGTCTGCTCGACCACCTGGCTCCCTTTCTCGAGGAGACCAGGGCGTGAGCTCTGCCGCCCCTAGCGCCCTCGACAAGCGCCTCACCCGCATTCTGCTGCTCATTCCCTACCTGCTGAAGAACCCGGGGACGACCACCGGCGAGCTCGCAGAGCGCTTCGGGGTGGCTGAGGAGGTCGTATCGGAGGACCTGCAGCTGGTCTACGTGTGCGGGCTGCCCGGCTACGGGCCCGGCGACCTCATCGATGTGAGCTTCACCGGGGACCAGGTCTTCGTCGACACCGCCGACTACTTCGGAGCCCCCCTGCGACTGACCCCGGCGGAGGCGCTCGCCCTCTATGCGGGAGGACAGGCGGTCCTGGAGCTTCCCGGTATGGAGGAGGCCGGGGCGCTGCGGAGGGCGCTCCGAAAGCTGGGCGCGGCCCTGGGTGCGGGACGGCCGGAGTCATCCGTCGAGGTCCACCTCGCCGGCGGCCCGGCTCGCCACATGGAGGTCCTGGGACGGGCGCTCACAGACTCCCGGCGAGTTCGCATGGAGTACTTCTCCGCCTCCCGTGGTGTGCTGACCGAGCGCACGATCGACCCCTGGGGGCTCGTGGCGACCCTAGGGCGCTGGTATCTCGTCGCCTTCGACCACCTCTCCTCGGAGGAGCGGATGTTCAGGGTCGACCGCATCAAGGGGGCCGAGTTGCTCGACGAGGCGGCGGAGGTCCCCGCAGACTTCGACCCCTCCTCCTATCGGGAGGTCTTTCGGGCGCGGCCCGAGCAGGAGGTACTGAGCTTCGAGATCTCTGCCGAGACGAGCGGCTGGTTCATCGACTCCTATCCGTGCCGGAGCGTGACAGAGCTGGACGACGGCTGGTTCAGGGTCGAGCTGGTTGCGGGCGGCCGAGCGGGGGCCGCCGCGCTGCTGCTGCGGCTCGGCCCCCACGTGCGTGCGGTCGAGCCGGACGAGCTCCGCCAACAGGCGCGCACGCTGGCGGCCGCCATCGCCGCTCGCCACCGGGCGTAACTCTGTTCGCCGACCAGCCTCTGGCCTCCCCTGGGGGGGGCAAACGCGGACCGTGGACACTCTTGAAGCGCGATCCTCCAGCGGATCGCTGATTAGCCCACAGAAAACCGTGGGTAAACGCGGACCGTGGACATTTCCCACCACGGGGGGGCGCTGCCCGGGCCGGGTGGGGATCGGGACCGGAGGACTGCGGCTTCCGGCTCAGGCGCCCCTGGAGGCCTTCAGGCGCACCACGTTGCGACCCGACTGCGGGTGGGGCAGCGAGAATGAGAACGTCGATCCTTTGCCCCAGCTCGAATCCGCCCAGATCCGGCCCTGATGAAGCTTGACGAGCTGAGAGCATAGATAGAGGCCGACGCCGATGCCCCCATGCTTACGGGTCGAGGAACTGTCGATCTGGCGGAAGCGGTCGAAGATGTGAGGCATGTCGGTCGAGAGGATGCCCTCGCCCCGGTCCACCACTTCGACCACGAGCTCATCCTCGTTCTCGAGCTCGCGCGCCCGCACGGTCACCGGCTCAGACGAATACTCGAGCGCGTTCGAGAGGAGGTGCCGGAGCATCAGCGCGACTTTGGTTCGGTCGATTGGCCACTGAAGCTTGCGGGGCACGTCGAGCTCGATCTCACGGCCGGGGAAACGTTCCAGAGACTCCTCTGCGACCTCGCCCAATAGCTCGGCCACCTGGGTCTCCTCGTGCTTGAGGACGGCCACCCTGGTTTCGACCCCCGAGATGTAGAGGAGGTCCTCGATCAGCCGCCCCAGCTGCCCGGCCTTGGCGTCGATCGTGGCGAGCGCCTCCTTCGTGTCCTCCGGCGAGATCTTATCGCCGCGTGCCAGCAGCGTGCGGGCGAAGCCGGTGACTATGGTCAGCGGGGTACGGAGCTCGTGGCCGATCATGGCGACGAAATCGCGCTGGGTCTGTGCGATTTCGCGCTCCACCGTGATGTCGTCCATGATCAGGACGCGGCCGGTGGGGGCGCCGGGCAGGCGGACGTCGGTGCTGCGCACCTTGTAGGTGCGAGGCGGGTTGCCGGCCACGACCTCGGCCTGTTGCTCGCCGGCGTCCAGAAGCATCGACTCGACCTGGGGGTGGGCGAGAGAGCCGTCAACTGGGGCGCCTGCGGAGAAGGATGCCGAGACTCCGAACAGCGTCTCGGCGGCGGGGTTCAGCGCCACGACCCGGCTGTCCGAGCCGGCCAGGACGATGGGGTGTGGCACGCCGCAGATGATCGCTTCGAGCTCCGACTCCTTGCGCTGCAAGACTGCGTGGAGCTGGGCCGCGCTGAGGGCGCTGGCGCTCTGCTGCCCGTGCGCCATCAGGAGGTCGTGGCGCTCCGCAACAAGACCCGGTTCAGGCGCCACCACGATTACGCCCTTGGTGCCGCGTGCGGTGCGAAGACCCACGCCTACGAGCAGGTCGGGCCACGGCCCCACCACGGTAGTCACGGTGTGGAAGTCGATGGCCCTCTTCACCTCGTCGTGGTCCATGACTTCACGGATGGTGTCCTTCGTGAACCCACGGAACATGCCGCGCTCGATCCCGTGGGACTTATCGAGGAGGCAGACGAAGCCCCTGGGGGCCGCCGACAACCGGATCGCTCCGTCGAGGATGTGCTGAAGCAGCTCGTCGAGCTCGAGCGAGCCGAGCAGGCCGCGGCTCGATTCCACCAGGGCCATGAGGTCGGAAGAGCGGCGCTCGGCGCGCTCGTGCAACTTGGTCCGATGAATAACGGCACCAGCCTGATCGGCGAACAACTGGGCAAGTCGGAGGTCTTCTTCGTTGAAGGCAGAAGCTCGTTGATTGGTAGCGAGGTTCAAGACTCCGTTGGTTCTCCCCTGTGTTCTGAGAGGCACCACCACGCTGGAGTTGATACTGCGCGTCTTGGGGACGAAGTTCACGAATGCGTCCTGATCGACGTCACCGAGCAGTAGCGGTCGTCCTGTGGCCAGCACCCGGCCCGCCACACTTTCGCCGACCGGCTGCCGGTGGCCCACGGACACCTCGCTGGGCAGCCCGTGGCCGGCCATCAGGACGAGCGTCCGTCCGTCCTCTTCCAGGAGCATGATCGAGCCGCGCTCCGCCCCCAGCAGCTCGACTGCGACCGAGAGCATCTGGGCGACCGCGTCTGCAAGGGGCGCTTGAGAAGTCGCGATCTCGGAGACTTCCAGCGCCGCTTCTAATGCGGCCCTCCAGCGGTCGGGGCTGCGGGGCAGTGAGGCGCGGGCACCGGAGAACAAAGTCATGTCTCTTCTATCGGTGCACGCCCGCCTTCGTTGAGCACGTCTACGTACATCGAACTAGGGGACTAAATGTCGTCTCGCTCGGGCCGATAAATCAGGCAACGAGATGGTCCCACCGAGAAGGGGTTCGAGATGACCACAATCAAAGCAACTTGCCCGGACTGCGGAGAGGTCGATCTGACTGCAGAGGACATCCTGCTGCGAATCGGCGCAACACGATCGGTCAACAGCTATGGGTTCACCTGTCCCGACTGTGCGGAGTTCGTTGAGAAGCCCGCCGACGAAAGAGTCGTGCGTTTGCTGCTCTCGGGTGGAGTGGTCCCGGTCCCGATCCACGTCCCGGCCGAGGCCCTCGAGATCCACGTCGGCCCGCTGATCAACCACAACGACATCCTCGAGTTCCACGAGCTGCTCAAGTCCAACGACTGGTTCGCCCTGCTGGTGGGTCCCCAGGGCGTGTGATCTTCACAATCGCAACAGGGCCGGGACCCCATGGGGTCCCGGCCTTTTTCGTATGCAAGTGTCTTGAGCCTCTTAGACTGAGCCAATGCCCCAAATAGGACCGATGGAGATCATGCTCGTCATGGTCGTGGCTCTGCTGGTGTTCGGGCCCGAGAAACTCCCCGAGATGGCGAGGAACCTCGGGCGCACGGCGTCCCAGCTCAAGCGCATGGCCCAGGACATGAAGGACGACTTCTCGACCGCCCTCGACGACGACGAGGAGGACCGGCCCGCGCCCGGCTCGGGCAGCACCCGCCCACGCGCGGCGGGGGCCCTGCCCGCTGATAACGACTCGTCCGCGGACTCTGCCGACGAAGCGGACGAACCGCCCTCCGGCCACGACTCAGCCGAGGACGCCACCGCAGGAGACTCGGACGCCGACGAGGAAGGCGACGATCGCCCCACCCTCCACGACGCCACCGCAGACGGCTCGGACGCCGCCGAGGAAGCCGACGAGAGCTCCTCGATCCAGGCCTCCGCTAGGGGCAGCTCGGACGCTACCGAGGCCGAATACGACGAGCGCTCCACCCAGCCGGACATCTCCGCGGGCAGCTCGTCCGCCGAGGAAGTCGACGAGAGCACCTCGATCCAGGCTTCAGCTAAGGACGGCTCGGACGCTACCGAGGAAGCCGACGAGAGCACCTCAATAGAGAATTCAGCTAGGGGCTCACGTGCCGAAACCCAAGACGACGAGAGCGACTCGATCGAGGACTCAGCTAGGGGCGGCTCACGTGCCGAAACCGAGGACGGCGAGAGCGACTCCATCGAAGAGGACCTCGAGCGCCTCAACCGCCAACAACAGGATGCAGAGGCCGCGGCCACCACCACCCCAATGGGGGACTCCAAAGTCGAGCGCAGCGAGTGAGCGATACGGTCGATGCCCGCCGCCGCCGGCTGCGGTTGCGCCTGCGGCGCAAGCAGCGACGGCGCGAGGTGGCGATGTCGGTGGTCGACCACCTCTCGGAGCTGCGCTCCCGCATCATGGTGTCGCTGGTGGCGTTCGTGGGGTTGTCGATAGCAGCGTTCTTCTTCTACGGGCCTTTGCTGACCTTGATCAAGCAGCCTCTGTGCAGCCTGCCGGACAGGCTCCTCGGGCCCACCGGCTGTCAGCTGAACGTAATCGGTGTGACCGAGGGGTTCCAGTTCCGGCTGAAGCTCACCGCTCTGGCGGGTATCGCCTTCGCCTCGCCGGTATGGGTCTACCAGCTCTACTCGTTCGTCGTCCCGGCGCTGACACCGAAGGAGAAGCGCTACTCGATCCCCTTCGTTGTGTCCTCGGTGACGTTGTTCACCGTCGGGTTCCTGTTTGCCTATCTAACGCTGCCCAAGGGGGTCGAGTTCCTGATCTCCATCGGGGGCGAGGGACTCAACCCGATCATCACTGCGGAGAAGTACCTGAACTTCGTGGGCCTCGTACTGATCGCCTTCGGCGTCACCTTCCAGCTTCCGCTCGTGCTGATCTTCTTGGGCCTCGTCGGCGCCGTCACGGTCGAGCAGCTGCGATCGAACCGCAAGATCGCGCTGGTGGGGATCTTCGCTCTCTCGGCGATAGTCACTCCGAGCCAGGACCCCTACACGATGTCGATCATGGCGCTCCCGCTCTATGGGCTCTACGAGGTGACGATCCTGATACTGCGGCGGGTCAAGAAGCCCAGCCCGGCCTAGTCCGCCGCACTTAGGGTGATTGGATATGATTCGAGCGTTATGCCGGTAAGGGGAAAGAAGAAAGCGCAAGCACGCGGCAGCCAGGGAAGGCGCCGGCCCGCTGAGGCCCCGCGCCCGGTTCTAGCGCCCCGCAAGCCCTCAGCTTGGTATCGAACCGGGCCGGGCCGGGCGGTGCTGGTGATCGTGGTGCTGGCCCTCGTGGGAGGGGCGTTCGCAGCCATCGCCGCGACCCAGGAGGACGGCGGCGCCGAGGCCCGTGCCGATGTGCTGGACCGCTACACCGGCGAGGTCAGAGGCGTCCTGCAGTCGCTCAGACCCGCGGCCTCCGATATGAGCACGGCTCCCACGAGCGTGGGCGAACCCGACGCCCGCAAGGCGCTCGGCGACCGAGCCGCCTCTTGGAGGCTGACCATCGAGGGCTCCCACACGAACCTCTCCCGAGTGCTGTCTCCCGGCGCCGCCCAGAGCGCCCACAGCCTCTTCCTGCAGTCGGCGCAGATCTATCTGGCGGCGGCCAAGACCTACGTGCTCGCTGCGGAGATCGAGGGCGACCTCGCCGACAAGGTGCTGGCGCGCGCCGCCGAGCAACGCGACCAAGGGGGGCAGTTGTGGCAAAGCGCCACCGTGCTGCTCGACGAACAACGGGCCGAGGTCGAGCTGGAGGTTTCGGGGCTGACGCCGCCCAGCCTCCCACCGGCTCAGCCGCAGGACGGAGCCGGCGCCGGATCAGGGCAGGGTGAGGGCTCGGGAGAGGGCAGCGGCGGAGGCTAGCGATCCAGGCGCTCGGATCTCTCCGGAGGTCTTCGAGGCGTCCTACGATTTTCCCTTCGACTCGTTCCAGCGCCGGGCGCTGGCCGCTTTGGAACAAGGCCAATCGGTGCTCGTGGCCGCACCCACCGGCGCCGGCAAGACCGTGGTGGGGGAGTTCGCCGCCCACTTGGCCCTCAGAGGCGGGGGCCGGACCTTCTACACCGCTCCCATCAAGGCGCTGTCAAACCAGAAGTACGCCGACTTCTGCGCCCTCTACGGGCCTACGAACGTCGGGCTTCTGACCGGCGACAACTCGATCAACGGCGACGCCCCGGTCGTTGTCATGACCACCGAGGTCCTCCGCAACATGATCTATGAGGACTCCGAGGGTCTCGACACGCTCCACTGCGTCGTGCTGGACGAGGTGCACTATCTGCAGGACCGCTACCGAGGTGCGGTGTGGGAGGAAATCCTCATCCACCTCCCGGTCGAGGTCCTGACCGCGTCGTTGTCGGCGACGGTATCCAATGCCGAGGAGTTTGCACGCTGGCTGCAGACGATCAGGGGGCCAACCGAGGTCATCATCGAGGAGCACCGCCCGGTCGAGATCAGACATTGGTACTTCGCCTCAGACGAGCTCCTCCCGATGTTCGTTCAGCGCCCCGGCGGAGGCCCCATTCCCAATCCCCAGGCTCGTGCCTTCGACCCTCGGCGCAGCCGCGGCGCCGAGCGCCCTCGGCGGGGCGGCAAGAGACCGCACACCCGGCGACGGCAGATACCGGCCCGGACCGACGTCGCCGAGCGACTGCACGGCGAGGGGATGTTGCCGGCGATCTACTTCATCTTTTCCCGCCGAGGCTGCGATGCTGCGGTCGCGCGCGCGGTGGCCGAGAACGTCAGGCTCACGACGCCCCAAGAGCAACGGGCGATCACGCAGCTCGCCGAGGAGCGAACGGCCGACTTCAGCCCCGACGAGCTCGCCGTGCTGGGCTACGACGAGCTCTTCGAGGGCCTCAGACGGGGCGTGTCGGCGCATCATGCGGGCATGATCCCGCCGTTCAAGGAGATCGTGGAGGACCTCTTCAAGCAGGGCCTCATCAAGATCGTGTTCGCGACCGAGACTCTGGCGCTCGGCATCAACATGCCCGCGCGCACGGTGGTCATCGAAAGCCTCATGAAGTTCACCGGCGAGAAGCACGAGATGATCACCCCGGGCCAGTACACGCAGCTCTCGGGCCGGGCCGGCCGCCGGGGAATCGACGAGCTCGGCCACTCGGTCGTGCTTCTGCAGCGCTTTGCGTCCTTCGACCAGATTTCGAGGCTGGCGTCGACACGCACCTATCCGCTGCTGTCATCGTTCACCCCCTCCTACAACATGGCCGTTAACCTCATGCGCAACTACGACCGCTCCGAGGCCGAGCACCTGGTGAACTCTTCGTTCGCTCAGTTCCAGGCTGATCGCGAGGTGGTCGAGCTCGAGCAGACACGCGTCCGCCTCGACGGCTATCTCGCCTCCTATCGCGACAAGGCGAGCTGCGAACACGGCGACATCGGGAGCTACGTCGAGCTGCAACGGCGCGTGAAAGAGACCCAGGAGCAGCGAGGGCGGGCGTCGCGCGATGCGGTCGCCGGGGCCCTGGGGGCTCTGCGCCCGGGAGATGTGGTCGACCTGCCGGGCGGAAAGCGGCGTGGGCGCCACGTGGTGATCGATGTGAGTGAAGGGCAGGACAGGGGGCCGCGCCTGCAGGTCATGTCGGAGGAGCGCGCGGTCACCTGGCTGCAGCCCTACAACCTGAGCGCCCCCCCGCGCATCGCCGGTCGGCTGAGGATGCCTTCCGCCTTCCAGCCCAAGGACGCGCGCTCACGCCGGCTCCTGGCCCGGCGCTTGAGCCGCCTGCACGTGGAGCCGCCGCCGCAAGAGAGTGTTGGGCAGGAAACCTCGGACGACCTAAAGCGGGCGCTCGAGGAGCATCCCAGCAGTGGCTGCCCCGAGCTCAACCGCCACCTGCACTTCTGGCGCCGCGCGGTCAAGCTCGAGCGCGAGGTCGCAGGGATCGAGCGCCGTGTGAGCCGCCGTTCGCAGACCCTGAGCCGCCGCTTCGAGCGGGTCCTCGAGGTGCTGCAGCGGCTCGGGTGCGTAACGGGCTGGGCGCTTTCGCCCAAAGGGGAGACTCTGGCCCGCATCTACAACGAATCCGACCTGCTCGTGGTCGAGGCATTGGAAGAGGGGATCTTCGAAGGCCTCGACTCCGCCGAGCTCGCCGGCCTGCTCTCGAGCCTCGTCTACGAGACGCGCGGCCCCGAGATGGATGTGGTCGTGCTGCAGCCCACCAGGGCCGGGGGCCGCGCATGGGAAAGGCTTGTGCGGCTGTGGGGAGAGATCTCGGCGGAGGAGCAGATGCGCGGGCTCGAGCTCACACGCGAGCCCGACCCGGGCTTCTCGCAGCAGGCCTACCGGTGGGCGTCCGGTGCCGGGCTCGAAGACGTGCTCGGCCCCGACGATGCAGCCGGAGACTTCGTCCGCTCCACCAAGCAGCTGATCGACCTCCTACGCCAGCTCATCGAGGCCGTGCCCGAGGGCGAGCTGCTCGAGGGCCTGCGGACGTGCGCCGACTCCCTGCACCGGGGAGTGGTGGCCTACTCGTCGCTGGAGCTGTGAGGGGACCGCGGGCAATTAACGATTGAAGGTTCATACCTCAGAGGTACATAAATACGCAATCGTTGGGGGTGGGGGCCAGACACCGTCACTGCGACCGGAGGCGCCGTCCCGGCGTGGACCAACAGTGACCGCTGCGGTGGCTTGCCCTCGTGTGCGCAGTGGTTCCCTCGGTACCCCGATCGTGGATGCCGGCATGCGGCAGCTCGCCGCGCGAGGGCTTCGTGGACAATCGCGTATCCTCGTCGCCCGAGCTGCGAGGCTTATCACCCCCTCATCTCACCAAGATGACCTCTATCTCGACAGGAGCGTGGGGGCCGCCCATTTCTGGGACCCGCTCGTGGACCCGACATCGCCAATAACGCTGGGAACTGGCGGTGGGTGGCGGGTACCGGCAACGACACCAGGCCAAACCGCAGGTTCAACCCATGCGACATGCTCAGTGTTACGAGCCGGGCGGCCTGCTCGAGCTTCGTCTACGAGACGCGCCCCGAGTTGGATGTGGTGGTGCCGCAGCCGACCGGGGCAGAAGGCCGCGCCTAGGAAAGACTTGTGCGACTGTGGGGGGAGAGATCTCCTCGGAGGAGCAGATGCGGGTGCTCGAGCTCACACGCGAGGCCGACCAGACGTCCATCGCACTTACCGGCAACGAGCGGCGGCGGCGGGGATGAGCCTTCAGGAGTATCTGCTTTCGGAGCTGACGCGAGCGGCGCGCACGAGGACCCCCGCCGAGCTGGTCGCGGAGGTCGAGTTGCGCATGCGCACCGAGGGCACCGACGGCTTCGCGACGGTGAGCTCCGCAGATCACGTGCGAGCCGAACGCGGCTCCCACTGAGCGCACGACTCTTGTGGCGGTCTACGACTCCTCGATCTACGTGGATGCGCTGGTCGGCGTGGGGGACTGGGGGTCAGAGGCCCGCGCCGAGCTTCATCGTTGCGCGGTGCTCGAGGTGCCCTCGATCTTTGCGGCCGAGGTGGTGTCCGCCCTCCGCGCCCTTGTGATACGCAGCGAGCTGAGTCTCATTAGGGCGATGGCGGCCGTCGAGCAGGTTCGGGAGACTCGCACCATCGAGTACCCGTTCGAGCCGTTCGTTAGGCGGGCATGGGAGCTCAGGGACAATCAGACGGTCTACGACGCGTGGTATGTGGCGTTGGCGGAATGGCTTCAGTAGGACCTCGTGACCGCCGACGACCGTCTGGTTCGGGCCACCGGGCCGCGCTGCCGCGTGCGCCATCCGGGGCCGCGACAATCCACTGAGTGCCCCGCGGTTGCCGGCCCCCGCCAACTCTGAGTCCCCAACCACCTCCCACGTGGTTACGGCCCCAAAGTTCGACCCGGCGCACCCGGCCCCCGCCAACTCTGAGTCCCCAACCACCTCCCACGTGGTTACGGCCCCAAAGTTCGACCGGGGGCACTCGGCCCCGGGCTCGCGTTCGCTCGCTCGCGTGGTTGACTGCTCCTCAGGAATCCACGCGCTAAAGCAAACGGGGCCGAAGATATGCGCATTCTTCTGAGCGGGGCGAGCGGTTTCATCGGCAGCGCGCTTCGCCGGGCATTGCATCAGTCCGGCCACGAGGTGAGCGCGCTCACCCGCAGCGCCCCGGCCGATTCGAGCGCGGTGCAGTGGGATCCCGCCGCCGGCGAGCTCGACCCCGCCGCGCTCGAGGGCTTCGACGCCGTCGTTCACCTGGCCGGGGAGGGGATCGGCGACCGGCGCTGGAACGAAGCTCATAAGCGGCGTGTGAGAGACAGCCGCATCCAGGGCACGACGCTCTTGTCCCGAAGGCTCGCGGAACTTCACAAGCCCCCGCCCGTGCTGTTGTCGGCTTCGGCCATCGGCTACTACGGAGACCGGGGCGGCGAGATCTTGATCGAGAGCGCCCCGGCCGGCGGCGGCTTCCTGGCAGGGGTCGTGGAGGCGTGGGAAGAGTCCACGGCTCCCGCTCGAGACGCCGGCATCAGGGTCGTGACGATGCGCTCGGGCCTCGTGCTGGATGGCGGCGGCGGAGTCCTCAAGCGGCAGCTGATCCCCTTCCGGCTGGGCGTGGGGGGCAGACTGGGCGCGGGGCGTCAGTACTGGAGCTGGATAACGCTCGAGGACGAGGTGCGGGCGATGCAACACCTGCTCGAGGCGGAGGTCTCGGGAGCCGTGAACCTGACCGCACCGAGCCCCGTCACCAACGCCGAGTTCACCGCGGTCCTCGGCCGGGTGTTGTCGCGGCCCACGCTCCTGTCGGTCCCCCCCATCGCACTCGAAGTTGTCCTGGGCAAAGAGATGGCCACCGAGATGCTCTTTTTCAGCCAGCGCGTGGTTCCGTCCCAGCTCGAGGGCTCAGGCTTTCGTTTCCGCCATCCCGAGCTCGAGCCTGCGCTCAGGGCCGTGCTCGGAAGATAACTCCGGGAAGGGCATGTCGACGGCCGTCGTCCTGTTCAACGGGGACCTGAGAATCCACGATCACCCGGCTCTCAGAGGAGCGGTCGCCGCCTCCGGGCGCGTGATCCCGCTGTTCGTCCTCGACGACGCCATCCTTCAGAGCGACTACGCCCGCCCCAACCGCCTAGCGTTCATGCTCGACTGTCTGAGAGACCTTCGGAGCGCGCTGCAGGATCGGGGCGGCGATCTGTTCCTGCGCTGCGGGGATGTCGTCGCAGAGACGATGGCCGTGGCGGGTCGGCGGGTGCGCAGTCCGTCTGGGTAAGCGAGGATTACAGTTCCTATGCCCTCATGAGGCAGCGGCGGCTACAACGAGCCTGTGCTCGGGACGGCATCGAGCTCGCTATGCGACCCGGCGCGACGGTGATCGAGCCGGGAGCCATCGTTCCCACCGGTGGCGATCACTTCAAGGTCTTCACTCCCTACTTCCGCAAGTGGAGCGCGCTGCCACCCCGGACGCCGTTACAGGCACCGCGGCTCGTGCCGGTCGCCTCGGGGCTCACGAAGGGGCTCTCACGCTCTCCCTCGTTGCAGGCGCGGTCTCGCCGGAGCTGCCCGCGGGAGGAGAGTCTGAGGCTCGCAAGCGCCTGAGCCGGTGGCTGCGCTCGAGCCTCGAAGGCTACGAAGACCATCACGACGATCTCTCGGGCGACAAGACCTCTCGCCTCTCGCCCTACCTTCATTTCGGCTGTCTGTCGCCTGCGGAGTCGGTCGCGCGCGCTGAGGGCAAACCCGGCGCCGCGCGCTTTATCCGGCAGCTGTGTTGGCGCGACTTCCATCATCAGGTGCTGGCCGCAACTCCCGCCCTCCCTCGCGCCGACTACCGGAGTCGCGGTCATCGCCGGCGTGACGAACCCCCGGGCGCTGCAGGCGTGGAAGGAGGGCCGTACCGGCGTCCCGATCGTGGACGCTGGCATGCGGCAGCTCGCGCGCGAGGGCTTCATGCACAACCGCGCGAGGCTTCTCACCGCCTCCTATCTCACCAAGGACCTCTGCCTCGACTGGCGCGTGGGGGCGGCCCACTTCTGGGACCTGCTGGTGGACGGCGACATCGCCAACAACGCCGGCAACTGGCAGTGGTCGCGGGCACCGGTAACGACACGAGGCCCAACCGCATGTTCAATCCGATCCGCCAGGCTCACCGTTTCGACCCGGACGGGAACTACGTCAGCCGCTACGTTTCAGAGCTGTCGGGCATCGAGGGGGCCGCGGTGCACGGCGCCGTGGAAGCTTGCCGAGAGCAGGAGGGCCGTGCTCGACTACCCGGCGGCCATCGTCGATCCAGCTAAGGCTCGCGGTGGCTAACGACCACGGTGTGCGTTTACCCACGGTTTTTTGTTTGCAGAGGACCGCGGAACGCTTTTGCAAACCGTGCCTGGCGGCTCATGCCTCTCGGGTGGCCATCTCCGCCAAGACCAGAGCCCCCGTCGCTCCGGCCCGGCCCCCGAGGGCCGCGCCGAGCACGAAGTCCGAAGCCTCGTGCTCGGCCAGACCGGGGTAGCCGGCCAGGGTCTCCTGTAGTCGGGCCCTGGTCCGGGTCAGAAGGCCCGGCATCTGAGACACTCCTCCGCCGAGCACGATTCGCTCCGGAGCGATCGTGTAGATCACGTTGCGCAGCCCCGCCGCCAGATAGAACGCCTCCAGCTCCACGGCGTCGCGCAGGTCGCCGCCGCTCAGCTCTTCGGCCGGCCGCCCCCAGCGCGCCGCAAGGGCGGGCCCCGAGGCCATCCCCTCGAGGCAGTCGCTGTGGAAGCCACAGCCGCCGGGGTAGTCGTCGCCCGGCAGCCGGGGCACGACGACGTGGCCCATCTCTGCATGCACGAGGCCGTGGGCGACCTCGCCGTTGATCACCGCGCCCGCCCCGATGCCGGTACCCACGGTCATGTAAACGAATGTGCTGAGTCCCCGGGCCGCGCCGGCCCGGCCCTCGCCCAGCGCGGCGCCGTTGACGTCGGTGTCGAAGCCGACCGGAAGACCCAACCCTTTGTGGAAACGCCCGGCGATGTCGGTGTGGGACCAGCCGGGCTTGGGGGTGGACTTTATGAAGCCGTACTCGGGGTTCGATCGGCGCAGTTCCACGGGTCCGAAGGAGGCGATGCCCACCGCGTCGAGCCGGCCCCCGGAGGATACGAAATTGGAGAAGAAGGCGGTGGCCGCGGCAAGGGTCTCCTCGGGTGTGCGTGTGGGAAAGCGGGCTTCTGAGTCGACGTGCTGCGCGGAGCTTCCCCTGACGCAAATGAATTTGGTACCGCCCGCCTCCACCCCTCCGAACATCATCGTTGGGCAGCGACTATAACCCTCAGCGATTAAACCTACGTATTAGATACACCTTGATCAATTGCCCCCAACCCCCTAGCTTTATGAATGCAGTCTAAATAGATGGATGAAGCCGGATCGGGCGCCCGCCCGCAGGGTTTCGCCGATTGAGACATAGGGGGAAGCATGCGCAGTTCGAAGTCCATGCCCGCGCGGGCACTAGTTCTTATTACGGCCGTGATAGCTGCGACGGCCGCCGTTCCCGTCGGGGCGCTTGCCCAGACGGTCCCCGGATACGAGCTAACGCTGACGCCGGCTGGGGGATTACGCGAGACCGGCACCTCGCTGGAGCTCATTGCCACGGTCGAGAACATGACCCCCGGAATAAGCGCAGAGGTCGACATCGAATGGCGCGCAAGTAGCGCCAACGACCCCGACGCCTCCACCAGCTACGACTCACCCGACGAGTCCTGCACGGCTACCGACAAGAACGCCGACGGCACCGGCTCCTGCAAGGTCAGCTACGTCGGTATGACCAAGGGCAACGACGAGATCATCGCTTGGGTCGACGATGACAACAACGACACCACGCAAGACCTCGACACGACCGAGCCCCAGCTGACTCCCAAAGGCACTGTGGGCGAGCCGGACGACACCGACCGGATCGGCAACTGGTGGTTCGACGGAGTAGAGGACGGCGCAGAGCTCGACTGCGAGACCGAGACCCACACCGGTTTCACCAGCCAGGCACGGACCTACACGTGCTTGGTCGAGGGTCCCTCGGGACCCATCGCCGGCGCCCGCGTCGACCTCGAGAACCTCGGGGGCGCCAATGACCCCGACGACTCCGATGGGCTCGAGGAGGGCACCACGAATACCACTCCCGACTTCAACAACGCCTGCAGCTCGCCGGGCAACCCCGACGGCACCGATTCCACGGGACGCTGCACGATCACGGTCGCTGCTTCCGAGGGTGAGGCCGGGACGGCGGAGTTGTGCTTCTGGGTCGACGAGGACTACACCTGGGCCAATGACTTCGAGCCCTTGGGAGTAGAAGAGCGTGACGGCGGCCGCTGCGATGAGGAGCCGCAGGACGAGTCTTCAGGCACCGACGAGCTCCTGACCGACGTGGTCGTCAAGACCTGGGACGTCCCGGACATCAAGACCGGCGCCTGCGCCGGTATGAACTACAGCGACCGCAGGTCCAGCGGCAAGGGCGGACAGATAATCAGCGGATCGCCCTCCGCCGATGTCCTGGTCGGCACCTCCGGAGCAGACGTCTTCTGCGCCTTCGGGGGCGACGACCGCATCAAGGGTCTGGGCGGAAATGACCAGATCTACTCCGGGCTCGGCAACGACGAGCTGTGGGGTGGCTCCGGCGCCGACGTGCTGTCCGGCGGATGGGGCCGGGACTTCCTCTCCGGTGGCGGCCAGGCCGATGTGCTGGCGGCCGGCGACGGCGAGGACATTGTGCAGGGTGGCTCCGGCCGGGACCAGATCGACGGCGGGGCGGGCCGTGACCGTCTCTTCGGCGGCGGAGACGCCGACAACATGAGAGGTGGCACCCAGTCCGACTACCTCGAAGGCAACGACGGCAGAGACGTGCTCAAGGGTGGTCTGGGTGTGGACCGGCTCCTGGGCGGCAAGGGTATAGACAACTGCAGTGGGGGCACCGCTTCCGACCAGGGGTGTGAGTTCTAAGCACTGCGCTCTGTGGGTGCCCGGGGCTGAACGTCTAGCCCCCGGCCGACGGCAACAAAGCGGGTTCCCACTCGGAACGGGGAGCCGTCTCAAAGGCAGACCTGATTTCCGGCACGGGGGCGAGCCGGAGGCAAGAGAGGCTCGGCGCAGCTGGATACCGCTGCGCCGGCCTCTTTTGTCGCACAATGTCCCCTATGACAGGTCTTGTGGTTGCGGCTGCCGCCCTCTTGCTGACTCTGGCGCCGAGCTCGTCGCAAGAACGGCCGGCCGCGGCTCAGGAGGTCGCCCCCTATCTGCCGGTGACGATCCAGGCGGTGCCGCCGATCGAGGGCGTCAGGTTGGTCCTGGACGGCCGCAGCCTGACCACCGATCACAACGGCCTCGCCTTGGCGAGGCTTAGGAGGCCGGGAAGCCACAACCTGACCGCTCCCGACCTTCAGAGGGTCGAGCCGGGTGTGCGAGTGCACTTCGCCCACTGGTCGGACGGAGATTTTCCGAGCGTGAGAAGGCTAAGTGTGACCACGTTCACATCCCTGGAAGTCGGTTTCGACGTGAGCTATTCGACCCCCGTGAACTTCGTCTCGACCGCCGGCGATCCGATCGCTGCGGAGGGGATCGACTCCCTCACGATCGTCGATGACCGGGATACGGGGTATTCCCTGGCCACGGACGGGCCCCAGTGGCTCCCGGGCAGCCGCGCCCGCGAGAGCGCCGGAAGCATCCGCTCGGAGGAGATCAGCTACGCCGTGGACGCAGTCGTGGCGGGGGGCCGCGACCGGCTGGCTCCGGGGCAGCCACGCTTCAGCCCAAGCCCGGAGCAGAGTTGGAGCATCGTCCTCGAAGGCTCTGCTGGTGATGAGCCGCTCACGGAACCCTCCGCGGCCCGCGGCCCGCGTGCCACGAACCACGTCGTCGTCACTGTGAGCGACGCCCTCTTCGGCTTCCCCACTGGCTCGGCAGTGAGCATCACGGGGCCCGACGGGCGCTCGGAGCGCCACGAGCTGGGACCGGGCGCCCGGCTCTCGCTCGAGGAGGCCGGCGCCGGCGACTTTCGAGCAACAGCGCTCGGTCCCGGCATATCCTTCGCTCAACAATTCGATCCCTCCCGAGCAGAGCGAGTGAGGCTGAGCGTGATCACCTACCTGGACATTGCCACCGGGCTGCTGACGCTGGTCCTGGTGGCCGCGGGCGTTCTGGCGCTCGCCCGCCGCATCGGTTCTCCGAAACCGCAGCGGGGCTCCAGGGCCCGGCCCTGGTTCTCGAACACTCGGGATCGGGCAAAGGCGGCGCCTAGGCCGGCCCCGGCACGGGGTGCTGGTAAGCCGGATACCCCGGCCGCTTCAGAGCCAGGTCTTGTTCCTACGGCTCGCCCCACCCCCGAGCCCGTGCCCGCCGTCGAGCTCGACATGATCTCTGACCCCCTTGCGCCGGCAACGACTACGGCGTCGGCCGAGGTGCACAGCAGGGCAATCGAGCTGGCGGCGGAGGCCGAGGCCGCATTGGCCGAGGCGCGCGATCGCGCCCGGGAGATAGTCGCCGAGGCCGAGAACAGCTTGACCGCGGCTCGCAAGCGGGCGCGCGAGATCATGCAGAGGGCCGTCGAGGAGGCGCACCGTCAGACGATCGAGCTTAAGGCTCAGGCCGAGGTGGCGGTCGCCGAAGCACGCGAGCAGGCGGTCGAGATCATGGGTGAGGCCGCCAGCGACGCCCGGGGCCTGCGGGAGATGGCCGAGCGGGAAGCCGCCGAGCTGCTGCGCCACGCGCTGCGGCGGCGAAACGAGATCCAAGATTCCACCGGTCGGGAGGCCGGGGGACAACGGACGGTGACGAGCCTGGAAGACTCCGACTTGGAGGACTCCACCGAGCCGCCCGTCCAGCCGCGTCCGGGAGTCACGATCAAAATCTCGGACGTCTCTTTGCTGGAAGACCAGGTCGAGCCGGCGCCAGCCCGCCCCGGCCGCCACCACTAGGCGTGCGGGGCCGGCCCCTCGCGCTTGCCGGGACCGGCTGTGGCCCTGGATTCCAGGCAGCTTCGGCACACACCGGTGATCTCGAAGTGGGTGAGATCGGCCCGAAACCCGTGGTGCTCTCGAAGAAGCTCTTGGAGTGGCTCGACGTCGCTGCTCGAGAGACTCAACGAGCTCCCGCAGCGCGAGCAGGTGAGGTGGACGTGCCCCGCATCCTCGGCCCGGTGATATTCGACCCCGCTCTCGAAGTGGGTGTGCGCCAACACGCCGAGCTCGTCGAGCAGAGCCAGAGTCCTGTACACGGTGGAGGTGTTGCATCCCGGGACCCGCTCCTCGATCGTGCGGGCGAGCGCCGCAGGGCTGATGTGTCCCGGCGCCGACAGCGCCTCCACCACGATCGCTCGCCGTTGCGGGGTCATGCGCAGCCCGCGCAGGCGAAGCTCGGCCACGATCTGTTCCGGATCCTGTTGCGACATGGACCAAGAGTAGTGGCTTTCCGGAGCTGTTCGAGGGCGGCTCGATGACCTTCGCCCGCCTGGTCCCGTGGGGGATGGCCCTCGTCGTAGCGGTTGGGGTGCTGGCCGTACGCGAGGTAGCCCCTGCCCAGCTGATCGCGCGCGGCTCGGACTCGGAGCGCGCAGCCCTCTTGCTCGAGCAACGCTTCGACGAACAGATCCGTGGCTCTGCGGGTGAGAGAGCGTCGTCGGCCCCGGGCGTGGTGATCTCCGCCGTGGCGGCCAGCTTGTTCGCGTTCGCCGTGGTGGCAGCGCGCAAGTCCGCCCGGGCGGGGCTTGCAGCCGGCTGCGCAACGGCAGTGGCCGCGCTCTGTGGAGGGGGACTGGCGGCCTCGTTGGGCCTGGGCAGCTCTTCGGGCGTGGTGGCGGCAGTGGCTGCCGCGGGCAGCTTCCTCATGAGCCTGCGAATTTTGGAGGCCAGGGAACGACCGGTTCTGGGGCCGTTCGTCTCGGTGGTCTTCTATCTGGGCGTAGCGGTCGCAGACGTCCCTTCGCTGCGCAGCGCGGCCGCTGCGGCCGCCGCCGGAACGGTCGTTGGGTGGACTGCGGCGATAAGCCTGGGCCCGGTGGTTGGGCGCCTCGGCGGGGTTCCGTTCGGGACGGGCCGAGGAGGCCGGGGAGTTCGCGAGGGGCGGGGGTTTGGAAAAGTGGCGAGGTCCCTGGTGCTCACGGCCCTGCTGGTGCTGGCGGCGGGGGCCGCGCTGCGGCCGCTTCCCCTCGACGCCACCGGTGTGGCGGCTCCTCCCGGTTTCCAGATTTTGATCAGGGACCCCGAGGGTTTCCGGGGTGATGGGTTCGTGCCCGTCTACGAGCTCGCCTACGCGCTAGAGAGGCAGGAAGGCGTCGAAGAGGTGGAGTCGATAGCGACCTTCGTGCCCGAGGCGACCGCAGAGCAGGCGCAAAACTTCTTCTTGAGCCCGCTGGGTGCGGAGCCGTCTGAAGGGCTGGTCGCAGGCACCCAGCTCACCAGGCTCGTGCTTCGCATCGGAGTCGCTCCGGGATCCCAGGCGGCACGAGCACTCGTGGAACAAGCCCGTGCGCTCAGCGACAGGACCCTTCCGGATCGGACTTCGGCGCTAGTCGGGGGCCGCGCTGCGACGCTCGTCGACGTTAGAGGCGCGCTCCTCGCCGCCTATTGGGGCCTGGCTCTGGCCTTGGTGCCGGCGTGGCTCGCGCTGAGGCTGTCGGGGCGCAGTGCACGTGCCGCTCTGATTGCGGTTGGCCTCGCCGCGCTCGCAGCCGCCGCCTGCCTGGGGCTCAACGCGCTGCTGCCCAATACCTCCCCGCCTTCGAGGCTCGCTCCCGGCATCGCTCTGACCGCGGCGGCGGGGATCGCGGGGGCCGTAGCAACCGTTACGCCTAAAGGCGGCTTGTAGTCCGGCTTGACTCGCGTAGCACTCGTCGGCCCAACCAGACAAGAAAGGCGCGCTAAACGGGGGAGTCAAGGCAATCACCAGGGCTCCAACAAATTGACCCCACCCGTACTCGCGAACGACCCCATTACGATCGTGACCCGAAGTAGACAAGGATGGCTACAAGCAGAAAGCAGGCGGCAGCCCCCGCACGCCTCAATGCCGACTGCGTCGAAGGAGGTGGGCGCGGAGAACCCGACCGGGCAGCCATCGCAAGAACGATCATCGCGCTGGACGTGGGGCAAGCCAACCGCTGAGGTGGAGGCGAAACGATTTCGGGCGATCGGGGACAAATAGTCGTCGAAAGGACGGTTTCAGGCAATCCGAATCCCGGCCTCATAGCGAAGAACATGTGAGCGGGACAAGCAGCTTGGGGGCTTCTCCATTCCCTGGGCGGCTGTCTGCTCGAGGGCGCCGGCGGCAGGGACCGGAGCGGGATTGGAAAGGGGCTGTGTATGGTTCTAAGTGGCGCGCTGCGATCACGCGGACGCGTGGCAGTGTTGGGGGGCGCGATGGCGCTGACGGTGGCAGCGGGAATGGTCACCGGCGCTTTTGCTCCTCTGGGAGGTAACGCCTCGAGTCACCGGGAGGCGCCGATCGTAGCCGGGGACCCAGAAGTGGACCACACCGATGTCTACGCGTTCGTGAGCCCGGACAAGCCCGACTCGGTGACGATCGTAGGAAGCTGGTTCCCCTTCGAAGAGCCGGCCGGTGGGCCCAACTTCTATCAGTTCGAAGATGGGGCTCACTACGAGTTCAACATCGACAACGATGGGGACGCCAAAGAGGACATCATCTATCGGTGGGTGTTCACCACCCACGTTCGCAACGATGACACATTCCTCTACGCGAACGGGCCCGTGATCTCGCTTACGGATCCCAACCTCAACGTGTACCAGACCTACGACCTGGTCCGTAAGCGACCCGGTGGTGAGTGGAAGACGGTGCTCAACGACGCCATCGCCGCTCCCAGCGACGTAGGCGAGGCGACGATGCCGGACTACGGTGCTCTGAGCTCGCAGGCCGTGAAGTCCTTAGGCGACGGTGGCAAGACCTTCTCCGGTCAGTCCGACGATGCCTTCTTCTTGGACCTTCGGGTCTTCGATCTCCTCTACGGAGGCGATTTCTCCGAGGTGGGCGACGACACGCTCAACGGGTTCAATGTCAACACGATCGCGTTGCAGCTGCCGAAGTCCGAGGTCGCCAAGTCACACAAGCCGGGCAAGAACCCGATCATCGGCGTGTGGAGCGAAACCGAGCGTCAGAAGACCAAGGTCCTGCTGAACAACGGCGAAGAGGACTTCTCCGGAGACCACGTCAACGTTTCGCGGCTGGCTTCGCCGCTGGTCAACGAGGTGGTTATTCCGCTTGAGGACAAGGATCTCTGGAACCGGTCGGACCCCTTGGGTGACGCTCAGTTCCTGAGTTACGTGAACGACCCCGAGCTGCCGCGTCTGATCAACGCGGTCTACGGCCTTCCAATACCGGACTCCAACAAGAACAAGAAGGGCGTCCAGCGAGACGACCTGATCTCTGTGTTCCTTACCGGAGTCGAGGGCCTGAACATGCCTTCCGACGTGAGGCCAAGCGAGATGCTGCGCCTCAACATGGCGATTCCGCCTTGTGAGAAGGGAAGCTGCAAGACGTACTCGAGGCTCGGAGTCATCGACGGAGACCTCGCCGGCTACCCGAACGGGCGCCGGCTTGCCGACGATGCAATCGACATTTCGCTGCAGGTCGTCGAGGGCGAGCTCCTCGGTATGACCAACGACCTGGGAGACGCCGTGGACACGAACGACAAGTCGTTCCGCGACAAGTTCCCCTACGTGGCGCTGCCTCACCGCGGTTCGGATCCCGACCCGCATTAGCAGTAAGGCGTCAGTAGTTCGATGAAGTGACGGTTACCAGGGCCCGGCCACAGCCGGCCGGGCCCTCTAACCGTGACCGATAACAGATACCGATGAAGGGTGGAGCACGAGGATGAAGCGGGCCGTTCCTGCGCTGGGGGGGATCGCGGCGCTGGCCGTAGTCCTGCTGGCTCTCGGCGCGCTGCAGCGGGTACCCGAGAGCACGGGACAGGCTGCCCCCAAGTTGGGCACCGACGTGTCGTCCGGGCTGCTCGTCCCACAGCCCACTCGCGATCTGGGCGAAGCCATTGCCTCACTCGAAGCGCGCATCGATGGCGGCGCGGGGGATTGGCGTTCGTACGCGACTCTCGGCCTCGCCTACCTCCAGAAGGGGACGGCCGCCGCCGACCCCACCTATTACGAAAAGGCACAGACCGCCTTGAAGCGCTCCTTGGAGATCAAAGACAGCGACAATTTCGAAGCATTTCTTGGTTTGGGAGTGCTGGCGAACGCTCGCCACGATTTTGCTGAAGGACTCGAATGGGGGAGAAAGGCGGCGCTTTCCAATCCCTCCAACGCGCAAGCCAGAGCCGTGTCCGGTGATGCTCTCACCGAGCTGGGCCGCTACGGAGAAGCAATCGACATCTTGCAAGAGATGGTCGACCTGCGGCCGAGCATGTCGGCCTACGCGCGCGTTTCCTACGCGCGTGAGTTGCACGGCGATGTCTCGGGCGCGCGGCGAGCTATGGAGATGGCCCTCGATTCCGCCGGATCCTCGAGCGACGGAGCTTGGGCCGCCTATCAGCTGGGTGAGCTTCATTTCAACAACGGCCGGGTGGCAGAGGCCGAGCACGAGTACCGCAGGGCGCTGTATCTAGCGCCCGGTTACGCTCCCGCCCGGGCGGGGCTGGCCAAGATCATCGCGGCGAAGAGGCGGCCGGGAGAAGCCATCGCTATTCTCAAGCCGGCGACCACACGCTATCCATCGCCCGAGCTCGTCATCCTGCTCGGTGACCTCTATCGGCTCGATGGTCGCGATCAGCAGGCGCAGCGACAGTATGCGCTGTTGCAGGCGATCCAGCGTCTCTATCGCGCCAACAGAGTCAACAACGACCTCGAGCTGTCGCTGTTCAACTCGGATCACGGGCTCGATACCGACCGGGCGCTGCGGCTGGCGCAGGCTGAATACGCGCGCAGGCAAAGTGTTCACGTCGCCGACGCGCTCGGGTGGGCCTTGTACGCGAACGACCGCTTCTCGGAGGCGCGCCGCTTCTCGCGCGAGGCTCTGCGGCTGGGCACGCGCAACGCTCTGTTCCACTTCCACGCAGGGATGATCGAGCTAGAGCTTAACCATCGCGAGCAGGCGCGCGTTCATCTCCGCAAGGCGCTCGACATCAACCCCCACTTTTCCTTCCTTCACGCGGCAACGGCGCGTGACGCTCTCGAGGAGCTCGGAGGCGCTCGATGACGAGACGCCTCAGTGGCCTTCTTGGAGTACTCGTTGTGCTGCTGTGGGCCTCTCCCGCCGCCGCTCACCCGCTCGGCAACTTCACTATCAACCGTTTCACCGAGCTGAGATTCGATGAAGATTCAGCGAGGATCCACTACGTCGTCGACATGGCGGAGATCCCAACCTTCCAGGAGCTCGAACGCATCGGAGCTGAGCCGACGTCAGCGGCGCTCAGCGCGTACGCACGCTCCCAGGGAGAAAGGCTCGGTCCTAAACTAGAACTTGCGGCGGACGGCGAGGATGCCGTTCTGTCGTTGCGCAAGGCCACAGCGAGCTTGAGCGCCGGGCAGGGCGGACTCGATGTGATGCGCATCGATCTCTTCTACAGCGCGCAGCTTCCTTCCGGAAAAACGGTGGTCACCTATTCCGACGGAAACTTCGCCGGAAGGTTGGGATGGAAAGAGGTGGTGGCCGGCGCGACTGATGGGGGCCGCGGGATAGCGCGCTCGTCGGTGCCGTCGAAGAGCATCTCCGATGCGCTGCGCTCCTATCCCAAGAACCTGCTCAGCGAGCCTGCCGCAGTCGATCGCGCAACGGTGACATTGGCACCCGGCGCAACCGGGCCAGGCGCAGAGCCTGTTGTGCAACTCCCCGACGCCGCTCCCGATCTCGTTGGTGACTGGTTCACCTCGCTGGTGGCCCGCGATCTGTCCGTCGGCTTCGTGCTGCTGGCGCTCGTTGCGGCCCTCGGCGCGGGAGCGTTGCATGCACTGGGCCCCGGTCACGGCAAGACGATCATGGCCGCCTATCTCGTCGGCGGCGAGGCCGGGCCCGCCACGCGGTGGCGGTCGGAGTGGCTGTCTCGTTGATGCACACGGTCTCGGTCATCGGCCTCGGACTTATTACGCTGTGGGCTTCGAACCTGTTTCCGCCCGAAACAGTGCTCCCGTGGCTGTCGCTGCTGTCGGGCGTGGTGGTGCTGGGGCTGGGGCTGTGGCTCGTCTACACACGCGGCCGGGCGCTGATCTCTTACCCACAGCCCCCGGCGCGCACGTTGGTCGAAGAACCCGCCGCCCTCGAGCCCGCCTACGCGCTGGCCGGTGCTCCCAGCCCCGCGACGGGGCACTCCCATCCCGTCGCACACAGCTCCCACGATCACGAACACTCGGCCCACTCTCATTCGCACTCAGCTCACTCCCACGGCCACTCTCATCACGACCACGCCCCACCGGAGGGTGTCGCCCTGTTCTCTTTCCGGGGACTGGTCGCAGTGGGGCTGTCGGGTGGGCTGTTGCCCTCCCCCTCGGCGCTGGTGGTCCTGTTGGGGGCGGTGGCGCTGGGCAGGACGGTCTTCGGCCTCGTTCTCGTAGCGGCGTTCAGCATCGGGCTGGCCGCGGCCCTGACCGCCGTCGGACTGCTGGTGCTGAAGGCGCGCGACGCAGCACGCAGCCGGCTCGGTGCACGGGCCGGCGCCTGGCTCCCGTTCGCCTCGGCCGCGCTGATAGTGGTTGTCGGACTGGTTCTCACGGGGCGGGCAGCAGCGGGCCTCTAACCTTGCCGCCCCCCGTCGAGTGATGGATAAAGGTTGCTCTGCAACTGACCACCACTCGGCACGTGGGAAACTGAGGATCGTGGACAATCGAGTGTCGGTGAGGGAGCTTCGCAATCGCATCAGCGAGATTCTCCGCGTCGGCGATCGCCTGAGAGTCACTCGGAACCGCCGTCCGGTAGCCGATCCGCGCAGGCAAGAAGGCATGCGCTGGGC
>Ga0075530_1000175_pt1 | contig 28628 bp, 24 predicted proteins | sample NGEPerD_2_FD_75101 | JGI IMG/M metagenome (GOLD analysis project Ga0075530, IMG submission 75101) | Arctic peat soil microbial communities from the Barrow Environmental Observatory site, Barrow, Alaska, USA - NGEE PermafrostL1-D | ecosystem: Environmental > Terrestrial > Soil > Wetlands > Peat ... | reverse complement strand
CTGCTGGTTGTGCCCCAGGGCGGTGATTTCGATGACCCGGGGTCAGCCGTGTGGTGGGCGTTTCTGCGCCTGACGGATCCCGGCTACCTGGGGGATGATGTGGGCACTTGGCAGCGCTTTGTTTCAACGCTGCTGACCATCAGCGGGTATGTGGTATTTATGGGCACCTTGGTGGCCATTCTTACCCGCTGGTTGATTGCCAAAATGGCGGATCTCGAGCGCGGGTTAACTCCGGTTACGCTGAAAAAACATGTGGTCGTGCTGGGATGGACCAGCCAGACGCTGCCACTACTTTCCGAACTGCTGAGTTCATCCGGCCGCATGCGCCGGTTTCTGGAAAAACACGACACTCAGAAGCTGAACCTAGTGGTGCTATCTGAGGAGGCGTCTGCAGAGCAGGTTCACGAACTGCGCAATGAGCCCGGCATAGGCCGTCGCGCCCGCCAGATTATCCTGCGCTCGGGGTCGGCCATTCAGCCAGATGCTTTGCACCGGGTTGCCTGCCTTGATGCTGCTGCGGTGATTGTGCCTAGCGCGGTCTACGAAGCGGGCAGCCTGATCACCTCGGATGTGGAAACTGTAAAAGCCCTGCTGTCGATTGCGGCCCAGGCAAGACAGTACCAGGCGCCTTTGCCTTTTGTGGTCGCAGAGATTCAGGATATCCGTAAGCTGCCAGTCGTTGAGCGGGCCTACCCTGGGCCTATTGAAGTGGTAGCTGGTAACGCCACCATCAGCCGGTTGATGGTGCAGAACGTGCTGCACCCGGGATTGTCTGAAGTCTACAACGAGCTGCTCACGGCGGGTGAGGGCAATGAGATCTATGTTCGGGGTGGCGAGTCCATAGCGGGTCTGTCTCTGGGAGAATTGGCATCCGAGCGCCCGGGCGTGATCATACTTGGGCTGCTTCGCCATCGTGAGCAAGGCTGGGATATTCGGTTAGCTGCGCCATCTGCAACTCGAATAGAAGCTGAGGACCGGGTTGTGATGATGGCCAGGGATTATTCCGAAACGAATGTGAGCCCGAAAGCGCCTGTGTTGCCAACGATCAGCCGTGGCGAGGCAAAGCGTTCTGTTCGCGCGGTCGAGCTGGAAGGCCGGCGTATTTTGTTGCTTGGCTGGAACCGTCGAGTGCCCAGCCTGATGGCCGAATTTTCCAGTTACGGCCCCGGTCAGCCTGTGCTGGATATTGTTTCTGTTGTGCCAGTATCCGAGCGTGAGCATGCGCTCAATCGTTACGCCGCCGGGAAACTTCTCGAAGGCTACAGCCATATCGAAGCGGACTACATGGTTGAGGATGAGTTGCGCCGGATCAATCCGGCCAGCTATGACACCATTATTCTGCTTAGTAGTGATCGGCTGGCCTCTGGTGAAGAAGCCGATGCGCGGACCATGGTTGGCTACCTTCAGCTTGAAGATATACTGGCAAAAGCTCCGCGGCGGCCGCAGCTGATTATGGAGTTAAGTGATCCGGACAATCGTCACCTCCTTTACGGCCACCAGAGTGAAATGCTGATTAGCCCGATGATTCTCAGTCATATTCTGGCTCAGGTAGCGTTGCGCCGTGAGCTCAGGATGGTTCTGGACGAGTTGTTCACCGTTGGCGGAGCTGAGATTCGGTTTCAGGAACCTGGCGACTATCCGCTGCCAGCAAGCGCCGACTTCCATGTGCTGGAAAAAATTCTGGCTGCGGAAGGTGAAGTTGCCCTTGGCGTGTTCCGTGCGGCTGCAGACGCTCGCGGGCGGCATCTGATGATGAACCCGCCGCGCAGGCAGTATCTGGAATTGCAGCCCGGCGATCGACTGGTTGTGCTTTGTCAGTCCTGAGCGAATCGCTGCTAACAGCCGTCGGCCTAGAGCATTCACCGCTCGCCAGGTAATCCCCCCTTCTCCCCATTATTCATCAGAAAAATGATGAATATAGATCATATAAATTTCAATTATAAATCGGAAGCTATTAGAGTACTCGGCAACGCAAGCAAATCACGTGGCGCTTTGCCCAGCATTCAGTCATTAGAACACGTCGTTAACATATAAAGGATCGAGATCATGCCTTACGCAAAAGACGTCGATGCCATTGCTTCCATCCTGAAGCAAAACCCGACCTGGCACGCTATCAACCCTAAGCATGCAGCTCGTATGCGCGCTCAGAACAAGTTCAAAACTGGCCTGGACATCGCCAAGTATACCGCCAAGATCATGCGCGAAGACATGGCGAACTACGACAAAGACACCTCCCAGTACACCCAGTCTCTGGGCTGCTGGCACGGTTTCATTGGCCAGCAAAAGATGCTGTCGATCAAGAAGCACTTTGGCACCACCAAGCGTCGTTACCTGTACCTGTCTGGCTGGATGGTTGCGGCCCTGCGTTCTGAGTTCGGTCCGCTGCCTGATCAGTCCATGCACGAGAAAACAGCCGTTTCTGGCCTGATTGAAGAGCTGTACACCTTCCTGCGTCAGGCAGATTCCTGGGAGCTGAACCACCTGTTCCGTGATCTGGAAGAAGCTGAGAATGCTGACGACAACGCCAAGGCAGAAGCGCTGATCAAGCAGATCGACGGCCACGAAACTCACATTGTACCGATCATTGCGGACATCGATGCTGGTTTTGGTAACGCCGAAGCAACTTACCTGCTTGCCAAACAGATGATCGAAGCCGGTGCCTGCTGTATCCAGATCGAAAACCAGGTATCTGATGAGAAGCAGTGTGGTCACCAGGACGGCAAGGTAACGGTGCCGCACGCTGACTTCCTGTCCAAGATCAACGCTGTGCGTCTGGCGTTCCTGGAGCTGGGCGTAGACGACGGTGTTATCGTTGCCCGTACCGACTCCCTGGGTGCAGGCCTGACCCAGAAGATCGCCGTAACCGATGAGCCGGGTGATCTGGGTGATCAATACAACAGCTTTATTGATGGCGACGTTATTGCCAAAGCTGAAGACATCAACAACGGCGACGTTGTGATCAAGCAGAACGGCCAACTGGTCAAGCCTAAGCGTCTGGCTTCTGGCCTGTTCCAGTTCAAAGCTGGCAGTGGCGAAGACCGGGTTATTCTGGACTGTATCACCAGTCTGCAGAACGGCGCTGACATGTTGTGGATCGAAACCGAGAAGCCCCATGTTGGTCAGATCGCTGCAATGGTTAACCGCATCAAGGAAGTCGTTCCCGATGCCAAGCTGGTATACAACAACAGCCCGTCTTTCAACTGGACTCTGAACTTCCGTCAGCAGGTATTCGATGCATGGAAGGAAGAAGGTAAAGACGTGTCTGCCTACGACCGTCCCAAGCTGATGAGCGAAGAGTACGACAGCACTGAGCTGGGTCAGCTGGCTGATGAGTGGACCGCCAACTTCCAGCGCGACGCTGCCCGTGAAGCCGGTGTATTCCACCACTTGATCACTCTGCCGACTTACCACACTGCGGCTCTGTCTACCGACAACCTGGCCAAAGGCTACTTCGGCGGCGAAGGCATGCTGGCTTACGTTAAAGGCGTACAGCGTAAGGAAATTCGTCAGGGTATCGCCACTGTTAAGCACCAGGACATGGCTGGTTCCAATATCGGTGACGACCACAAGGAGTTCTTCGCAGGTGATGCTGCGCTGAAAGCCGGTGGTGGAGACAACACCATGAACCAGTTCTAATCGAACGGTTTATTATGTTTCCGCTTCCGGACTTGTTCCGGGAGCATGAAAACCCCGCAACTGGAAACAGTTAGCGGGGTTTTTGTTTTGGGCTTTGCTATATTCTGGTACCCGTCCAGCAACAGGAGATCGCCCTTGAGTATTGATCAAGGCATTGTATTTGCGGTGCTCGGAATCACCCTTGCGATGTTTGTGTGGAACCGCTTGCGTTTTGATGTAGTGGCCATGCTCGCTTTGCTGGCGGTCGCCATTACCGGGTTGGTGCCAACAGACGAGTTGTTTGCAGGCTTTGGTCATCCCGCCGTGATTACTGTTGCAGCTGTGCTGGTTATCAGCCAGGGGCTGGTAAACGGCGGCGTGGTAGACAACATTGCGCTTCTGCTGGGGAAGATTGGACACCGACCTACACTTCAGGTCCTCACGCTGACCAGCGTGGTGGCCCTTTGTTCCGGGTTTATCAATAATGTAGGCGCGCTGGCGTTGCTGATGCCGGTGGCAATCTGGATGTCCCGGGAAGCGGGGCGCTCGCCTTCGTTGCTGTTGATGCCCCTGGCTTTTGGCTCTCTGCTGGGCGGTACCATGACACTGATCGGCACGCCACCCAATATCATCATTGCATCCTACCGTGAGAGCGGCACATTTGGGCTGTTCGATTTCGCCCCTGTCGGCGTGGCAATCACGCTTGCCGGCATTGCCTTCATCACACTGATCGGCTGGCGTTTGACTCCTCGCCGGGAGGAGAGTTCCGCTAATGCGAAGCTGTTCAGTGTTGGCGAATATGTAACCGAGCTGCGTGTGCCAAAAGACTCGGCCCATGCAGGCTCCACGTTGCACAGCCTGCTGGTTGCGGCCGGAGACGAGCCGGATATTGTCGTCCTCGCCTTGATTCGTGAAGAGCAGTTACAGGCCGTTCCTTCCACCTATAAAATCCTGCGAGAGGGGGATGTGCTGCTGGTTGAGGCAGATACCGGCAATCTACAGGTGTTTCTTGATAAAACGGGGCTTGAGCTTGCCAATAAGGCTGTCGAAGATAAAGAGGCGGACGAAAGCAGCGAAGAAAAGGGCGTTAGTAGCGCCAGTGAAGGCAGTAGCAGGGACAATAAAGAAGATAATAAAGATGCCTCAGATCCGATAACAAAAGGCGAGCTTCATCTGGTGGAAGCCATTATTGCTCCAGAGTCTTCTCTGGTAGGCCAGACTGCTAACCGGTTGAAGTTACGGGAGCTCAATCAGCTCAATATTGTTGCCGTGGCACGACTGGGTTACCGGCTTAATCGGCGTCTTGGCGATATACGCTTCAATGCCGGCGATATATTGCTGGTGCAGGGCTTTGAGGATTCTCTGGGAGGCACTCTTGCAGAGTTGGGCTGCCTGCCGCTGGCGGAGCGAGGGTTGAGGTTGGGCTCTCCTCGCAACACTGCGATGGCTTCCGGGATTTTTTTGGCCAGCATTGCTGTCATTGTTACAGGCCTGCTCTCAGCTCCGGTTGCCCTGGTGGCAGCAGCAGTGGCGATGGTGCTGGTAAAGCTAATGTCTGCCGCAGAGGCCTACAAGGCGATTGACTGGTCGGTAGTCGTTTTACTGGCTGCAATGATACCGGTTGGCCAAGCAATGGAGACCACAGGGGGGGCCAGCTTGATCGCCGCCCAGATGCTGGTGTTGGGCGAGAATCTGTCAGTTGTCTCGGTCCTTGTGATGGTACTGGTGAGCACAACGCTGTTATCCAACGTAGTAAATAACGCAGCGGCGGCGATTGTGGTTGCACCTATTGCCCTGAGCCTGGCCAGCGAATTACAGATACCCTCGGATGCGGTGTTGATGGCTGTGGCTGTTGGCGCGTCCTGTGCCTTCATGACGCCTATAGGCCATCAGTCCAACGCGCTGGTTATGGAACCCGGAGGCTATGAATTCGGGGATTACTGGCGCCTGGGTTTACCCCTGACGGTGATTGTCACAGTCGTCGCGGTGCCGGTCATCATGCTTGTCTGGACCTGATAGTATAAAAACGAACCAAACTTAAGGAGTCGTGATGGAATTGGAGCAGATGCAGAAAGCTGAATTACTGGCAGAGCTTGCTCTGACGCGGCAACGAACGCGTGAACTCATCACATCTCTGGCTGAGCTGCAGCTCGATGTCCCTTACCACCCGGGAGTCAATCCGCCGCTCTGGGAAATGGGGCATGCGGCTTTTTTCTATGAAGTGTTCGTCTTCAGCCATCTTGATGGTGATGCCAGTTTTGACCCCTCAATGGATGATCTCTGGGACTCGTTTCACATCGATCACCAGGATCGCTGGTGTCACGACCTGTTTCCCGGCCTTGAAAAGACTCTGGCCTACTTCGATCACGTCTACGCCAAAATGGCGGAACGCATTGAGTGTAAGCCACTGACAGATCGTGACCTGTATCTCTGTCGTTACGCTATATTTCACCAGAACATGCACATAGAGTCGTTGGTCTGGTGCCGCCAGACCGTTGGTTACCCATCGCCTCCGGGGGCGAACTTCGAACGCCCCGCACCCACTGAGTTGTCAGACGAGTCTTTGAAATACGATGCGGCTATTCCTGCCGGTAATTGGCTGATCGGTATGCCTGGGGATTCGGCGCAGTACGCGACTGAGGACTTTGCGTTCGACAGTGAAAAGCCGCGTCACGCGGTGAGTCTGGATGAGTTTGCGATTTCCCGGTGCCTGGTCAGCAACGAACAGTTTATGGTTTTTGTCGAAGACGATGGTTATCAAAAGCCGGAGCTGTGGTCTTTTGGAGGCCAGAAATGGCTGAGAACAGAAACCGATATGGCCCTGGTGCATGGGGCCGCGGAACCCTTGCTGAAGACGCCACGGCATCCGTTGTACTGGCGCTGGCATGATGGCCAGTGGCAGGAAAGGCTGTTCGACCAGTGGCAGCTATTGAACCCGGATGCGCCTGTGACCCACGTCAGCTACTGGGAGGCAGAAGCCTATTGTCGCTGGGCGGGGCGACGTTTGCCTACAGAGCAAGAGTGGGAAGTGGCGGCCCTTGGTAATCGGGAGGGTGAGCCGTTCCAGAGGCATCCATGGGGTAACGAGCCGCCAGAGGCTATTCACGCTGACATGAACGCCAGCGGCATGGCGCAGAACCCGGTGTACGATTACCCCGTGGGCGATAGCCCTTTTGGCTGTCGGCAAATGATCGGTACGGTGTGGGAGTGGACCAGCAGCCAGTATTTTCCTTATGACGGCTTTTGCATAGACATGTATCCGTTCATGTCCACGCTCCAGTTCGGTGATCACAAGGTCAGCCGTGGTGGCAGTTGCGCCACGTCATCCAGCCTGATTCGTGGCACCTATCGCCAGGCCTACCTGCCCCAGAGAAACGACGTCTACACCGGGTTCCGGACATGTGCTCTGCCGGGAGGCTGAGTTCAGCTCGTCTTATCTGAAACCATCGCCGCCGCCGGGGCCCTTTCCAGAAGGTGACTGGCCAGGGCTACACCGGTTTCACTCATGGTGAGATAGGCATTATCAGCGCCGGCTTCGCAAATGCGTTCGGCTTCGTCGGCGTACATGGTGTGGGCCACAATGTAACCGGTAAAGCCCAGTTTTCGCAGCATTCGGGCCGCGATCAGTTTGGCCTCTATATCGCTCATGGCAAGAATGACGGCTTCCAGAGATGGCATATGGAGCGCTTCCCAGAAGGTGTTGTCTTCGGCATCGGCATAGACAACGTTCCGTCCTTTTGCTTGGTGGCGTGCCACTTTGGGGGGGTCAGAATCCAATGCCATAAGCCTTGCTTCTGAGGTTTTTAGCCAATCATAGGCAGCCGTACCGGTCCGCCCCATACCCATAACCAGAACGCGGGTGTCACCAAGAGAAATGGGCAGTTCATCGGGGTGCCTCTGGTGGCTCTCGAAGCGCACAAAGCGATGGCTCACACGCTCATACAGTGGGTGTGCGAGTCGGTTTAGCGGCGCGGAAATCAGAAAGGACAACGCCACCGTTATTGCAAGAGGCACCAGCCACTCCGGCAGTGCAATGCTGGCGACAATCAGCCCGAATTCACTGTAGTTGGTGAGAGCCAGCGAGGTCAGAAAACCGCTGCGGGCGCGCAGACGGAACAGCAGCATCAGGAAGAAAAACAAAATACCCTTGATCGGCAAAATCAGCGCTGCTATCACGGCAAAAATAATGGCGCCGGTATCCGGCAGGCCGCCTATGCCAATCTGCAGAAAGAAGCCAACCAGAAAAATTTCCTTTATGCTCCACAGAGATTTTGCCAGCTCTTGACTGCGGGGGTGGTTAGCCAGAATGGCGCCGAAAATCAGGGCCCCCAGTTCTGAGCTGAGCCCTACTGCTTGAAAACCCATGCCGCCAAGCACCAGTGCCAGCAGCAAGCCCAGAAGAACCAGCAGTTCGTCATGCCCGCTGGCATCCAGCAGCTTGAACAACAGCGGCCGCAACAGTGGCAGGCCAAAGACAATCAATGCCCACTCTGAAGGCGTCTGACCCGCAGCCAAGCTCATCACAAGCAGTGCTATCAAGTCCTGCATGATCAGGATACCGATGGCGACCCGGCCGTGGAACGCTCTGAGTTCGCGTTTGTTTTCCAGTACCTTTGCAGCCAATACGGTAGAGGAGAACGATAGGGCAACGGCCAGCATAAAGGCCACGTACCAGGTTATGTCCAGCAGCAAGTAAAGTCCGGGGGTAAACACAAAGCAGGTGATGGCAAAGTGCAACAGGCTGCCGCCAATGACTTCCGGGCTTATAACCGATTTCAGCTTGAGCTTCAGACCCACGGTAAACAGCATCAGCAACACGCCCAGATGGGCGATATGAGCCAGTACCGCTGTGGGCTCCGCAGAGATGCCGATAGAGGGGGTGGCGGCAAGGCCGCTGAGCACGAAGCCAGCCGCCAGATAGCCCACCAGCGGCGGTAATCCGACGGACTTGATCAGGAGGCCAAGGCCGAATGCAAAAGAAATCCAGATAGCTTCAGGCATGAGCGGTTCTTTCAGAGGAAACGGATCATCGTCCGTCTAAGGCTACCTTGTTTCCCCCGACCGTTGAAGTGCGGGGTTTGGCAAACTCCAGGAACAGGCGAGCCGATTCTTCCGGCGCCTCGATCATGGGCGCGTGGCCAATCCCTTCCAATACCTCCAGTCGCGCACCGGGGATGGCGTCCACAAAGACTTCGCCGTTACGATAGTCAATCACACGGTCTTCCTTGCCCCAGACTACCAGTACCGGGTCCTTGATGCGGGCAATCGTATTGCGGAAATCCGGTTCGAAGCCGGCGTCCCGGATTGCGGCAAAAATCACTTCATTCACCTTCCGATTAGCAATGGCCTGCTCTTCCATAACGCCAAGAATTGGCCAGGGAAGAAAGGGCTTTTTCTCAAGAGCGAAATCCATCAAACGCTCGAAATCGCCGGGTTTCGAGGGGATAAGCGGATTGTCTCCAGCGACTACCAGATCGACCAGTTCGCTCTCATACTGGAGAATGCCAGCCGGGTCGAACAGTACGGCGGTTTTGATCTGTTCCGGATAAGCGGCGGCATAGAGAGCAGTAATTGCGCCGCCCATGGAGTTGCCCATCATGTGCATCTCGTTAATGTTCAGAGCCCGGAGAATGCGCGCAAGGTGACCAACCTGCTGTTCCAGCCGGTAACCCAAATCCAGCGGTTTGCTGCTCTCGCCGTGGCCCGGGAGGTCTATGGCATAAACGTTGAAATCATCTGTGAGCTCCCGGGCGATGCGGGTCCAGTTGTCCTTGTTGGCACCAAATCCATGAACCAGCACGATGGTATCGCCATTATTTATCTCTGAATTGCGCAGATAAGCAATTTCCAGTTCGCCCACAGTAACAGTATCAGCCTCTAGCCCGGCGGCGGAGCGTTCCAGGCCGATAGCGGTTTCGTAAATGCCATGACGGGAGCAGCCGCTTACAAGCAGAATGGATAAAAATAGCAAAAAGGCGGTAAAGGGAGATTTCTGCAGCATCTGAGTGGTTCCTGGCTATGTGTGGAATGCGCCCCTGGGCGAGCGGCTTTACATTACTCAATAAAAAAGCCCGGTCAATGGCCGGGCTTTAGCTCAGGACGTCAGATTACGCCTGCTCGCGGGCAATGGCCCGATAAGCAATGTCGTTGCGGTAAAACGCGCCATCCCAGTGTATTTTCGCAGCAAGCTTGTAAGCTCGCTGCTGGGCTTCCGTCACGGTGTTTCCTAATGCGGTTGCGCAGAGCACCCGGCCGCCACTGGTGACCACCCGGTTGCCCTCGAGGTTGGTTCCTGCGTGGAACGCCTTCTCGCCCTCGGTCTCCGTTTCCGGCAGACCAGAAATGGCATCGCCTTTGTTGTAGTTACCGGGATAACCGGCTGCGGCCAGAACAATACCTACGGCTGCGCGTTCGTCCCAGACAGAGCTGCATTGGTCCAGCTTGCTGTCGATGGCAGCTTGGCAGAGTTCAACGATGTCCGATTTCATGCGCAGCAAAATAGGCTGGGTTTCCGGATCACCAAAGCGACAGTTGAACTCGATAACTTTCGGCGATCCGGTGGTGTCGATCATCAGGCCGGCATACAGGAAGCCCCGATACGGATGGCCTTCTGCTGCCATACCTCGCACCGTCGGGTAAATCACCTCATCCATGATGCGCTGGTGCACCTCGGCAGTCACGACTGGGGCAGGGGAGTAGGCTCCCATACCGCCGGTGTTGGGGCCGGTGTCACCATCGCCCACGCGTTTGTGATCCTGAGAGGTAGCCATGGGCAGAACATGCTCGCCATCCACCATTACGATAAAGCTGGCTTCTTCGCCTTCCAGAAATTCTTCGACGACAACACGGCTTCCCGCGTCGCCAAAAGCGTTGCCTGCAAGCATGTCGTGGATGGCGTTTTCGGCTTCCTCAAGGGTCATGGCAACAATGACCCCCTTGCCAGCCGCAAGGCCGTCTGCTTTAACGACAATGGGCGCACCCTGTTCGCGGACATAAGCCAGGGCTTCGTCGACATCTGTGAAGTTGCCGTAGCCAGCAGAGGGGATCTTCTGGCGTGCAAGAAAGTCCTTGGTGAACGCTTTGGAACCTTCCAGTTGCGCTGCCCCGGCGCTGGGGCCGAACACGCGCAGGCCACGCTCTTCAAAGAGATCTACAATGCCGGCCACCAGGGGCGCTTCCGGGCCAACGATGGTAAGGCCTACGTTATTGCCGACAGCAAATGTGGCCAGGCCCTCAAGATCCAGAACGTCAATGTTGACGTTTTCTACACCCGGCTCGCGGGCAGTACCGGCGTTGCCGGGGGCTACGAAAACCGTATCCGCATCCGGAGACTGCGCCGCCTTCCAGGCCAGTGCGTGTTCGCGCCCGCCATTGCCGATTACCAGAATGTTCATATCTCGCTGCCCTATCCGTTTACAAGGTGTTGTATCAGTGCCGGAAATGGCGCATACCGGTGAACACCATGGCAATGCCGTGTTCGTTGGCGGCGTCGATCACTTCCTGATCGCGCATGGAGCCACCAGGTTGTATGACGGCGGTAATGCCGGCTTCGGCGGCTGCATCAATGCCATCGCGGAACGGGAAGAAAGCATCAGATGCCATGACGGAACCCTTCACCTCCAGGTTCTCATCGGCGGCTTTGATGCCGGCAATCCGGGCGCTGTAAACGCGACTCATCTGGCCTGCGCCAACACCGATAGTGCGGCCTGAGCGAGCATAGACAATGGCGTTGGATTTCACGTACTTCGCCACTTCCCAGGCAAACAGCAGATCGTTCAGCTCGTGTTCGGTTGGCTGGCGGTTGGTCACGACTTTTACGTCGGCCATGGCCACCATGCCCAGATCACGATCCTGAACCAGAAGGCCGCCGGTTACACGCTTGTAGTCCATGGTCTGAACGCGTTCACCGCCGAGTTCGCCGCAAGCCAGCAAGCGCACATTCTTCTTTGCAGCGACCAGTTTCACTGCATCAGGTGCAATGCTGGGGGCAATAATAACTTCAACAAACTGGCGTTCGATAATTGCCTTGGCGGTTTCTGCGTCCAACTCCCGGTTGAAAGCAATAATGCCGCCGAAAGCGGAGGTGGGGTCGGTTGCAAAGGCCAGCTCATAAGCCTGGAGAATATCGGCACCGATCGCCACGCCACAGGGGTTGGCGTGTTTGACGATAACGCAGGCGGGGTCCGCGAAGGGCTTCACGCACTCAAGGGCAGCGTCAGTGTCTGCAACGTTGTTGTAAGACAGCTCTTTACCCTGAAGCTGCGTTGCTGTGGCAACACAGGCTTCTTTTGGGTTGCGCTCCGCGTAAAAGGCTGCGCGCTGGTGCGGGTTTTCGCCGTAACGCATGTCCTGTACTTTCACGTATTGGCTGTTAAACGTGCGCGGGAAATCGGCGTTGTCGTTGTCCGCTGTGCGGCCACCCAGGTAGTTGGCAATGGCGCCGTCATAGCCTGCGGTATGCTCGAATGCTTTTACCGCCAGATCGAAGCGGGTGCGGTGAGTCAACTGGCCATCGTTGTTATCCAGCTCCTTCAGAACCCGGCTGTAATCCGAGGTATTGACCACAATGGCAACGTCGTTGTGGTTCTTGGCAGCGGCACGAACCATGGTTGGGCCACCAATGTCGATATTTTCGATGGCGGTGGCAAGATCGCAGTCCGGATTGGCAACCGTGGACTCAAAGGGGTAAAGGTTCACCACAACCATGTCAATCGGGTTGATCCCGTGCTCGCCCATAATGGCATCGTCTGTGCCCCGACGGCCCAGAATACCGCCGTGGATTTTTGGGTGCAGGGTTTTTACCCGGCCGTCCATCATCTCCGGAAACCCGGTGTAGTCAGAAACTTCGGTAACGGGAACGCCGTTCTCTTTCAGGAGGCGAAAGGTGCCCCCGGTGGAGAGCAGCTCGACACCGTGGCCGGTAAGGGCGCGCCCGAACTCGACGATGCCGGATTTATCACTGACGCTGATCAGTGCGCGACGAACGGGGGTATTAGCCTGGTTTGCCATGGGGTCACATTCTTCACTTGGGGTGGACGAACGAGGGCCTCGCGAAGGGTGTCCGGGAGGCCCTCATCAAGTCAGGGTGTTTCGATTATAGCAGGTCGTACTGCTTAAGCTTCTTGCGCAGGGTCCCGCGGTTCAGGCCGAGCATGGTGGATGCCTTGGTCTGGTTGTTGCGGGTGTACTTCATTACCTGTTCCAGCAGCGGAGCTTCCACTTCAGAGAGTACCAGCTGGTAAACTTCAGTAACGGGCGCACCATCAAGTTGGGTGAAGTAGTTTTTCAGAGCCACCTCAACGTTATCGCGCAGGGTAACGGTGTTGCCGCTGCTGTTCACCGTTTGCAATTGATGTGTGTCATCGTTGGCCGGCGTGCTTAGTGTGCTATTTGCCAATGTCTCAGCGGTCATGCTGCGAATTCCTCTCCATTTCGTAAGCCTGAAAAATACTGTCGGATATTGTCTTTCTGCTCCAGCGCTTCGTCGAGCGCATTGAAGCGATTACGGAACTGCTTGCCGGGGTCGTGGGACTGCAAATACCAGCCCACGTGCTTTCGGGCAATGCGCACGCCCATGAGCTCTCCGTAAAAACTGTGCAGGGCGTCCAGGTGTTCGCTCAGAATCTGTTCCACTTCACTCAGTGGGGGCGCTGGAAAGTGCTGGCCGGTTTCAAGGAAATGCAGTATCTCCCGGAAAATCCACGGGCTGCCCTGTGCGGCGCGGCCGATAAGCAGACCGTCAGCGCCGGTATACTCCAGAACCCAGCGGGCTTTCTCTGGTGATGTGATATCACCGTTAGCGAATACCGGAATGCTGACTCTGGATTTCACTTCGGCAACGGTGTCGTACTCTGCATCACCGTTGTACTTGTCGGCGCGGGTGCGGCCATGAATCGCCAGCGCCTGAATGCCGCTATCTTCGGCCATACGCGCAATGGTCAGTGCGTTGCGATTGTCCTGATCCCAGCCAGTGCGCATTTTCAGCGTGACGGGGATATCAACGGCACTCACCACGGCTTTCAATATGTCCCGAACCAGGCTTTCATCTTTCATCAGCGCTGAACCAGCCGCTTTGTTGCACACTTTTTTAGCTGGACAGCCCATATTGATGTCAATGATCTGGGCGCCAGATTCCGCGTTTAGCCGGGCCGCATTCGCTAGCATCTCCGGGTCGCCGCCGGCAATCTGTACGGCTCTGGGTTCTGGCTCCCCGGTATGATTCATACGGGTTCTGGATTTACGCGTGTGCCAGAGCTGGCTGTCTGCTATCACCATTTCGGACACCGCCAGACCCGCGCCCATTCTGCGGCACAGCAGCCGGAAGGGGCGGTCTGTCACACCCGCCATGGGTGCAACAATCAGCGGATTAGGCAGGGTATAAGGCCCGATTTTTGCGATTGGCAACATGGTCTGAATCCGAATCACGGCAGATTAAGCAAATAAGTCGGAGTGGAGCGGTTGTTTAATAAATGACCGATGCCAGTTCCGAAGGGCGCTAATGATACCGCCGGGGGCACTGTGATTGAAGGGGCAAGGTGACGAAAAACTGATTATTTTTCGCTCTTTCTGGTTGACTTTTGTTCTACGAAGTGGCGACTGGCGTGCCTGCCGGGTCATCGCCGGCAAGCAGTCTCAGGGCATGTAGGGGCGAAAGCTTATGTTGTAGTTAACGGCATCACGGCCAGGATCGCGAATACTGAGCGCAATGCGAACTGGTGTCTCCACAGGCATGGTCTCGAGCTCCTCGGCGTCGCCGGCAAGGTATTCCGACGGTATGAACACGCTCTGGGCAACAATGTCTCCATTCAGGTTGGAGAATGTCAGAGCAATGGCCGGGAAGGGTTGTTGAAAGTCCGCTCGATTGATGATTACCGCATCGACGATCAGTTGGCTGCGGTTTTCCGGGTCCGTGCGAACCACCAGCTTGCGGCTTTGGATTGCACTAACATCAATCAGGGGCTTCAGTTCGCAATCGGCCAGTTCGCAGCCCGTTTCATAAAGTGGCCGAAGCTCCGGTATCGCTGATAGCCGGTCAAACTGGTACCAGGTCGCCTGTGCAATCAGAACACCCATAAGGCCAAGTACAATCAGTGACCAGACCAAGGCGCGCAGCCAGCTCCTGTTGTTACTGCCTACTGATACGGGATCGCGCCTGAGATCGCCAAACGGTGCACTCGCTGTGAAGGGCTCATCCCGTTGCTCGTCAACGTAAAAGTCTGATGCTTCTTCCTGCGGCTGCTCCTGGAGGTTTTCCGCAGCGGTGGCAGCGCTTGATTTCTCCGGTTCAGGGGAAGGCTCTTGTTGCAGTTCTGATTCTGGCTCGGCCTCGACTTCGGCCTTCTCTGTCTCAGGGGTGGTTTTGACAGGTGCGCTGTCCTCCTGAAGAATCGCTTCGGCCCAGCTCTCATCGACATTTTCGACGGGGTCATCGCCACCCAACTCATCCCGTGCAGACGAATCCCGGTCGTCGAAGCCGCGAAAACTATCACTAAGTTCATCATCTGAGAAGGTCAGCCTGGTGCCGGTATAGCGGCCTTCTTCGGCGTCTTCCTCAGGGTTGTCAGCGAAGACGAAGTCGTCTTCTATTATGTCGCTGGTAAAGCCAGTGGCAGAGTGCCCTGGTGGTGAGTGCTCTGGAGGTGAGGGCTCTGGTCGGGAGGCATCTGCTGGCGCTCTGCTACCCGTACCAGGAGGCGTCGCTGGCGCATTGCTTGTGCCGCCGCCCGCCAATTGGTGCTCGACCGCATTGAAGACATCCATGCAATGGCCACAGCGCACCTTGCCCTTGGCAATGCCAAGCTGCTCATCGGTAACCCTGAAACGGGTACGACATTTTGGGCACTGGGTCTGCAGACTACTCTGGGCCATGCTTCGTTCCTGAAAGCGACTGAACTACGAGTCTGGGAGTTTAGTTGTTAAAACAGCCTTCGTCATCTGTCGTTACGCCGTCCTGTGAGGCGTATCCATTCTTCACGCTGTTCCGGCTCATCCATAATAAACCAGGGTTCATAGGCGGCCATCACCTCACGGGCCTGGTTAGACAGAATGCCTGAAAGCACCAAGTCGCCCCCGAGCTTTGTCAGTGCTGCCAGGTGCGATGCCAGGCCAATCAGGGGCTGCGCGAGAATGTTCGCAAGCATGACATCGGTTTTGGTGTCTGGCTCGTTTTCCGGAAGATAAAGATCGAGCCTGGCTTCGTCCACGTCGTTACGACGGGCATTTTCCCTGCTGGCCTCCAGCGCCTGAGGATCGGTGTCTACACCGACAACATGGCTTGCGCCCAGTAGCAGCGCCGCCAGGCCCAGTATGCCGGAGCCACAGCCATAGTCGGTAATCTGCTTGCCATTAACATCCTGTCCGTCCAGCCACTCGAGGCAGAGGGCGGTGGTCGGATGAGTGCCCGTGCCGAAGGCGAGGCCTGGATCCAGCATCAGGTTAGCTGCGTCAGGGTCGGGCGCTTCGTGCCAGCTTGGCACAATCCACAGGCGCTTGCCGAACTGCAGTGGATGAAAGTCGTCCATACAGGCTCGCTCCCAGTCCTTGTCTTCAACCAGGGTAACGTCAATGTCTGTAAGAGATTGCTGGGTTTGTTGGTGCCAGGCATTGCGTACATCCGTGCACAACTGGTCGATATCCTGGTCTGACTGAAAGAGCCCGGTAACGACGGTCTGGCTCCACAGGGGCGTGGTGCCAGGGTCCGGTTCGTAAAGTGGCTGGTCTGCTGCGTCTTCCATGGAGACGGCTTCAGCGCCCATCTCCATAAGCAGATCCTCAAGCTGATCCGCAGTGTCGGGATCGGCCGGAATCTGAGGTTGTATCCAGGGCATAGGTCTTCCTGCATTGCGATGCAGAATATTAGTCCCGCATCAGTTTCTCAAGGTAGTGGATCGTGAAGTCTACCGTTTTAAAGCCGCCATCGCGCACCAGTTTCCGATGCAGAGGCTGATTGGTTTTAATGCCATCGACCAATAGCTCGTCCAGAGCGTTTTTCATACGCCTCCGGGCTATCTGTCGATCGTCGCCCCAGGTGATCAGCTTGGCAATCAGTGAGTCATAAAACGGAGGTACCGTATAGCCACTGTAAAGGTGTGAGTCCACCCGCACACCGTTACCGCCGGGGGCATGAAAGTGTGTCACTTTACCTGGGCTGGGAACAAATGTGTCAGGGTCTTCCGCGTTGATGCGGCACTCGATAGCGTGGCCCTTGATATGGATATCTTCCTGCTTGTATTGAAGCGGCAGGCCGCTCGCGATGCGCAGCTGCTCACGAACGATATCAACACCGGTAACCATTTCAGAGACCGGGTGCTCCACTTGCACGCGAGTGTTCATTTCAATGAAAAAGAACTCACCATCCTGATACAGGAACTCGAAGGTACCAGCGCCAACATAGCCGATTTCCTTACACGCATCCACGCAGGCTTTGAGCGTGCGCTCGCGGGCTTCCGCGTTGATGTTCGGCGCCGGCGCTTCCTCTATCACTTTCTGATTGCGCCGCTGCATGGAGCAGTCGCGATCGCCCAAGTGGATGCAGTTGCCGTGCATGTCGGCCAGAACCTGAACCTCTACGTGGCGAGGAGTCTCAAGGAACTTTTCCAGATAGACTGTGGGATCGCCGAAAGCATTTCGTGCCTCGGACTGGGTAATCTGAACTCCCTTGAGCAATGTCGCCTCGGAATGAACCACCTGCATGCCACGACCGCCGCCGCCTGAAGCCGCCTTGATCATAACCGGGTAGCCAATTTTGCGGGCGACCTTCAGGGTGCGGTCGTCATCATCAGTCAGCGGGCCGTTCGAACCCGGAACAGTGGGTACTCCGGCGCGAATCATCGCGCTAATGGCAGATACCTTGTTGCCCATCAGGCGGATGGTTTCTGCCCTGGGGCCGATGAAGCGGAAGCCGCTTTTTTCGACCTGTTCGGCAAAGTCAGCATTTTCGGCAAGAAAGCCGTAGCCGGGGTGAATGCCTACGGAATCGGTTACTTCAGCAGCGCTGATAATCGCCGGAATATTAAGGTAGCTTTCCAGGGGGCTGTTGGGGCCGATACAGACGGATTCGTCGGCCAGACGCACGTGCATCAGATCGCGGTCAACCTTTGAGTGAATCGCTACGGTTTTGATGCCGAGCTCTTTGCAGGCACGCAGGATCCGGAGGGCTATTTCACCCCGGTTTGCGATCAGAACTTTTTCTAACATGGCCATGAGTAGTTATCACCGGGTTCAGGAAATGATTAACAGCGGCTGGTCAAATTCCACGGGCTGGCCGTTATCAACCAGGATTTCAGTGACCTTACCGCTCTTGTCGGCCTCAATCTGGTTCATCATTTTCATGGCCTCTACAATGCAGACAACCTCGCCGGCTTTAACCTGCTGGCCGATTTCTACGAAAGAATCAGCAGTGGGAGACGGCGATCGGTAAAAAGTTCCGACCATCGGGGAGCGCAGCGCATGCCCGTTGAAGACGGCTGGCTGAGCGCCGTCTTCAACGGGCCCCGGGGTTTCAGGCGCTGGAGCGTATTGGGCCGGTGGTGGTGGTGCGTAGTGGCTGAGGTACTGGGCGCCGGGAAGCTGTTCACGGCGACGTGAGATACGAACAGAATCATCGCCCTCGTGAATCTCAAGCTCTTCGACGTCAGACTCCTCGAGCAGTTCGATCAGTTTCTTGATTTTGCGAATGTCCATAGTCAATCCCGTCCCGTGTTGTCAGGTCTATCGGTGAGTTCGTTGCATGGCTGCCTGAAGCGCGAGTTCGTACCCCAAGCTGCCTAATCCGCATATAACGCCTTCGGCGATATCGGAAAAATACGAGTGATGGCGGAATGCTTCCCGCGCATGCACATTGGAAAGATGCACTTCTATAAATGGGATCCCTGAGGCCAGTATGGCATCCCGCAAAGCAATGCTGGTGTGAGTAAAAGCGGCAGGATTGATAATGATAAAATCCACGCCTTCTGCCCGGGCCTCGTGAATCCGCTCGATAAGTTCATATTCGGCGTTCGATTGCAGATGAAGCAAGTGGTGGCCGCTACCTGCTGCTTTCTCCCGCAGCCGGTCGTCAATGTCGGCCAGAGTCTCGTGGCCATAAACCCCGGGCTCGCGGGTTCCGAGCATGTTCAGGTTGGGGCCATGGAGCACGAGAATTGTCGACATGGATGCTTCTGCCTTTGTGTCTTTTAAACAGGATCGCCGAAATTAACGGCATGTTCCACCAATGGTGTGTGCTTTTTTCCTGCAAATCAACAATTTTTGACAACGACCCATATTGCTCACTGGTTGTAACAAAAGCCCGTGAAAGCCGAAATGGGTTTTTACTAATGATAGCAATCATTGTCGTGAACGGTGGGGATGACTTCTATACGACGATGGTTTCATACGGGCAGCCCGTCAGAGCCGCCCGATCCGTTCCTTTGTCTTTCAGTTGTCGGCAAGCGTGACGCAGTTACGGCCATGCTCCTTGGAGGTATAAAGCGAACGGTCGGCGCGCTCACACAGGGTCTGGGACGACTCGTTATTCCAGGAGGCTATGCCGCAACTGAAGGTAACGTTGAACTCCCTGTCACCTGCAGGCTGCTGGAGTTCTGAGAAGCGCTCGCGGATTTCGTTGAGAACATTGCGGGCATCACTGGGGCGGGTGTCGGGCAGGATAATGGCGAATTCTTCACCGCCGTAGCGGCCGACATGGTCGGTTTTACGCAGGCGCTGCTTGAGAAACATCGAGAGGCTGCGAAGTACACGATCGCCAATGGGGTGTCCGAAGGCATCGTTCACCTTTTTAAAGTAATCAATGTCGATCATCGCAAAGCACAGGGACTGGTCTTTTTGCCGGGCTCGGACGATTTCCTGGTCGAGCAGGTACAACGTATGAGTGTGATTATAGAGCCCGGTAAGGCTGTCACGGATCATAAGAGCCAGCAGGGATCGCGCACGCCGGCCCCGATTATGGAGCGTCGAAATCAGGTGTTTGGGATCGATAGGCTTGGTCAGAAAATCATCGCCGCCGAGGCTCATGGCATGCAGTTGCTTGGTGACATCGTCCTCGGCAGAGAGGTAAATGATGGGCACACTGTGGAACCGGTCCTGCTGGCGGATCACCCGGGCGATCTCCATGCCGGTGCACCCCGGCATATACATATCAAGAATGATGATTTCCGGGGAAAACATGTCCAGTGCATCAATGATTTCCATGGGGTCGGTAATGATGTGTGCGGTCATGCCCGCTTTTTTCAGAACCGTTTCCATGAATTTTGCCTGTGCTCTGGAGTCATCCAGAACCAGCACCCGGTATGGCTCAACGGTGTTGCCGTGGGTATAGGTTTCGATTTTTTCGATAAGTTGGCCAGGATCAACCGCCGGATAAAAAAACTCTTCGCCACCGCAGCGGGAGGCACGCAGACGGGTCTGAATGGTTCCGTCTTCGTCGCTCATGAAAATAATTGGTATGGGTGTGTCGTGCCGCTCCTGCAAATGTTCAATAGTGGCGATGCCCGCGTTCAGGGTGCTGCCAAAATTCACATCCATCAGAATGGTTTCCGGCTTATGAAGAGCGCAGGCCTCGGTGAGTTCCTCGGCAGAATCAAAGGCAGAAGCACGGAAGCCGAAGAACTCGAGTTGGCGAATCAGCCTGTTCGCCATCTCGACGTTCGCAAGCGCGATGTAAACCGGTGTACGCCGGAACTGGTGGGGGGCTTCGGTATTGCTTTGGTCGGTTCGTCGCAAGGTGCTGCGCGCAAGCGCGTCGATGGCGTCCTGAAGTTGCCGCTCAGTGGCGTCATCCAGAGATGTGTTGGCTGGCCAGTCCCGGATGATCCCAAGAATAGCGCGGCCTGCTTCGGCATGGCCCTCCATCTCGAACCGCTGTGCGTAGCGCACCAGTTTATCTGAGGCAAACAGAAGCTCGTCACGATGAGCTGTAAATGAATCGTTACTGGTGTGAATTTTTTGCCAAGTGTCCAGAACAACCCGTGCCTGGGTTGTTACACGGCGTGCGAAATGCTGCCTGAGTTTTTCTTTCTGGCTTCCGTCGCTCATTGTATTCCGGCCTGTCTCTTTTCATTTTGGGCCGCCCTTTACGGTGTGGACGATTTTCCCAACCTTAGTCTGTTTCCGGAGTCTATAGTGTTTAGAGTTGTCGGCGTAGGTTGCACTGTGTAACTGTTTGTGAAGCCTGCGGTGTGTATATAGAAGGCGCCATAGGTTAGGATCCGTACAGACCGTTTGCACAGCCAATTATCAGACAAGGGGCTTAACATAATATGCCAGGCAAAATCAGACAGTATTTCAGAGACAAGAAGGACGATGCTCAGGATTATGCCGGCCACAAAAGTGTGATCGGCAAATTTGTAGCGGTTGTTCTGCTGGTATATCTGTTGGTGGCAGTGGTGATGGGGATGTACTGGAGCAGTGAGCCGGAGTCCTTCTCGGTGCGCGAGCATACCCGGGCGGTCGCCAATGATATGCAAAGAGAGCCTATAACCGGCTTTGCGACAACCGTAACGATGATCCGCATAGCCGAAACCCTTCTGGATAAGCCGGGCGGTTACATTACCAACGATATTTTCCCGCCGGGCCTGTGGCTGGATAACATACCTAACTGGGAATACGGAGTGCTGGTGCAGTTACGCGACCTGTCCCGCGCTATGCGCAGGGATATCAGCCGCTCCCAGAGCCAGTCTGCAGAAGATCCGGATCTGATCATTGCCGAGCCACAATTCCACTTTGACAGCGCAAGCTGGGCCATTCCATCGACAGAGGCGGAGTACCGCCGGGGCATTACTGCACTGAAGCGTTACCTCGACCGTCTTTCCAGCCCAGAGCAGGCCAACGCCCAGTTCTTTGCCAGAGCCGACAACCTGAATAACTGGCTGGGTGATCTGGAGACTCGCCTGGGTAGCCTTTCGCGCACCCTTGGTGAGAGTGTCGGTAAAGCATCGGTATCAGAAGCAGTGGCTAATGTTGATTCAGACAACCCGCTGACCGAAGAGACCGGTGGCGGCGATATAAAAACCGACTGGACCAAGGTTGACGATGTGTTTTATGAAGCTCGGGGCAGCTCCTGGGCATTGCTGCACATCTTCCGCGCGATTGAGGTGGATTTCCGCAAGGTGCTTCGGGACAAGAATGCCATTTCCAGCGTCAAGCAGGTCATTATTGAACTTGAAGGAGCCCAAGGCGACATGTGGAGCCCGGTTATCCTGAACGGCAGTGGATTTGGTGTGCTGGCGAACCATTCGCTGGCTATGGCGGCCTACCTATCCCGTGCCAATGCGGCGATCAGCGATATGCGGGATCTGCTATCTAGGGGCTGAGGGCGTTGCTGCAGGCATAAAAAACCGGGCTGAAAGGCCCGGTTTTTGTGTTCGATCAGGCAAATTAGTTGGTATAGGCCTTGATCGAATCAACAATGGCTTGCTTCGCTTCGGCAGCGCTGCCCCAGCCTTGTACCTTGACCCATTTGCCTGGCTCAAGAGTTTTGTAGTTCTCAAAGAAGTGTTTGATCTGTGCGCGCAACAATTCCGGCAGGTCTTCGAGTTCTTTTACATCATCGTAGATGCTGGTCAGCTTGCTGTGCGGCACGGCAAGCAGCTTGACGTCACCACCAGCTTCATCTTCCATGTTCAGAACACCCACCGGCCGGCAGCGGATAATCGAGCCAGGCTCAACCGGGTGCGGGGTAACCACAAGCACGTCAATCGCGTCGCCGTCGTCCGCCAGAGTGTGGGGGATAAACCCGTAGTTTGCCGGGTAGAACATGGGGGTAGCCATAAACCGGTCTACCAGTAGCGCGCCCATATCTTTGTCCAGTTCATACTTGACCGGGGAGCTGTAGGCCGGAATTTCGATGGCAACGTAAATATCTTCAGGCGGGTTTTTGCCGGCCGGGATGTTGTCGAATTGCATGTGCGATCCTTCCTGGGTAGGTCTCAAGTGGGCGGTTAACTGCGGTTAAAATTTGTGCGCGCAATTATACGGAACTCTCTCGCAGTTCGAAACTAAACGTTGGTAGTGCCAGTCGGAAAACCCGATTGCGTGCGCTCCGCAACCCGGTATCAAACCGCCTTAAAGCTTGATCTGCTTGGCAATTAGCTCTTTCATGATTTCCGTGGTACCGCCACCAATCGAGAGAATCTTCGCATCCCGGTACAAACGATCAACCACAGATTCGCGCATATAACCCATGCCGCCGAAAAGTTGCACGGCCTCGCGAGTGACGCTCTCACAGACTTCCACGGAGAAGTTTTTTGCCATGGCTACCTGTTTGATCGGGTTCTTACCCTTTTGCATAAGATCCGCACAACGGTAGGTGTACTCCCGGGCGATATCGATCTGAGTTGCCATGTCTACCAGCTTGTGACGAGTTACCTGGAAGCCGGCAATGCTGCGGCCGAAGGCCTTGCGCTGTTTGGTGTATTCCAGGGCGGCTTCATAGGCCATCTGAGCAGTCATGTAGGCCATGATGGAAAGCATCAGGCGCTCTGACAGGAAGTTGCTCATGATGGCAATAAAGCCTGCGTTCTCTGTGCCGATCAGGCGGTCAGCAGGCACTCGGCAGTCCTCGAAGAAGAGCTCGGCCGTGTCGCTGGCCCACCAGCCCATTTTCCGCAGCTTTGTGCCGTTAGAGAAGCCTGGCATGTCGCGGTCGACCAGCAGCAGGCTGATACCGCCGTGGCCTTCACCACCGGTGCGCACAGCAACCGTATAGTGATCCGCACGGGTGCCACTGGTAATGAAGGTTTTGCTGCCGTTCACAACGTAGTGATCACAGTCCTTCACAGCACGGGTTTTCAGGCTCGCTACGTCGGAGCCGCCGCCGGGTTCGGTAATGGCCAGCGCGGAGATTTTCTCACCACTCAGTACCGACGGCACAATCTGTTCGCGAATCTCTTTGTTTGCCCATTTGGCAACGGGCGGCAGGCCAATGTCCAGGGAGCCCAGGCTGGCAACAAAGCCGCCGGAGGTAGAGCGCATAAATTCTTCTGAAATAGCGACTTTCAGAAAAACGTCGCCTTCACCCATGCCACCCAGTGCTTCTGGGAAGCCGGCGGCGAGCAGGCCGGCATCGCCCGCCTTTTTGAAAATTTCACGAGGAAACTCACCGGCTTCTTCCCATTCATTAATATGGGGAAGAACGTGAGTTGTGATGAATCTGCGCGCAGTCATACGCACTTGATTGTGCGTATCGTTGAAGTAATCGGACACGATAAAAAAACCTCTGTTCGAAAAGTTATGAGGTAGTGTCGCGCAAATTCAAATACCAAGCAAGCGCTTGGTTGCCGTGTTGTGAGGTAGCCCGAATCAGATACCTTTGCGGGGAATGCTCTCAACGCCAGCGCTTGTGCTCAGTAGCAGAAGATCAGCTGGGCGGCGGGCGAACAGTCCGTTCGTGACAACGCCCACAATGTTGTTCAGCCTCTCCTCAACCTGGATCGGGCGGGAAATGTCCATGTTGTATATGTCCAGAATGATGTTGCCATTGTCGGTTGTGAAGCCGTCGCGGTACACAGGGTCGCCGCCCAGCTTCACGATTTCACGGCCAACATGGCTCCGTGCCATGGGTAAAACCTCGACCGGCAGGGGGAAATCGCCCAGTACGCCTACTCTCTTTGATTCATCAACGATGCAGATAAAGGTCCTGGCGACCTCCGCAACAATCTTCTCGCGGGTCAGTGCACCACCACCGCCTTTAATCAGTTCAAGGCGATCGTTGGTTTCGTCTGCGCCATCCACGTAGAACTCAAGTTCGTTAACACTGTTCAGGTCATAAACGGGAATGCCGTGGCTTTTCAGCCGCTCCGCTGTTGCTTCTGAGCTGGCCACGGCGCCATCGAACTCGGTTTTCAAATCCGCGAGCATGTCGATGAAGAAGTTGGCGGTGCTCCCTGTGCCAACGCCGATAACAGTGTCGCGCTCCAGACGCGGTGCAATGTAATCCACTGCGGCTTTGGCAACGGCTTTCTTGAGTTGGTCCTGGGTCATTGGGCGCTCCGGGTGCAAATCTTGTGAATTCAGGGGCCATTATAGCGCTTAAGAGCGGCCTGCTTATAGACGGCTGCCGTGCAAACTTTCTACACTGTGGGTTTTCCTCGACAACCCATCAGCAACCGGAACCAACATGCCGCAACGCTACATCAAGAAGATTCTCGATGCGCGCGTCTATGACGTGGCCATCGAAACACCCCTCACTGAAGCCCACAGCCTGTCCAAACGCTTTGGCAACAACATTATGCTCAAGCGGGAAGATCTTCAGCCGGTGTTTTCCTTCAAGATTCGCGGCGCGTACAACCGGATTGCCCTGTTGTCCGAAGAGCAAAGGTCCAAGGGGGTTATCTGTGCTTCTGCCGGCAACCACGCGCAAGGTGTGGCGCTCGCGGCTAAAAAACTGGGGATCAAGGCTGTCATTGTGATGCCGCAGACCACGCCGGAGATCAAAGTGCGCTCGGTGCGGGACCATGGCGCGCGGGTTGTACTCAAGGGCGATGCCTTTGATGAAGCCGCTGCTCACGCCCAAGGGCTGGTCGAGAAGCATGGCTACACCTACATACCGCCTTACGACGATCCGGATGTCATCGCCGGGCAGGGCACGGTTGCCATGGAGATGCTGTGGCAGTTCAGCAAGCCTATTCACGCGGTATTTATCTGTGTGGGCGGTGGTGGCTTGATTGCCGGTATGGCGGCTTACATTAAGTACCTGCGCCCCGAAATCAAGGTGATCGGTGTGGAGCCTGAAGACTCCAACTGCCTGCAAGCTGCCCTGAAAGCGGGTAAACGCGTGATTCTGGACGAAGTGGGCATCTTTGCGGACGGTGTGGCTGTAAAGCAGATCGGAAAATACCCATGGGAGATCTGCAAAGACCACGTGGATGAGGTGATCACGGTCTCCACCGACGAAATCTGCGCGGCCATCAAGGATATCTTTGAAGATACGCGCTCAATCTCCGAACCCGCGGGCGCGCTGGGCGTTGCCGGTATTAAGAAATACATCGAGCGGGAAAAGATCGAGAATGAAAATCTGATCGCCACCCTGAGCGGCGCCAATATGAACTTTGATCGCCTGCGGTATATTTCCGAGCGTACGGAAATCGGCGAGAAGCGAGAGGCTATCCTCGCGGTCACCATTCCGGAAAAGCCTGGGGCTTTCAAGAGCTTTATCAACGCCCTGCACAAACGCAGTATTACCGAATTCAACTACCGTTATGCAGATGCTGGCAAGGCCACGATTTTTGTGGGCATTCAGATTCAGGCCGGTGGTCTGGGTCGGGATGAGCTGGTGCAGGAGCTCCGTGAGAACGGCTACCCCGTTCTCGATCTGACGGACAGTGATATGGCGAAACAGCACATTCGCCACATGGTCGGTGGCCATGCGCCCACCATTACCAATGAAAAGGTGTTCCAGTTTGAGTTTCCTGAACGCCCGGGAGCCTTGCTGAAATTCCTCATGTCGCTGGGAACGCGATGGAATATTTCCATGTTTCATTACCGCAATCATGGTGCGGCCTACAGCCGGGTGCTGCTGGGTGCGCAGGTGGAGGATGACGAAGTAAAAGACTTTGAGGCGATGCTTGAAAAAGTGGGCTTCCGTTATGAAAACATGACGGATGACGAGGCTTATCAGCTGTTCCTGGGAGCCGGTAACGGTAAGGCGTGCTAGCCTGTTTTCTTACTGAACTTTAATCTGTCAAAAATTGTAAAAATCAGGATGCGTGTTAGTCTTTCGTCCAATTCTTGGAAACAAGAATAGCTAACTGATTTCCCGCAGATTTAACTTTATTTTGAACAGGAATACGCGTCATGGGTGGCAAGCCTGACATTATCCGGGCAATTGTGCTGATTTTTGCGGTCGGCCTTGTTGTAACCGGATTTACTTCGCTTCAGGCGTCAGAAGACAAGCCCGCCGCGGCCGTGATGAAAAGTTCTGTTGTGGCAGGCTCCGTGCAGATGATGAAAACCCCGCTGACCCGATAAAACCTCTCCCGCATTATTTGACCCGGTAAAGTTGCCTGTCTGTCACAATGCTGTGCAGTGGCACATCCCAGGGTTCAATCGGCAGTTTTTCTACCTTCTGGGAATCGTGAGCCAGGCCAATCAATTTCGGCGCCAGCCTCGGCCGTTGGCGACTGAACGCGAAAGTTCGATCGTAAAAGCCGCCCCCCATTCCCAGCCGCCCGCCGCTTTCGTCAAACCCCACCAGAGGGAACAGTACTGCGTCCAGCGCCCAGGCCGGTCGCTTGAGCCCATTGCTGAATGCGGGTTCGGGAATGCCAAACCGATTGGCGGTCAGTTCAACGCCATCGTAATAGGGGCTGAAAACCAGCTTTCCAGGGTAAATCGGATGCAGCACCGGCAGGTAAAAGTGAACGCCCTTGCGACGGGCCATGGCCATATATGGGTGTGGATCAATCTCGCCATCGTTGGGCAGGTAGATAGCTATGTGCCGGGCTCTGTGTAAATCCGGATTCTTCAGCAGGTTCAGAGCAAGAGAAGCAGAGGCTTGTTCCTGTTCCCGGGGCGATAACATACGTCTGCGCAGGCGCAGCTGTTTGCGTAGTTCATGACGGGTCATCAAAGCAGGTAAGCCGGATTCAGAAGGGCGTGAGTCGGTAAGCTGGATCAAAATAAAACTTCCCGGGCTGCCGTTATCGGATGTAGCCCTTGAACCCAAAGTTCAAGGTCGGTGGCCGCTGTGACATATTAGGCTTTCCCCTGACGGGGACATGCTCACAATGCCCTAGAGTAGCCACCTGGGTAAAGCGCATCGGCTCGAGGACGAACCCGACCAGCGAACAGCCCAGGAAGTAGATTCATTATAGGGTCAGATCCGGGGCCGATTGCAACACCTATCGGGAAATCCCTGCGGATTCAGTGGCTGGAAGGTTCTCCGAGAGCGTTTTCCAGCTTGCTGTCCATGGCTTTAAGAAGGGTGCTGGTAGCATCAGACATAGTGTCCCGCTCGAGCAGTTCATGGGTCATGTTCAGTGCGGCCATCACGGCGATACGCTCGGTTCCGAATACTTTGCCGCTGGTGCGTATTTGCCGCATTTTGCTGTCGAGGTGCCGGGCAGCACGAATGAGGGCTTCCTGTTCTTCTGCGGGGCAGGCGACCAGGTATTCCTTATCGAGAATTTTCACCTCAAGGGTGGTGGATTGCTTAGACATCAATGGTGCTCCAGCGCCCGAAGACGGCCGATCATGGCTTCGATCTTGTTTTTGGCAAGATCATTTTTCTGCATAAGCTGGGACCGTTCCCGGTTCCAGTCGTCCTGCAATCGTCTCAGGGTGGCGTTGTTCTGCTCCAGTTTCTGGCAATGTTCGATCAGCTTGTCCAGCTTGTCCGCTAATGCTTGTACTTCGGACTGTTCCATGACGTGCCCAGCTTAGGTTGAAGTTATTGCGACTAACTATAAGTGTGCGCGTCATAGCGGTCAATTTACAGGCGTGTCATAAGAGATGTCATAAGTTGCTGTTCATTGTCATTCGGTTTTGTAATGAGGCTCGTATCACGGCTCACCAGGCTTCCAAAACCCTGCGAATGGCCCTGGCCCCTGCCCATCCGGGCCAACCCAGCCAATCAGTGCCTTGAAGGCGCCTGAATGCTAGGATATAGCCTTAACTCCACAACACAGGATTGACTTGGTTCATGTCAGAAACCGACACTGCCGGCGCGGGCTATGCCGCCGAATTCGAGCGCTGGGCCAATGTTTTCACTGCCCACAAAGCGTTCAGCCACCCTTCCGAGCTTCATGGAGTCCTATGTGGCCGACTGGCCGCCGGCTCCCGACTTGAGGAAGACGAGTGGCTGGCCATGGTTTGCGAACACATGGGGTTGCCAGAAAGTGCGGCCGGGGAGGCCGATGATCTCTCAGTATTCATGAACGAGGCGTACGAGCAGGCGCTGGCGTTTCTGAAATCGGCTGATATGAGCTTTCATCCTATGCTGCCTGATGATGACTATGCGCTTGATCAGCGCTTGGAAGCCTTGGTGGCCTGGGTGCGCGGTTTTCTTGAAGGTATGGCCTTGT
>Ga0075530_1000173_pt1 | contig 28807 bp, 19 predicted proteins | sample NGEPerD_2_FD_75101 | JGI IMG/M metagenome (GOLD analysis project Ga0075530, IMG submission 75101) | Arctic peat soil microbial communities from the Barrow Environmental Observatory site, Barrow, Alaska, USA - NGEE PermafrostL1-D | ecosystem: Environmental > Terrestrial > Soil > Wetlands > Peat ... | reverse complement strand
TGCCAATATCATCGTCGGCGCGACCTACGACGACGCGCTCGACGGCATCATCCGCGTGTCGGTGGTCGCCACCGGCATCGGGTTGCGGGCGGCGGAGATGCTCCAAGCCTCAGCGGAGAGTGCACCGCTGGAAAGGGGCCGGTTGACCGAGCGGTTGGCCGGGCTCGCCGCGCTGCCTGGCGCCGGGCTCGAGGAGGTGCCAGTCGACCTCGACCAGAGCCTCGTGGTTGCTGCCAACGATGGTGCGCAGGAGCCGCCGGTCTGGCGCGCCCCGGGCAACGTGACGATCGAGAAGCGCCCGGCGCAGGCGACCGGCATCGCCCTGCCGCGCAGCTCGGGACCGGCCAGTCCGGCCGTGCCTCAGCGGAGCTTCCAGCCTGCCCCTCCCGCCGCCATCAAGCGGCCCGTGCGGCGCATGCCGAACGTCGAGGAGCTTCCCATTGTCGCCCAGAAGGCGCTCAGGGCGCAGAGTGGCGAAGCGCCGGCCGTCGGCCTCGCCGAGCATAAGCGCAAGGTCGGCTTCCTGGAGCGGCTGGCCAATGTCGGCCGCGGCCGTAAGGACAACGACGCCGAGATGCCCTCGAAGCTTGAGCCGGAGTTCGGCCATCGCCGCGCTGCGCCTGAAGCGCCCCGGCTAGAGACGCCGGCCCCTCGGGGCGTACGGATCGATCGGCCCCGCGAGGCTGCGGCCCCCGAGCCGAAGCGAATCGAGCCCCAACCCCGGCCTGCCCGGGCCATGGCCCAGCCGGCTCCGGCGGAATCCTACGAGGAGGACAACCTGGAGATTCCCGCTTTTCTGCGGCGCCGGGCGAACTAGTCAGAGGCCAGGCATTAACCAAAACTGCCTGGCCTGACGACCGTGGATGCTAAGAGATCATCTGAATCAATCGATTAGGAGAATCTACGACCCGTAACAGATTGAAAGAAACCGTGATTTGTCGCCCTCATGCCCGAAGGTTATGGTTCTTGATAGATTGATCAGCAGGACCAAAAAGGCACACCGGGGCCGAAATACACGGTCTTAGTTGAGTGCCAGGGAGCGCTGATCGATGGGGGGCTCGGGGTTCTTCTCTCCGGGCTGAGTAGGGAACCAGACGACGGCGTGGGGGCCATTGGGGGCCATGAAGGGTTTTATAGGGGCACGTCAAACGACGCTTGCCAGTGAGATTGCGCTGACGGGCACCGGAGTACACGGTGGAGCACCAGTTTCCATCGTACTGTGTCCGGCTGATGGCGATACCGGGTTACGCTTCCAAATTTCCAACGGTGACGCGGACGGGATCGAGATCGCTGCCGATCAGCAGTGGGTCACGGGCGTCACGCTGTGCACCGTTCTTGGCGACGGCAATGGGGCCTCTGTCGCGACCGTGGAGCATGTGCTCGCGGCTCTGCGCGGCCTTGGTGTCGACAACGCGCTGATCGAGATCGACAGCGCCGAAGTGCCGATCATGGACGGCAGTGCCGCTCCGTTCGTCGAGGCGATCGATGAGGTTGGCCTGACCGAGCTCGATGCGCCGCGCCGCTTCCTCAAAGTGCTGAAACCCATTCGTATCGAGGACGGTGGCGCCGTGGGCGAGCTGGCCCCTCACAACGGTTTCCATCTGGACATCGAGATCGACTTCGAGACGCCGCTGATCGGCACCCAAAAGATCGAGATGGACGTGAATCCCGGCTCGTTCCGTCGGGAACTGGCCCGTGCCCGGACCTTCGGCTTCATGAAGGATGTCGAGCGGCTGTGGGCGGCCGGCCTCGCCCTTGGCGCGTCGCTTGAGAATACTGTCGCCATCGGCGACGACCGCATCATCAACCGCGAAGGCCTGCGCTTCGCCGACGAGTTCGTACGCCACAAGGCGCTCGATGCGGTCGGCGATCTGGCCCTTGCCGGCGCGCCCATCCTCGGCTCCTTCCGCTCCCGTCGGGGCGGACATCGGCTGAACTCCCTGGTGCTCAAAGCCCTGTTTGCCGATCCTGATGCTTGGACCATGGTTGAAGCCCCGCGCTACCGCGAGGTCCGCCATGCCGAACTCAGCCACCGCCTGGCCGCGGCCAATTTCGCCGCCGACCGGAGCTGAGCTCCCGCAATCTGCCTGGTGAGTGGCTTGCCGGCCTTAGGTGCGAGCCATAATGGATACGGGCCTTGGGCACGGTATTGTGCCCAAAACGATGCCCCGGCTGCGGGCAACGGCCCTGTCGCCGGGCGGGCTGGGCAAAAAAACACCATAATCCGCTAGTTGGGTGTTAGCAGTCTGCGCTAGCGTCGCCATGAGGCGTGATTGCGCGCGGAGGGGGCGTTTTGAGGGGTAGCATGTCCGGTCCTGTCGAGCCGTGGGTCGCGCCAGCGCGCCGTAGGGCTGCTGCGCGCGAGACGATGACGCGTCGGCCCTCGCCGTTTGCGGTGATCGCGCTTGCCCTCACGGCCCTCCTGGTGGCCGGTTGCGGCTCGCTGTTCGGCGACAAGCCGGACCTCGTGAATAACGATCCGCCGGATGTCATCTACGGCCAGGCCGAGGCCATGGTCGACAAGGGGAAATACAAGGAGGCGGCGCGCCAGTACGAAGAAGTCGACATCAACCATCCCTATTCGCAGGAGGCGCGCCGGGCCATCGTCATGGCCGCCTATGCCTATTACCGGGCGGGCCAGTACGACGATGCCGTGTCGGCAGCCGACCGGTACCTGACGCTGCACCCGGGCACCCAGGAATCGGACCTCGCGCAGAACATCATCGGCATGTCCTATTACGATCGGGTGCTCGATCCGAAGCGCGATCAGACCTTTGCCCGCCGGGCGCTGGCGGCTTACGACACGCTGGTCCAGCGTTATCCCAACTCGCGCTACGCCGCGGAGGCGGCCAATCGGGCGCGAGTCTTGCGCGATCTGCTGGCGGCAAGCGAGATGCAGGTCGGCCGCTTTTACCTGCGTAAGAACAATTTCCTTGCCGCCATCAACCGCTTTCGCACCGTGGTGACCTCTTATCAAACCACCGAGCAGGTCGAAGAGGCCTTGATGCGCCTCACCGAGGCTTATATGGCCTTAGGGATCGTCAACGAGGCCCAGACGGCGGCTGCCGTGCTCGGCCACAACTTTCCGGACAGTAAGTGGTACCAGCACGCCTACAGTCTCCTAGGGAAGCGTGGTCTGGAGCCTCAGCAGCACGAAGGCTCTTGGATCACCAAGACCTGGAAGGGCGACGGGCAAGCCTGACGCGCGCGCCATGCTAGCCGCCCTGTCGATCCGCGACATCGTTCTGATCGACAAGCTCGATCTCGAATTCGGCTCTGGCCTGTCCGCGCTCACCGGCGAGACCGGCGCCGGCAAATCCATCCTGCTCGATGCCTTCTCGCTTGCCATCGGCGCCCGGGGCGATGCGTCCCTGGTGCGCCGTGGCGCCGAGCAGGGCCAGGTCAGCGCCACCTTTGAGCTTGCCGCCGACCATCCGGTGTTGGCGCTGCTCGCGGAGAACGCGATTCCCACCGATGACGGGCTGATCTTGCGGCGGGTCCAGGGCGCCGATGGCAGGAGCCGCGCCTTCATCAACGACGTGAGCGTCAGCGTGCAGCTTCTGCGGCAGGTCGGCCAAGCCCTGGTCGAGATCCATGGCCAGCACGACGAGCGCGCTCTGATCGATCCGAGCGGCCACCGTGACCTGGTCGACGCCTTTGGCGGCTTGAACGCCGACGCCGCCCGGGTCGCCGAACGCTATGACGCGTGGCAGGCGGCTGACGCCGCGCGCGCCCGCCACGAGAGCGACATCGCCGCCACCCGCGCCAATGCCGATTATGTGGCCCACGCGCTGGAGGAGTTGCGGGCGCTCGCCCCGGAGCAGGGCGAGGAGGAGGCGCTCGCCGCCCGCCGCCAGCTGATGATGAACGCCGAGAAGATCGCCGCCGAGCTCACCGAGGGGCTGGACGCCTTGCAGGGGGAGGGGACCGCCGGCGCCCGCCTTGCTTCCGCCTTGCGCCGCATCGAGCGTCAGGCGGCCACCGGCGGGCTCGCCCTGACGGCCGCCGCCGAGGCGCTGGAGCGGGTCTTGAGTGAGACCAATGCCGCGCGTGACAGGCTGGAGGAGGCGCTGGCTCTGACCGCCTTTGAGCCGGGCGATCTGGAGCGCGCCGAGGAGCGGCTCTTCGCGTTGCGCGCGCTCGCCCGCAAGCATCGGGTGCAGGTGGATGAGCTCGCGGCGCTGACCGAACGACTGGAGGCCGAGCTTGCCGCGCTCGACCGCAGCGAGGGCCGGGCCGATGAGCTCGCTAAGGCGGCCCAAGCCGCGCGCGCGGCCTACGAGACGGCGGCGAGTGCTTTGAGCAAGGCGCGGCATGAGGCGGCCAAGCGCCTCGATGCTGAAGTGGCGGCGGAGCTGGCGCCGCTGAAGCTCGATAAAGCCCGCTTCGTCACCCATATCGATACCGTGGACCTGGCCGAGGGTGGCCCAAGCGGCATCGACCGCATCGCCTTCTGGGTCGCCACCAATCCCGGCACCGAGCCGGGCCCGATGATGAAGGTCGCCTCCGGCGGCGAGTTGGCGCGATTCATTCTCGCGCTTAAAGTCGTGCTCGCGGCCCGCGGCTCGGCGCCCACGCTGATTTTCGACGAGGCGGATTCCGGCGTCGGCGGTGCCACGGCCTCGGCCATTGGCGAGCGCCTGGCGGGGCTTGCGACGAAAGTCCAGGTCCTGGCCGTGACCCATGCGCCGCAAGTGGCGGCGCTGGCCCGCGGCCATCTGATGATCGCCAAGGAGGCGATGCACGGACCCGAGGGCGAGACCATGGCGACCCGCGTCGCGGTGCTGGAAGGCCTCCACCGCCGCGAGGAGATCGCCCGCATGCTCGCAGGCCAAACCATCACCGACGAAGCGCGCGCCGCGGCCGACCGGCTGATGAGCCGATCTGCTTAAGAGTCTGAGATCATGAGCAAGTCGAAGAATAAGAAGGAGCAGGCATCCCTGGTGGCCAAGCCCGTGGCGGCCCTGGACGAGGCTGAGGCCACGCAAGAGCTGGCTCGCTTGGCGGGCGACATCGCCCGTCACGACGCGCTCTATTACCAGAACGATCAGCCCGAGGTCTCAGACGCCGCATACGATGCCCTGCGCATTCGCAACGAGGCCATCGAGGCGCGCTTCCCCCAGCTCGTCCGCCCCGATAGCCCGTCGTTGAAAGTTGGCGCCGCCCCGGTCGAGGCCTTCGGCAAGGTGGTCCACCGCGTGCCGATGCTGTCGCTCGGCAATGTGTTCGACGAGGAGGGGGTGCGCGACTTTCTCGACCGCATCCGCCGGTTCTTAGGCCTCGAACCGGACGCGGAACTCGCCTTCACCGCCGAGCCCAAGATCGACGGCCTGTCCATCACGCTGCGTTATGAGGGCGGGCGCCTAGTCCAGGCCGCCACCCGCGGCGACGGCTATGAGGGCGAGAACGTCACCGCCAATGTCCGCACCATCGCCGACATCCCGAAGCAGATCGAGACACGGGGCTTTCCCGATCCGTTCGAGGTGCGCGGCGAGATCTATATGAGCCGCGGCGCCTTCCAGAAGCTCAACGAAGCGCAGGCCGAACGCGGCGACCGCCTGTTCGCCAATCCGCGCAATGCCGCGGCCGGTTCGCTGCGCCAGCTCGACTCCGCCATCACCGCGTCCAGGCCCCTGGCCTTCTTCGCCTATGGCTGGGGCGAGGCGCCCAAGCTGCCGGCCGAGACCCAGTCCGGTGTCTACGCCGCCATGGCAGGCTGGGGCTTCCCCCTGAACCCGCTGATCCAGCAGGCCGGCAGTGCCGAGGAGATGCTCAAGACCTACCGCGATATCGAACAGGGCCGCGCGGGCCTCGACTACGACATCGACGGCATCGTCTATAAGCTCGACCGGCTCGATCTTCAGGAGCGGCTCGGCTTCGTCTCCCGCTCGCCGCGCTGGGCTATCGCCCATAAATTTCCCGCCGAGCAGGCGACCACCATCCTCAACGACATCGACATCCAGGTGGGGCGCACCGGCGCGCTGACGCCTGTCGCCAAGCTCGAGCCGGTGACCGTCGGCGGCGTCGTGGTGCAGAACGCCACGCTGCACAACGAGGACTATATCGCCGGCATCGGCGCCAGCGGCGAGACGCTGCGCGAGGGCCGCGACATCCGCAAAGGCGACACCGTGATCGTGCAGCGGGCCGGCGACGTCATCCCGCAAGTGCTCGACGTCGTCTTAGAAAAGCGCCCTAAGGAGTCGAAACGATTCGCGTTTCCGAGCCATTGCCCGTCTTGCGGCAGCCTGGCGGTGCGCGAGGTGGACGAGAAGACGGGCAAGCGGGACGTGGTGTGCCGCTGCACTGGGGGGCTGATCTGCCCGGCCCAGCGGGTCGAGCGGCTCAAGCATTTCGTCTCGCGCAACGCCTTCGACATCGAAGGGCTTGGCGAGAAGCGCATCCAGGAGCTCTACGACGACGGAACGATCGAGTCGCCGCCGGACATTTTCACCCTCGCCAAAAAAGACGAGGCCAAGAAGCCGGAGGACAGGCTCAGCCAGCGGGAAGGGTGGGGCGAGCTTTCGGCGAGCAAGCTGTTTGCCTCCATCGAAGCGCGCCGCGCCGTCAAGCTCGACCGCTTCATCTATGCGCTCGGCATCCGCCATGTGGGCGAGATCACCGCGCGGCTGCTTGCCCGCACCTACGGCACGGCGGAGAAGTTCGTCGAAGCCATGCGCGCGGCAAGCGAGAACCGCGAGGGCGAGGCCTTCGCCGAGCTCGACAATATCGAGGGCATCGGCCCGGCCGTGGCGGCGGCGCTGGCCGACTTCTTCGCCGAACCCCACAACGTGAAGGTGGTTGAGGACCTGCTCAAAGAGGTGACCCCGCAAGAGCTCGAAGCCGTCGACCATGCCTCGCCGGTCTCCGGCAAGACGGTGGTGTTCACCGGCACCCTGGAACGCATGTCGCGCCAGGAGGCCAAAGCGCGGGCCGAACGCCTCGGCGCCAAGGTGGCAGGCTCGGTCTCCAAGAACACCGACTATGTGGTGGCGGGCCCCGGCGCCGGCTCGAAGCTCAAAAATGCCAAGGACTTAGGGGTCGCCGTGCTCACCGAGGACGAGTGGCTCAAGCTGATCGAATAAGATGGCTCCGTCATCCTGAGGTGGCCGGTTCGGCCCTCGAAGGATGGCGGCCCGTCGCCCTTCGGGGCGCGCCTTGCGCGCACCTCAGGGTGACGTCGTAGCTCACCCGTAGCGCAGCTTCATGCGGATAATGGTGAGGGCCAGCACCAGGGTGATGGCGTTGGCGGCCATGATCGGCCAGTTCCAGATCATGACCCCGAACACCAGCCACAGCGCGACGCCGGGGGCGAACACCAGATACATCTGCAGCGAGATGGCCCGCGTGTCCTTGAAGCGGATAATGTGGATCGCTTGCGGCACGAAGGCCACCGTGGTCAGCGTTGCCGCAATGGCAGACACTAAAACTTCCATGCATCGCCCCTCTCATTGGGCCAGGGATCGTCATGCCCGGACTTGATCCGGGCATCCACGCCGTTTACGGCTCAGCAATTGGACGGGCCATTGGATTGGATTGCCGGGTCAAGCCCGGCAATGACGCATTCTGAGGCGGATGCCGCTCCAAGCTAGCCGATCGGCGCCGTGGCGTGGCGCAGCCAGGGCCGGTCGTCGCTGACGAGCAAAGGCTCGATCTCCCGCCGCACCCGCGCATGATAGGCGTTGAGCCAGGCGAGTTCGGAACGCTCCAGCTGCTTGGGGTCGATGAGCCGGCGGTCGAACGGCACCAGCGTCAGCGTCTCGAATCCCATCATCTCCCGCTCGCCGCCGTCGATCTTTTCGAGCGGCGTGACCATGATGAGGTTCTCCAGCCGGATGCCGTATTTGCCCTCGCGGTAATAGCCGGGCTCGTTGGACAGGATCATGCCGGGCTCGAGCGCGACCGTGCCGAGCCGCGACAGACGCTGCGGCCCTTCATGCACCGACAGATAGCTGCCGACGCCGTGACCGGTGCCGTGATCGAAGTCGAGGCCCGCCTCCCAGAGAGGGCGCCGCGCGTAAGGGTCCAGATCCTGCCCGCGCGTCCCCTTGGGAAACCGCGCCGTGGCGATGGCGATATGGGCTCTCAAGACAATGCCATAGTGCCGGCGCATCTCGGCCGTCGGCTTGCCCACCGCGACGGTGCGGGTCACGTCGGTGGTGCCGTCCGCATATTGCGCGCCGGAGTCGATGAGATAGAGCGAGTTCTTGTCGAGAACGCGCTTGGAGGCGTTCAGCGGCCGGTAATGGGTGAACGCGCCGTGCGGCCCCGAGGCCGAGATCGTGTCGAAGCTGATATCCTTGAGCTGGCCCGACTCGCGGCGGAAATCCTCGAGCTTCATCGCCGTGGACACTTCGTCCACCTTGCCGGACTCCGCCACCTCGTCGAGCCAGGCGAGGAACCGGGCCATGGCCACCCCGTCGCGCACATGCGCCGCCCGCGCGCCTTTGATCTCCGCCTTGGTCTTGATCGCCTTGGGCATGGTGCATGGGTCGTCGCCGGCGACGAACTTGACGCCGTCCGCCTCGAGCGCACGCGCGAACCGCATCGACGCCGACTCCGGATCGAGCCGAACCCGCGCCTTCTCGGCGGCGAGCGCTTTCAGCTTTTCGTCGAGCGCATCGAGCGGCTCGACGTCGGCATAGGGCTTCAACGCATTGCGGGCAGTGTCGCCGATCTTGGCCGGGTCGATGAACAAGGTCGGCCGGCCACTGGCCGGAACGATGGCGAAGGCAAGCGCCACCGGTGTGTGCTTGATGTCGCCGCCGCGAATGTTGAACAGCCAGCAGATGGAATCGGGCGCGGTGAGAAGCACGGCGTCCGCGTTATCCGCAAGCTTCGCCTGAACCTCGGCGATCTTCTCTTGCGGGCTTCGTCCGGCGAATTCGAGCGGCTGGGGAAAGACCGGCGCCGTGGACGGCTTCGGCCGGTCCTTGCCCCATTGCGCATCGATGGGATTCTCCGGCACCGGCGTCAGCTTGATGCCGGCTGCGGTCAGCGTCTTGGTCAGGCGCTCGATCTCGTTGATGGTATGGAGCGCCGGGTCGTAGCCGACCGCGTTGCCGCGCACGAGCGTATCGACGAGCCAGCGCGACGGCTTCGCGTCGGGCACCTGCAGCACCTCGAACAGATTTGTGTCGACCTGCTTCCTGGCTTGCAGCGTATAGCGCCCGTCGACGAACAGCGCCGAGCCCTTCTCGGTGACGATGGCGACGCCCGCCGAGCCGGTGAACCCGGTGAGCCACGCGAGCCGCTCCTCGGACGGCGGCAGGAACTCGTTCTGGTGTTGATCGCTATGGGGAACGAGGAAGCCCTTGAGCCGCCGCGTTTTCAAATCCCGCAACAATGCCTTGACCCGGTCGCCGCTGGCCGCCGGGGCGCTGGCCTCTTCGAAACTCTGATACATGGCGGACGTTGTATGCCGAAGCGTCGGCCTCGATCAATCGCACAAAACCCTTGCGCTCCGACGGCCTAGCACCAGGGTCGCCCATCCATCGAGAATGATTCGCTTTTCCAGGACAAAGCCATGGCCGCAATAGCGCGCCTCGAGCCCTTTTGCCTGGTCCGCCGTGAGCCCTGAAAGGACGGCGATGCCGCCGGGCGGCAAGGTTTTTGCCATGGCCGGGGCGAGGTCGTAGAGCGGCCGGGCCAGGATATTGGCCAGGATCAGATCGGGCCTGAGCCGCCGCAGCGACTTGTGGGCGAGGCCTTCGGCCCGAAGCGTCAGGACCTGCTGGGCGACCCCCGCTTTACGGGCGTTCTCCGCGGCGATGGCGACGGCGACCGGATCGTTGTCGGTCGCCACCACCGGCCGGTCGAAGGCCCGCGCGGCGGCGATGGCGAGAACCCCGCTCCCCGTTCCGAGATCGAGCACCAGATCGGGGCGGCCGCGCTTGACCAATTCGTCGAGCACGAGCAGGCAGCCGCGCGTGCTGGCGTGATGGGCGGTGCCGAACGCGTTGGACGCGTCGATTTCGATGGCGAACCTGCCGCGCGGGATCGTGTCGCGATCATGGCTGCCATGGATGACGAAGCGGCCCGCGCGCACCGGCCCGCGCTGTCCTTGCGAGACCGTCACCCAGTCTTGCTCGGCCACTTGCTCAATGCGAAGCGGCGTGACGGAGTCGCCGTCGGCCGCCCTACCGATCAGCGCGGTCAGTGCGCTTTCAGCCGGCGCCTCCCCGTAGAGCGCGGAGACCTCGTAGCGCCCATTGCCGAGATCGAAATAGCTGACGGAGAGCGCTGGCGGCTCGTCCGTCTCGTCGAACTCGCGCGCGATGCGCCCGGCGGTGTCGGGTGCGGCCTCGACGGTCGCCCGGTAGGTGTGGGTGGTCTCCTGCTCGCGGTCAGTCATCGCGTCTCTCGTGTCGTGCGGCCACGGCGTACCACAATTCATCCACGGCGGGGTCGGCCACGCCGAGTTCAGCGAGATGAGCGCGCACGCCCTTGATGTAGTTGAAGCTCGATCCGGAGAGGCCTTCCGCCGCCACGATCATGGCCGCACGCTCTTCCAAAGACAGCCCCTCATCGATCAGCCGCGGGCCGTCATAGATGTAGGTGAGGGCGCCAACTTCGGTGGCGTCGGCAAGTCGAACGGTCACGTCCGTCGCGTCACAGGTTTCCCGCGTTGAGAGATAGGCCTCGATGTCCCCGCGCGCGATGTCGTCGAATTCGAAAGCGACGCCTCGGCATACCCCGGTTCGCATCAGGTTGAGCGTCAGTCCAGGACGCTCATGGGTCCCCCAGCGTTCCAATGATTTCTTGTTGAAGATGCGGGTATGGCCGGGGAGGTCTGCCGGCATTCGCCGCAGGCAGCCATAGTCCGTCTCCCAGCCGTCCCACATCAGCGAGCCGTAGCCGAACACCCACATCGGGAGCTCACACCCGCTCGACGAAGCTATCGACCACCATCTTGCGCCCGGCCTTCTCGAAATCGACGGTGAGCTTGTTGCCGTCGACCTGGGTCACGCGGCCATAGCCGAACTTCTGGTGGAAGATGCGCGTCCCGATGTCGAGCCCGGCGCCGGGCGCCGTGCTGGCGGCGACCAGCGTGCCCTCGATGGTCAGCGGTTCGCGGCGCGGCGCCGACGCCGTGGCGCCTTGAGGGCGGTTGCGTTGGGCCCGCTGCCAGCCCGGCGTGTCGTAGAAGCCCGAGGCGAACACATTCTCCGCTGTGTCGAACCGGCTCGGCCCATAGCCGCGCGTGCCCTTGTCCTCGGCGACCTCAACATGCTCGATCGGCAGCTCGTCGACGAACCGGGAGGGGAGTGCGGTCTGCCACATGCCGTGGTTGCGGCGGTTCTGGGCGAAGGTGATCTTGGCCCGCTTGCGCGCGCGGGTGAGCCCAACGTGAGCGAGCCGCCGTTCTTCCTCCAGCCCTGAGCGCCCGGTCTCATCGAGGCTGCGCTGATGCGGCAGCAGCCCTTCGTCCCAACCGGGCAGGAACACGGTGTCGAACTCGAGCCCCTTGGCCGAATGCAGGGTCATGAGGTTGACGCGGTCGGTGCCTTCCTCGGTCGCCGCATCCATGACCAGCGACACATGCTCCATAAAGCCGGCCAGGGTATCGAACTCATCCATGAAGCGGATCAGCTCTTTCAGATTTTCCAGCTTCGACTGCGCCTGGGGCGACCGGTCGGCCTGCCACATGGCGGTGTAGTCGGACTCGTCCAGGATCAGTTCGGCGAGCTCCGTATGGCTCATGCCGTCGATCAGCGCGCGCCAGCGGTCGAACGAGGCGATAAGGTCGGCAAGGGACTTCCGCGCCCTCGGCTTCAGCTCCTCGGTCTCGACGATCAGCCGCGCGGCTTGCGTCAGTGGCACGCCGCGTGCGCGGGCCAGCTGATGCAGCGATTTCAGCGTCGCCTCGCCCAGGCCCCGCCGGGGCGTGTTGACGATACGCTCGAATTTGAGGTCGTTGGCCGGGTTTAGCGTCACCTCGAAATAGGCGGTCGCGTCGCGAATCTCCTGGCGCTCGTAGAAGCGCGGGCCGCCGATCACCCGGTAGTCGAGCCCGAGCGTAATGAAGCGATCCTCGAACGCACGCATCTGGAAGCTGGCGCGCACTAAGATGGCGACCTCGTTCAGCGTGTGCCCCTGCCGTTGCAGCTGCTCGATGTCCTCGCCGATGACGCGGGCTTCTTCCTCGTCGTCCCAGCAGCCCGCGACCTCGACCTTGTCGCCGTCGTCGCCGGTGGTGTGCAGCGTCTTGCCGAGGCGCCCTTGATTGTGCGCGATGAGCCCCGACGCGGCGCCCAAAATATGCCCGGTGGAGCGGTAATTGCGTTCGAGCCGGATGACCTTGGCGCCGGGAAAGTCGGTCTCGAAGCGGAGGATGTTGTCCACCTCCGCGCCGCGCCAGCCATAGATCGACTGGTCGTCATCGCCGACACAGCAGACATTGTCGCTGCCTTGCGCCAGCAGGCGCAGCCACAGATATTGCGCGACATTGGTGTCTTGATACTCGTCCACCAGCATATAGCGGAAGCGCTGCTGATACTTTGCCAGCACGTCCGGGTGCTCTTGGAACAACCGCAAATTCTCCAGCAGCAGATCGCCGAAGTCCGCCGCGTTCAACTCCTTCAAGCGCTGCTGGTAGAGCGTGTAGAGATCGCGCGCCTTGCCGTCGGCGAACGCGAAGCTCTCCCCGTCCGGCACGCGCTTGGGCACCAGCCCGCGGTTCTTCCAGCCGTCGATCATCGCGGCCAGCATCCGCGCCGGCCAGCGCTTCTCATCGATGTTCTCGGCCGCAAGCAATTGCTTGATCAGCCGGATTTGGTCGTCGGTGTCGAGAATCGTGAAGGAGGGTTTCAGGCCGACAAGCTCGGCGTGGCGGCGCAGGATCTTGACGCCGATGGCGTGGAACGTGCCGAGCCATGGCATGCCCTCGACCACGCCGCCGATCAGCTGGCTGACCCGCAGCTTCATCTCGCGCGCCGCCTTGTTGGTGAAGGTGACGGCGAGGATTTCTCCGGGCCGGGCGAGGCCGCGGCTCAAAATATGAGCAATGCGCGTGGTGAGCACGCGGGTCTTGCCGGTCCCGGCGCCGGCCAGCACCAGAAGTGGCCCGTCGAGGCTCTCCACCGCGTCGCGCTGTTCGGGGTTGAGCGCATCGAGATATTCGGCCGGGCGCCGTCGCATGGCGCGCTGCGACAGCGGGCGCGTCTCAGTAGGCTCGGCCTCGGGCTCGTCCGGCGGGAAGGGCGCCTTGGCTGCTGTTGCGCGAATCTTGGCCATGAAGCAGGACTATAGCACCCGCGAGCTCGGCGGAAGGAAGGCCGCCCGCAGGTCGATGACTGATTGAGCGGCGACTGTCACCGGCGTGTCGTGCCTTCTTTTCATGCATAGCCGCCAATTATCTCGGTGCAACAGAGCCCTATTGGCTGCTGCCAGCCTGCGCGACTTCATAACGCGCAAATTGTTTGTGCCAAAGGCTTGCGAGCGTGCGCGGAGGATGGCAAATGAACCGAGCCGAGGATCAATTTTTTCATTGGAGGTCAGAATGCTTCGGGTTTCGAAGGCGGGCTTGGTGCTGCTTGGGTTTGTCGCGCTGTTTCTCGGTGGGCTTCAGCCGGCGAGCGCCGGGTGTCAGCTGATCAAGGCGACCAATAGCGCCGAGTCGAAGGCATCGGCGGCTAGGGCGGCGTATCAGAACGCCATCGACAGCGCCGAAACGCTCAGGCGGCAAAAGGGCTGGAGGTACGTGACACTCCGCGCCCGGAAGGTGAAGCCGGACCCGTTCTGGAAGGCGGTGCGCCCGGTTGTCACCCCCGACATGCTGCTCAAGCCGGACGTCGTGACCGCCAAGACCTATTCCCAATGCTGGGAAGGCGTGGTCGTGCCGTATGTCTGCACCGCCGGCGCCATTGCCTGCGGCAACTAGACATCTTTCATCATTACGCCGTCATCGCTGGATCTCTTGGGTGCGCCCAAGGGGCCAGACGATGACGCGCCTTTGAAGGTGCCGCGATAGGCACCCCCGCTTGTTTCCGTGCCTCACGGCCGCCACATCCCCTGGTAATCTGGTCTCCAATTGGCTGATTCAGTTTGACCGGCATGGGACGAGCAGCAAGAGGCCGCGTGGTGTTTCCGCAATACACATTGGGCGAGCGCATCGCAGACGGCACGATCCACGCGATCAGTGTCGTGGCGTCTCTCGTGGCGCTGATCGTCCTTCTCGTCATCGGCATCCGCGCCGAGGCCGACACCGCGCTCATGGTGGCGGGGCTGGCCATCTACGGTGTCGCGCTGGTGGCGACGTTCGGCTGTTCGGCCGGCTACCATCTCGTCGTCCGGCCGAAGGTGAAAGAGGTCTTCCGCCGGCTCGATCACGCCGCGATCTTCCTGATGATCGCCGGCACTTACACGCCCTTCGTGCTGATCAAGATGAACAATGCCTGGGGGCTCGGCCTACTGGCCGTGGTGTGGGGCATGGCGGCCGTCGGCATCGCCATCAAGCTGTTCGCGCCGCGCTTCCTCGATGGGCTATCCACCGCGCTCTATTTGGTCCAGGGCTGGGCGGTGCTCGCCGCCTGGGAGCCGCTTCACACGGCGCTGCCCGGCGGCGTGCTGACCCTGCTCATGGTCGGCGGCGTCCTCTACACGGTCGGCGTCGTCTTCCATCTGTGGAACCGGCTGCCCTATCAGAACGCCATCTGGCATGGCTTCGTGCTGTCGGCGGCAAGCTGCCACTACGCGGCGGTGATCGGCGTCGTGCGGCTCTGATCTGCGGGAAAAGTCCCCTGATTTTCTTTAGACACTGCCTATACAATGGGAGCCATGAGCATAGTCATGGCAGGGCCGGGAACGCGCCCGGCGGAGGAAGCCAAGGAAGCTCTCTTCGCCGCGCTTGCCGCGCGCTTCGGCGACCGATTCTCCCGGAGCCAGGCGCTGCGCGAGCAGCACGCCAACACGCTCACCTGGCTTGAGGTCCAAGCCCCCGACGCCGTCCTGTTCGCCGAAAGCACCGAAGAGGTCTCCGACGCCGTCAAGGCGTGCGCCGCGGCGCGCGTGCCGGTGATCCCGTTCGGCACCGGCACCTCGCTCGAAGGTCAACTCAACGCGCCCTTGGGAGGGCTCTCGCTCGATCTGTCCGGCATGGACAAAATCCTGGCCGTGCACGAGGCCGATCTCGACTGTATCGTCCAGCCCGGCGTGACCCGCAAAGCCCTCAACGACGATTTGCGGGACACAGGGCTGTTTTTTCCCGTCGACCCCGGGGCGGACGCGAGCCTGGGCGGCATGGCGGCCACCCGCGCGTCCGGCACCAACGCCGTGCGTTACGGCACCATGCGCGATCTCGTGCTCGGCCTCACCGCGGTGCTGGCTGACGGTAGCATCGCCACCACCGGGGGCAGGGCGCGCAAATCCGCCGCTGGCTACGATCTCACCCGGCTCCTCGTCGGCTCGGAAGGCACGCTCGGCGTCATCACCCAGCTCACGCTGAAGCTTTACGGCATCCCCGAGGCCATCCTCTCCGGGGTCTGCACCTTCGCCACGCTGGAAGGCGCCTGCAACGCCACCATCACGGCGCTTCAGATGGGACTGCCGCTCGCCCGCATCGAGCTTGCCGACGAGGTGCAGATCCGCGCTTGCAATGCCTATTCGCATCTCACCCTGCCTGAATCTCCGACACTGTTCGTCGAGTTCCACGGCACCGAGGCCGGCACCCGCGAGCAGGTCGAGATCTTTGCCGAGATCGCGCAAGCCGAAGGCGGCGGGGAGCTTCATTGGGCCGCACGGCCTGAGGACCGCACCAAGCTCTGGCAGGCCCGCCACGACGCCTATTGGGCGGCGCGGGGCTTGAAGCCCGGCACCGACCTCATCGCCACCGATGTGTGCGTGCCCATTTCCGCGCTCGCCGCCTGCGTCACCGAAACGCAGCAAGATATTGAGAGATTAGGGCTACTGGCGCCGATCGTGGGCCATGTGGGAGACGGCAATTTTCATGTCATGCCCTTGATCGACCCGGCCGACGCCGCGGAGCGAAAGCGGGTACAGGCGTTCCTCGACCGGCTGGTCGCCCGCGCGCTCAGATTCGAGGGGACGTGCACCGGGGAGCATGGCGTGGGCCAGGGCAAGATCAATTATTTGGCGGCTGAGCATGGGCTCGGTGTCAATGTGATGATTGCCATAAAAAAGGCGCTCGATCCGTTGAATATCCTCAATCCTGGCAAGATATTTGCGTTACCATGACCCTGCGTCGCGGACGTTGGGACTGCCTCGCATCCTTGTCGCCTCGCCGCGGGATCATGCGCCCGCATCCGAGCCTTAGGCAGAGACATCGGTGAACTCGCTTCTGCTGACACTGACGGCGTTGTTTATTTTGGTGCTGAGCGCGCTTTTTGCCGCGCCGCTCTTCATCGACTGGAACGACTATCGCCCGGCCTTCGAGGAGCAGGCCACCAAGCTGCTCGGCCGCGAGGTGAAGGTCGGCGGCAAAGTCCATCTCGTCCTGCTGCCGGCGCCGCAGCTGAAATTCGACGATGTGAAGGTGGCGGGCGAGGACGGACGCCTCGATCGGCCGTTCCTCGAGGCCAAGTCGTTCGAGGCCAAGCTCGATATTGGCACGCTGCTCACCGGCACGGTCGAGGCGCACCAGCTCGCCATCGTCGATCCGGTCCTGCGCCTTGAGATCAAGGCCGACGGCACCGGGAATTGGGGCGACGTGGGTCGCCCCGGCGTACCCGTGCCGTTCACGCCGAAAGACGTGTTGCTCGACGCGGTGCGCGTCAGCGGCGGCACCGTCGAGATCGTCAAGGACGGCGCGACGAAATTCGTCATCAGCAATATCGACGGCGAGGCGAGCACGGCGTCCCTTTCGGGACCGTACAAGGTTTCCGCCGAATACGACTTCGATGGCCGCCGCCAGGAGCTTCGCTTCTCCACCGGCGCCATGGATGAAGCCGGGCAGTTCCGTCTCAAGGTGGCGCTGCGCGATCCCGGTCGCTCAACGACCTATCAGCTCGACGGTGGGGTGACCGGGCTTGGCGGCACGCCCGCTTATGACGGCACCATCCTCATGCGCGTGACCAATTTGGCGGCGGCCGCGCCGGTCGCGCCGGAGGATGCCGCTCCCGTGCCGCCTACAGAAGACGCGTCCACGGCCCAAGACATGACGGATCAAGAGGAGATCGCCCCCGCGGCGCCGGACACCCCGGGCGGGCCCCGCGACACCGCCTCGTTCGTCGAATTGAAAGGCAGGCTGAAGGCGACGCCGGGCCGTGCCGAGTTGCCTGAGTTCGATCTCACCGTGCACGCCAAGGGACGCCCGCAAATCCTGAAGGGCAGCCTCGCGCTCGACTTCGGCCAGCAGTTCAAGGCCGACGGCAGGCTGAGCGCCCGCTGGATCGATCTCGATGCGCTGTTCGGCGCGCAGGCCGAGGGCAAGAAGCCATCGCCGGCCGCCGTCTTGTACCAGGCCGCCGAATGGGTGCTCGACGAGGCCGAGGCGATTGGCGAAGGCGCGCTCGTCCTCGACATCGAACAAGCGGGCCTCGGCGGCGATCTCGTCGGCAATCTCGACATGGCGCTCGCCTTGCGCGACGGCGGCGTCACGCTTGAGCGGCTGAAGGCGGTACTTCCTGGCGGTAATCGCGTCGCCGTGTCGGGCCGCTTGGCCCAAGGCGCCATGGGCCCGCTGTTCACCGGTCCGGTCGAGATCGAAGGCGAAGACTTGCGCGCGCTCACCCGCTGGGCCGCGGGCGACCGCGGCATGACCGGCCATACGTCGGTGGGAGACTTTTCACTGTCGACCTTCGCCACCATCGGCGACGGCGAGCTCAAGCTGGCCGATGCGCTGGGCGAAGTGAGCGGCACCAAGTTCCGCGGGCGCCTGCATTATCAGGGCGACCGCAGGAACGTGATCGAGGTGGATCTCGACAGCGATCGGCTCGATCTGCGCGAGATGCTGGGCGACGGGCCCTTCTGGCGCAGCTGGCTTCCGGCGGGCGACGGCGGCGAGGGCGCGCCTGACAGCACGGGTGCAAGCCTCCTGACCCAGCTGGGTGAGGACGACGTGCGGGCGACCTTCGCCGTCGGCGAACTGCTGTTGCCCAACATTCCGCCCGGCAAGCTCGATGCGCGCCTTGCCCTGGTCGATGGCACGCTCGATATCGAGCAGCTCGATTTTCTCGCTCCCAGCGCCATTGCGCTAAACGGCAAGGGCCGCATCACGAACCTCGCTGCGGCGCCCGCTGGCCGCGTCGATGTCACCCTCCAAGCCCAGACCACCGATGCCTTGCGCGTCGTATCCGAGCTGTTCGGTTTCCCTGAGACCGTCAGCAAGTCGAAGCATTTGTCGGCGCTGGCGCCGCTCGATCTCCACGCCGGTCTCGTTGCCGGCCCCGACGGCGATGCCACCCAGGCCTCCCTCGAATTGAGCGGTCAGGTCGGCGGTTCCGACATGGCGCTTGTCGCCCGCGCCAAGGGCGAGCCGGCAAAGCTTGCCGAGGCTGAGATCGACATCAGCGGGAGCGTCACCGGCGAGCGGCCCCAGGCGCTGTTGGTGCTGTTGTTCCCTGATCTGCCGCAAGACCGGCTCGCCGCGGCGGCGGGCGCGCAAGGCACGTTGTCGGTCAAGCTAACGGGCGTCCCGGCCACCAAGCTCGCCGGTCGCGCCGTGCTCGAGACCGCGGTCATGCAACTCAGCTTCGAGGGCCGCGGCGCCTTGAAGGAGCAAGGCGTTGCCCTGAACGGTCATGGCTCCGTCGCCACCGAGGACGCGAGCCTTGCCCTACCGCTGATTGGCCTCGACGCGCCGCCGAGCGCGGTGGGCGTGCCCTTCAGCCTCAGCGCCAATGTCCTCAAGGAGGCGGGCACCGTCGATCTCGACGGCATCGAGGCCAAAATCGCCGGAGACAAGATCGACGGCCGCGCCCATTTCGAGCTTGGCGGCGGCACCACGCGCTTCAACATCACCGCAGATGCCGACCGCGTGTCGCTGCCCGCGGTTCTTGGCGTCCTGGTCGCCTGGGAGCGCACCGCATCGACCGAGGAGATGCTTGGCTCGGTCGGCGCCAACGCCGCCGAGGTCTGGCCGGCCCGCGGCTTTGCGCTCGATATCCTCGACAATACCGAAGGCGACGTCACCCTGAAGGCCAAGACGCTTGTCCTCGGGGCGCCGTTCCAGGTCGCCGGCGCCACGCTCAACGCGCGCATCGACGACAAGGGCCTGACCATCACCGATCTGAAAGGCGCGATGTTCGGCGGCGCGCTCACCGCATTCGGCAAGCTGTCGCCGCGCGGTGGCGGCGCCGCGCTGACGGCGACGGCCGATCTCAAGGGCGCCCAGCTCGAGGCGCTGACCAAGAGCGTGGCCGGCAGGAGCCTCGCCACGGGGCCATTCGACGTTGGCTTCGCGGTTCAGGGCGAGGGCTTGAGCCCGCCGGGGATCGTGGCCGGCTTGAGCGGGAAGGGGACGCTGTCGCTTGGCGCCGGAACGCTCCAGGCGCTCAATCCTGAGCCGCTGCGCCGCGTGGCGGCCGCCGCGGCCAAGACCAAGATCAAGGCCACCAAGGAGGAGGTCGCCGCGGATACGAAGACGGTCCGCGAGACGCTGCTCACAGGCACCTACGAATATGCCCCGGCCCAGTTCGCGTTCGACGTGAAGAACGGCACGTTGCGGCTTTCGCCCGAAAAGCTCGTGACCTCCGGCGCCGAGACCGACGTCAACGTGTATCTGGAGTTGGCAAGCCTCAAGCTCGACAGCGAATGGCAGATGCGTCTCACCGGCCCGGGGAGCAAGGATGTCCCGCCGGTGACCGTGGTGTTCGCCGGCCCGCTCGACCAAGCGGACCAAATTGCCCCCGCCGTCGATACGGCGGCCATCGAGAGCTATCTCACCATCCGGCGCATGCAGGAGGATGTCGAGCGCCTTGAGACGCTCGACGTGAGCGGCAGAAACGCGCCGCGGGATGACGCCGGCGCGCAAGCCGAAGCAGAGGCCGAAGCCGAAGCTGCCGAGGCCGCCGCGGCAGAAGCCGCACGCACGGCCGAAGAAAACACCGCGGCCGACAGGGCGGCGGCGGAGGCGGAAGCGGCGGCAGCGCAAGCCGTGGCGGAGCGCGCCGCGCGGGAGCAGGCCGAAGCAAAAGCCCAGGCGCAAGCTGAAGCAAAGGCTCAGGCCGAAGCTTTGGCCGCAGCCGAGGCGAAGGCTCAGGCCGAGGCGAAGGCTCAGGCAGAGGCAAAAGCTCAGGCCGAAGCCAAGGCGCTTGCCGAAGCGAAGGCCGCCGCAGCCCAAGCCGCCGCGGAACAAGCCGCCGCGGAACAGGCCGCGCTGGAGCAGGCTGCCGCCGAAAGACGCGCTGCGGCGGAAGCCAAGGCTGCCGCCGAAACCGCCGCCCGCCAGAAGATCGAGGCGGAAGCGAAGGCCGCTGCCGCGCGGGCCGCGAAAGACAAGGCTCAAGCGGAAGCCAAGGCTAAAGCCGAAGCGAAAGCCGCAGCCATAGCCAGGGCCACGGCGGAACAGGCCGCTCGGGAGCGCGCCGCAGCGGAAGCCAAAGCTGTTGCTGAGCAGGCCGCGCGGCAAAGGATCGAGGCGAGGGCCAAAGCCGCCGCTGCCAAGGCAGCGCAAGCGACGGCCGCTGCTGCGCGAGCGGCGCAGGAGAGAACTGCCGCCGAGGCGAACGCCACGGCTGCGGTTCCGAGCGCGTTGCTTCCGCCCGAAGCGCCGCTGCTCAGTCCAGAGGGCGAGGCCGTCGATCCGATCGGCGAGATGATCTCCGCCGACCCGGCCACCGCGGATCCTGCCACCGCGGAGATCGACCCTGATGCGGCTGAAGCGGAGTCTGCGGAGGAAGTGCCCCCCGTGGCGCCGCGCCGGCATCGGCGCAAGCGGGCTGCGCCCGACGACTGGAAGAAGGGCTACAGCATCTTCGGCGGCGGCTAGGACGCACCTTCGCGCATGCGGTCCAGCACGTAGAGCCGAATGGCGGCGGACAGGCTAGCCCCATCGCCCTCAGCGTCGCTACGCTCTTTGTCGATCTCGCTCACCAGGCCTGCGATCGACTTGCCTTCTGCCTTGGCGATGTCGGCGAGCGCCGTCCAGAACGGCTCCTCCAGGGACACGCTCGTGCGGTGCCGGGCGATGGTGAGCGAACGCTTGTTGCGGGCGTTGGTCATCGGTTGGGAGAGAACGCCACTACCGCTTCGGTGCGACCATGTCCTCGGGTCTCACCAGCCGGTCGAAGTCCTCCTCGCTCACATGGCCGAGCCTTGCTGCCTCCTCGCGCAAGGTTGAGCCCCGCTTATGGGCGCCCTTGGCGATCTCGCTCGCCTTGTCGTAGCCAATATGAGGGGTGAGCGCGGTGACCAGCATCAGCGAGCGTTCCATGTGCTCCTTGATGCGCTCGCGATTGGCCTCGATGCCGACGACGCAATTGTTGGTGAAGCTGTCGGCCACATCGCCGAGCAGCCGAATCGATTGCAGCATGGCGTATGCGAGCACCGGCTTGAACACGTTGAGCTCGAGATGGCCTTGGCTTCCGGCGAAGCTGACGGTGGTTTGGTTGCCCATAACTTGCGCGCAGACCATGGTCACGGCCTCGCATTGGGTCGGGTTCACCTTGCCGGGCATGATCGACGAGCCAGGCTCGTTCTCCGGTAGCAACAGCTCGCCGAAGCCCGAGCGGGGACCCGATCCCAGCAATCGGATGTCGTTGGCGATCTTGAACATCGCCGTGGCCACGGTGGAAAGCGCGCCGTGTGCGAACACGAACGCGTCGTTGGCGGCGAGCGCCTCGAACTTATTTTCGGCGCTGACGAAGGGCAGCTTCGTCATCTGGGCGATCTTCGCGGCGAAGGCTTCGGCGAACAACGGGCTGGTATTGAGGCCGGTGCCGACCGCCGTGCCGCCTTGCGCCAGTTCGTAAAGCCCATGCAGCGTCAGCTTCAGCCGCTCGATGCCGTGGTCGATCTGCGCCGCATAGCCGCCGAATTCTTGGCCCAGAGTGAGCGGCGTGGCATCCTGCATATGGGTGCGGCCGATCTTGAGAATGTCCTGAAACGCCTCAGCCTTGTCTTTGAGCGCCTGATACAGGCGCGAAAGCGCAGGATTCAGCCGATAGGCGATCTCTTCGGCGGCGGCGACATGCATCGCCGTGGGAAACGTGTCGTTGGAGGATTGGCCGAGATTGACGTGATCGTTGGGATGAACCGGCTCTTTGGTGCCGAGAACCCCACCCAGGATCTCGCTGGCGCGGTTTGCGATCACCTCGTTGAGGTTCATGTTCGTCTGGGTGCCGGAACCGGTCTGCCAGACCACCAGGGGAAAATGACCGTCGAGCTTGCCGTCCACGATCTCGTCTGCCGCGGTGGCGATCGCCTCGGCCAAGGCCTTGTCGAGGCGCCCGAGTTCGAGATTGGTCAGCGCCGCGGCCTTCTTGACCATGGCCATGGCGCGGATCAGGGGCTGAGGCATCCGCTCGTCGCCGATCTTGAAGTTCTGCCGCGAGCGCTCGGTCTGCGCGCCCCAATAGCGGTCGCCCGGAACCTCGATCGGGCCGAACGCATCTGTCTCGGTGCGGGTTGAAGCAGAAGACTGGGGGCCGTCGGCTAGGGGCATGGTTGCACTTCCCTTGTTAGTGATCTTGGCGTCCAAACGGCCCGCCAGCCTCCGGGTTTCCGCCGGGCGGCTATCGGGTGGTTGGGGCCTAGGCTATAACATCGCGTGCGAGGGTGGGAGAACCGCGCTGATCGCGATCTTTTTTGCGGCCTTCTATCAAAGAGCTCCGGAACCGCGTCCGGCGACCTTAGCCGGGACATTGAGCGAGGCAGCCGCGTGACCGACGCCTCTACGCATATTGCGCTCCCGGCGCCGCGCGCGGCCGGGCTGTCCGTGGCCTTCGCCCGTCTTGTGGCCGTGCTCGTCTGCGTCATTGGCGAGATCGTTCTAGCCATGTGGCTCGACATCCTCCCGGGCCTGGAGCAAGCGCTCCCCAGTCTTGCCGGCGTCACGCCAAATGCGGTGCTTGGCCTCATTGCCGCGGGGCTCGGGCTCCTATGCTTCACCTTCAGGCGGCTTCGCCTGATCGCCCGGCTGATCGGGTTCGCCCTGGTCGCCGCAGGGCTGGCCGTCTTCGGTCAGGACCTGTTCGGCATCGATCTCGGCATCGGCCAGGTCGTGACGCCGGCCGACGCGGGTTCACCGGGGGCCGGACCCACGGGTCAGCCTCATCGCGGCGTCACCGGCTCGCTCGTCCTGTTTGGGCTGGCGCTGATCTACGCCAAGCGCGGGCGGACCCTGTCCGCCTTCAGCCAGATCGTGGCCCTCATCATGCTGGCGCAGGTCTTGATCGTGATCGCCGGCTACGCCTATGGCGTTGCGACCTACTATTACCCGTTCCCGTTCACCTCCATGTCCGTCTACGGCACGGTGAGCGTGTTTCTCCTGGCCGTCGGGCTGTTGGCTGCCTCCCCCGAGCATGGCATCGCTGCGGCCATCGTGGAGCGCTCTCCGGCCGGCGAGATGCTGCGCCGGCTTTTGCCCGGCATCCTCGTGCTGCCGCTCGTGATCGGCTGGTTCGCCCGGCAGGCCGAGGTGCAGAGCCTCTACGATAGCGCCGCGACACTCGCCATTTTCGCCGTCGCCAGCATCATCGTGCTCGCCGTATTCGCCTGGACCACGATTGGCGCCGTCAAGCGTGCCGACTACGACCGCAATGCGGCACTCATGGAGCTACGCGGCCAGCGGGAATGGCTGTCGACGACGCTGGGCAGTATCGGCGACGGGGTGATCGCCACCGGCCCCAATGGCAGCGTGCTGCTGCTCAACAGGGTCGCCGAGCGGTTGACCGGATGGACGGCGGCCGAGGCGAGGGGGCGTCCCATCTGGGAGGTGTTCCGAGTGATCGATGAGGGCACGCGCAAATCCGTTGACGATCCGGCGCTGAAGGCGCTGCGCGAGCGCGAGGTGACGCGCCTGGAATCTGGCGCGCTGCTCATCACCCGCGACGACCGGGAGCTGCCGGTGGAGCATAGCGGCGCCCCCATTGTCGGCCAGGACGGCTCGCTGGCCGGCGCCGTGCTCGTGTTCCGCGATGTCACCGAGCGCCGGCGGACCGCGCAGCGCCAGACCATGCTCGTGGGCGAGCTCAATCACCGCGTCAAGAACGCGCTCGCCATCGTGCAGTCGCTGGTCCAGGCGAGCCTCCGTCAGGCCACGACCAAGCCCGCCCAAGCCATGGCCCAGACCCTTGCCGAGCGGCTTCAGGCCCTGCACCGGGCGCACGACCTGCTGCTGGAGTCGCAATGGTCCGGCGCGAGCTTGAAGGCCATGGTCGAGCGCGAGCTCGATCCCTATCAGCGCGAGGACGGGCCGAGGATCACGATCAAGGGCCCGGACGTGCTGCTGCCGCCGCAATGCACTTCGATCCTCGCCATGACCCTGCACGAGCTTGCCACCAATGCCGTGAAATACGGGGCGCTGTCCCAGAACACAGGCAAGCTTGGGGTCAGCTGGAAGACGGGGCGCGGCAACCAGCTGCTCCTCGTCTGGGAGGAAAAGGGCGCGCCCGCCATGCCGCAGAAGCGCACGAGCGGGTTCGGCACGCAGCTCATCGACAAGGGCATCCGCCACAATCTCGGCGGCGACACCAAGGTCGATTTCAGGCGGGGCGGCCTCTATGTCGAGTTGACCGTGCCGCTGACGCCGTCGAACGAGCCGCGCATGGCGCCGGCGCCCGCGACGGAGCCCGCCTGATCCGCCTATTCGAGGACGCTGATCTCCTCGTTGGCGTGCCGTAAGCGCTCGGAGAACTCGCGCGTCAGATTGCTTAAGATGGTGATCATGATGTTGGGATGCTCGGCCGAGAGCTCATGCAGCTCCTCGACCCCGAGCCCGTAGCAGATCACCCGCTCGTTGGCGACGATGTCGGCGGAACGCTTGCCGCCGTCGAGCAGCGCCATCTCGCCGAAGGTGAGCCCCGGTCCGATCGACGCCACCCGTTTTTTCCGGTTGCCCTTGCCGTGCACCTTGATCTGGACGCTGACCGTGCCGCGCGCGAGCACGAAGAACAGTTTTGCGTCGTCGCCCTCGCGCATGATCACGTCGCCCTTTTCGAACACGAGCGGCCTGATGACGGACTCGACCAGGCGGCATTCTTCCGCGTTCAGTCCATTGAACAGATTGATCTCTGACACGGCGAATTTCGTTCCATGCCCAAAATCCGCGCCGGCCAGGAGTTGGTCCTCGCACCATTCGAGCGCGGCGTCGGCATCGCGGAACTGGCGCACGCGATGGCCGTCTTCGTTCTCGGCGAGCGCGCGCACGAGGCGGTCGAGGCGTCCGTCTTCGCCGATCGAGGCGAATGCCAGCTCTGTCGCGCTGCCGGGCATGGAGCGGACCGCCCGCACGATCAGCTTGCGCGCCGAGGTGTCGGCTTGGTGCACGCGCTTGAAGTCGACGACCACATAGCGGGAGTCCGCGGCGAGCTGGCCCATTTTGCGCAACAGCTGCTCGGTCGAGCCGAAAAACAGCGCCCCTTGCGCTTCGAGGATCGCCACCTGGTGGCCTTCCTTCGCCAGGATCTTGCGCTCCTCCAGCGTGCGGAGGCGGTTCGACCGCACCACGTCGGCGCGGTAATCGCGGCGGATGACGCTGCGGACATTCGTGCGGTTGTTAAAGGCGTGCAGCTCGAACTCACTGGAGATCTCCTGGCACACGCGGATGCCGCGCACGCTGTTGCCTTGAGTGTCGATGGGCGGGGCATAGACGCAGATGCCGATCTGCCCCGGCATGACGGCGATGATGCAGCCCGACACGCCGCTCTTGGCCGGCATGCCGACCTCGTAGGCCCATTCGCCCGCGTAGTCGTACATGCCGCAAGAGTTCATCACGCTCAGCATGTCGCGCACATAGTGCGCGTCGAACACGGACATGTTGGTCAGCGGGTTGGTGCCGTCATTGGCGAGCGTGGCCGCCATGATGGCGAGGTCGCAAGCGGTGACGTTCACCGAGCACTGGCGGAAATAGAGGTCGAGCACCTCGTTGGGATCGCGTTCGATCATCGCCGTGTTGAGCATCATGTAGGCGATGGCCCGGTTGCGGTGCCCGGTCGCCATCTCGGATTTGAACACGGCCTCGTCAATGTCGAGCTTACGTCCCGCCAGGTTGGAGAACAGGTCGAGCATGTTGCCGACCCGCTCTTCTTGCGTGTCGCCCGGCATCATCTCGGCGACGGCAATGGCGCCGGCGTTGACCATGGGGTTGAACGGGCGATTGGCCACTTCGTCGAGCACGATGGAATTGAATGCCTCGCCGGTCGGCTCGACGCCCACGCGTTCGAGCACTTTCGGCCGTCCATGGCGCTGAAGGGCCCAGCCATACATGAATGGTTTCGACACCGATTGGATGGTGAAGGGGATATCAGTATCGCCCACCGCGTAGATCTGGCCGTCCACGGTGGCGATGGCGATGCCGAACAGGGAGGGATCGACCTTGCCGAGCTCCGGAATGTAGTCGGCCGGAGCGCCGCCTGTCTCTTGCGAGACGCGCGCATGGAGATCGGCCAGAAAATCTTCGACTGGCGCCAGCGCTCTGAGCTCGGCGTTCGCCTTGCCCCCGATAGGTTCGATCTTATTCAACGCGTCCCCTTAAAAGTGCGAACGGCCCGCCGCGCCAGGAGAACAATAGTCAGAAATCATGCCATGTCGAAAGCCAAGCAGAATCAACCTTGCGCTCCCGGTGGGCTCGCGACGTTCTGCCTAAACCTTGAGCAAGGTGCGCTTAAACGGAAGTCTATTTCTTGCGGAAGCGGTCGAGTTGCACGACCTCGGCCGGCGGCCGGGACATGACCACCTCGGCGCTCGGGGCATCGCCCGTCTCCTCGGGCGCGGGGTCGGCTGGGCTCCGCGCCTCCTCGGTCTCGCCGACGAGGTCCGGCAGTGCCGACGCCATATGCTGGCGGGCGGAGTCGTTGGCCGCACCGGGCTTGCCGAACTGGAGCCCGAATTGCGCCGATGGATCGTAGAACGCCTTGACGGCGGCGAACGGCACCACCAGCCGCTCCGGCACGTTGGAGAAGGAGAGTTTCACCTCGAAGCGCTCGTTCGTCACCAGCAGGTCCCAGAACTGGTACTGGAGGACGATCGTCATCTCCTCCGGGTATTGCTCCTTGAGGCGCTTCGACACCGAGACGCCTTCGCCGTCGATATCGAAGGCGATGTAGAGGTGATGCTCTCCCGGCAGCCCGTTGCGTTGAACGTGCGTCAAAACCTCGCGGACGACGCCGCGCAAGGCATCCTGGGTAAGAAGGTCGTATCTGATTTCATCGTCTGCCATGGATGGCGCCGCTCCGATCTCGCGACGTGAGGCAGTCACCCCGTGAAATAAAGTGGAGGGCTTCTGTTGCCCGGTGCCCTCCGAAACCGCGCCTAACCCCTGCGAAGAGGCTAGGACTTGATCTTCAGGCTATCGCGCTGACTACGCAGCGAGACGTGCCTCCGCATAGTTGTCATTGGCAACTATAAGGTTGGCCCGATAACGGCGGTACCATGCCGAGCGAAAGCACGACCTTTACACCCTCGTCGATCCTATTTCGCCCCCGCCACGTTTCAGCTCCTGACCCTAAAAGTCCGACTCGCATCTTCGAGACGGCTCCGAACTGAAACCTGGTGGAGGCGCCGGGTACCGCCCCCGGGTCCGAATGGTTTATTACGTCGCCCGTTTATCGCCATAGCCAGCTTGCGCCAGCAGACTCATATATAGGCTTCTTGCGCGGCAAAAAAAAGATTGATGGTTCGATAACCCCCAGACACGCGTTTGGCGATTAGCCTTGAGGCCAAAAGGACTTGCCGGGGCCAAGTGTTCTTTACCCAAGTCTTCTTTACCAAGGGCGCGGAAGGGCGCTAGTCGCGCTCCATCTTGATGATTTGGCCGGTTCTGGCATCGACCTTCATCTCGATCTCGTGGCCGGTGGCATCTTCGCCCTCGACCTTCCAGACGCCCCTGCGTTGGTGAAGCTCGATCTCCTCGAGCCTGACAATGCCTCGGTCGAAGGCTATGGCGCGGACGTCCTCGATATCCAAATTGCGGGCGAGGGCAGGGGCCGCGGCGACCGCGAGCGTGAGACTAAAGAGAGTAGGGAGGACAACTGGCATGAGACGCATTGAATGCTCCATTCTCTGGGTCTATCGACAGGAAGGCCAAATGAGTCTTTTGAGCCAAGTGTGAGCCAAGACTCCTGTGAGCCAAGACTGAGCCAAGACTCCTGGCCCGAGCTGGTCTGAGGTCCGGATCATAGGGCCGGGGTTCGGATCATGATCATAGGGAAAGTCGCCCGGTGCGCCAATATCTCGATCTTCTCGCCCGCGTTCGCAATAAGGGGCTCCGCAAGGCCGACCGTACCGGCACCGGCGCCTTGAGCCTGTTCGGGGCGCAGATGCGCTTCGATCTCAGCGACGGCTTTCCGCTCGTGACCACCAAGAAGCTGCATGTGAAGTCGATCGTCCACGAGCTTCTGTGGTTCCTGCAAGGCTCGACCAATGTGCGCTATCTCCAGGAGCACGGCGTGCGCATTTGGGACGAGTGGGCCGACGCGGACGGCGAGCTCGGTCCCGTCTACGGCCGCCAGTGGCGGTCATGGCCGACGGCGGGCGGCGAGACCATCGATCAGATCGCGAGCGTGGTCGGGGCAATCAAGCGCGATCCCGATTCGCGTCGGCATATCGTCAGCGCGTGGAACGTGGGCGAGTTGGACAAGATGGCGCTGCCGCCATGCCACTGCCTGTTCCAGTTCTATGTGGGGGACGGGCGGCTCTCTTGTCAGCTCTACCAGCGTTCGGCGGATGTGTTTCTCGGCGTGCCGTTCAACAT
>Ga0075530_1000170_pt1 | contig 28927 bp, 38 predicted proteins | sample NGEPerD_2_FD_75101 | JGI IMG/M metagenome (GOLD analysis project Ga0075530, IMG submission 75101) | Arctic peat soil microbial communities from the Barrow Environmental Observatory site, Barrow, Alaska, USA - NGEE PermafrostL1-D | ecosystem: Environmental > Terrestrial > Soil > Wetlands > Peat ... | reverse complement strand
CGTTCCAGCAACTTGAGACGCGATAAATCGTCGTCTCTACCGATTGAGATAAAGTTATATCTATTCGTAATGTAGAATCGCGATTTTTTGCGATTTATTGTAGAGACGCGATTCATCGCGTCTTGATTGTTAATGCAGTTATAAAAAATCAAATATAAAATCAAATAAGGACAAATCATAAATTTTATGTTATTATTGCCGTAATGAAGTGACGTTTAGTCAAATTGCACATAGGAGCAAAATAGAAGGAATTTGGTGTTGACAAAATATATATTTGTGCTAAGCTGTATTAGTAGTTTCGAATTATAAAAAGTAAAATATATCTTATGACTGAAGGCAGTTTTGACAAAATCAAACAATTGATGAAGATTGTTGGCGGCAAGGCAATTATAGTTGAAGATGGTAAGCCAGCTTTTGTAATTATAAATGCAGACGAATATCTTTCTTTTGAGAATATCGAAAAGAATGCGATTAAAAATACGAATAATTCTAGTGATGAAATAAACAAAGATATTGATATTTGGAAAATGAAACAGGAAGAAAGAAAATTGAAGCAACTGGAGATTGAAAGTCGCTCAAACAAAGAGAAAAACGAGAATGAAATTGTAATTGAAAACCTCTGAGTTTAATAGTTGACAAAAGTATTAAGTGCGTGTTATACTTTACAAGTCGTAGAAATAGTTATTGATTTATTTAGTTAGAAGCATTGATTGTAAAATTATTTTATTATATAAATTTAAAAATTAATCTTTTAAAATTCGAGTCTTAAAGTCTAAAAGGTTTACACTTTAGCTTTAGTTTTGAAAAAGGAGAAACACAAAAATGGCTGAAATATTTGATAGATCAAAACCACATGTAAACGTTGGCACAATCGGTCACGTTGATCATGGAAAAACAACTCTAACAGCCGCGATGCTGGCTTGTTTGGGAGCTTCAGGAATGATGGCTTCAAAAAAAGGCGTTGGAGAAATTGATAGTGCTCCAGAAGAAAAAGAACGAGGAATCACAATTGCGACTTCTCATCAAGAATATGAATCAGCAACAAGACATTATGCTCACGTAGATTGTCCAGGACATGCTGATTATATTAAGAATATGATTACAGGTGCTGCTCAAATGGACGGTGCTATTTTAGTTGTGGCTGCGACAGATGGTCCGATGCCACAAACTCGTGAACATATTTTGCTTGCCAGACAAGTTGGTGTTCCTGAACTCGTAGTGTTTATAAATAAAGTTGATCAGGTTGATGACTTAGAACTAATTGATCTTGTAGAAGAAGAAATTAGAGAATTATTGACGAAGTATGAATTTGACGGAGCTAATGCTGCTATAGTTAGAGGATCTGCATTGAAAGCACTTGAATGTGCCTGCGGAAAACCTGAATGTGAAAGCTGTAAACCGATTTTCGAAATTGTCAAAGCACTTGACGAACATATCCCAGAACCAAAAAGAGATATTGAGAAACCATTTCTAATGCCTCTTGAAGACATCTTCTCAATTGAAGGAAGAGGAACAGTTGTGACAGGAAGGATTGAAAGAGGAGTCGTTAATATAAATCAAGAAGTTGAACTTGTCGGAATCAAAGACACTAGGAAAGTTGTTGTAACTGGAATTGAAATGTTTAATAAACAATTGAACAGAGGTGAGGCTGGAGACAATGCCGGAATTCTTCTTCGAGGTATTAAGAAAGAAGAAGTAGAAAGAGGGCAAGTTCTTGCCGCCGCTGGTTCAATCACTCCACACAGTGAGTTTGAATGTGAAGTTTATATATTAACAAAAGAAGAAGGCGGAAGACATACTCCATTCTTTTCTGGATATAAACCACAATTTTATATTAGAACAACTGATGTGACTGGCGATGTAGTATTGCCAGAAGGAACCGAAATGGTTATGCCTGGTGATACTGTAAAATTGGTTGTCAAGTTGATGTCAAAAGTTGCTATGGAAGATGGAATGAGATTTGCAATCAGGGAAGGTGGAAGAACTGTTGGAGCTGGAGTCGTCACCAAGATTATACAATAAGAAGATTATATCTTCTTCTTTTTGTGTTAAAAAAAATAAGCATTTTTGAATATATCAATAATTAAACTTTACTTTAATCCGAATGTCAGAAAAAACTAACATTGAAGAAAACGAATCTAAGCCAAGAATTCGTGTCAAAATTAAAGCATATGATCATAAGATTATTGATCAATCAGCAAAGCAAATTGTTGAAACTGCTCTTCGAAATGGAGCGTCTGTCAGAGGACCAGTTCCTTTGCCAACAGAGATAAACAAGTTCACAGTGAACAGTTCAACATTCGTACACAAAGATGCTAGAGATCAATATGAAATGAGAATTCACAAGAGATTGGTTGATATTCTCGATCTTAATCCAAAGATCATAGAAGCGTTGACAAATTTGAATTTACCTGCAGGAGTTTTTATTGAAATCAAAATGTAAAATACATTACTGCATCGTTATGTTACTAAAATATTTTAACGATATAACGATGCAGTAATATAGTATTAAGCTAGTTTAAGTGTTTATACTAAATTTCCCTTTCGGACTTATAGTAAGAAGTACTAAACATACTGAATTGGCCAATTTATATATCGGATAAAACGATTGTGATTGGTTGAATTATCTGATTTTTTTATTGCTAAATTTATCAAAATATATTAAGTATATGAAATTTATTCTAGGAAAAAAGATAGGGATGAGTCAAGTGTTTGTTGATCACGAGAATATAAGAGAAGTGATCCCTGTGACTTTGATTGAAGCAGGTCCATGTACTATAACTCAAATCAAGACAAACGAAAAAGATGGATATAGCGGTGTTCAGTTAGGATTTTCAGAAAAGAAGAAAATCAACAAACCTTTGCTTGGTCATCTGAAGGATTTGGGCAAATTTCGACATCTCAAAGAATTGCGAACTGAAAATGACAAAGAGGAATATGCAGTTGGTGGCAAGGTTGATGTTTCAGTTTTTGAGCAAGGTGATGCAGTCAGTGTCGTCGGAGTTTCAAAGTCAAAAGGTTTTCAGGGTGTTATGAAAAGACATGGCTTCAAAGGTGGACAAGCATCTCATGGACAAAAACACAGTAATAGAAAATGTGGTTCAATTGGAAGCGCATATCCTGAACATGTTATCAAAGGGAGAAAAATGGCTGGAAGAATGGGTGGAGATCAAGTTACTCAATCAGGACTAAAAATTGTGGAAGTTGATTTGGAAAATAATTTGTTGTTGGTCAAAGGTTCGGTACCAGGAAACATAGGTTCATTAGTGAAAGTTTCTGCGATTTAATTAAAGGATGTAGAATATAAAATATATGACAAAAGTTAAAGTATATGATATTGAAGGTAAAGAATCCGGAGAGATGAATGTTCCAGAAGAGATTTTTGAATTGAAAGTTAATGATGACCTAGTTCATCAAGTTTATGTGGCTCATATCTCAAATGCCAGACAAATATTGGCTGATACCAAGAATAAAGGGGAAGTTAGAGGTGGAGGGAAAAAGCCATGGAAACAAAAAGGAACAGGAAGAGCCAGACATGGTTCAAGTAGGTCTCCAATTTGGAAAGGTGGAGGAGTTACTTTTGGTCCTACGAGCGACAGAAATTTTTCAAAAAAGATAAACAAGAAAATGAAAACACGAGCTCTCTTTATGGTTTTGTCTTCAAAACTAAGAGACAATGAATTGATTGTTCTTGACGATCTGACGCTAGATAAAGTTTCTACAAAGTCAATGAGTGGAATTCTGGATAAATTGATGATCAAGGGAAAAACTCTATTTTCATTTGACAAAAAGGACAATAACATTTTCAAGTCAATGAAAAATATTCCGAACACTTCAATGATTGCCAGTAATTCCTTGAATATTGCCGATCTATTGAAAAACAAGACGTTGATTATCAACAAAAAAGGGATTGAGATGATTAAAGAGACCTATCTATCGGTATAAATTTGAATTTTGTTAATAACATAAAATTATGGGAATCTTAAATAAGATTGCGAAAAAAGAAGAAGTTAAGAAGGATGAGAAAAATGAGGATTTAGGGAAAAAAGGTAAAGTTGTGAAAAGCAAAAAAGATTCTGGGAAAGTCAAGAAAATCTCAGTAGAGAAAATGCCGAGTCACTATTTTGACATTATCGTTAGACCTCATGTTTCTGAAAAAGCTTTCAATCTATCGAGCGATAATCAATATATTTTTGTTGTATCTCCTAGGGCTAATAAGACTGAGATCAAAAAAGCAATTATGAGTATTTACGGAGTGGCAGTCGTTAGCGTTAATATTATAAATATTCCTTCTCGAACGATTAGACACAAAGGAAGACTTGGCACGAAAAGTGGATATCGAAAAGCAATCGTAAAATTAACAAAAGACAGTAAAATCGATTTAGTAAAAGAGTCTAAATAATAGTTTTTAATTCTGATTTAAATTTGAATAATATGGCATTAAAAAAATATAAACCAACATCTCCAGGAAGAAGAGGAATGATGGGTTATGACTTCTCTACCTTGGATAAAAAAGCTCCCGAAAAAAGCTTACTTGCAAAAATGACGAGAGGGTCAGGAAGAGGAAGTGCTGGGAAAATAACTGTCAGACATAGAGGAAATGGTGCGAAAAGAAGATTCAGAATTATCGATTTTAAGATGAATAAGTTTGATATTCCAGCAAAAGTTCAAGCAATTGAATATGATCCGAATAGAACTTCTTTTATCGCTTTGGTTGCTTATGCTGACGGAGAGAAAAGGTATATATTGGCCATTGATGGATTAAAAAAGGATGATAATATAATTGTTTCTGAAAGTGCTGCTATTCAAATTGGCAACAGAATGATGCTCAAAAGCATTCTTCCTGGTACAATTATCAATAATGTCGAGATGTTCTCTGGTAAGGGTGGTCAAATCGCAAGATCTGCAGGTTCATCTGCAAAATTAATGGCGATTGAAAGTGGTTATGCTCATGTTAAATTGTCTTCAGGACAAGTGAGACTTCTTCCTGAAAATTGTTATGCCACGATTGGACAAGTAAGCAATACAAGCTATAATAAGGTTGTCATCGGAAAAGCTGGTAGAGCAAGATGGATGGGCAAAAGGCCTGAGGTTCGAGGAAGTGTTATGAATCCAGTCGATCATCCACATGGTGGAGGAGAGGGTTGTCAACCGATTGGGCTGAAACATCCAAAGACTCCTTGGGGAAAACCTGCTTTAGGATTTAAGACTAGAAAAAAAAGTAAGCGTCTTAATAATTTCAAAAAAAGAGTGGTGAAAGTAGTAGAAGAGGTTATCAATTAATTTGTTTCAATATGTCAAGATCACTAAAAAAAGGACCTTATATAGATGAAAAATTACTTCTTAAGGTGAAAAAATTAAAAAGCGGAGACAAAACTGTTATCAAAACATGGGCCAGAAGTTCCGTAATTTCTCCTGAAATGGTAGGTTTTGCTTTCGGAGTCCACAACGGGAAACAACATATTGAGGTTGTCGCTACGGAAGACATGGTTGGTCATAAATTAGGAGAGTTCTCACCGACCAAGAAATTTGTCAGACACGGAGGAAAAATGCAGAAGACTATAGATAAAAAAGCTTAGGTTATATAAAAATTTTTAATATTATATTATATGGAAGTTAAAGCACATTTGAGAAATTTAAGAGTTTCTTCAAGAAAAGTAAGGCTAGTTGTAAATTTGATCAGGAATATGAGCATTAATGATGCCAGAATTCAACTTAACTTTTTGAATAAGAAATCTGCTGAACCTGTATTAAAGTTATTGAACTCTGCGGTTGCAAATGCGAGTAATAATTTTAGTATTAATGAAAATAATTTATATATTTCGAGTATTTTTGTAAATGATGGTATGGTTCTGAAAAGATGGATTCCTAGAGCCATGGGACGCGCTTCAGCAATTAAAAAGAGATCAAGCCATATTACAATCATTTTAGACGAGCTGAAAAGCGAAGATATGACCGAAGAAAAAAAGAATAAAATTGAGAACAAGGAAGAGATTAAAATAGACGAGAAAGATGTTGTTTCTATAGTGAAAGAAAAGAATGCAGCTGAGGTTAAGGAAACTATAAAAAAAGAGAAAGAAATAACTAGCGAGGAAAGCAAATAAGATAAACAATTTTAAATAATGATTATTTAACTAATATGGGAAAAAAAATAAATCCGTTTTTACACAGACTTGGTATCGTAAGAGATTGGAAATCAAAATGGTTCAATGCAAATAAGTTTACCGAATATTTGCGTAATGATATTGAGTTAAGAGCTTTTCTTAATGAAAAACTAAAGAAGGCTGCAGTTGATGATATTATAATCGAAAGATCCTCAAACAGCATCACCTTCAATATACATTCTGCTCGTCCGGGAATTATCATTGGCAGAGGAGGAGCTGGAGTAGAAGAACTGAAGCAGGAGATTGCCAAAAGAGTGAATGAAAAAACGGAAGTAAAAGTTAATATAATCGAAATTCGAAATTATGAGTTGAGCGCCAAATTAGTCGCTCAGGGGATTGCAGAACAGCTTGAAAAAAGATCACCATTTCGAAGAGTTCTCAAGCAAGCAATTGAAAAGACTATGCAGAACAAAAAAGCTCAAGGAATTAAAGTTGCAGCTTCGGGAAGATTAAATGGTGCAGAAATGGCAAGAACTGAATGGCTAAGTGAAGGAAAAATTCCTTTGCAAACAGTTCGGGCTGATATTGATTTTGCAAAATATGAAGCCAACACCACCTACGGAAAAATCGGCGTGAAAGTTTGGATATATAAAGGTGAAATTTTTAATGATATAGAAAAGTAATATACAATTCTTAATATAATAAGACAAAATTATGTTGATGCCGAAAAAGGTAAAACACCGAAAATGCCAGAAGGGGAGAATGCGTGGCAAAGCGCAAAGAGGCAATAAAATATCTTTTGGGACCTTTGCCTTGAAATCTCTTGGAACTTCCTGGATTACTAGCCGTCAAATTGAAGCGGCCAGAAGAGCAATGACTAGATATGTCCAAAGAGGTGGGAAGATTTGGATCCGAATTTTTCCAGACAAACCAATTACCAGAAAGGCAGCTGAAGTTCCGATGGGTAGTGGAAAAGGAAGCCTAGACCATTATGTTGCAGTTGTAAAACCAGGAAGAGTAATTTTTGAGATTGATGGGGTTGATATTGAAGTGGCCAAAGAAGCGATGAGAAGAGCGAGTCACAAACTTCCTATCAAAACGAAATTTATTTTCAAAGAGGACTAGATATATAAATAAAACAATTAAGTCTAAAATATGAAAGCTAAAGAGCTGAGAGAAAAATCAGACAATCAACTTCAAGTTGTCATAAAAGAGAGCAAGGAAAAGCTCAAGGAGTTTCGATTTTCTCTTGCAAATAGACAACTTAAAGATCATAGTATTATTAAAAAAACGAAAAAGGTTATTGCGAGAGCTAAATCTATTTTAAAAGAAAAAAAGATAATTTCTGATAATAATGAAAAGTAATATATTAATATATGACTAAAGATAATAAAGAGGAAAAAATTGAAAAAAAAGGAAAAATTGGCATAGTTGTCAGCAACAAAATGGACAAAACTGTTGTGGTTCAGGTTGAAAGATTGAAAATGCATACCAAATATAGGAAAACATACAGAGTAAGCAAAAAATATAAGGCCCACGATGAGGATAATGTTTTGATCGAAGGGGATAAAGTGAAACTGATTGAAACAAAACCAATCAGCAAGGACAAAAAGTGGATTGCAGAGAAATGTTAAATTTTATATAAGCTTAAATAAATTTTATGATTCAAACAGGAAGCAAACTTATTGTTGCAGATAATTCAGGAGCAAAATCAGTGGAGTGTATTAAGGTTCTTGGTGGATCAAGAAAAAGATATGCTTATATTGGAGATGTGATCATTGCTTCAGTGAAATCATCTGAGCCAAGATGCCAGGTTAAGAAAAAAGAAATTGTCAAAGCTGTGATTGTCAGACAAAAAAAAAGATACAGGAGACAAGACGGTTCATATATATATTTTGATGACAATGCGGTTGTTCTTGTTGATAGCAAGGATAGGATTTCACCAAGAGCTACGCGTGTTTTTGGTCCGATTGCCCGAGAATTAAGAGCTAACGGATTTATGAAAATAGTTTCTTTGGCCCCAGAGGTACTCTAAATAAGTCAAAATATAGTTATAAAGTAGAAGATTTATAAGTAAAAAGCTATAAGATTATGAAAATTAAAAGTAATGATAAAGTAATAATAATTTCCGGAAAGGACAAAGGAAAAAGCGGAAAAGTGACGAAAGTCTTTTCTGAAACAGGAAAAATTATTGTTGAAAATGTCAATCTTGTTAAAAAACACGTCAAAGGTAAAAGACAAGGTGAGCAGGGTCAGAAGATTACTGTTGCCTCTCCTATTAATGTTTCAAATGCTTCACTGATTTGCCCAAAATGTACTAAGCCAACAAGAGTTGGGTATTTGGTTTTGGAAAATGGCGAGAAACATAGAATTTGCAAGAAATGCAAACAAGATATTGCAATTCAAGTTAAAAAATAATTTATTATTTATAATGTATGTATAAAGTAAGGCTAAAAGAAAAATATACTAGTGAAGTCGTTCCCAAAATGAAAGAGGAATTCGGTTATACTAATATTATGTCGGTTCCAAAGATAACAAAAATTGTTGTTAATGTTGGAATTGGAAGAATCATCAAAGATAACAAAGATAACCTAAAGAAAGTAGCGGATGATCTTGCACGCATTGCAGGACAGAAGCCTGTTATTACTCTAGCCAAAAAAGCAATTTCAAACTTTAAGACGAGAATCGGAATGCCAGTTGGAATCACAGTAACTCTTCGAGGGGCAAATATGTATGAGTTTCTAGATAGATTAGCAAATATTACCCTTCCTCAGATTCGAGATTTCAGAGGTCTAAGCAAAAAATCATTTGATCGAAATGGTAATTATAACATCGGATTGAAAGAACATATTGTTTTTCCTGAAGTGGCCAAGGACGATATCAAAACTATTTTCGGAATGGAAATCAATATAAATACGACAGCAAAAACAGATGAGGAAGCATATAAGTTGCTAAAAAACATGGGCTTACCTATCGTTGAAAAAATCAATAGATAACAGTTAATTAAGTATAAATAAATCAATATGGCAAGATTGGCGCTAATAGTCAAGGCTCAAAAGAAACCAAAATTTTCAACTCGCATAGTGCGAAGATGTTGGAAGTGTGGTAGAAAGAATGGATATATGAGAAAATTCGATATGTGCAGAATCTGTGTTCGAGAACTGGTGAGCACTGGAGAAATTCCTGGCATGAAGAAAAGCAGTTGGTAGATAGAGTTTTAATTCATCATTTTGTTTTTAAGTAAAATATGTATTTTACTATTAATGTTTAATTTTTCATTATGACAATGACCGATCCAATAGCGGACATGCTAACAAGAATAAGAAATGCACAAAGGGCGAACCATAAGGTTGTCCAGATGCCGTCGTCCAAATTCAAATTGGAGCTAGCAAAAATTCTCAAAAAAGAGGGTTATATTAACGACGTAGTACAACATAAAAAAGGATTTTTAATAACTCTCGAGGTTGTCTTGAAAAAAAATGGAGATAATTATGCGATATCAAAGATTCAAAGAGTTAGCAAGCCCGGACAGAGAAAATATGTTAGCAAGAAAGATGTTAGGAAAGTTCTAGGTGGCTATGGAATTTCAATTATTTCAACATCGCAAGGGATTATGACAAATATTCAAGCAAAGGATAAGGGACTCGGAGGAGAAGTAGTGTTAGAAGTTTGCTAAATTGTTAAATTGTTAAAATGTTAAGTTGATACTTTTATGAGTAAAATAGGAAAAAAACCAATAGATATACCAGCAGGAGTTACTGTTTCTGTTAGTGATAAAAATGAAGTTGTTGTGAAAGGCTCGAAAGGAGAGCTTTCTGATAAATTTGATACAAGAATCGTGATCAAGCAAGAAGAGAACCAAATTTCTTTATCTCCCAAAAGTGATACAAAAAAGAATTTTGCTCTTTGGGGTCTTTCAAGAATGTTGATTGCCAATATGATTGAAGGAGTTTCGAAAGGTTATGAAAAAAAGCTTGAAATTCAAGGAGTGGGATATAAAGTTATTCAAAAGGGGAATGATTTAGATCTTAGTCTTGGTTTTTCTCATACAATATTTTTTGAGGCTCCGAAAGGGATAACTTTTCAGGTTGAAAAGAATATAATTACAATTACAGGAATTGACAAACAACTTGTAGGACAAGTTGCTGCGAATATTAGAAGCAAGAAAAAGCCAGAGCCATACAAAGGTAAGGGGATTAGATATGTCGGAGAACATGTGAGAAGAAAAGTTGGCAAAAAGGTTGCTGGGGCCAAGTAATAAATAAAAACTATTAATGATATTATATGAAAAATAAGGAAATATTGAAAAAACTACTAAAGACAAGAAGACAAAAGAGGGTCCGCTCGAAGGTTTTTGGAACTGCAGAAATACCTCGTTTGAATGTTTTTAGAAGTAATAAAGGAATTTTCGTGCAAATCATTAATGATGATTTGGGAATTACTTTGGTAAGTGCCAGTGAAAAAAGCGTCAAAGACACAAAGACTAAAGTTGAAACTGCTACAGAAGTAGGTAAGTTGATTGCTAAAAAAGCACAAGAAAAAAAGATAAGTAAGGTAGTTTTTGATAGAGGTGGAAATAAATATCACGGAAGAATCAAAGCAGTAGCAGAAGGTGCTCGAGAAACTGGTTTAGTATTTTAATATTCAATTTTAATTTATAAATTTTATAATATAATCATGCCTACAAAAGAAGATTCAAATCAGAAGACTCCTTTTAAAAAAAGTTTTTCAAAAGGTAGAAGAAAAGTTAAACCTGAATATGATCAGAAAGTTATTGATATTGCACGTGTAACTCGTGTTGTTAAAGGTGGAAAAAGATTCAGTTTCAGAACGGTTGTTGTTATTGGTAATAAAAAGGGAAAAGTGGGAGTGGGAGTTTCTAGTGGACCTGATATGAGAGCGGCAACTGAAAAGTCATATGCTGATGCCAAGAAGAATTTGATAACATTAGGTTTTACTGGAAATACAATTCCATATAGGGTTGATCAAAAACTTGGTAGTGCAAAGATTTTACTGAAACCAGCTGCTAAGGGGAACGGGATTGTGGCAGGTGGCGCTGTTAGAACTGTAGTTAGCCTGGCAGGAGTGAAAGACATTTCCGGAAAAATGCTTGGAGCAAAAAGCAGGTTGAATAACGCCCGAGCAACAATTGTGGCTTTGAAGCAATTTGCTGTAAAGAAAAATAGAGAGATTATTCTCAAAAATGCCAAGATGGCAGAAGCGGAAAAAATTAAAGAAAAGACAGTCAAAACAGAAAAAGCAGAAAAAGCAGAAAAAGTTGAAAAAGTTGTTGCCAAAAAATAATTGAGATATTTTTCATTCATATATTAAAATAATAATATGCAGTTACATCAATTGAAACCAAGTAAAAAAAAGACCAAGAAGAGAGTTGGTCGTGGAGGTGCTCACGGAACTACTGCGACTCGAGGACAAAAGGGTCAAAAATCAAGATCTGGCGGTGGTAAAGGGAAAGCTTTTGAAGGAACAAAAGTTCCTTTGTGGCGTCGAACTCCAAAACTTCGGGGATTTAAAAGCTTTTATCTGAAAAATAATGTTGTCAATGTTTCCATATTGGAAATGAAATTTCAGGACGGAGAAAGCGTGACTCCACAGACATTGTTGAAATTGGGTGTTATTTCGAAGATTAAGCCAAGAGTAAAGATTTTAGGTAACGGAGATATAAGCAAGAAACTTGTCATCAAGGACTGTATTGTTTCAAAAACTGCTGAAGAAAAAATCAAAAAAGCTGGTGGGAAAATTGAAATTGAAATTCTTGTCTAATATATATGTATGATTTTAGGACTAAACTTGTCATCTCGAAATGAGGCACGATTGAGAGATCCAAAAGCTATCTTAATTTCATTTTAATATATTGTTTTCTAATCCTATGTATAGATTGGGATTCGAAATGACAAAATTTCTTCATTATCCGCCACCATTATAAGGGGGAGCTAGAGTGGGTAAAATTAGATTGATCATCCTCCCCGCTTTTAGGGGGAGCTAGAGGGGGGTAAAGATTAATGACAAATTTATTAGAAATTCTGAAAGAAGTCTGTAATAATCAACAAAAAATAAAGAAAAGTTATGTTCAAAAAAGTAATTCGAATCTTTAAAGATAAAGAATTAAGAGCAAAAATTGTTTACGTAGCTTTAATGCTTGTAATTTTTCGAATGGCAGCTCATATTCCAATCCCAATTGTTGATTCAGAAAGACTGAAAGACTTTTTCGGTAGCAATCAATTGCTTGGTCTTCTCAGCGCCTTCACTGGAGGGGGAATGGAAAAGTTTTCATTGGTTATGCTTGGTGTTGGACCTTTTATTACTGCTTCGATTATTATGCAACTTTTGACGATGATTTTTCCTCAAGTGAAAGAGATGTATCAAGAATCTGGAGAAGCAGGCAGGCAGAAATTTAATCAACTGACTCGATATGCGACAGTTCCTTTGGCAATCTTGCAAAGTTTTGGAATGATAACTCTTTTGAAAAATCAAGGTATTGTCAATAATATAGACAAATTCGATATGGTTGTAGCGATTTCGCTCATTACTGCCGGGACAGTATTTTTGATGTGGATAGGGGAGTTAATCTCGGAAAAGAAAATTGGTAATGGAATTTCATTGATTATTTTTGCTGGAATTGTTTCTGGCATTCCAATGACCGTCAGTCAGACAATCTCGACTTTGACCCCAGATAAGTATCCAAGCATAATTGCTTTATTGATTGTTTCTTTGCTCGTAGTTGTGGGAGTGGTGATCATCAATGAGGCACAGAGAAATATTCCAGTTTCATATGCCCGAAGGGTTCGTGGAAGCAAGACCTATGGCGGTGTTTCTGGTTCACTTCCTTTGAAAGTCAATTCAGCTGGAATGATACCTTTGATTTTTGCTATGTCGATGATGATTTTCCCTAGTTTCATCGCTTCATTTTTTGTGGCAAGCTCGAATCCAACTGTGGCAAGCGTGGCAACATATATCAATAATATGTTTCAAAATCAAATGTTTTATAGTGCGATGTATTTTACTCTAGTTTTCTTGTTCACCTATTTTTATACAGCAATTGTTTTTGATCCAAAAAGTGTTGCAGAAAATTTGCAAAAACATGGTGGTTTTGTCCCTGGAATCAGACCAGGCGGAAATACTGCGGAATTTCTTGGTAGAGTTCTGAACAGAATAACTTTCTTAGGTGCCTTTTTCCTGGGTGCCATAGCAGTCGTTCCCTTCATTGCTCAAGCTGCCACAAATATCACGACCATGGCAATCGGTGGAGCTTCGGTTTTGATTGTGGTAGGTGTTGTTCTTGATTCTATCAAGCAAATTGATTCACAACTAACGATGCGTGATTATGATGAATTATAGTAATTAAACTGTTAAATTGATATATTGTTTCATAACTCACATAGAAATAGTATGGAAATGTAATAATACAAGAATGAAATATCTTCGAAATTTTAATAATTGATATTCCACAAACAGCCTGAATTTATTCGGGCTGTTTTGAAAAATGTTATGATTGGATTGCGGAAAAATAATTCTGTCATCCCGAGCGACGGCAAGGAGCCGAGGGATCCCTCTTGGTCACATAAAATATTTGATTGTTTTAAAAAATAATTATTGGAATAAAATTATTGTTTCACTTAATTCTATAATCAAAAAATATGAAAATAATCAAACCAAAAAAACTTAAAAAAGGAGATACAGTGATGATTGTTTCTCCGTCTAATTATGTTTTTGAGGGACTTAGGGGTCAGTTTGATAATGGTGTGAAATTTTTGGAAAGTTTGGGATTGAAAGTGAAAATTGGAAAAAATGCTTTGGGAAAATATTTTTATTCATCCGGAACTGTCGAAGAAAGATTAAGCGACATTCACGAAGCATTTGCTGACAAAAATGTAAAAGCTGTTATAATGTCAATTGGAGGTAACACTGCCAATCATCTTCTCGATGGACTGGATTTTGAATTGATTAAGAACAATCCAAAAATAATTTCTGGAATGAGCGATGGCACAACTTTGCTTGATCCAATATATTCAAAGACTGGATTAATCACATATCATGGACTGGATTTGATTTTTGGATTTGGATTGCCGATGTCGCCAGCAGTAAAGGAAAATCTGATGAAAACCTGGTTTGAAGGAGAGGTTGGTCAATTGCAATCAAATCCAGATTGGAAAGGTCTAGATGGATTGAACAGAGATGAAACATATCAAGGCTGGCATTGTGTACGAAAAGGTATGGCAAGTGGACGATTGGTCGGTGGTAATACGACTTGCCTGACAAATTTTGATAGCACAAAGTTTCGACCAGACTATAAGAATTCAATATTATTTCTCGAATCATTTGCACCAAACGCAAAGGAGCTCGACAGAGTTTTTACACATTTTCGACAAGCAAAAGTTTTTGAGGAAATTAATGGTTTGATTTTGGGTTATTTTTTTGGTTCCGCAGTTGATCAAAATCAAGAGAGAAAAGTGCGAGATGTTATACTTGAGGTATCCAAAGACTATTCCTTCCCAATTTTGGAAGTTGGAGAAATTGGTCATAATGTGGAAAACTATATTATGCCAATTGGATGCCAGGCAACAATTGATGCGGAGAAAAAATATTTTGCAATTGACGAAGAAGCAGTGTCGTAAGACATTTTATCAATTCTTCTCATTTTCAAATCTCATAAGATAATAAATTACCAACTTTATTTACATTGAAAGACAATAAATATTTTAATTTGATAAATCAGGAATTATGTTTGAAAAAAGTTTTGAGACAATTAGCGTCCATGAAAAATATCCAGTTGATTATGTTGGGGCGACGGAAGCTGTTCAAATTGAGCTCGCAATGACGAATAAAGAAAGAAGAGGAATCTATGAATTATGCGAAGATGAGTATCCTGAAACGACAAATCAAATTAATAACTGTGTTCATAAGGTAGGATTTAAAAAAACTCTTCTAAGTCCATTCTATAAATCTTTTCATGTCATCCCGACTATTCAGGAAAATACTTGTTATGTTCCGATAAAAAAAATTCCGAGATTGGATAATCTAAGAATAATATTTCCAAAGTTATTTGCATTCGGAATAGAGATGATTGCACGACATGAAAGACAACACTGTTTGTCAAAAGCTCTTAAAGCATCTGGGAATATCTTGAACAAGAATTTAGTTGGATCTTCGTACGAGAGTGCACTCGAAAGTCAGACTAATTTACAATCTGCAAATGAAATATTCAAAGAAGAAAGAAGTGGTATTTTTGAAGGAAATGAGGAAATCAATATTTTTTTAGAAAGAGTTGTAATGGAATATATTGTTTTATGTGTTTCGAAATTTGGAACGGAATTCTTTGAAGATAAAGGGGACTCTAGCAATCTCTTAAGATGGATTGCAAAATCACATAATCATATAAATGAAAATAAATATGATACACTTAAAGTTAAATTCAATGAAATTAAAGATGAACTTCTAAAAAAATATGCAAATTATATTGAAGAAAATGAAATTCAGGATTTTTATAATGATGAAGACAGGGAGTGTGAAGAATTAAGAATCTCGGCGATTGATTATTTAAATGATAAATCAAATTAGAAAAAATGAGTAAGATAAAAATTCAACAAGTTGCAATTAAAGGTCTGCTGTGCAGAAACGAGAAGGTGTTATTTTTAAAGACTCCAACTCAAAGATGGGAGCTTCCGGGAGGAAGAGTTGATTTTGGGGAAAGCATTGAAGAAACTTTGCAAAGGGAGATGAAAGAGGAGGTTGGATTTGAGAATTTCAGAACTGGAGATTTAATTAATACTTGGTCTTTCGTAAATGAGGAAATCAATCATCATTTCTTAATCTTCGATTTTGAAATTTTCACAGATAAGGCTATAATAAGATTAAGCGATGAGCATACTGAATATAGATGGGTTGGGATTGAGGATTTTGAGGAAATGGACATGAGAGAGGGTCATAAAGAAAGTTTAAGAAAATATTTTAAATTATCAAAATATGAAATACAAAAATAAACTATTTATCATTTCTGGTCCATCAGGAGCAGGGGAGGATAGTGTGATTGAGGGCTTGAAGAAAATTTTGCCGATTGAAAGAGTGGTGACGACAACGACTCGAGCAAAACGTTCAGAGGTATTTGCGGAGGATTCGTATTATTTTATTTCCAAAGAAGAATTTGAAAAGGGGGTTGAAGAAAATAAATTCTTTGAATATGCTCGAGAATATAATGATCAGCTTTATGGAGTTACTAGAGAAGAAATCGCTAGGGTTCTGGAATGCGATAAAATCGGAATATGGAAGATTGAATATAAAGGAGTTATGACGGTAAAGAAAATTATGCCTGAAGTTATTTCTATTTTTATTATGACACCAACGCTGGACGATATTAGAAAGAGACTATTGAGGAGAGGAGAGAGTGAAGATTATATTAATCAAAGAATGATTTATACAAAGGAGTGGCTAACACATAAAGATATTTATAATCATGAAGTCATAAATCATGAAAACAAATTAGATGAGACAATCGAAAAAGTTAAAGAAATTATTTTAAAGGAGTGTATTAATTAATATAAATACGAATGAAAAAGAATATCAATATCATTATCATGGGACCACAAGGATCGGGAAAGGGGACGCAGGCCAGATTTTTGGCGGAAAAGTTTGATTTACAAATTTTTGAGACAGGAGTAATCTTGCGAAGATTGGCGAAAGAAGATTCCGAGGTTGGCCGAAAATTGAATGAGATTATGAATGTCAAAGGTGATATTGTTCCCTGGGATTTTATGAAAGAAGAAATACTTGGTCAGACACTCAATCAGCTCGATCAAGAGAAGGGAATTATTTTTGATGGTACTCCGAGAATTCTCGCAGAAGCTGAATTCTGGAAGGAGAAGCTTGCATCTGTTGATCGTAAGATTGATTATATCTTTTATATTGATGTTTCCAAAGAAGAATCTGTGAAAAGAATTTCAAGTCGGAAGCTCTGCAGAAAAAATGCGCATCCTTTGATTGTCGGCAAAGATTTAAGCGAGCAAGACATAAAGTGTCCGATTTGTGGGAGCGAGGTATATCGAAGAGAGGACGATGCTCCTGAAAAAGTTTTGAATCGATTACAGTGGAATGAATCGAATATGAAGTCAGTTTTGGAATTTTATGAAGATCAAAAAATGATTACGAGAATCGACGGGGAAAGGTCTATTGAAGAAATCCATGAAGAGATTGTGAGCTATATAAGGTAAGATTGTATGAAAGAAATTATTCAAAAAATTAGAAGAGAATTGAAAAGCAATATCGACTTAGAATATAAAAAAGGTAGTTATCGATTTTTCAAGGAAGAGATAAAATTGTATGGAGTGCGAATCCCAATCGTGAGAAGCATTAGCAAATCATATTTTTTTTCAATCAAAAATATAAGCAAAAAAGAAATCATTTCTTTGTGCGAAGAGTTGTTAGAGTCAGGCTATATAGAAGAGTCTGTGATTGCCTTTGACTGGATGTACCGAATCAGAAATCAATTTGAAGAAAAAGATTTCAAAGTGCTGGAAAGCTGGCTGAAAAAATATGTTCTCAATTGGGGCAGGTGTGATGATTTATGTTCTCATGCTTTCGGATATTATATATTCAAATTCCCGGAGTTTTTGTCTAATATCAAAAAATGGGCAAAATCAAAAAATAGATGGGAAAGGAGAGCATCTGCAGTGTGTTTGATTTATTCGCTTCGCAAAAATAAATATTTAGAAAATGCTTTTCTGATTGCCGACATTCTTTTGGAAGATTCAGATGATTTGGTTCAGAAGGGATATGGATGGATGCTTAAGGAAGCAAGTAATGTTTATCTCGATGAGGTTTATAGTTTTGTGGAGAAGCGAAAGAAAAAAATGCCAAGGACGGCACTTCGATATGCTATTGAAAAAATGCCAAAAGAAATGAAAAAGAAGCTAATGAAAAATTAATAAAATTTATGACCAAACAAAAAATTAGTCTGAAATCAAAAAAAGAAATTGAAACTATGAGAGAAGCAGGAAATATTCTTGCTCATATTTTTCAACTGATGAGGGAGAAGGTTGCTCCTGGGGTTTATGGAAATGAAATTGAAGAAATTGCCGTCAGAGAAATCAAAAAATATGGGGTGATTTCATCATTCCTCAATTATAAAACTCACCGAGAAGGAGTTCCTTTTCCTTCGGTCATTTGTTTTTCTCTCAATGATGAGATTGTACATGGTTTTCCTTCTGACAAAGAAATCAAAGAAGGGGACTTGGTTAGTATTGACTTTGCCATAAAGCACAAGGGATTTCACGCAGATAGTGCCATTACTGTCGGAGCTGGAAAAATCAGCGAGACGGCGAAGAAACTAATGGAAGTCACCAAAGAATCTTTGTTCCAGGGGATACAAGAGGTCAAAGTCGGAAACAGAATCGGTGATGTTGGTTTTGCAATTCAAAGTTATGCAGAGAGAAATGGATTTTCAGTTGTAAGAGACCTAGTTGGACATGGAGTTGGAAGATCAATGCATGAGACTCCAGAAGTGCCAAATTTTGGCAAAAAAGGAGAAGGAATGAAACTATGTGCTGGAATGACTTTTGCGATTGAGCCGATGATCAACGAAGGAAGCTATCACATCAATTGTGACGACGAAGATCAGTGGACAATTCGAACAGCAGACAAAAAACTGTCCGCTCACTTTGAACATACAGTGGCAGTCACCAAAGAAGGGTGCGTGATTTTAACAGAGTTGTCTTGATTATGGAATTTCTGAATTGTATAATATTAAAAAACAGTATGATATTATGTAATATCATACTGATGCTAAATTTATGATTTTATGAAAATATTGGCAATTGATTATGGAGATCGAAAAATAGGTTTGGCAATTTCAGATATTAATCAAAAACTTGCCAGTCGTCTTTTGACGTTGGAAAATCGAATATTAGAAAAGTCAGTTATAATTATAAGCGATATAATTTTGAAAGAAGGTATAGGTGAAGTTCTGATTGGCATCCCTGTGGGATTGAAGATGGAAAGCGAGCAAGGGAGAAAAACAGAAAAGTTCATTGCTCTTTTAAGAGAGGAAATTGAGATTCCGATTGAAACGATTAATGAAGTCTATACTTCGAAGATGGCGGAAGAAAATCTCTTGATGGCAGGAGTTAAAAGAGAAAATTTCAGAGCAGTCATTGATCAAGAAGCAGCTCGAATTATCTTGCAAGAATTCCTTGATAAGAAAAGTGAGAGATAAATTGTAATAATAAAATTTATGAGTTTATATCAACAGGCAGAAAAATTTGTACAAGAATCTTTTTTGAAATCTTCAGGAAAAAAATCAAAACATTCTGAGAGAACCGTCTTTTGGATGAAAAAAAATTATCCCAAAGCGGACGAAGCGATGCTCATTGCTGCAATTGCTCATGATATCGAAAGAGCTTTCAGGGAAGACAAGCTAGATGGAATCGTAAATAATAAAAAAGGATTTCTGGACAGAAATCATCTGAAACAACACCAAGAAAAAGGTGCCGAGATAATTTCCCAATTCCTAGTTTCGCAAAATGTAGATATGAATTTAATTGAAAGAGTCAGATCTTTAGTTTCGAAGCATGAAGTTGGCGGGAGTGAAGAACAGAATGCATTGAAGGATGCTGATTCACTTAGCTTTCTTGAAAATAATGTTGATTATTTTATAGATAATCTCAAAGATATGATAGGGGAGGGAAAAGTTAGAGAAAAAATAACTTGGATGTTCGAAAGAATCACAAGCGAAGAGGCAAAAGAGATCGCCAGACCGTGGTATGAAGATGCGATTAAAAATCTAAAAGAGCGACAAGTCGCGTCTATTTATTAAATTGAAAATATAGGAGCTTGTTAACAAATAGACGGGAGTACAGAGGGACGATTCATTGTTTTAGTAAATAAAAAAAAGAATAAGTAATGAAGAGGTTTTCTCTTATTGCCTATTCTCGTCATGTTTTTTCAAAAGCTGTTGAGTAACTTCATACGACTGTTTCCGTGCATAATTAATAAAGTTAATCTTGCTCATTGAAGTGAATGTTGTTGCACTTTCTATGAATGTATTTTTTACTTTTCCTCCTTGGACTAGTATTAAATAGTCGCTCATGATACTTATAAAGACTTCTAAAGAAGGAAGTGACTGTATAATATTGTGTTCGCATATATCAAGGAAGAAGTCTGAGCTCGCGTAAATTTCTTTTAGCATATACTCATTTATGTCCTCATTTTTTATAACAAGGATTGCCTCCTCTAGGACACTTTTTAGGACTGGGTCGTTGAGTCCGAAGGAACGAACAATTTTCACAAGGACATCGGTTAATTCTGCTTTTTCAGTATTGTTTAGATCTATTTTTGTGTTATCGCATTGTCTACAATTTTCCATTAATTTTCTGAAGTTCTTTCTCGCACGCTTTGCCGTTTGTTGGTCTAGTTTCATTTCATCACCTTCTATTTTTTCTATTGCTTAGCTATGTAAGCAATATTAGCATAAACTAAATATTAGAAATGTCAATAGTTAGTTAAAAGGAAATATAAAAGGAAATATAATATTTATTCAATTATAGAACATATGTTTAATTCTCAGCAAAGAGCTGTGGTTCTTCGAGAAAAATTAAAAAAAGACAGGAAATATTTGCTTGCCAAAATTGGAGGAGCGGGTCAGGATCCAGGCGAACGAAAAGTTCTCACGGATTATTTTCGATATAAAGATTATATTGATATTCCAAAAGGGACAGGCTTAGGCTTAGGCTTGGGCTTGGGCGAAGAAGACTGGTCAGAAAAGTTATTGGGTCTTGATGATGGCGGATTCAAAAAAACTGAATTTCAAAATCCTACATATTCGGCTTCGCGGAATCTCAAAAGAAATTTAAGAGAATTTTCAAAAGTTTTCACGATGCAAGCTGCTGGTTGTAATTATGTTTGCAACTATTGTTTTGTGCCAAGAGAACTTAATTCAGCGAGCGAGAAATATGGTAGATTTTTTAGCGCTGAGGAAATTATATCTGAGTTTTTGCGAATAAAAAAAGAATCAGAGGCTCCAATGAATGTCATTAGAATTAGTGGGGGAGAGTGCCTGATTATTCCTGAACTTATCATCGATGTTTATGAAGAAATGATGAAAAAATCTCCAGATTCATATCTGTGGATTGATACGAATTTATCGACTCTGGAAATTATCAAAGAATGTCAAAAAGATTTGCAGAAAGTTCTCAGTCAAAAAAATGTTGGAGTTGTTGGATGCTTTAAAGGAACGACCAAAGAAGATTTTAGCATCATCACAGGCGCGAAAGAAGAAGTTTATCAAGAACAATTTGAAACCGCAAAACTGTTAATTGAACTTGGAGCTGATTTTTTTGCCTATGTCCCGGCTTATGTATATGAAGAAAAAAATGCCGAGAAGAAATTAGAAGTTTTTTTAATTGAGCTTCAAAAAGTAAATAAGAATTTACCTCTACGACTTGAGATGCTCAAAATCGAAGATTTCCCCGCCGCCAAAATTAATTTTGAATTAGCCAAAAAAGAGGGAAGGGCGGTACCCATCACTTCCCAAAAACTTGTTTTTGATTTATGGTACAATAAGCTGTTACCAAAGTATTATTCAGAGGATAAGTTGAAGAAGTTTTGTTGTGAAGTTGAATTGTGATCTAACTGTCATTCCGACCGAAGTGAAACGAAGTGGAGGAATCGCTTTTTATATCGTAAAATAATTTATATAATTTCGTGTGACAAGGAGGGATTCCTCGACTCCTGTCGTCGCTCGGAATGACAAATGTTTTATGAAGTGAAATATAAATGATTTTGCATTTCAGTTTCATTGCCCTTCGGGACTATAGAACTATCGTATTATAATATAATTGAAGATATAAAAATTAATAATAATAAAATGAAAAAAATACGAGTTAGATTTGCACCTAGTCCAACTGGATATCTTCATGTGGGAAGTTTGCGGACTGTTTTGTATGATTATCTTTTTGCTATGCACAATGGCGGAGATTTAATTTTACGGATTGAAGACACGGACAAGGCGAGATATGTAGAAGGGGCAATTGAGAATTTGGTGAAAATTCTTGATTTTATGGGTCTTGAGTATTCCGAGGGAGTATTTGTTGATCAAGACAATAAAACCTTTCAAAAAGGGGATTTTGGGCCATATATTCAATCAGAAAGGCTGGAAATATACCAGAAATATGTCGAGGAGCTTATAAATAATGATTATGCATATTATTGCTTTTGTAGTCAAGAGCGATTAGGTGAGATGAGGAAAAATCAACAATTGCAAAAATTAGCTCCGATGTATGACGGAAAGTGCAGGGGACTCAGCAAAGATGAAGTTCAGAAACTTCTTGATGAAAAAACTCCTTATGTGGTTCGATTGAAAGTTCCCAAGGAAGGTTCTACGGAATTTGACGATTTAATTTATGGAAAAATCAAAATTGAAAACAAAACAATTGATGATCAAGTATTGATGAAATCTGATGGTTTTCCAACTTATCATTTAGCATGTGTTGTCGATGATCATTTGATGGAAATTTCGCATGTCACTCGAGCTGAAGAGTGGTTGCCTTCCACTCCCAAACATGTTCTTCTTTATAAAGCATTTGGTTGGGAAATTCCTCAATTTGCTCATTTCACATTATTACTCAATCCTGATAAAAGCAAACTTTCCAAAAGACAAGGGGATGTGGCAGTTGAAGACTATCTCAAAAAAGGATATCTTCCTGATGCACTTTTGAATTTTGTCCTGCTCCTTGGTTGGAATCCAAAAACCGAAGAAGAAATATTTTCCTTGGAGGAGATGATTGCCAGATTTGATTTATCTGGCGTGAACAAAACAGGTGCGATTTTCAACACGGAAAAACTGGATTGGTTGAATGGAATCTATATTAGGAAAATGGACCTTACTGAATTGACGAAATTATGTGTGCCATATTTGATTGAAGCAACATTGATTGAAACACAAGACACAAGATACAAGATACAAGATACAAACGAAATTGTTGATTTTGAATATTTGAAAAAAATTGTGGCTCTTGAACAAGAAAGAATGAAGAAACTTTCTGAAATAGGGGAGTCCGTGAAATTTATGTTTTCTGATAAACTGGTATATGAAAAAGAATTATTAATTTGGAAAAAAATGACAGAGGAAAATGCCAAAAATAATTTGCAATTAATTTTTGATGAATTAAGCGCTTTAGAGGAAAAAGATTTTCAAAGTGAAAAATTGCAAGAAGTCTTGAATGTTCTTGTTGAAAAAAACAATCTCAAAAGGGGAGAGGTCTTATGGCCACTTCGAGTTGCCCTGACCGGACTCAAAGGATCACCAGGACCATTTGAGGTTGCCGAGGTCCTTGGCAAAGAAAAAGTTTTGAAAAGAATTGGGTCTGCGATTAGATTGTTTCAATAAAAAAAGTTGAGCAAATCATAAAAATGTGCTATACTTTATTTAGATTTTAATTTAAAGTATCGGAATTTCAATATTCGCCCGCAAGCAAGCGACATCATATAATATCGCTTGGGAGTGTTTAGTTATACTAATGTGTTATTAAACCTAATTTATATTATTTCAACTGATGAGTGAAAAAACGAAGAAAACAAAAAAAATGGTTTCACTATTTTTAATAGCGTCTTTTGTTTTGGCTCCTTTTTCGAGTATCAAGGCGGATATAGTGGAGGAAATTGAGAATAAAATCGAGGAAGCGAGTGTGGTTGTGAAAAATTTGGAAAATCAAGCAGAAGAATATGGTGGCATTATTAAAGATCTTCAAGTTCGGCAACGAAGTTTGGAAAATGAAATTGAACTTTTGGATGCTCAAATTGCTCAACTGGAAATTGAAATGCAAACCACAGAGGCGCAAATAAAGCAGACTGAACTGGAAATTGAAGATCTCTTAACTAAAATTACCGCGAAAGAAGAAGAAATCGAAAGACAAAAAGAGATAATCAAACAATTATTGCGAAAAATAAACGAGTACGACAATGAGTCAACCCTTGAAATTCTTTTGAAGAGCAATGAGCTTTCTGAGTTTTTCAACGAAACTGAATATGTCAGTACAATCGGTGAACAAATTAAAGAGGCTCTTGATAATCTGAATAGAGCGAAGATAGAACTAGAGGGAAAGAGAGACGAGGCTAATGAGAAAAAAATAGAACTGGAAAAACTAAAGGAGAAGCTACTTGTGCAAAAAGAAACAGCTGATGCCCAAAAAGAGAGTAAAGAAACACTGCTTACTGAAACCAAAGGTAAAGAAAACAAATTTCAGGATCTATTGTTTAACGTCAGTAGTCAAAAGAAGACTCTTCTTGGTGATATAAATCAACTGAAGCGAGATATGGAAGTTGAGATTGCCAAAATTGCGTCTATGGCAGAAAGACCTTCAGAAAATCTTGCCTCGACTAGCTGGTATTTCTCACAAAACGACCCTCAGTGGAAGAATATGACAATCGGACTTTCAAATTCTACAATTGATGATTATGGATGCGCCATTGCATCCGCTGCGATGGTCTATAAATATTATGGAATTGACATTGACCCAGGAAGACTATCCAAACAGCCTATATTTTATCGTGTTTCGATTAGCTGGCCTAACCAATGGAGATATTTGGATTTGGTGAAAAAAACTGGTCATAATCCGAATGGACTGACAAAGGCTGACTGGAGTTTGATCGATCGAGAAATTGCCAGTGGTCATCCGGTCATCGTCTTCATCAAAGCTCTAGGCAGAGGTGCTGGGCATTATGTCGTCATCCACAGCAAAGACTCCAAAGGCTATGTTGTTCATGACCCTGTCAGGTGGAATGGGCAAAGTGGTTCTAATATCTATCTGGCTACCACCCGAAAATATCTAAGTTCGATCTATAAAACGAATACGATTATCGATCAAATGATAATTTATAACTAAGATATTTTGCGACATAGAAAAATAATAATATTGTATATAAAAAAAGAGTTCTCAATGTTGAGAACTATTTTTTTACACACTAATCTTATAGTTTTTATTGGGACTGTTCAATTAATTGTGCCTAAGGATTCTTTATTTTTTCCCTTCTTTCTGGAGTTCAGGTTTTAACCTGTAAAATCGTGTTTTTCACAACAAACTTACACTCTAAAGAGTGAACTCCAAAAAAATAAGGAGTGTATACATAGTTTATACTTTAGTCATTCAAAGAATAATTCTCTTCTATGTCGTAAAAGCTACCTTGTGCGACATACACCATCATTTTTTATACCGCTACTCTGAGCGGTTTTTGTCTATATACAGATAGATTGTTAATGTATGTCTCTATTATAATACTTTTGAAATTTGTGTCAAATAAAATTTATTATTATAAATTTTGATAAAATTAAAAAGTATTATAAAACTGTCTATAAAAACATCTTCGCTCTTTTTTCTGATTCTTTGGAGTTTAGCCTTAAATAGGAAAAGGCAGAAATTGGATTGTTTTCGCTGTGACCCAATATAAACTGAATATCCTTGACTGTGCCAGACTTGTCGAGAATGTTGTGAGCCTTTGCATGTCGGAAAGAATGTAAGCTTATTTTTCGCTCAATCCCCGCCTCGAGGCAAATCGATTTAACCCATCTTTGAACTGTTCGGGTTGTGATTCTGTCTCTCCTATTTTTTCGACTTGCGATAAACAAAGCTGGTTTTTGATTGAGACAAAGTCTTGTGCCTAAATACTTCATCAGTAATTTATGAGTTTCTTCTGTCCAAAAAATCCATCTCTGTTTGTTGTTCTTTTTCGTAATTATTAGAGCCTTTGGAATTGTACTGTCTAAATCACTTATATTCAAATCACATAATTCGCTGACTCGCATTCCTGTTTCGAATAAAAGTTTGATTATGACCATTTTTTGAATATTCCAAAATTCATCACTTCTCAGACTCTTCAACATCTTTTCGTATTCCTCATTCGATATTGTAGAATGTGAGTGCGGTGTAAACTTTGGAACCTTAATCAAGAAAGGATCAACGCAGGCATTCCCTTGCTTTCGATAGAATAAAAAGAAATTTTTGATAACAATCATTGAATATGCTACATTTGCCATTGAATATTTTGTTTTCAAATTCAATTGGAAATTTACAATATCGGCAATGCTTATTTTCTCCAAATCCTTTTTGGTATAGTTTGAAAATCTCTTCAAATGAAGGCTATAATTACTCGACGCTTTTTGCGTATAGCTCGCTTTCCAGTTTAAATACTCGTCAATCTCTTTTTCCATTTTCATACAAAACCACCCTTTACTAGTGCTCGGTTCTGAAGCCTTACACTTTCAAGGGTGGCAAAATAAGTATATCACAAAAATGCCATTCTCAAAAGACGACTTGTTTCAGAACTCCCCTTTCGAGGACGGGCATAAGCCCACAAGCGAATTAATCGAATTAAGCGAATTAATCGAATTAATATAATAATGTACTTTCAACATTATCTATATACTATACATAGATTGAAATACTTGTCAGGAAAAAATATTTAATACAAAATAGGAATTTTTTATAAACCTAATTCTTCCCATTCACTCCAATCCCCTGTTTCGCATTTGTCTATAATTATTAAAATATTAATTTCTATATAATTCCTTTTGAAATTTAAAAAAGATTGAGCGAATTTGATTTACATCACCAAGCGATTGCTCAGCGTTTGCAATGGCATGATATTTCAGGTTAAGTAATACTGGCAATTTTTCTTCATCAAGTTCTTCTACTCCTTTTTCTTCATATTTAGATAACACAAAATCTAAAAACTCTTTTTGTTTATCATCTAGTCCTTTAAAAATTTTATCTCTTGATTTCTCAACTCTTTGTGTTCTTGAGATTGGTTCTGTTAAAAATGACACATAAGTTAAAACATCAAAAAGATCGCTTTGCTCGGCATCAATCATCTTTTGCAATGTTTCCAATTCGTCCTTTCCAAAACCTTTCTCAGCAATACTATCCAAAAATCCTTTTCTAGTCGTTGGATTTGACCATATTTTCCGTAGTTCTTCCTCACTTTTGAAAAAGTCAGGCATTGCTCCAAACATATTGTCCATAAATTCTTGGACTGAAACAGGTCGTCCATCTGCTCCCCAGAAAGAAGTTGAAATCATATGTTGAATTTCACGCTCTTTCCCATCACGCAATCTAATTTTCAGTTTTTTCTTTGTTTCGTTTTCTTCATCGCGGACGATTCCTTCGCCCGTATCTTTTGATTTTTCATCGTATGTAATTTCTTTCAATTTTTTTTCTGTCGTCTCATCTATCGGCTCACCATCCCACTCTGGATCTGAAAAATGTTTGTAAGCATCTACAAAATCATAAATTGTAAAATGTTCTTTGCCGTCAAAAAGTCGAGTCCCTCGCCCGATTATTTGCTTAAATTCAATCATTGAATTTACTGGTCGCATCAAAACAATATTTCGGATATTGCGTGCGTCCACTCCAGTTGATAATTTCTGCGAAGTGGTCAGAATTGTCGGAATTGTTTTTTCGTTATCTTGAAATTCTCGCAGAAATTGCTCTCCACGCGCGCCATCATTTGCGGTTACGCGCACACAATAATTTGAATCATTACTCTTTTTCACTTGATTTATCAAATCTCGAATCAATAAAGCGTGTCCTTGGTTAGCACAAAAAACTATTGTTTTTTCATTTTGATTAATTTCCTTCAACATAATTCCGACACGATACTTTTCCCTCTCTATAATTTTGATGTTGCCACGAGCAAAATCTTCTTCTTCATAAATTTTTCCTTCCTCCACTTCACCCTCAATAATCTAATCGTCCGATGTATATACATAATCATCTAAAGTTGTTTTTATTCTCTTGACTTTAAAAGGAGTTAAGAATCCATCATTTACACCTTCCTTGAGTGAATAAATATATACTGGCTCTCCAAAATATTGATAAGTATCAACATTGTCTTGTCTTTTCGGAGTTGCAGTTAAACCTAATTGAACCGCTGGCGAAAAATATTCCAAAATCCCCCGCCAGTTTCCCTCATCATTCGCTCCACCTCGATGACATTCGTCAATAATAATCAAATCAAAAAAATCAGATTCATATTCGCCAAAATAAGGCGCACCTTCTGCCCCACTCATAAATGTTTGAAAAATTGTAAAATATACACTACCACTTTTTGGCACTCCTTTTTTGCGAATATCCAAAGGATTAATTCTTACCAACGCATCTTCGTTAAAAGCCGAAAAAGCATTAAAAGCTTGATCTGCTAAAATATTTCTATCGGTCAAAAACAAAATTCTCGGTCGTCGGGCACCATCTCGTTTCAAATTCCAACGAGTCTGAAAAAGTTTCCAAGCAATTTGAAAAGCAATAAATGTTTTTCCTGTTCCTGTCGCCATGGTCAAAAGAATTCGATTTTTTTCCTCAGCCACCGCACTCAAGACATTATTTACTGCAATCTCTTGATAGTATCTTGGTTTTTTCCCTGTTCCACCGTCTTCAAATAAGACATTGTCAAATTGATCTTTCCATTCATTCCAATCAGCAAAAGTTTTATTCCAAAGTTCATCTGGTGTAGGAAAGTCATTAACCTCCCCTTCTTCTCCTGATTTCAGAGATATTTCATAAATCTCTTTTCCATTGGTTGAATATGTAAAATCAATATGCAATTTTTCGGCATATGATTTGGCTTGAGCAACTCCTTCTGTCGGTGCCAAATTTTCTGCCTTAGCTTCAATCACGCCAATTTTTCGATTTTTATATACCAAAACATAATCAGCAATTTCCGGCTTGCTTCGCGATCCTCCCACTTGAATTCTTCCGTCAGTAATGCGAAATTCACGCAAGACTTTTGAGCCTTCCATCTCTCCCCAACCACTCGCTTTGAGTTTTGGG
>Ga0075530_1000168_pt1 | contig 28996 bp, 31 predicted proteins | sample NGEPerD_2_FD_75101 | JGI IMG/M metagenome (GOLD analysis project Ga0075530, IMG submission 75101) | Arctic peat soil microbial communities from the Barrow Environmental Observatory site, Barrow, Alaska, USA - NGEE PermafrostL1-D | ecosystem: Environmental > Terrestrial > Soil > Wetlands > Peat ... | reverse complement strand
GCAACGCTCGTCGTGGTGAACATGGTGGAGCTCACTCGCTACGCACCGAGTCTGCTGCTGCTGGCGGCAGCCCTCGTGGCGCGCAGGTCGCTCCCCAGGCCGCGATCGTCACCGGCCTGGGGAGCGACCTGCGCGCCACGAGGGCTGCCGCCAGCAGCAGCAGACTCGGTGCGTAGCGAGTGAGCTCCACCATGTTCACCACGACGAGCGTTGCCTCGCCGAGTCCCGGACCGGGGTTGTCGAGGCTGTACGAGGCAGCCACCGCGCCAGCCGCGAACGCGGAGTAGTAAGCCCCCAGCAGGAAGGCCACGGCGGTGCCGGCCCCGGTGGCCACGACGCCGGCCATCCCACCGATATGCCGACCCAGCCGCACGGCAGCGAAGACCAGCGCGGTCGCCGCGAACAGAGCCAGCATCGATGCAAGCTGCCACCTACCCGCCTGTTCCATCAGCCGCTCGGTGGCCCCCGCGCCGTCGGCCACCTGGAGGCCGTAGCCCATCACGGGCACGACGGCGACAGCGAGGGCCGTGCCCAGCAGAGCGAGACCGGGTGCCACCCAACGGGTGTCTCGTTGCCGGCTCGCGGTCGCAGTTTCGGTGTGAGCAGTCATGTCGAGCTCCCCTTCTGTGGGCGATCACTGGGCGATCAATGGGCGAGGCCTGGTGGTCTCGCTTCCTGTCTGAGAAGTCTGTGCGCGGTCGGGAACAGCGGGATCTGCCCAGCGGCCAGAGCTCCTCTGCCTCAAGACAGAGGACAGCCCCGGATCCGGCTCCTACGATCAGGACATGAGACTCCCGTCGTCACCGGTGATCAGGGACTGCCTGCTGGCTGCTGTGCTCACCGCGGCGACGCAGGTCGAGCTCGTGCTCGGGGCCGAGGGCGTGGCCGGCCCGCTCGTCGTGCAGCATCTGGTGTTCGCGGGAATGACTGCTTCGGTCGCACTGCGAAGAGTGGCACCGCTGGCCGCGACCCTGGGCTGCTCGGCCGGGATGGCGCTGCAGACGCTGGCCGGAGAAGCGCCTGTGGTCGGCGGGTTCCTCGCGATGCTGGTCGTGGTGGCCTCGCTCGGCTACCACGCGTCGGTGCGGGCCGGGGCAGTCGGACTCACCGCGATGGCGTCGTCCGCACTCTTGTACGACGTACTGGCCGAGGAGTTCGTGCTCGGCGACATGATCGCGAACATCGTGATCGTGCTCGGTGCCTGGGGGTTCGCGCGGATGGCGCGAGTTTCCACCGACCGCCGAGTCGCCGCTGAGCTAGCGAAGGACAGGTTCGCCCGAGAGGCGGTCGCGGCCGAGCGCACCCGGATCGCCCGCGACCTGCACGACTCCGTCGCGCACGCACTGACGCTGATGACGCTCCAGGCGGGCGGCGCCAGGGAACGAGCCTCAGATCCGGTGGTCGTCGACGCCCTGCAGCGGATCGAGGAGGGTGGCCGTGAGGCGTTGTCGGACATGCACCGGTTTCTCCGGCTGCTCGGTGATCCGGACGACGGCCCGGGTGAGGCACCGGGTCTGCGCAACCTCGATGACATGGTCCAACGGGTGCGCGCGGGCGGACTCGAGGTGAACCTGACCTTCGACGGCGAGCTTGAGGACCTGCCGGCGAGTGTCTCTTCGACGGCGTACCGGATCGTTCAGGAGGGCCTCACCAATGCCATCAAACACTCGGACGCGAGGCGCGCAACTGTCGCGATCAGACTCGACCGCGGCAGCCTATGCGTTGACGTGAGCGACGACGGCGCCGTGGCCGACGTACACCGCCGAATCCACGTTGGCTCGGGAGGCGGCCTCCCGGGGCTGCGTGAGCGCGTGGCGCTGTTCGACGGGTCCCTTACCGCCGGGAAGGTCGACGACAAGGGCTGGCGCCTCGAAGCAACGATCCCGCTGGCTGCCCCGTTGGCTGCACAGCAGCCGCCATGAGCACGGTCCGCGTCACCCTGGCCGATGACGAGCCGCTGGTCCTGAGCGGGCGCCGGATGATCCTCGAGGCCGACCCCGAGATCGAGATCGTGGCCGAGGCGGACGACGGTCTGGCCGCGCTCGGCACCGTGCGCGAGCATCATCCGGCGATCGCGCTCGTGGACATCCGGATGCCGCGCCTCGACGGGATCGAGGTCACCCGGCGAGTGACCGGTGACCGGCAGCTCGACGGCACCAAGGTGATCGTGCTGACCACCTTCGCCGACGACAGCTACCTGGTCGCGGCGGCTCGCGCAGGTGCGTCGGGGTACCTGCTCAAGAGCATGCCCCCCGCGGACATCCGGGCGGCGATCCACGCGGTGACCCGGGGCGAGACCTCGTTGGCACCGCTGCTGGTCAACAGACTGCTCAGTGAGTACGCCGACCGCCGGGTTGGCCGCGATCCACGACTCGACCAGCTGACCGGGCGCGAGTCCGACGTCCTGCGTCAGGTCGCGCTCGGCCGCTCGAACGTCGAGATCGGTGCGGCGCTCCTCGTCAGCGAGGGGACCGTGAAGACCCACGTCGCCGCAATCCTTCGCAAGCTCGCCCTACGTGACCGCACCCAGGCAGCCGTCGCCGCCTACGAGCTCGGACTCGTGCGACCCGGCCAGAACTGAGTCGGGGTCTGGATGCTTCTTTGCCAGGGGTCTGGACACCACGTGCAAAGTTGCGAGCTTCGCGCAGCCGTCAGTCGATGATCAGCGTTTCGCCCGGGTGGGCCTCACCCCAAGCTGCGATCGAGTCATCCCACTCGCGTCCGGTCAGGGCGGTCAGCGAGGCAGGGAAGAGACCGTCCTCTTCCTTGCTGATGTGCTCCATGAGCTCCACGACGGCGACCCGGATCCGTTCCTGGTCCGCAGGATCGCCCACATCCACGGTGGCGAGCAGCGCAGCAAGCTCCCGATGCTCGGTGACGAGCGGGTCGATGTGCTCGGCGTACTCCTGTTCACGCCGCATGACCGCAAACAGCCCGTTCTCCTCGCCCTGCCAGTGTGCGGCGAGCTCGGCTGCCATATCGGTGATGCACTTGCGCGCGGTGACGAGGTCGAGGCGGTCGATCGCGCGAACCACATCGCCGCCCAGGTCGGTGGCCCGCTCGTGCTCGGCAATGTAGTCCCTGATCAATGGGGTTTGCCGGCACCCGCAGTAGTGGCACATCCCGACATCCACCTCCTCAACCGAGCCCAGGGTAGTTGCAAACTGCGCGCCCGCACCGCCAAGCGGGTCTCTAACATCGGAACCATGAGAGGCCGTCCCCGGTTGGTCGAGCCTGTCGAGACGACTCCGGCTCGGGTGTTGAGGTACGCGGCGTTCACCGATGCGGGGCTCGGCGGAAATCCCGCAGGCGTTGTTCTGGACTCAAAGGTGCGTTGTGCGGGACGGAGGACGAGCGCGACCACAACGATCCGGCGCACGTGGCCTGCGCGGGCAACGAGCATCTTCTTCTAGCCGTCCGCACGCGCCGGCGACTGGCCGATCTGCACTACGACTATCCAGCGCTCCAGACGCTGATGAACGACCAAGGCTGGACAACGGTTCACCTGTTCTGGGCCGAGACCCCGACCCTGTTTCACGCTCGCAACCCGTTCCCACCCGGCGGATCCGTGGAGGACCCGGCTACCCGGTCACCATTCTCCAGGGACATGACATGGGAGCACCCAGCCGACTCCTGTAGAGACCTCGCCTAGGACTCGCCTAGGACTCGCCTAGGACAGCCCTACCGTCCCGGTAACCGGCGCCGCGCAACCCATCGCCGCTGCCTCACCATGATCCGCGGCGTCTCCGTGCGCAGTAGGCGGGCCCGGGCTACCTGTCGCCCGCCTGCCAGATCGGGGCGATCTGGCGGTGGTATCGGCGCCCGAAGACCCGACCCAGGATGAAGGTGACCGGTGCGGGAACTGTCGACCGCAGGAACGTCCTGTCCTCGTCGCTCATGCCGTCCGTGACCCAGGCAAAGAACGGTCCGGACACGCCGGGGGGCTGCCGACTGAGCTTCTTCTCGACCTGCTTCCACTCGGGGGACTCGAAGTGAGGGATGAGCACCGGCTCTAGTTCGTCCTCCTCGTGAGTCAGGTGCTGTCCCACCACGGCGCGGGTGTCGCCCACATGGTCGCGAGCAGCTGAGGCGTCGCTCGCCGACCCGCTGGCCGCGAAGCCCTTCATGGCCGCACCGGCCTCCGCCAGCACCGCGGACATGGCGTTGTGCTCGGACTCCATCGTTGCGAGCAGCTCAGGGTCGACGCCGACATTCGCGAGCATCGGCCAGATCCACCTGTCCTCTCCCTCATGGTGGTGCGTCAGTTCATTGCGGAGGTTCGCAAAGGCCCGCTCGAGGTCCTGGGCGCGGTCCTGATCTCCGTCCGCGACGCTTTCCAGCGCCAACACCAGGCGGTCAAAGTCGCGACGCACAGCATTGTGGGCTAGACGGTTCATCGTCATGGTCGTAGTCATGGCAGCGACGGTAGCCATTTGTCGTCCACCGCGACAGCCCAAGTCGTGGCAAAGTGACGGATTCGTTCGAGGCTGCCGGTCTCGTCCTTCTCGTCGAATGCCTTTCAAGGATTGCCGAGCGCGCCGGTTGGATCGGCGTCGCGTTACGAGCTCAAACCCACTAGGGCCATCGTCGCGGACAGCCCGAATCCGACTGCGGCGACCGGACTGACAAGGGGATCCCACCCGCTTGACGAGAGCACGTCGCGGAACTCTTGTTCGATGAGGTAACCGCCGGTCATCGCCGCTCCGAGCGCCCCGAGGATCCGTCTGGCGTTCGGGCTGGGTCCGGCTGCCAAGCGCGCGGTTGCGATGGCCTGGGCCGTAAGCATGACCACAGGGGCCGACAAACCCGTCCCGAGCAGCCACGAGTCGTGGGCCACGCGGTCTGTACGCCCTTGCCAGCCGATGAGAGCGATGTGGAACGACCGGCTGTCACGTAGGGCAATTAGCTGACCGGCAACCCCGGCTCCGAGCTGAACCGCGGAGATGGCGACCAGCGCCGTGCGGGAGCGCATAGTTGCAGGCTAGCCACCCCGGACGCGAACCCAAAGGACGCCGCGCGCGACGTTCGTCCCGACCGCGTCGAAGTGCACGCTCTTCCCTCGCAGCGGAGTCGCCGGTCGAAGGCAGCTCAGGGCGAGCAGCTTGGCTACCAACTCGTGAGTCGAGTCGGAGCGTCCGACATTCGAGGGCTCCTGGGAATGGCGATTCGCCCCTGTTGAGATTCGTCGAGGACCGACGCCAAAGTCACCTTCCGATCTCGGCCCGTCTTGGTGATGTCACCTGTGTCCTGAACACGCCACACTCGGCGAGCAGGCCCGGCCGGGGTCTGCCTGTCGCACGGACGGCGACAAAGCCAGGGCATGAGGAACTCATCCGGCAAGGGTGATGCGCCCGTCCGATCCGAATCCTCATCATGCTGGCATGGGGCTACCGGCAGACCAGCTCTCCCAGGACGAGCACATCGTCCTCGAGATGCACGAGCGCTGGAAGCACCTGCTCGGTGCCATGCTCATCTGCGTCGCAGCGCTGGTGGGGCTGGTCATCGTGTTGGCCATAGGACCCGAGAACGGCTTCCTCCGGTGGCTCGACACGCTCGGCTGGGTGGCCTTTGTCGGCGTGGTGGTCGTGTTCGGCCTGTGGCCGGCGATGGCATGGTGGACCCGCACATACACTCTGACCAACGAACGCCTGGTCACGCGCAAGGGGACCCTTCGCAGGTCCGGACGCGACATCCCGCTGATGCGCATCAACGACGTGGCGTTCGAGCAGGGAATCCTCGACCGACTCGTCGGAGCCGGCACCCTCAGGGTCTCGGCCGCTAGCGAGGAAGGCACGGCCGTCCTCAAGGATATCCCGCACATCCAACAGGTGTCGCTCCGGATGAACGAGCTCGTCCGCCAGGGACGCGACACCCGCAGCTGAGGGGTGGTGGCCCGGCTCGAGGAGGAGCCCACCCCGGCACCGGCTTAGGGCCGAGCACCTGGGCAGACCTGATCCCAACCTTTCCGTGCACTCGAAGCGTCCAATTGGCATAGGTCGTCGACGTCGAGTGCAGGATGGACCCATGCAGGTCACTTGGGATTCGTTCGTTGCGAAACTTCTCGCCGAGGAGCGATGACCTGCCGTTTCTTTTGTGCGCTCGGAGGGATTCGAACCCCCAACCTTCTGATCCGTAGTCAGATGCTCTATCCGTTGAGCTACGAGCGCGCCGGGCTCGGGGAAGTTTAGCGTGCGGCCCGGGGGCCGACGAAACCGGTCGGAGCCGGTCACCCGGCGCTGAGGCCCGCTGGGCAGTGGCCGACAGCGCCGCGAGAACGATCGGCAACAGTGGTCTCGACAGGCTCGACCAACCGGACAGCGCGATAAACCGGACAGCTCGACCAACCGAGGCCGCCCGACCAACCGGTCAGGGACGCTCGACCGGTTCGGGGATTGCCGCGTGAGGCGACTCCTGCCGGCGGTGAAGCCTTCTTAGCGCGACCCTGCCGAGGCTGGTCGGTGCGAAGAGGTTCCGCACTGGCGCGTCGAGGCCGGTGACCCTCAAGAAGTGCAGAGCCAACGCCGGGTCGTGCTGTGCCGCCGTCTGGAAGCCACCGACATAAGCATTGACTGCGCGCAGTGGCAGCGACCGCGCGCCGGGCACCACGTCGGGAGGCATCGTCAGATCGGCGCCGGCAGCGCACTGCCACGCGCTCGCAATCGGCTTCGACGCAGCATGGAAGTACCTCTTGGCGAGGTTGACGCTTCCAGCCATGAGTGTGTCGCGCATTGCCATCACCTCGAGCGCCGCCACGGTCATCCCCTGCCCATAGATCGGGTTGAAGCTGCACAGCGCGTCGCCCACGACGAGCAGCCCGTCGGGAAAGGTCGCCAACTTGTCGTATCGTCGCCGAAGGTTCGCGGGGAATCGGTGGGAGTGAACCTCATCCAGTGGTATCCCCGCCTTGAGCGCCGACACGAACCAGGTCGGTGCCATCCGGTCCGCGAAGTCCAACCAGGCGTCGGGTGCCAGGGGCGGGTGGTGCCCCCCGAAGCCGGCGAGGGTCACCATCCAGTGGTCGTCCTCCTGTGCAAACGCACCCATTCCGATCGGCCGGTTCGGCGTGGCCGCGATGAGCACGCTCAGAACCCCGCCTGTTGCCCCCGGCGCCAGACGCAGCCGGCGGGTTGCGTACATGATGTCGACCTTCACCTGCTGCTCTTTGGGCAGGGGATACCCCAGCTCTGTCAGCCATGAGCCCACCTGACCACCGCGCCCTGTCGCGGCCACCACGAGGTCGGCCGCGAGAACCGTCTCCCCGCTCATCGCGGCACCACAGGCGATCCGCGCCCCCGTCACCCGGGTGCCGGTGGCGTCGGTGTCGAGCGTGAGCACCTCGTGCTTGTCCACCACTGTGACATTGGGCAGGGCCTTCACCCTGCGCAGGACCCTGCTCTCGAGGAACGGTCGGCTGACACCGTACTGGGGTTCCCCCTCGAACTTCTGCTGCGACAACAGATGCCCGCTCAGTTCGAAGTGCAACTCGTCCAGTCGGCGCACCACGGGCACTCCGGACTGCCTCAGCTCGGCGAGGAAGCCCGGAAACAGCTCATCCAGGATCTTCGCCCCTCGCGGCAACAACACGTGTGCATGCGTGGCCTGGGGAACACCGCGTCGCGCCTTCGCGTCGATCGTGAGGCGGTCACGATCGACCACCGTCACCTTCCGGTAGAAGTCAGCGAGCACCCGGGCAGTCAGCAGCCCACTCAGACTGGCGCCCAAGACCACGGCGCTGTCCCCGAGGTGGTGGGGGGTGGCCGCGGCTCGTCGCTGGGTGGGGATCCGGATCTGGCTGGGCATCGTGAACTCCGGTGGAGTGGCTCGCCGCTGGGCGCGATGACATTTGAGCGCGTCGACGCACCCGTGGGCGCCAAGTCAAACACCCCACCACGCCGGCACACCTGACCCGAACGGACTAGTTAGCGGCGGGGTTGATCGATCCAATGGCAGGAAATGTCTCTGGAAAGTACATTCACTTGCAGCCCGACCGCCCCTGAGTCCCTACTCGGGGGTAAGTTGAGGGCACAAAAATCGTCGCACGGGCGCGGCGACCTCATAGAGCAACTCCACGAGACACCATCGACACGCTCGGTGGCTGGCGGCGAGCCCGAGTTGGCCCGCCGCGAACGCGCGAGAGGGAACGGTAGGCAATGACCGCAACAGACCAAGCTGCGCCCACGACCCATGAGGGCATCCGCACGTGGGTTCGCGAGGTCGCCGAGCTCACCGAGCCGGACCGGGTCCACTGGTGCACCGGCTCGGACGAGGAGTGGGTCGAGCTGACCAACGCCCTCGTCGCAAGCGGCACCTTCGTCCGGCTGAACGAGGAGAAGAAGCCCAACTCGTTCTACGCCGCGTCCGACCCGACCGACGTCGCGCGAGTCGAGGGCAGGACCTTCATCTGTTCGGTCGACGAGAAAGACTGCGGACCCACCAACAACTGGATGGATCCGGACGAGATGAAGGCGATCATGACCGACCTCTACCGAGGTTGCATGGCGGGTCGCACGATGTACGTCATCCCGTTCGTGATGGGTCACCTCGAGGCCGAGAGCCCGATGTTCGGCGTCGAGATCACAGACTCGGCGTACGTCGTGGCGTCGATGACCGTGATGGCCCGGATGGGCACCAAGGTGCTGCGACGGATGGAGGAGGTCGACGCGAAGTTCGTCCCCGCCCTCCATTCGGTCGGGATGCCTCTAGAGCCGGGTCAGCGCGACGTCTCGTGGCCGTGCAACGACACCAAGTACATCTCGCAGTTCCCCGAGGAGCGAATGATCTGGTCCTTCGGCTCGGGCTACGGCGGCAACGCGTTGCTCGGCAAGAAGTGCTACGCCCTGCGCATCGCAAGTGTGATGGCGCGCGACGGCGGTTGGCTCGCCGAGCACATGCTGATTCTGAAGCTAACCAGCCCCGAGGGGGTCAGGAAGTACGTCGCCGCCGCGTTCCCGAGTGCCTGCGGGAAGACCAACCTCGCCATGTTGGCGCCGACCATTCCGGGCTGGAAGGTCGAGACCCTGGGCGACGACATCGCCTGGATGCGGATCTGTGACGACGGCCGCCTCTACGCGGTCAACCCCGAGTTCGGTTTCTTCGGGGTCGCGCCCGGCACCAACGAGAACACCAACCCGAACGCGATGCGCACCATCGACATCGGCAACTCGGTCTTCACCAACGTAGCGCTGACCGACGACGGGGACGTCTGGTGGGAGGGTCTGGAGAACACCCCGGCGCACGCCACGTCCTGGAAGGGCGAGGCCTGGACACCCGAGGCTGGGGAAAGAGGGGAGCTGAGCTCGCATCCGAACAGCCGGTACTGCACGCCGATCAAGCAGTGCCCGATCCTGGCACCCGAGTACGACGACCCGAACGGCGTACCGATCGACGCGATCCTGTTCGGTGGCCGGCGCAAGACCACCATCCCGCTCGTAGCCGAATCCCGCGACTGGACCCACGGCACGTTTATGGGCGCAACGCTGAGTTCCGAGACCACCGCGGCCGCAACCGGCCAGGTCGGAGTGGTACGCCGCGACCCGATGGCGATGCTGCCGTTCATCGGCTACAACGCCGGCGACTACTTCAACCACTGGATCACGATGGGCAAGGACAACGACGCGACGAAGCTGCCGAAGATCTTCTACGTGAACTGGTTCCGCCGCGAGAGGCAAGTGGACGGCGGCTACGGTGCTTTCTTGTGGCCCGGGTTCGGCGAGAACAGCCGGGTGCTCAAGTGGGTGATCGAACGCATGGAGGGCAGCGCCGAGGGCGTCGAGACGCCGATTGGCTACGTCCCCACGCCGGAGGCGCTCGACACGGACGGGCTCGATATCTCCGATGAGCACCTTGAAGCGGCGCTGCGGGTCGACGTCGAGGAGTGGAAGGCGGAGATCCCGCAGATCACCGAGTGGTTCGAGAAGTTCGGCGAGAACCTGCCCGCCGTACTCTGGACCGAGCTCGACGGCCTGAAGGCTCGCCTCGGCGCCTAGGCGATTCGTCCCATTCTGCTCGGTGCGGCCGTTCGAATCCGCGGGCAAAGAGTTAGGTCTGTGCGAAAAGCACGCCTTCTCTCGGTGGGAACGGTCCTTTCGCACAGAACCGTGTGTCCCGGCCCCAGGCAGGCCCCCCGACAGCCCACCGGGCCGACCACCGGGCCGACCACCGGGCCAACCACCGGGCCAACCTTCGGGCCAACCTTCGGGCCAACCGCCCGACAGGGAACGGAGACCGCCCCTCGGAGCCCATAGAGGGCATACTTCATGGGGGGACGAGAGTGAGGGAGGCTCCTTTCCTTGGCGGACAGTTTTGGTCCAGATGACCGGCGCTTCCTGGAGACCGTGGCAGCGACGTTGTACAGGCGAGTCGTGGAGAGCGGTTGGGTCGACGAGAACGACCCGTCTCTGAACGGCAGCGACGACACGAAGAGCGGGCGCGACCTCCTGGTAGATATCGGCCTGCTGGTCCACGACGACCAGCAGGCGCGCTACTTCCCGGTCGACCCGTCGGCCATCCAGGCGCAGATCGTGGTACCCCTAGGAGTGCGTGGCGCGGAGATGCTCTCCGAGTCGGCGCACTGGGCCGAGACCTTCGCCTCGCTGTCGCGCAGCTATCGCCAGTCCCCGCAGCTGCAGCACCACCCGATCATCGAGCTGCGAGGACCGGCCCAGATCAACACGTTCATCCAGGCCTCCCTCGCCGATTGTCGCCGCGAGCTGCTCACCGCCCAACCGCACGGCCGTCGCCCGGAGAAGGTCCTCAAGGAAGCCGTAGATCGTGACCTGCACGCACTCGACCGCGGCATCGTGATGCGCACTTTGTATCAGCACGCGGCGCGGCACAGCCCGGTCACCCGGGAGTACGTCGCGCAGGTGATCGCCAGCGGCGCGGAAGTGCGCACGCTGGACGAGTTCTTCCGCAGGCTCATCGTGATCGACCGGAGGCTCGCGATCATTCCCGGCGCCACCGGGGACCAGGCTGCCCTGGCGATCCATGAGAAGTCGCTCGTCGCCTACCTGGTCGACATCTTCGAGCGGTCGTGGGAACGTGCCCTCCCCTTCACCGACAACCAGACACAGACCCACCGGGACATCGCCGCCGACACGCGTCGGATGACGATCCGAATGCTGGTCGAGGGCCATAGTGACCCGGCGAGCGCGAAACGGCTCGGGGTGAGCACACGCACGTTCGCGGCGTACATCGCCGCCCTCAAGGAGGAGTACGGCGTCCAGACGCGGTTCCAACTCGGCTACGCGATGGGCCGAGAGCAGTCGTCGTACCGTGAACGCCTAGTGGCGCCCGAGGATCCGGATGACCCCGATGGCCCCGATGGCCCCGATGACCCCGATGGCCCCGATGATGACCGAGAGAACGTGTCGCAGAATTAATGCGAGGGCAGTCATGTGGGGGAACATGCTGCCCTCGCGGTTTGAGACGGGCCAGGGGGTGGCACTCGGATCGAACGGTCGGGGGGGCGACGCGTGCGTCCTCGTCTCAAATCTGTGGAGTCTCGGCGGGTGCTCAGCCCCAGCCGGTGTCCTTGCGCATCGTGGTCGTCGTCGTCGTGCCACCGCTGCTGGCGGCACCCCAGCCGGTGTCCTTCTTGGCCGCCTGAGCGGGCCCTGCGAGGGATCCAAGGACCAGTACGGTCGTCGCCAAGGTGCCGGCGAAGGCCTTCACTGCGAATCGCGTGATGTTCATTGAGTACCTCTTCGGCTAGTATTTATTCGGCGGTGGAACTGCCCGCCTATCACCAGTCTCAGGCATCCGACACGATGCGGCTAGCACGCGCAGTCCTCAACATTTTGCACTGCGTATTTATGCAAAATGCCTAATGTCCGGACAAGTCACACCTCGCAGGATATCCTGCGCAACGGGCGTTTCTCGTGCCGGACTGAGCGTGAAAATGTCGGCGCGGAGGCCCCGTTCACGGCTATTTTCCTATGGTTGCGTAATTGTGCATCTGCGGCAAGCATTTCCACTAGCCCGGTGCGGCCGGTCCGCCCGGGCACGGGCCTGCCGCCTATCCTCAACACCCATGACACGCGCGCGGGCATCCCGGCCAGTCTCACGGGGCGGCCTGCGGCGTATCGCGCTGTGTGTGCTGGTCTGGGGCGTCGTGGCCGTGCCCGCGACTCTGTTCATCTTCCTGCAAAGCTCCACCACCACCGTCTTCGCCAGTCACGACGCGGTAGTGCGGCCCAGTCTCGACGGGTACGCCACGTTCGACCTGGGTCCGTACCTTCCCGACCTGCGCTATCCCACCGCCGCGGGGGTGGGCACCTCGATCGACCTCGGCAAGACCAACGTGGACAACTACGAGACACTAGTCCAGCGCTATGCGTTCCTCGCGAGCCAGCCCGACAGCCAGGTAGACAAGCTCCGCGACACCCTGTCCGCGATGGCGTGGCGCAGCGCGATCGGCGGAGCGCTGCTCGGCATGGTCGCGCCCGGTGTGTGGTCACTGCTCGGTCCCCGCCGCCGCACCGAGCTGCTCGGGCACCTCACCCGAACCCGGCTCGCTGCCCTCGGGCTGGCGGGAGCCGTCGCCGTGCTGGCCCTCTGGCAGCCCTGGGACCGAGACGCAGACGATTTCACGCAGCCGGTGTCATGGCAGCCGATCGGCGACACCCTGCCCGACGTACCGATCCCGGAAGAGGCACGGCTCATCGAGGTGCGGGCTGGGCTGATCACCGACGGGACCAAACGGCTGGCCGAGAGCGCCCTGGACACATACGTGCGGAGCCGAGAGTTCTACGACGATGTGGTTGAGGACGCCCGCGAGGCGCCCCTGGACCTACGCCAGCCGACGCAGGACGAGACGGTGGCGATACTGGTCAGCGACCGCCACGACAACGTCGGAATGGACAAGGTTGCGCGCGCGATCGCGGACAGGGGTGCGGCCACCGTGCTGCTCGACGCCGGTGACGACACCTCGACCGGCGGCGAATGGGAGGCGTTCAGCCTGGACTCCCTCGACCTTGCCTTCGAGGACTTCGAGGAGCGGTTCGTCGTCTCGGGCAACCACGACAACGGCACGTTCGTGTCCGAGTACCTCGCCGAACTCGGCTTCACGACGCTCGAGGGGGAGGCGGTGGACGGGCCGGGTGGCAGCCGGTTGCTCGGCGTCGGCGATCCCCGCAGCAGCGGCCTGGGCACGTGGCGAGACGAGCCCGGCGACTTCGAGGAACACAGCGAGAAGCTCACCGACCTGGTCTGTGACTATGCGGCCGATGGCGACCGGATCTCCACCCTGCTCGTCCACGATGCGAACAGCGGCCGGGGTGCGCTCGATCGGGGCTGTGTCGACCTTGTGCTCGGTGGGCACCTCCACGCTCAGCTGGGACCGAGTCTGATCGTCGGTGAGAACGGTATGGCCGGGTACACGTACACCACCGGCACGACCGGTGGAGCGGCGTACACCGTCGCGATCGGCAGCAAACTGCGTCGTGACGCCCAGGTAACGCTGGTCACCTACCGTGACGGCAGACCGGTCGGGATCCAGCCGGTCACGGTGCGCACCGTGGGTGACTTCGTCGTGGGCGAGTACGTCGAGCTCGACCTGAGCGACGAAGGGGCTGGAACGGCCCCCACAGAGGACTCGTAGGGGCCGTTCACGTCCGGCGGAGGTGGCGGGATTTGAACCCGCGAGAGGTTTTAACCTCAACCCGCTTAGCAGGCGGGCGCCATAAACCGGGCTAGGCGACACCTCCAGACAGCGAGGACAGGCTACCGGCCGCCGCGGCGGCTGAGCCAATCGACCGGGTCGGCAGCACCGCGTCAGCCGATCCGTCGGTAGCCGTGCCCCGTGTTCAGGTGCGCCCGCAGGTCCTCGACGAACGCGGCAGGGCTTCCGGCGAGCGCACGCACGGGCACCGTCGTGGTGCGTCCGTCTCTGAGCCGGAGTACGACGCACGGCTCGTTCAGGACCGTGGTGGCCACCACGTCCTCCACGGCTCGCCAGCGAGCCTGCTTCACGCCCGTGCCACGGATCAGACGAATCCGGTAGCCGACTTCGTCAAGGTGCACCGCCACGGGCCCGCGGGTGAACAGGAATCCGGCCACGAGAACCGCCCCCACCACGAGCGCAACACCGACCGTGAGAACCGCCGGTGGAAGCGTGAGAATGCCCACGGCAGCGGTGAGGAGGAAGATGAGGACGCCGAGTCCGGCCAGGTGGAACCCCATCAACCGGGCGATCATGGGCCGGGAGAACCGATAGTCGGATGCCACAACCCGATTAGACCTAACTACCGGTGCTCACGCCAACTATCTGGACAAGTATCAGGGTGCTTGCTCTTGTCACAAGTGTGTGTGCGGGGTCACACTCATAAGTCCACCCCAACGCCTTCCCCGGTCGGAGGTGGTCCCGTGACCGGTCTCGAACACGCCATCATCGGGCTTCAGCAAGCCCTCGAAGCGCCCCGCCGGCACCACGTGTGGCGCTGGTTGGTCCGGCATCGCATCGCGTGCGTCAAGGAAGCTCTCGACCGCGAGCACACCCGCGCGGGAGATGCCTGGCTGGCGGCTCGTGAGGTGGTGCTGGAGCGCGAGCGGGACGGTCTCCTCCGCAAGCTGACCACAATCGGCCCGCAGGTGCTCGAGGCTACTGACGTGGAGTCGGTACGTCAGCAGTTGATTCGCCTGCTCGGAGATCTCGAGCGCCACCGCCAGCGGCTCAACGACCTGGTCTACGACGCGGTTTCGCTCGAGCTCGGTGGCTCTGAGTAACAAGCTCGACCAGCCGGATGGTCTCGACAGGGTCGACCAGCCGGGGGTTGCGCTCGACCAGCCGGGAGTGGTCTCGACAGGCTCGACCAGCCGGGGGTGCGCTCGACCAGCCGGGAGTGGTCTCGACAGGCTGCCGGATTCGCGGTGGCAGAGGGGGCGGGATTCGAACCCGCGGCTGACATCTCTGCCAGCGACCGCTTTCAAGGCGGTTCCGATCGGCCGCTCCGGCACCCCTCCTTTGGCAACCACGGTGCTGCATTCTAGGGCACGGGCACCGGATCACAGGGTGATGGTGACCAGGATGTCGCCTTCTTGCACCACGTCTCCCTCGCTGACCCGCACCGCCGAAACGACGCCGTCCTCTTCGGTGAGAACCGGGATCTCCATCTTCATCGACTCCAGCAGCACGACCGCGTCACCGTTCTCGATCGTGTCGCCAGGCGAGACCGCTACCCGGATCACGTTGGCCACCATTTCGGCCACGATGTCTGATGTCCTATCGGGCCGGGCCATGCGCGGGAGGTTACACGCTTCCCTGGTTACTCGCAGGTAGGCAAATCAACTCCTGGCCACTACTGCAAGGGCCGGATCCGACTTGGTTCGGGACGGTGCGGGCCCGCCTGCTCGCGTCGTCGGGCATCACGTCCGCGGACCCCTTCGAGGTACGTGTCGGCCCGGATGACGAGATAGCCGAGCAGGAGCCCGAGCGCCGCGCTGTAGCCGGTCGACAACGCGAACTCGGGCAGGGACCGTTCCGGATCAAGCAGGGAGACGGCCACCATTGCGAACGCGGGAGCAGCGAACGTGCACACCCACCAGCCCTGTCGGCTCCTGGCGCGGGTCGACACGCCCCAGACGAGCGAGGGGATCCCGATAAAGACCAGAAGTGGCCTTGGCACCGCCCCCAGCATCGCCCCGATCTCCGTTCTCGCCTGCTCGATGCCGCTGAGCAGGGTGGGCGGCCCCCATCGCGTGAACGCTTCGGTGTAGACGAACCCCACCAGGAGCAGCAGCACGCCGGTGGCCACCATGATCGACCCTCGCCTGCCCAGGCCGTGCACGCCAGCGCCAAGCCGAAAGACCAGTCCGAGCGCACCGAACAGTGCTAGCCCGAGCGCTACGTAGGTCGCTCGCACGAGGGAGACCTGAGGGTCATAGGCTGCCACCGCGAAGGCACCGACCACGGCCACTGCGACTGCGATCGCACACTCGCGCACCACCCCCGAGAACCGGACTGCGGCTGACGTGGCCATCACTGCAAGGACCCCGGCCAGGGCCGCCGTACACACCGCGGCACCGGCGACGAGCATCGGAGATCCGGACAGCTGAGCCCCTGCTATGAGAACCAGTGCGACGGCGCCCCCCGCGAGTGCACGCCCTCCGGTGCGGGCGACCAGACCGAACGCAAAGGCTGTGGTGATGACCACGGCTCCGGCTCCGGGCACCCACTCGGGGACGCCGAGCCGCGCCCGCTCGATCAGCACCGCGCCAAGCCCCACACCGGCCAGGGCGAACCAAAGGATGCTCGGCGTGCGACCAGTCGTCTGGCCGGCACGAACCACGAGGACCCCAACCCAAAGCGATGGCTTGATCGATTCCGTCGGTAGCCCCCAACCGACCCCGAGAGGGTACCAACCGGCTCAGAAACGACGGTTGGCAAGCGAGGGGTTCCGGGCGCGCGCCTGCTCGAGGACCTCGTGCTCGACCCGCGCCTCGGCCACCAGGTCGTCGACACCTGCCTCGGCCAGCACCTCACCGGTCGGCGAGACAATCATCGAGTGGCCGGTATACCTGGGGCCCGGCTGTCCGGCCGCCGCGACATAGACGGTGTTCTCGATCGCCCTCGCCTTCACCAAGGTCTGCCAGTGGTCGACCTTGCCCGGTCCAGCGACCCACGCGGAGGGTACGACGAGCAGCGCCGCTCCCCGTTGGACCAGCTCACGGGCCAGCTCAGGGAAGCGCAGGTCGTAGCAGGTCATCAGGCCGATCCGGAAGCCGAGGACGTCGACTATGACCGGCTCGATCTCCCCGGGGAGCAGGCGCTCGGACTCCTTGTAACCGAACGAGTCATACAGGTGCATCTTGCGGTACGTCGCCTGCAGGCCGTGCCGGTCGACCACCGCGAGCGTGTTGTAGGGGCGCGCGTGATCCTCGCTGCGCTCGAACATCCCCGCCACGATCGTGACCTGGTGGCTCATCGCCAGCTCGGTCAGCCGCTGGACGAACGGACCGTCCATGTTCTCGGCGAACCCCGAGATGTCGGAACCCGGGTCACCGAAGTCGCGAGCGAAGGCCTCCGGGAAGACAACGAGGTCCGCCGGGGCCCGCGCGTCGCCGGACGCGGTCCGCACCGCGTCGAGCAACCCCCGGTTCTCCTCCGGAACGAGCGTCGAGGCGAGTTGGACGAGGGCGACCTGAAGGCTGGGCCGACTACTGGGCTGACTACTGGGCTGACTACTGGGCTGACTATTGGGCACGGACCAACCCTGCCACCTGTGCTGAGAGACTGCGACCGTGAGCGCATTCGCACCCAGCCAGCCACCGACCGCCGGCATGCAGGGACGGCTCGCGGCCGTCATTCTCACCGGCGGCGCCGGGCTTCGCCTGGGTGGCGTCGACAAGGCCTCGATCGAGATCGGCGGGATCACTCTGCTGGAACGAGCGATCACCGCGACTGTGTCGGCGGAGGAGGTGGTGGTCGTCGGTCGGCAGGTGCTCACCTCGCGGCCGGTGACGTGGACCCGGGAGGACCCCGTCGACGGTGGCCCGGCGGCCGGTCTCCTCGCCGGTGTCGATGCCTTCCTGCTTCCGCCAGAGCTCGTCTGCGTGCTGGCTGTGGACGTGCCCCGGGTGACGCCGTCGACGGTGGCCCGGCTCCTCGATGCTCTCGCCGCTCACGCCGAGGCGGACGCGGCAGTGGTGGTCGAGGACGGAAGGCAACAGTTCCTGATCGGCGTCTACCGGTACGCCGCCCTTGCGTCGGCGCGTCCCTCGGACCGCGAGAAGGAGCACGGACTCGCGTTTCGCGAGCTGGTCGCTCCCCTGCGGGTCAACGGCGTGGCGTCCGTCGGGGGCGAGGCTCGCGACATCGACACGTGGGAGGACCTGCGCGCGCTCAGCGAGTGAGAATCAACTGGGCGAAAGGCTTGCGAACTTTCCGGTTTCCGATAACTCTTGAGCAGTGACCCTGCATGACTGGATCGACGAACTGTGTGACGCGCTGGAGATCGACGCCGAAGTCGACGAGGCGCTCATCCTCGACCTCGCGCGCGACGCTGCGCACGCCGTGGCGAGACCGGCCGCGCCGGTGACGACGTTCCTGGTCGGGTACGCCGCGGGACTGCGCGGAGGTGACGTCGAGGACGTGGAACTGCTCGCCGGTCGGGCGGAGGCGCTTGCCGAGAAGTGGGGCGGCGAAGAGGTCAGCGCCGACGACTTCCGGGCAGAGGATCTCGTCGGCACCGAGTAGCCCGCCCGCCGGTCGAGCCCGGCGGGACTCGGGCCTAGCCTGGGTGCATGCGCGCAGTGACTGCCTCCGAGCCCGGAGGACCCGAGGTCCTCACCGTCTCCGACCTGCCCGACCCGTCGCCGGGTCCCGGCGAGGTCGTGATCGACATGGCCGGGACGGCGGTGAACCGTGCCGACACCCTGCAACGACAGGGGAACTACCCGCCCCCACCCGGCGCCTCGGATGTGCTTGGGCTCGAGTGCTCCGGTGTGGTCAGCGCGGTTGGCTCGTCCGTCGCGGACTGGTCGGTCGGGGACGAGGTGTGCGCTCTGCTGGCCGGCGGCGGCTACGCGACGAAGGTGCTCGTGCCCGCCGGGCAGGTGATGCCCATGCCGGCCGGTGTCGACCTGGTGACCGCCGGTGGTCTCCCGGAGGTCGCCTGCACGGTCTGGTCGAACGTGTTCATGCTCGCCGGACTTCAGCGCGGTGAGACGTTGCTCGTGCACGGCGGTGCCGGCGGCATCGGCACGATGGCCATCCAGCTCGCCTCGGCGTTGGGTTCGCGGGTGCTCACCACGGCTGGCTCGGCGTCCAAGCTCGAGGTGTGCCGTTCGCTGGGTGCGGATGTGACCATCAACTACAGGGAGCAGGACTTCGTCGAGGAGGTCGCCGCGGCCACCGACGGGACAGGTGCCGACGTGATCCTGGACAACATGGGCGCCTCCTACCTCGACCGCAACCTCGCCGCGCTGGCCACCGAGGGACGGCTGGTCATCATCGGGATGCAGGGCGGGGCGAAGGGCGAGCTGAACATCGCGAAGCTGCTCGGCAAGCGTGGTGCGGTGATCGCGGCCGGGCTCCGCTCCCGTCCGGTCGAGGAGAAGTCCGCGATCTGCGCCTCAGTGGTCGAACACGTGTGGCCGCTGGTTGCGGCCGGCGTGGTGCGCCCCGTCGTTCACACCACCCTGCCCCTCGACCGAGCCGGCGAAGCGCATCAGATGATGGAGGCGAGTGACCACATCGGGAAGATCGTGCTGACTGCGTAAGGTGAACCCATGACTGAACAGAACCCGGATCAGGGTGGAAAAGGCCCCGCCCCGAAAGTTGTCATCGTCGGCCCCGACGGAATGGCGAGGGCTGGCGGCACCGGGTCGGGGACGTCCAGTGAGAGCAACCGGGACGGTGAGGGCCAGGACGGCGAAAGTGACAGCAGTCCGGACTCCGAACCTCACTTCACAGACCTGGTGGAGCAACCAGCCAAGGTGATGCGCATCGGCAGCATGATCCGGCAGCTGCTAGACGAGGTGAAGTCCGCTCCCGTGGACGAGGCCAGCCGGGTCCGGTTGAAGCAGATTCACAAGTCGTCGATCAAGGAGCTCGAGGCCGGTCTGGCGCCCGAGCTGATCGAGGAGCTGGAACGGCTCGCGCTTCCGTTCACCGATGCCACCCCGTCGGAGTCAGAGCTGCGGATCGCACAGGCCCAGCTCGTGGGCTGGCTGGAGGGGCTCTTCCATGGGATCCAGACCGCGATCTACGCCCAACAGATGGCTGCTCGCGCGCAGCTCGAGCAGATGCGCCGCGCGCTGCCCCCCGGGATGGTCCCCGACGAGGCCGTCCAAGCCGCCCACCAGGCCCAACAGGCCCAACAGCAGGGGCGTCCGGGTCAGGGCGACGAGTCCCCCGGCCGCGGTGGAGGCATGTACCTCTGACCGGCTGATAAAGCGCACGCCGTTCGCTGCAGAGGTTTCTGAGCTCGCCAGCCCGTCTGAATCGATCAGACCTCTTCGCGCTCGTCGCGGCGGAAGATCTTGGACCCGAGCCAGACGAGGGGATCGTACTTCCGGTCGACGACGCGCTCCTTCATCGGGATGATCGCGTTGTCGGTGATCTTGATGCCTTCGGGGCACACCTCGGTGCAGCACTTGGTGATGTTGCACATCCCCAGCCCGTGTTGCTCGCGAAGCATGGGGCGCCGGTCGAGGGTATCGAGTGGGTGCATGTCGAGTTCGGCATGGCGCATCAGGAACCTGGGTCCCGCGAACGACTTCTTGTTGTCCTCGTGGTCACGGATGACGTGACAGACGTCCTGACACAGGAAGCACTCGATGCACTTGCGGAACTCCTGGCCCCGCTCCACATCCTCCTGCATCATCCGCCGGGTGCCGTCGGCCTCGACCGGCTTCGGGGAGAAGGCCGGGACTTCCTTGGCCTTCTCGTAGTTGTAGGACACGTCGGTGACCAGGTCCCGGATCACCGGGAACGTGCGCATCGGGGTCACGGTGATGGTCTCGGTCTCGTCGAAGGTCGACAGCCTGGCCATGCACATGAGCTTCGGGTGCCCGTTGATCTCGGCGCTGCACGACCCACACTTGCCGGCCTTGCAGTTCCAGCGGACCGCGAGGTCGCCGGCCTGGGTCGCCTGGATCCGGTGGATGGCGTCGAGGACGACCTCCCCCTCCTCGACCTCGACCGTGTAGTCGTTGAGCGCGCCGCCGGACACGTCCCCGCGCCACAGTCGCATCTTCAGCTCGTAGCCCATCAGCTCTCCTCGAAAAGGGTCTTCAGGTCCTCCGGCATCACCGGCAGCGGTTGGTGTTTCAGGCTGACCGACTCGCCGGGAAGGGTGAGCACCAGGTTGAGCGCACCCCACTCGGGATCGGGACCGGGGAAGTCTCCGCGGGTGTGACCGCCGCGGGACTCCTCGCGCTCGAGGGCAGCCTTGGCGATGCACTCGGAGACGATCAACATGTTCGTCAGGTCCAGGGCGAGGTGCCAGCCGGGGTTGTACTGCCGGTGCCCCTCGACGGAGAGGTACTTCGCGCGCTCCTTGAGCTTCTCGATCTCCGCGAGCGACTCCCGTAGCTCGTCGGCCTTGCGGATGATGCCCACGAGCCGCTGCATCACCGCCTGCAGGTCCTTCTGGATGGTGTACGGGTTCTCGCTGGCCCCCTCCACGGAGAACGGGGCCAGCGCGTGCTCGCCCGCGGCTCGCACCTCGTCGTCGGACACGGTCGGGGCACTCTCCCGGTCCTTCAGAGCGTGGTACGCCGCGCTGTGGCCCGCCCGGCGACCGAACACCAGCAGGTCCGACAACGAGTTGCCACCGAGCCGGTTGGAGCCGTGCATCCCGCCGGCGACCTCGCCGACGGCGTACAACCCCTCGACCAGTGACTGCTCGGTGTCGGCGTCGACCTCGACACCACCCATCACGTAGTGGCAGGTCGGACCGACCTCCATCGGCTCGGCGGTGATGTCGACGTCGGCGAGCTCCTTGAACTGGTGGTACATCGAGGGCAACCGACGCCGGATGAACTCGGCGTCCCGACGTGAGGCGATGTCGAGGAACACTCCGCCGTGTGGTGATCCGCGGCCGGCCTTGATCTCGGAGTTGATCGCACGGGCTACCTCGTCACGCGGCAGCAGCTCGGGTGGGCGACGGTTCGCCTTCTTGTCGGCGTACCACCCCTCGGCCTCCTCGATCGAGTCGGCTGTCTCGGACTTGAAGTACTCCGGAATGTAGTCGAACATGAACCGCTCGCCCTCGGAGTTTTTCAGGGCCCCGCCGTCGCCGCGCACGGACTCGGTGACAAGGATCCCCCGCACGGATGGCGGCCAGACCATTCCGGTGGGGTGGAACTGAACGAACTCCATGTTGATCAGCGACGCCCCGGCGCGAAGAGCCAGCGCATGGCCGTCGCCGGTGTACTCCCATGAGTTCGACGTGACCTGGTAGGACTTGCCGATCCCACCGGTTGCGAGCACCACGGACGGCGTGTGGAAGACCAGGAACCGACCGGTCTCGCGGCGATAGGCGAACGCCCCGCTGACGCTAGGACCGCGGCTGGTCGAGCCTGTCGAGACCCCGTCAGTAAAGACCTCGGTGACCGTGCACTCCATGAACACGTCGATGCCGAGCGCAACGGTGCGCTGCTGCAAGGTCCGGATCATCTCCAGACCGGTGCGGTCCCCGACATGGGCGAGGCGGGCGTAGCGATGGCCGCCGAAGTCCCGCTGGGAGATCAGCCCCTCCGGCGTGCGGTCGAACAGCGCGCCCCACTCCTCGAGCTCGAGCACCCGCTCCGGGGACTCCTGCGCGTGAAGCTGCGCCATCCGCCAGTTGTTGAGCATCTTCCCGCCGCGCATGGTGTCGCGGAAGTGCACCTGCCATCCGTCGTCGGGGTAGACGTTGCCCATCGAAGCGGCGATGCCGCCTTCGGCCATCACGGTGTGTGCCTTCCCGAGCAGGGACTTGCACACGATCGCCACCCGGGCACCGGCATCGTGCGCGGCAATCGCCGCGCGGAGCCCCGCCCCACCCGCGCCGATCACCACGACGTCGTACTCGTGGGTCTCGAAGCCGTGCGGCTCGGTATCGACGTCAGAATCCATCCGGTTGCCCGTCATCGGGTGCCGGCGCTCGGCCCCGGAGTCGGCGCTTGTCATCTAGAAGAACCTCAGGTCGTTGATCGTGTCGGTGGCAAGGAGATACACGTAGAAGTCGATGAGGGCCACCGAGGTCAGTGACGCCCAGGCCCACTGCGCGTGCCGGGCGTTCAGCTTCGACACCAGGCCCCACGCCCGGTAGCGCACCGGATGTTTGGAGAAGTGCCGCAATCGCCCGCCGACGATGTGCCGGCACGAGTGACAGCCGAGCTGATAGCCCCAGATGAACACCACGTTGATGATCATCAGCAGCGTGCCGAGGCCCATGTGGCCCCACTCGCCCTCCTCGTTGCGGAAGGCGAGTACGACGTCGTAGGTGAGGATCAGACCGATCACAAGGGTGGCGAACCAGAAGTAGCGGTGCACGTTCTGGAGGATCAGCGGGAACCGGGCCTCGCCGGTGTACTTGCTGTGCGGCTCGGCGACCCCGCACGCCTGGGGTGACAACCAGAACGCACGGTAGTAGGCCTTGCGGTAGTAGTAACAGGTCAGCCGAAAGCCGAGCGGGAACACCAGGATGATCAGCGCCGGGGACAGCCTCCACCAGTCACCGATCGGCTGGCCCAGGTCCGAGGACTCAGCGACGCAGCTCGTCGCCAGGCACGGCGAGAAAAACGGGGAGAGGTAGGGCATCGAGAAGTAGTTCGCGCCGGAGAATGCGCGCCACGTCGAGTAGACGATGAATGCGGTGAACCCCAGGAACACCAGGGTCGGGGTGATCCGCCAGTTGTCCTCGCGAAGGGTCTTCTCAGGAACCTGAGCCCGACCGGGGCTGCTCACGCCTGCCGACATTCAGTGGCCTCCTATCGCGCGTGCATCGGACGCGGCCTCATGCCGCATGTTCCCCTGCTGCGGGTCATCGGCATGCTCAGCACTCAGCGTAGTGATCGGATAGCGGGTTGCTCCCACCGGATCGCGCTCAGTCATCAGGAGCCTCCGTGACCTGGACCAGCATGAAAGGCAGATTCTTGCGCGAAACGACCTTTTCTGGAAGGGGTGCACGCGGCGCATCACCTCAGATGCCGAAGAGCTGCTCCAGGATCACCGCTACCCCGTCGTGTTCGTTGGACGGGGCGAGATGATCCGCGAGCGCCCGCACCAAGGGATGCGCGTTGGCCATCGCGTAGGACGTGCCCGCCCACCCCAGCATCGGCAGGTCGTTGGGCATGTCCCCGAACGCGACGACCTGCTCCGCGCCGAGCTTCCGCTCGTCGCACAGAAGCCCCAGGGTGCTCGCCTTGCTGACGCCCTCCGCGCTGATCTCCACCAATGCGCCCGTCGAGGACCACGTCGTGGTCACCGCATGGCCGACATGAGAGTCCACCTCGGCCCAGAACCGTTCCGGCTCCACATCCTCGTGACGCGCCAGAAGCTTCACCACGTCGCCGTCGATGATCTCGGCGAGTGGTCCGATGTCGACACCGGTCGGTGGCGGGATACGCGGCATGAACCCGGGCTCCCGGGCGAACCCGTCGGTCTTCTCCAGGGCGAAGGTGGTGCCGGGGATGGCGCGGCGCAGGACGTCAGCGACCTCTCGTGCCACCTCGACCGGGATCGGCCGGGACTTGCTCACGGCCCGTGCGCGCACGTCGTACACGATCCCGCCGTTGGAGCAGATCGCGAGGCCGTGCCCACCGACGTGCTCCCACAGGTCCTCCATCCAGCGGATCGGGCGGCCGGTCACGAACACAACGGTGATCCCGATGTCCTCGATGGCCGTGAGCACCTCGCGGGTGCGCGTGGTGACCGTCCCATCGGTGTGCAGAAGCGTCCCGTCGAGGTCGGTCGCCACCAGCTTGAGCGCCGGCTTGTCCACGCGCATCCTTCCAAGGTCCGAGGGGCCCCGCTTTAGAACCAGCGGTCGATCTCGAGTGCCGCACCGTCGAGGTCGACGGTCTCGGTCACGTCGTCCGCGATCGCCTTCACCTCGTCGGGGGCCTGCCCCATGGCCACCCCACGACCGGCCCACTCCAGCATCTCGATGTCGTTGCGGCCGTCGCCGATCGCGAGGACGTTGCGCTGCTCGACCTCGAGCATGCCGGCGATCTCCGCGAGTCCGCTTGCCTTGCTGACCCCCTCCGGCTCAATGTCGAGCCAGGCCGTCCAACCGATGAAGTAGTTGGTCCCGTGCAGACCGAGCCTCCTGGCCAGGGTCACGAAGTCCTCCGAGGTCGACTCGGGGTCGCGGATGATCACCCGGCTGACCTCCTTGGCGAAGATCTCGCCGATCGGAGTCACGATCATCTCGCCATCGAGCTCACCCACGGGGAAGTGTCGGTTGACTCGGTAGCCGATGCCGTGCTCCTCGACCGCGACGGCGGCGTCGGGAACGTGCGCGAGGACGGTCTGCACGGCCTCGCGGGCGTCGAAGGTGACCTCGGTGATGACCGCCATCGGTGGGAACGAGAACGTAACCGCACCGTTGGATGCGACCACCAGAGCAGGAGCCGCCGCCGTCCCCCGCGGAAGGCCGAGGTGCCCCAGGACGTGGCTCATGCTCAGTGGCGACCTGCCGCTGGCGAGCACGATGTGGCAGCCGGCGTCGACCGCTCGGTCGATCGCCTTGCGCACTGCGGGAGTCACCTGCTCCGCGCTGATCCCACTGCCGGCCATCGGAACCAGCAGGGTCCCATCGATGTCGAGGGCGAGCAGCTTCGGCGTGAATGCTCCCGCGTCGCTCACGTTGCCCGGCTCGTCCCTGGGACAGGCTCCAGCACGTCACGTCCCTGTAAGTACGGCCGCAGTGCGACAGGAACCCGCACCGAGCCGTCGCGCCGCTGGTGATTCTCCAGGATCGCCACGATCGTGCGCGGAATGGCGACCAGGGTTCCGTTCAGCGTCGCCAGCGGCCCGATCGTGGACGCGGTAGTGGACCCGGTAGTCGACCCGGTAGTCGACCCGGTAGTCGATGCAGGGGCACCGGCGAACCGCCCACGGATGTCGAGGCGACGGGTCTGGAAGTCCGTGCAGTTCGACGCGGAGGTCAGCTCGCGATAGCGCCCCTGTGTCGGGATCCACGCCTCGCAGTCGAACTTCCTCACCGCCGAAAGCCCCAGATCGCCCGCCGCCACGTCGATGACGCGGTAGGCCAGCTCCAGCTTGTCGAGCCACTCCTTCTCCCAGCCGAGCAACCTCGCGTGCTCGTCGTAGGAATCCTCGATGGTGGTATAGGTGAACATCTCCACCTTGTCGAACCAGTGCACGCGGATGATCCCTCGGGTGTCCTTGCCGTACGAGCCTGCCTCCTTCCGGAAGCACGGGCTGAACGCCACATAGCGCAGCGGCAAAGACTCGGCGTCGAGGATCTCGTCGGAGTGGTAGGCCGCCAGCGCCACCTCCGACGTGCCGACCAGGTACATGTCGTCGCCTTCGATCCGGTAGACGTCGTCAGCGGCCTGGCCGAGGAACCCGGTGCCCTCCATCGCCCGCGGCTTGACCAGGGACGGCGGGATCATCGTGGTGAACCCGGCCGCTCTCGCCTGGTCCATCGCCATGTTCACCAGGGCGAGCTCGAGGTCTGCCCCGACGCCGGTGAGGTAGTAGAACCGGGCTCCCGAGACCTTCGCACCACGCTCGACGTCGATGGCGCCAAGGATTCGGCCCAGGTCCACATGGTCGCGTGGTTCGAAACCCTCGGCGCTGAAGTCTCTTCGGGCACCGACCTCCTCGAGCACGACGAAGTCGTCCTCTCCACCTTCGGGCACCTCGTCGGCGGCGACGTTGGGGATCGTCATCATCACGTCGCGATAGGCCTGACCGGCCTCCGCCTGGGCAGACTCGGCGGTCTTCACCGCGGCCGACAGGGCCTTCGTGCGCTCGAGCAGAGCCTGCTTCTGGTCCCCCTGCCCCGTTTTCTGGGCGGTCGAGATCTGCTTCCCGAGACTCTTCTGCTCCGAGCGCAGACGTTCGTACTCCCCGATCGTGGACCTCCGGCGTTCGTCGGCAGCCAACGCCTCGTCCACGACGTCGCTGGACAGACCCCGCTTCACCTGCGCTGTCCGCACGCGGTCCGGGTCGTCGCGGAGGAGTCGGGGATCGATCACCTGGAAAGGGTAGCTGCCGGATCACGCGAGCCGCATACGCTCACCCGACCCCGCCCTGTGGGCCGTATCGCTGCGCGGGACAGGTCATACTTGTCGACTGTCCGCACCCCACGATCTGTGGAGCATCGTGTCCACGAACGCCAGCACCAGAGCCCGCCTGATGATCTGGGCGACCCTGTGCCTGGCTGTCCTGGTCACGCTGTCGTTGATGGTCAGCCTGCACTGGCAACCGCTTCAGGATCTGGACGACGCCGTCGGGCGCGGCCCTCAGGGCGTCACGCTGCGCAATCCGCTGCTCTTCGACCTGCTCTACCTCATCCAGTTCGCCTTCAACACGCTGCCGCTGCTGATCTACACGCTTCTCGTCGCGATCGCGCTGGTCACGCGCGGACATCGCCGAGCGGCGTACTGGACGGTGGCGGTGATGGTGGGTGCGTCGCTGACGAACCGCCTCCTCAAGTGGCTGTTCCAGCGTGACCGACCGTTGTGGGAGGACCCCCTCCAGACCTTGAACAGCTTCTCCTTCCCTTCTGGGCACGCCGCGGGCATTGCCTCCGCGATGGGCGTGGCCACGGTGCTGACCCTGATGCTGGTACGACGTCGTGGTCTGCGCAGTTGGCTGGTCACCCTCTGGGTTCTGGTCGCCCTCACCGTGGGCGCCGACCGGGTCTTCCTCGGCGTGCACAACATCTCCGATGTCGTCGCGGGCTACGCGGTCGGACTGTTGTGGGTTCTGGTCGGTCTTGTGCTCTACCACCCCGCGCCCCGAACGAAACTGATGCAGGCACTGGCGAGTCCGTTGCCGAGCACGAAGCACCTCGCCGTCGTACTCAACCCGGTCAAGGTCGAGAATGTCGTGGCCTTCAAGTCGTTGGTGGCTCAGATGGCCGAAGAGTCCGGCTGGATTGAGCCGGTGTGGCACGAGACCCTGGTCGAGGACACCGGCAAGTCGATGGCCGAGGCGGCCGCCGTCGGTGGTGCCGACCTGGTGCTCGTATGCGGTGGCGACGGGACCGTGCGAACGGTCTGCGCGGAGCTTGCGGGGACGGGCATTCCCGTCGGTATCGTGCCCGCCGGCACCGGAAACCTGCTCGCCCGCAACCTCGGGATCCCGTTGTTCCTCCAGACGGCGATCGACGTCGCCCTCAACGGTCAGGACCGTGCGATCGACCTTGTCGCCGTCAGTGGCGACGGCATCGACCCGGACGAGCACTTCATGGTGATGGGTGGGATGGGTTTCGATGCCGCGATCATGGAGGGCGCCAACGAGCAGATCAAGGCACGGGTGGGCTGGCTCGCCTACGTGCTGTCGGCCCTGCGCAACCTGATGTTTCCCGCGGTGCGGCTCGAGATTTCCATGGACGACGGTCCCTTCACCAAGCACCGAGTCCGGACCGTCGTGGTCGGGAACGTGGGATACCTGCAGGCCGGGATCCCGCTCCTGCCGGACGCCGCCATCGACGACGGCGTCCTCGACGTCGTGCTGGTCTCTCCGCGCAGGTTCCTCAGCTGGGTGCCGCTCGCTGTCCGGGTGCTGAGCAAGAACAAGCGCACCGACGCCGCGCTCGACCGGATGACCGGACGCAAGGTCTCGATCAAGGCGGCCCACGAGACTCCCCGACAGCTCGACGGCGATTCGATCGGTGCGGGGAAGGAGCTGCACGCGGAATGCGTTCATGGCCGGCTCCTGGTTCGCGTCCCCCGCTGACCCCGGGTGGTCGAGCTTGTCCCCGGGTGGTCGAGCTTGTCGATAACATGGTGCCCGTGAACCCCTTGACTCGGCTGGCCATCGCAATCGGCGGTATGCCGTGGCTGCCTCGTTATGTCAAGCAGATTGTCTGGCTGGACCGTGGGATCCACCGACTGTCGAGGGGCCGGGTCACGCTGCTCACCGTGGCGAGACTGCCCCAGCTATACCTCACCGTGCGGGGCAGGAAGTCTGGACAGCCGCGAACGACACCGCTGCTCTACGTCCCACATCACGGCGCCTACCTCATCGCCGGCTCCAACTGGGGCGCTCCGAAGCTGCCGGTGTGGGTGCTGAACCTGCGGCACGCCGACACCGCCAAGGTCGACGTCAAGGGGCGCCACACCGAAGTCACTACCCGCCAGCCGGAAGGTGAGGAGAGGGCTCAGCTCTGGCAGGTGATGATCCGGACCTGGCCCAACTACTCGAAGTACGCCGAGCGCACGGACCGTGAGATTCCGATCTTCGTGCTGACACCTGTCCCGGGGTGAGCCATCACCCGACCATCCCACGGACAGTGGTCTCGACAAGCTCGACCACCCGGTGACAGCTCGACCACCCGGTGACAGCTCGACCACCCGGTGACGGCTC
>Ga0075530_1000167_pt1 | contig 29035 bp, 24 predicted proteins | sample NGEPerD_2_FD_75101 | JGI IMG/M metagenome (GOLD analysis project Ga0075530, IMG submission 75101) | Arctic peat soil microbial communities from the Barrow Environmental Observatory site, Barrow, Alaska, USA - NGEE PermafrostL1-D | ecosystem: Environmental > Terrestrial > Soil > Wetlands > Peat ... | reverse complement strand
GGGGTGGGCCTCGGCTCCCTCAAGAGCGAGCTCGTGGCCGGATTCGCCTTCGTGCGTTCCCGGGTGTGGCTGTGGGGCACCTTCGGCGCGGCGGCACTCGCCTATCTCCTGTTCATGGGACCGGCCGAAGCGCTCGTGCCGTTCGTGGTCAAGAACGAATTGGGGGGCGATGCCTCCGACCTGGGGCTGGTCTTCGCGCTCGGGGGCGCCGGCTCGATCTGCGCGGCCCTCGCCTTCGGCCGGTGGGGCGTCCCCAAGCGGCCCATAACCTTCATGTACCTCGCCTGGACCCTGGCTACCCTCGCGGTTGCCGGCTACGGGGTAGCCGGCACGATGTGGCAGCTGGTGGCCGCCAGCGTCTGCTTCCACGCCCTGGAGACGGCGGGCACTATCGCCTGGATGACCCTCAAGCAAAAGCACATTCCCGGGGCGCTTCTGGGGCGGGTGTCCAGTCTCGACTGGCTCATCTCGACCGCCCTGCTGCCGTTGTCCTTTGCCCTCTGCGGGCCGGTGGCCGTCGCGATCGGCGCCGGCACCACTCTGGTGGCGGCGGGGCTGACGGGGGCCGTCATCACGTTTGCGGCGTTGTTCCTCCCCGGCATGCGGCTGCCCGAGCAGGCCCCCGGCGCCCCGAGCGCCCGCGAGCCGGCCATGAGCGCCTGAGATGAGGTGAGCAGGCCGGCCCGGCTCAATCTCCTCCCCATTCGCAGCCCCAATCGGTGTCAATGGGGAACTGTTCGCGATTAACCACCGAATCAGGTAGTGGATTGGGAACGGTTCCCTTTAAACCCCCCCCTGGCCCCGGGCTCAAGGGGACGGGGCGGCCTTCGGCGCCAGGTTCCGAGGCCCGGCTCGGCTCCCAGCATTTATCCTCTGCCCCATGGACGTGTGGCCCGGAGTTCCCTATCCCCTCGGCGCGACCTGGGACGGGAACGGCACCAACTTCGCCATATTTTCCCAGCAGACCACTGGGGTCGAGCTGTGCCTGTTCGACGGCAACAACGAGTGGCGCGTCCCCGTGACCGAGATCACGGCGTACGTGTGGCATTGCTATCTGCCCGGGATCGGGCCGGGACAGCGTTACGGGTATCGCGTGAACGGCGCCTACCGGCCCCAGGAAGGTCAGCGCTTCAACCCACGCAAGCTGTTGATCGATCCCTATGCGAAGGCGATCGAGGGCGGAGTAGAGCCGGGCGACAAGGTGCTCGCCTACGTCGTGGGCTCCTCGGAGGACCTCGAGCTTTCCTCTGAGGACTCCGCTGCAAGCGTCCCCAAGTCCGTCGTTATCGATCCCACCTTCGCCTGGGGTGACGACGTCGCCCCGCGCATACCGTGGCACGAAGTCGTCATCTACGAGGCCCACGTCAAGGGCTTCACGATGACTCACCCGGGCATCCCCGAAGAGTTGCGCGGCACTTATGCGGGGCTTGCGCACCCTGCCGCCATAGAGCACCTCCTTCTGCTCGGTATCACCACCATCGAGCTGATGCCCGTCCACCACTTCATCCATCACCGCCATCTTTTGGAGAAGGATCTTCGCAACTACTGGGGCTACGACCCCATCGGCTATTTCGCGCCCCACAGCGACTACAGCTCGGCGGGGGCCGCGGGCGGCCAAGTTATCGAGTTCAAGCAGATGGTCAAAGAGCTTCACGAGGCCGGCATCGAAGTGGTCATCGACGTCGTCTACAACCACACGGGCGAGGGTAGCCATATGGGGCCGACGGTATCTTTCAGGGGCGCCGACAACGCCGCCTACTACCGGCTGATGGAGGACAATCCCCGGCTCTACCGCGATTTCACCGGCACCGGGAACTCGCTGAACGCCCGCAACCCCCAGGTCTTGAAGCTGATCATGGACAGCCTTCGCTACTGGGCCATCGACATGCACGTCGACGGCTTTCGTTTCGATCTTGCCGCTACGCTTGCGCGCGAGCTGTTCGACGTGGACAAGCTGTCCGCGTTCTTCGACATCATTCATCAAGACCCCGTGCTCTCCGATTTGAAGCTCATCGCCGAGCCGTGGGACGTGGGCGAGGGCGGTTATCAGGTTGGTAACTTCCCGCCGCTGTGGTCCGAGTGGAACGGTGAGTACCGGGACACGATGCGCGACTTCTGGCGGGGTCAAGATCACAGCCTCGCCGAGTTCGCCTACCGGCTCACCGGAAGCTCCGACCTCTACCAGGAGGACGGACGCAGCCCCTATGCGAGCATCAACTTCGTCACCGCCCACGATGGCTTCACTCTCCACGATCTCGTCTCCTACAACGAAAAACACAACGAAGCCAACCACGAGCAGAACCGCGACGGAGAGAACTACAATCGGTCGTGGAACTTGGGGGCCGAAGGCGACACCGACGATCCCGCCATCACCACGCTCCGGGAACGGCAGAAGAGGAACTTCCTGGTCACGCTCGCTCTCTCTCAGGGCGTGCCGATGTTCCTGGGCGGCGACGAGATGGGGAGGACACAGCGGGGAAACAACAATGCCTATTGTCAGGACAACGACATCTCGTGGTTCGACTGGGCCCTCAGAGACGAGAACTCGGTACAGCTCGGCTTTACTCGCAGGCTCATGGCTTTCCGCCAGCTCCATCCTGTGTTCCGCAGGCGTAAATGGTTTCTCGGCCGTTCCATCTACGGATCGAGTGTCTCGGACATCGCCTGGTTCACGCCTGAAGGTGCAGAGATGACTCAGGGGCAGTGGAACGACGGCCTCGCCAGGTCCCTGATGGTGTTCCTCAACGGTGAAGCCATTCCCGACCCCGGTCCCAAAGGCGAGCGCATCGCAGACGACACCTTCCTGCTCCTGTTCAATGCTGCCTCTAGGCAAGTGCCGTTCAAGCTTCCTCCCGAGGAATGGGGAGTCGAATGGACGGTAGTAATCGACACCACCGACCCTCAGCTGGACGAGAGCCAGCGCTTCCTCAAGGCCTCCGAAGTGATCGACATCGAGAGCATCTCAACGATGGTGCTCAAGAGGGTGGACTAGCTGCGCGTCACCTATCGCATCCAGCTCGCGGCCCGGCCCGGCCGAACTTTGTGCCGATAACCACCCCACAGGTGGTTGGGGCCGCAAGGTTGGGGGCCGCGGCCCGGCCCGGCCGAACTTTGTGCCGATAACCACCCCACAGGTGGTTGGGGCCGCAAGGTTGGGGGCCGCGGCCCGGCCCGAACGTGCGATGCCGTGACCGTTCGACCACCCCCGATGCTGGTGGTCGCACGCCAACCACCGCGGCCCCCATCAGGCCCGGGCGTCCACCAGATCGGGCGACTCCATGCGCTCCTGCACGCGTCCATCGGAGCCGAATACGAGAAACCTGTCCATCGAGCGCATGAACCAGCGGTCGTGTGTGACGGTCACCACCGTGCCCTCATAGCCGGCGAGACCCTGTTCCAACGCATCGGCGGAGTCGACGTCGAGGTTGTCGGTCGGCTCGTCGAGCAGCAGCATGGTAGGGCTGGCCATCTCCAGCATCAGGATCTGAAAGCGCGCCTGCTGCCCTCCCGACAAAACGGAGAAGGGAGTTCGAGCCGCGCCGTGCAGCTCGTAGCGCTTGAGCGCCGGCATCGCCTGCTCGATCCGCAGCCCCGACTTGGACATCACCTCCAAAAGCTCCACATCGGCAAGCTCCGGATGATCGTGGGTCTGGGAGAACAGGCCGGGCGTGACGCGCGCACCCAGCGACCACTTGCCGCGGTGATCGATGTCTTCGCCCGCCAGCAGTCTGAGGAAGTGACTCTTGCCGGTGCCGTTTGATCCCACCACGCCAACGCGCTCCCCGAAATACAGCTCGACGTCGAAGGGACGGACGATTCCAGGAATCTCGAGGGCCGTGGCTCGCAGCGCGATCTTGCCGGTGCGGCCCCCTTGCAGCCGCATCTTGACGTCCTGCGGCCGGGCGCGTTCGGGCGGCGCGTTGTCTCGCTCGAATCGCTCGAGACGTTTCTCCGTCGACGCTGCCTTGGTTGCGAACTTGTCGTTGTAGATCGATCGCTGTTTGAATTCACGAATCATTGCGGTCAGGCGGTCGCGCTCGTCCTGAAAGCGGCGATGCTCCTCCTCGAGCCGGTCCAAACGGCGAGCGCGCGCCTCATGATACGTGGAATAGGAGCCGGGGTGAGACCACGCTCCCCTGCCCTCGATTGTCACGACACGCGACGCAACTGCGGCGAGCAGGGCGCGGTCGTGGCTCACGAACAGTATCGTCTTCGCGGACGCGTTCAGCACCTGCTCGAGCCAGCGGGTAGCGGGGATGTCGAGGAAATTGTCGGGCTCGTCGAGCAGCAACACCTGAGCATCGGAGCGAAGCAGGACCTCGAGAGCAAGCCGCTTCTGCTCGCCGCCCGACAACGACGACAGGAGACGGTCGGATACCTCCTCCAATTTCTTGCCCAACGCGGCCGATGAGCAGGTGTCTCACAGGACCTCCGCGTCGAAGCCTCCGGCCTCCCCCCAGGCCACCAAGACATCCGCATACTCGAGGTGGGCGCTCTCCTCTTGCGACCCCTGCGCACCCGCCTCCGCTACCTGCAACCTGGCGCCGGCTCGCCTCAAGCTCTCCGGCGACAGACGCAGCAAGAGGTCTCGGACCGTCGATGTCTCCCCCATCATCCCTATGAACTGCGGCATATAGGCGTTGCGGCCGTCGGCTCGGACGTGACCGGATGTAGCCCGCTCCTCGCCCGCGATCAAGCGCAGCAAAGTCGTCTTGCCGGTGCCGTTGGCCCCTACGAGCGCCACTTTGCGGCCGTCGGGAACCTTGAAGGAGACTCCTTCGAGCAGCGCCACGCCGCCGGGGTGCTTATAGGAAAGGTTGGCTACCTCGATCATCGTTGGTTGAGGTAGCGTTCGAGAACCTCGCGGCCGTCGGGAGTGAACTCCCACTCCTCGAGCCTTGCCCGCAGCGAGTCCACTTCCATGAACTCACCCCATGCGATCTCCTCGGCCTGGGGCACAACCGGACCGTCCCAGGTGACCTCGTAGGCCTCGGTCCAACAGGGATCGTCTCCGCCTCGATAGAGGTGCTTGAAGACGAAGCAGCGATGCGCGTCTTCGATCCCCAGCTCCTCGGCCAATTCCCTGCGAGCAGCCGCCTCGTAGCTCTCCCCACGGCCCACCATGCCCCCAAGGCAGGCGTCATACATGCCGGGAAACACATCCTTGTCATCGGTGCGGCGGTGGACGTAAATGTCGCCCTGGGAGTTGCGGCACAGAATCGTCGCGCCGCGATGCAACAGCTTTTTCGCCCTGACCTCCGCGCGGGCCGCGTAGCCGACCACGCGGTCGTCTTCATCGACGACATCGACAACCTCTGCGCCTGGATCCATCAACTACGCGTCCTGCGCAGCAGCGGGATAACGAACCACAACAGCGAGAACAGCATCACACTTCCCAGGGTAGACCAAGGGGCGCTGCGTAGTACGCTGGTTGACCAGGGTGTCTCATGAGTGCTCGCTCGGACTGCGCCCTCGTTTGACCTCCCGGTTTGCGGCAGGCGTTCCTTGGACGGCGAAAGCGTCGAGTTCGCGCACGAGCCCTGTTCACAATGTAGGTGGGACCGGGCAGACAAGCTCCAGGCGATTGCCAAAGGGATCGAACGTGTAGAAGCGCTCAAAACCCTGAAGCTGTGTGTCGAGCACGATGTCGTAGCCGCTGGCCTCAAGTGCGTCGCGCACTACTTTGAGATCCTCCACCAGGAAGGCCGGATGAGCTTTTCGAGCCGGTGAGAACGGGTCTTCCACGCCCAGATGGAATTGAAGCCCCTCATCCACAGAAAACCAACATCCGCCTCGAACCTCGAGATGCGCAGGCTTGCTGATCCTCTTGAGTCCGAGAACACCCGAGTAGAAAGCCTCGGCGTCGTTTTCCCGACCTCGTGGCATTGCAAGTTGGACGTGGTGAATCTGTTTGATCATGGGCTGTCTACCCGCGCACGGGGGGCAATTGTCCACGGTCCGCGTTTACCCACAGTTTTCTGTGGGCTGATGTCCACGGTTCGATTTTGCCACCATGCCATGAACTCACCCCAGGCGATCTCCTCGGCTTGGCTGCCACCGGTCCGTCCCGGGTGACCTCGTAGCCCTCGGTCCAGCACGGGTTGTCTCCGCCTCGATAGAGGTGCTTGAAGACGAAGCAGCGATGCGCGTCTTCGATCCCCAGCTCCTCTGCCTATTCCCTGCGAGCAGCCGCCTCGTAGCTCTCCCCACGGCCCACCATGCCCCCAAGGCAGGCGTCATACATGCCGGGAAACACGTCCTTGTCAGCCGTGCGGCGGTGGACGTAAACGGCGTCGTAGGAGTCGCGACACACAATCGTGGCGCCGCGATGCAACAGCTTTCTCGCTCTGACCTCCGCGCGAGCCGCGTAGCCGACCACGTTGTCGTCCTCGTCCACGACGTCCACGATCTCCGCTCCTGGGTCCATCAAACACGCGCTTTGCGCAGCAGCGGCAGAACGAACCACAGGAGCGAGAAGAGCGCCACGCTTCCCAAGGTAGACACAAGCGTGATGAGTCCGCCTAAGACGAAGTCCGAGATGACGTAGAGCACGCAACAAACCGCGCAGGCGAGGAAGAACAGCCCCGCCACGGCCAGCCGGTTGGAGATCCTCAAGATCCATTCTTTGTCACCCTCGCGGAACTGAATCCGATGAAAAGCGGACGGCGCGATGAGCAACGCAGTGGCCGCAGCGGCGCACAGAACCGCCACGTAGTAGAGCGTCTTCTGGGTTGGAGTCACGTCGACGAACCTCTGCGACAAGGCCACCGTGAGCAGGAAAGCGAACAGCACCTGAACTCCGGGCAGAGCGACCCGCAGCTCGTTGAGGAGCTCGATCAGCTCTCGGTCGTAGCGGTCTTTATTCTCTTCGCCGTTGATCTGGTCGGTCATCCTCAGCCTCTCTATGCCGGGGACTGTATCTCGCCACCCGCGCACGGTGGCAAATGACCGCGGTGTGCGTTTACCCACGGTTTTCTGTAGGCTGAGGCCCTCGGTGTACTTTTGCCCACATGCCCGGAAGGCCGGGCCGCCGACAGCCCGGTCCGCTAGGCCCAGGTGACGAGCCCCAGGTCCATGGCGTGGGGCAAGTCCTGATGGGAGGGAAGAACTCGCACCGCATAGCCGTAGAGCCCCGGCGCCTCGGTCGTGAACACTCCCCGGTAGAGGCACACGCCGTCGCTCTGCTCCTCGGGCGCCATGACCATTAGCTCGGGGTCGAGGAGCTCGCCTGCCACCCCCACCCGGCCGTGGGCAAGCTGGACGCACAGGTCCTCGGTCTGGAGTCGTCCCAGCCGCACCTTGGCGGTGACGCTGCGCTGCTCCCCCACCCCGGCGGCGGTCGCCTCCCCCTCGACCTCGAGCACCGAGACGTCGTCCCAGCACTCCGCGATGTGGAGCTCCCACGCCGCCAGCGCGCGGGCGTGACTGAAGTTATCTGCACTCAGCGTCTCTCCCTGTCGTGCGGCGGGCTCGTAGAGATGCTCGGTGTAGTCACGCAGCATGCGGTCTGCGGTCACGGCGGGGCCCAGGGTGGCGATCGAGCGTTTCATCCTCTGTACCCAGCGCCGCGGCGTGGACCCGTCCCGCAGGTCGTAGAAGCGGGGGATGATCTCGCTCTCGAGCAGGTCGAACAGGGCGTCTGCATCGACTAGATCCTGGTGGCCGAGATCGTCGAACGGCTCGCGGCCCCCGATCGCCCACCCGTTCTCGCCGTCGTACAGCTCGTCCCACCAGCCATCGAGCACCGAGCAGTTCAGGGCCCCATTGAGAGCCGCTTTCATCCCGCTGGTACCGCACGCTTCGAGCGGCCGCCGAGGGTTGTTGAGCCACACATCGACTCCCTGGGTCAGCATGCGCCCGACTTCCATGTCGTAGTCCTCTATGAACGCGAACCGGCCCCTGACCTCGCTGTCGCGGGAGAAATGGACGAGCTGGCGGATTAGCTCCTTGCCGCCGTCGTCGCGCGGGTGAGCCTTGCCGGCGAGCACGATCTGGATGGGGCGCTCGCTTGACAGCAGCAGGGCCTTGAGCCTGTCGGGATCCGACAGCATCAAGGTGGCTCTCTTGTACTGCGCGAAGCGACGAGCAAACCCGATCGTCAGCACTCCGGGATCAAAGACCTCGTCGATCCAGGCGGATTCGGAGGAGGACGCGGGCCCCGGACTGCTCTGGACTCGCAGCCGGCGACGGACGAAGTAGACGAGTCGCTCGCGCGCCCGCTCCCGGGCCCGCCACAGCTCGAGGTCGGGGATCTCTGACACCTTTTCCCAGCGAGCCCCGACCGACTCCGCCCAGCCGGGAGTGAGCCGGCGGCCGAGCACCTCGGCCATCTCCGGCCCGAGCCATGACGAGGTGTGCACTCCATTCGTGACCGAGGTGATGGGGGCCTCGTCGTAGGGCACCTCCGGCCACAGGTGGCCGAACATCACTCGGGAAACCTCTCCGTGGAGTTTCGAGACCGCGTTGGCGCGTCCGGCCAGGCGAAAACCCATGATCGCCATGTTGAAGAGGCCGCTCGGCAGCTCCGCGGAAGGCGGGCGGCCCAAATCCATGAGCTCGTCGAAAGAGACGCCGCACTCCTTGGCAAACTGCGAGAAGTAGCGCTCCATCAAGTCACGCTCGTAGACATCGATGCCTGCGGGGACCGGAGTGTGGGTCGTGAAGACGGTCCCCGCCCGGACCGCCTCGATCGCCTCGTGCCACGACAGGTTGTAGTCCCAGACGAGCTCTCGGATGCGCTCGAGTCCCATGAAACCGGCGTGGCCCTCGTTCGAATGGTAGACGTCGGCCTTGTAACCGGCCAGCTTCAGTGCCCTGACTCCGCCGATCCCCAAGACGATCTCCTGGCGCAACCGGTGCTCGCTGCCACCTGCATAGAGACGATCGGTCACCTCGCGCTCGAAGCTGCCGTTGTCCTCGATGTCGCAGTCGAGCAACAGCAGCCCCACGCGCCCGACCTTGGCGAGCCAGATTTGGGCGGCGCAGGACACCCCGGCCATGTCGACCTCGATCTTGAGGGGGGCGCCGTCGGGCGCGGACATCAAGGTCAAGGGCATGTCATGGGGGTCGAAGGAAGGGTATCGCTCCAGCTGCCAGCCGTCCGAGCTGAGCTGTTGGCGGAAGTAACCCTGCCGGTAGAGCAAGCCGACCCCGACCATGGGGATGCCGAGATCGCTGGCGGCCTTGAGGTGGTCTCCGGCAAGGACGCCGAGGCCGCCCGAATAGGTCGGGAGAGCCTCGGTGATGGCGAACTCGGGAGAGAAGTAGGCGACTCTGAGTGGCGGTGAGGAGGTGTGTGCTTGATACCAGCGCGGCTCCCGCAGGTAACGCTCGAGATCCGCCGCCACGGCGGCCAAGAAGGCCATGAACGGCTCGTCGTCGATGAGCTGCTCGAAGCGCTCTCTCGGCACCAGACCGAGCATGCGCACGGGGTCGTGGCCCGAACGTTCCCAGGTAGCCTCGTCGACCCAGCGGAAGAGATCCACCCCACGGTCGTTCCAACTCCATCTCAGGTTGGTAGCTATGGACTGGAGAGCGCGTAGCGGCTCGGGCAGGGAGGCCCTCACTGCGAAACTCCTAATTGCCTTCATCGCAACTCCTTTGTTCGGCGGCATGCCGGCAGCCCGCCCAATCTCACTCCGATCACGGCATCGACCTTTCTATACTGTCCTCAGACCATGCCATCCCGACCGGTCGTCGCCTGTGCGACGATGCCCTCCGTCCACCATCGGCACCAACGGGCACCGCATGAGAACAGATCGGACGAAACGAAGGGAGACGATGAAGTCCTACCTCAGCCGCGGGCATGTGACCATCGAGCGCGTTTCCCCCCAGATCGACGGAGGGCGCTACCGCCCCAAGGCGGTGGTCGGCGACTCGGTACCTGTTCAAGCGGACATCATTCGCGACGGCCCCGACCTTCTGATGTGCGTAATCCGCTACAAGGGACCCGGCGATGCGCGCTGGTCGGAGGCGCCGATGCGACACCGCGACAACGACCGCTACGGGGGCGAGTTCACGCCTACGAGAATGGGGCGCTACAGGTTCACCATCGAGGCGTGGACCGACCACTTCGGGACCTGGGCGCGCGCGCTCGCGCGCAGAGTCGAGGCGGGCCAGGACGTCGAGGTCGAGCTCGCGGAAGGGGCGCTTCTGCTCCAGGAACACCTGCGACTCGTTTCGGCGAGGAACAGGATTAAGCTGGGAAAAGTACTCGAGTTGGTACGAACCGGAAGCGGCAGCACCAAGGGTGGATTCAAGGACAAGCGCGTGGCCGCGCTTCTCGATCCCGGGCTCCGGGACATCATGCGGGCCCGTCATAGCCGGAGAGGCTCCAGCACCTATAAGCCTGCCCTCGAGCTGAGGGTCGAGCGCGAGCGGGCCCGATCGGGAGCCTGGTACGAGTTCTTTCCCCGCTCCACGGGCCGCACGGGGAAGCACGGGACCTTTGTGACATCGGCTCGCCTGCTGCCCAAGATCGCCGCCATGGGCTTCGATGTCGTCTACCTGCCTCCCATCCACCCGATCGGCGTGACCAATCGCAAAGGCAAGAACAACTCACTCGAAGCAACTCCCACAGACGTGGGGGTCCCGTGGGCAATAGGCGCCGCCGAGGGAGGACACGATGCGGTCCACCCCAAGCTCGGGACGATCAAGGACTTCGACGATTTCGTGGCGGCCGCGGACAAGCTCGGGATCGAGGTCGCGCTCGACTTTGTCATCTCCTGCTCGCCCGACCACCCCTGGGTCAAAGAGCACCCGGAGTGGTTTCACCACCGGCCCGATGGAACGATCAAGTACGCGGAGAACCCTCCCAAAAAGTACCAGGATGTCTATCCGGTGAACTTCGACACGGACAACGCCCGCGCGCTGTGGGAGAGCCTCAAGGAGATCGTCGACTTCTGGATCTCGCACGGGGTCAAGATCTTCCGGGTCGACAACCCGCATACCAAGCTCTTCCAGTTCTGGGAGTGGCTGATCGCCTCCGTACAGGAGGAGCATCCCGAGGTCATCTTTTTGGCCGAGGCGTTCACGCGTCCCAAAGTGATGCGCAATCTCGCCAAGCTCGGTTTCAGCCAGTCCTACACCTACTTCACCTGGCGTAACTCCAAGTGGGAGATCATCAAATACCTCACCGAGCTCACTCAATCGGAGATGGCCCTCTACTTTCGGCCCAATTTCTTCGTCAACACCCAGGACATCCTCCACGAGTACCTCCAGATCGGCGGCCCTCCGGCCTTCAAGATCCGGCTCGTGCTCGGCGCACTGCTCTCCCCCACCTATGGCGTCTATTCGGGCTTCGAGTTCTTCGAGAACGTGCCCCTACAGCCGGGGTCGGAGGAGTATCTCAACTCAGAGAAATACGAGCTACGGTCACGCGACTACGCTGCCGAGAACACTTTGATGCCCTACATCTCACAGATCAACGAGATCCGCCGCAAATACCCACCCTTGGGCCGATTCACGAACCTTCACTTCCACTCCGCCGACAAAGACAGCGTGCTCGCATTCTCCAAGTCAAGCCCCGGCGCCGATCCGATTCTCGTGGTCGTGAACCTCAATCCGTTCCGCTGGGAAGAATGCACCGTCCATCTCGACCTGAGCGAGCTGAGGCTCGATTCGTCCCACCCCTTCGAGGTCCAGGATCTCATCACCGGCGCAAGCTATCTGTGGCACGGCGCCGACAACTACGTGAAGCTCGACCCGTGGCGCGAGCCCGCCCACATCTTCGTGGTCCGGAAGTAGGAAGGTTGACGGCGCCGCCCCGGGACCCAAACTGGTTCAAGACCGCGGTCTTCTACGAGCTCTATGCCCGGAGCTTCTTCGATGCCAACTCCGACGGCTATGGAGACTTCAACGGGCTGGTCGAAAAGCTCGACTATCTCGAGTGGCTCGGCGTGGACTGCATCTGGCTGCTGCCGTTCTACCAGTCCCCCCAAAAGGACGGCGGGTACGATATCTCCGACTTCTACTCGATTCTGCCCGAGTACGGAAACCTGAACGACTTCATGGAGTTTCTCGAAGCGGCGCACGAGCGCGGCATGCGTGTGATCGCCGACATGGTCATGAACCACACATCGGACCAGCACCCCTGGTACCAGGAGTCACGCGTTCCGGGATCGGCCAAGAGGGACTGGTACGTGTGGGCCCACGACGAAAGCAGGTACGCGGACGCCCGCGTCATCTTCGTCGACACCGAGCGCTCCAACTGGACCTGGGACGAGGAAGCCCAAGCCTATTACTGGCATCGCTTCTTCAGCCATCAGCCCGACCTCAACTACGACAACATCGAGGTGCAAGAGCAGATGATCGCCGTGCTCAAGTTCTGGCTGGACCTGGGACTCGACGGCTTCAGGCTGGATGCGGTTCCCTACCTCTTCGAGCGGGAGGGGACGAACTGCGAGAACCTCAAGGAGACCCACGAGTTCCTGAAGCGAGTGCGGAAAGAGATCGACTGGTCCTACGAGAACGTCGTCCTGTTGGCCGAGGCCAATCAATGGCCCAGCGACGTGGTCGAATATTTCGCGTCCGGCGACGAGTGCCACATGGCCTTCCACTTCCCGCTGATGCCGCGGATGTTCATGGCCGCCCGCCGCCAGGTCCGCTACCCGATCGTGGAGATCCTGGAGCAGACTCCCAAGATACCCATCAATTGCCAGTGGGGCATCTTCCTTCGGAACCACGACGAGCTCACTCTCGAGATGGTCACGGACGAAGAGCGCGACTACATGTACAACGAGTACGCCAAGGACCCCCGCATGAAGCTCAACGTCGGTATCAGACGGCGACTCGCTCCGCTGCTCGAGAACTCCACGAACCAGATGGAGCTGTTCCACGCCATGCTGCTGTCGCTTCCAGGCACTCCCATCGTCTACTACGGGGACGAGATCGGCATGGGCGACAACATCTATCTGGGAGACCGCGACGGCGTTCGGACACCGATGCAGTGGAACGTGGATCGAAACGCCGGCTTCTCACGAGCGGACTTCGCGCAGCTCTACCTGCCCGTGCTGCTGGATCCGGTCTACGGATATCAGGCGGTTAACGTCGAGGCCGAGATGCGGGACCAGAACTCCTTCTTGCACTGGTTTCGGCGGCTGCTGGCCGTTCGAAAACAGCACCCGGTATTCGGACTGGGAAGCTTCGAGGCGTGCCATCCCAACAACCCGGCCATCTTCGCCTTCCTGCGCCAGTACGAAGACGACATCGTCTTGTGCATCAACAACCTTTCCTCCCGGGCACAGGCAGCCGAGTTGGACATGTCCGTCTACGCGGGTATGCACCCAATCGAGCTGCTGGGCCGGGAGCGCTTTCCAAGGATAGGTGAGCTGCCCTACCTCCTCACGTTCGGCCCTCACGCCTTCTACTGGTTTCAACTGGTTAACGAGGATTAGGTGCACCTCCCCGTAAATACGCCCGCATTCGGTGCTGACTGTATTTCCGGTGCGGAGCACTAAGTGATTCAGGTCGATAGCTTGGCCGCAATGCTTCCGCTGAAGAGATGGTTCGGCGCCAAGGAGCGGGTGATTACAAGCGTCTCCGTGATCGACGACACGGACTTAGACGATGGCCCTCCCCCACTCACGGCTGCCCTGGTCCGGATCGACTTCGCCGATGGAGGCTCGGATGTCTACAACTTGCTCCTGATCGCAGCAACAGGCGCCGAGCTTCAGGACCCCTTCGAGAAGGACTCCGATCGGCTAAAAGCATTGGGCAGGCACATGGCGCACGGCTCCACGCTGAGGGGGCGGCAGGGCAGCTTTCGCTTCTCCGGGGCGGGACTCGATCCGTTGTCTGAACCCGGGCGGAGCTCGATACGCTCGGTGTCCTCCGAGCAATCCAACAGCTCGGTGATCTTCGACGAAGAGATAATCATGAAGGTACTGCGGCGAGTCGAGCCCGGGCCCAATCCCGAGCTCGAGCTCGCCCGGCTGTTGACCGGCGAAGGCTTCGACAACATCCCGGCACAGGTGGGCGAGCTGCGTTACGAGCCCGACGAGACAGACTCCGAAGAGGACTTCTACGATCTGGGGATCGCCCAGCACTTTCTCAGGGACGCCAGGGACGGATGGCAAGAAACCCTGACACACCTGGACCAACTCTTCGAGCAGGCTTCGATGCTCGATCCGCAAGACCTGCGAAACGATGTAGAAGAGGGAGCAGCAGAGATCCTCGAGGGGATCGACCAGCTCGGAGACGTGACCGCAGCACTGCATGTCATGCTTGCTCGCGACGGACTGGATATCAAGTTCTCGGCCGAGCCCATCGACTCGGCGGACCTCAAGCAATGGGCGGAACGTGCCCATGACTCCCTGGAGCGAGCCCGCAGCGGCGGGGACATGGAGGGCCTCGTTGCGGGGGTCACTCGCATCATCGAGCTCCTCCCATCGGTCCCTAACCCGGGCGGCAAGACGCGTATCCACGGTGACTACCACCTGGGACAGACCATGCTCACCGAGCGCGGCTGGATGATATTGGATTTCGAAGGCGAGCCGGCTCGGAGTCTTCAGGATCGCAGGAGCAAGGACTCCCCGCTGAGAGACGTCGCAGGCATGCTGCGCTCGTTCAGCTATGCGGCTACCGCTGCTCTCTTCAAGAGAGCCGAGCCCGGCTCCCCTGAGTGGGACGGCCTCAAGCCCGTCGCCGAGGCATGGGAGGATCTCGCACGCGAACACTTCCTGCGCGCTTACCTTCGCACTTCACACGAAGGCGAGTTTCTTCCAGACGAGGAGAGCACCGGGATAATGCTGAACGTTTTGGAGGTCGACAAGGCTCTCTACGAGCTGGCATACGAACGCGGTCACCGGCCGGCGTGGGCTCGGATCCCGCTCGAGGGCATCAGGCATGCGATTAAACGGGAGGAAGCGCGATGAGCCAGGCGCCCGCATGGGAAATCGACCTGCTGCGCCGGGGCGAGCTTGCCAACCCTCACGGCTTGCTCGGAAAACATCACACGCCCGAAGGCGTCGTCGTGCGGGCGTGGCGGCCGGGGGCAGAGGCGGTCAACTGCGTCTTCAACGGACACCTGGTGGGAAAGCTAGAGAGAACCGACCCCGCCGGTCTGTTCGAGGCGACGCTCGATTCCGATCCGGGCTTCTACCAGCTCGAGGTCTCCTACGGCGACGGCAACACCTTCATATTGGAGGATCCTTACAGTTTCCCGCCGACTCTGGGCGAGCTCGACCTCCACCTCATACAGGAGGGAAGGCATCGCCGTCTCCATCACAAGCTGGGCGCCCATGTGCAAGAGGTCGAGGGGGTTGTAGGAACCGGCTTCGCAGTGTGGGCGCCGGGGGCGCGCAGTGTTCGTGTTGTGGGGGACTTCAACAGCTGGGACGGACGGCTGCACTCGATGCGCTCGATGGGATCGTCGGGCGTGTGGGAGCTTTTTCTTCCCGGAGTAGTGGACGGTGCTCATTACAAGTTCGAGCTTCTTACCGAAGAGCGCTCGCTCATTCTCAAGGCCGATCCCTTTGCCTTTCGAACCGAGATCCCACCGGGCACTTCATCGATCGTCTTCGAGACCCACCACGACTTCTCGGACGGGGCCTGGATGTCACAACGCCGGTCCTTCGACGTCTATTCGTCGCCGCTATCGGTCTACGAGGTCCATCTAGGCTCCTGGCGCCGCACCCCCGATGGAGGAACGCTCACCTACAAGGACATGGCGCCGTTGCTGGCCGGCTACTGCTCCGAGATGGGCTTTACTCACGTGGAGCTGCTGCCTGTGGCCGAGCACCCCTTCGGTGGATCGTGGGGATATCAGGTGGGCAACTACTTCGCACCCACCGCTCGCTACGGCCCTCCCGACGAATTTCGCTTTCTGGTCGACACACTTCATCAAGAGGGCATCGGCGTCATCGTCGACTGGGTGCCGGCCCATTTTCCTCGGGACGAGTGGGCTTTGGCCCGCTTCGACGGATCGGCGCTGTACGAGCATCTTGACCCCCGCCAGGGCGAACACCCGGACTGGGGCACTCTGATCTTCAACTACGGGCGCAACGAGGTGCGCAACTTCTTGATCTCGAACGCATTGCAATGGATCGAGGACTATCACATCGACGGGCTGCGCGTCGATGCGGTTGCCTCCATGCTTTATCTCGACTACAGCCGCAAGCAAGGCGAGTGGCTGCCGAATCGATATGGGGGCCGCGAGAACCTCGAGGCGATCGAGTTCATCAAGGAGCTCAACACGGTGGTTCACGGCGAGCACCCCGGAGTTCTGATGATCGCCGAGGAATCGACCGCATGGCCGGGTGTCTCGCGTCCCGTGCACCTGGGCGGCCTCGGATTCGGGCTCAAGTGGAACATGGGCTGGATGCACGACTCGCTCAGTTACTTCACCAAGGAGCCGATCCACCGCCGCTACCACCACGGCGAGCTCACCTTCAGCTTGATCTATGCCTTCAGCGAGAACTTCGTACTTCCGCTATCCCACGACGAGGTCGTCCACGGCAAGGGGTCTTTGCTCCACAAGATGCCCGGTGATCGCTGGCAGCAACTTGCCAACTTGCGCTCCCTCTTCGCCTACATGTGGGCCCACCCCGGCAAGCAGCTCCTCTTCATGGGATCGGAGTTTGCGCAACCGACAGAGTGGAGCCACGACAAGAGCATCGACTGGCACCTCCTCGATCACCCCGAGCACGAGGGAGTACAGCGCCTGGTCAAGGACCTCAACCGCACCTACAAGGACATTCCCGCGTTGTGGGAGCGAGACTCATCGGACGAAGGCTTCGAGTGGATCGATGCCAACGACGCCGACAACAATGTTCTGTCGTTCTTTCGCGCCGGCAACTCGGCCGAAAGCCTCGTGTGCATATGCAATCTCTCCCCCACGGTCAGAGAAGGCTTTCGGATAGGGCTACCGCGCGCCGCAAGCTTCACCGAGGTCTTGAACACCGATTCCGAGGCTTATGGGGGAACGAACGTCGGCAACATGGGGGCCGTGATTGCCGAAGCCCGGCCCTGGCACGGTCTCGACCACTCCGCCATAGTCACCCTGCCCCCGCTCGGTGTGCTGTGGCTTTACGGATAAGAGGGAGCCAGAATGCCGGAGCAACGAACCGATGGCACCAAGATCGATCTCGAAAAACTCGAAGACCACGCCCGCAGCCTCTACCTCCATCGCTTCGTCGAGGCGATTCAGCAGGCGCGCGGAGAGCACGGCCGCTACCTCACGCTACGCGCGGGCGACGAGCTTGCGATCCGGGCCGCGGCAGACGGCAGCTCCGAGTGGCTGGAGCGGATACTGGTGCTGGACGAACAACCTAAGTCGGAGGGGACCGGCTAGCGCGGTCCAATCGTAGGGTGCAAACTTAGCACCGCTCCTTTCACTGCACGTTTTCGAGTCGAACGGGGGTAGCCGGCTCAACCCGTGGCCCGGCCCGCCGTCGCGCCGGCCCGGGACTCAAACGCGCACAAAGCGCGCAGGAGTACCAAATCCGTACCTGAGAGCGCCCTGAGCGCGTTTCACTACCGGTTTCGAGCCGTACGAGAGTTGCCCGGGCCCGGCCCCGTCGCTCCGTCCGGTACTCAAACGCGCACAAAGCGCGCAGGAGTACCAAATCCGTACCTGAGAGCGCCCTGAGCGCTAGACATCTTCTTCTATGTAGGCAGTTGCACCCCACGAGTCTGTTCCCAGTTTACTAGGGTCCCTAACGACATGACTACAAAGCCTTGCTCCGGCTGGTCAGTCTGATCCACTTTATTGGCGACATTACAACCACCCTTACCATGGTGAAACCCGGTCCTCACATCATCTTGATACCAGGAAGTCGTCGTCTTGGGTTTGGTCCAGAATGGTTTGCCCTACTCGGTTCGCCGTGCATGACAATTGTTATAAGGGAAACCTTCAGGAAGGCCTTGAATTTATTCAATCGGCTCGTCATCGATCAAGTAGGGGGGAAACCTTTAAGGTCAAATGCGCGATGCTTGACTCTGACGTTCTCAACCGACCAGGATCCGCCCGCGCTCAAAGCTTGTTCCGTGATGAGTCCCGACGAGTTAGCTCCAGAGGCTCGCCAGGAAGTCGTCCACTTCCGACCTATCCGGCTTCAGGCCCAAGCTCACTGCGCCGCCTTCCGGAGCTTGTTCGGCGCAAACCTCTAGCCGGGCCTTGACCGCGTCGGTAACGAAGCGGCTGAGCTGCCCATAGCCGTGGCCGTCGTCTAGTCCCATACGCCGGTGGTAGTAGCGGATCGGCCGATGAAGGTACAGCCCGTTGCGAGCGCGTGTTAGCGCGACGTAGAAGACGCGGCGCTCCTCTTCGAGGCCCTCGTCTTCGCTGAGCGCCATGTCGGAGGGAATCATCCCGTCGCAGACGTCGAGGACGTGCACCTCGTCCCACTCGCATCCCTTGGCCGAGTGGATCGTGGACAGGATCAGGTAATCGTCGTCGAGAAGAGGTGGGCCGGCCAGGTCCTCCGTGGAGGCCGGAGGGTCGAGCGTGATCTCGGCAAGGAAGTCCGCCCGGCTCGAGTATGCGACGGACATGTGCGCCAGCGCCTCGATGTCGCGCACCCTCACGGCCGCGTTGGGGTAGATACGTTCGAGCGCGTCTGAATAGAAGCTCATGATCCTGTCGAGCTGAGGCGCAGGTGCACCGTCTGACCCACAGAGGTCCGAGATCATGCTCGAGAACCGCGCCCACTCCTCGGAATCGGCCTGCGGAGGACGACTCAGCCCCTCGGCCGCGCGGCGTACCGCACCGCCGTCGCCCACACCTAGCTCTTCCATAACCGATCGTGCGGTGTGAGGACCGACCCCCTCGATCAACTGCAGGCTCCGGAACCAGCTCAACTCGTCGTCCGGGTTCTCGATGAAGCGCAACAAACCCAAGACATCCTTAACGTGTGCGGCCTCGAGAAACTTCAGCCCGCCGTATTTCACGAACGGGATGTTGCGCCGGGAGAGCTCCAGCTCCAAGCCTGCGCTGTGATGGCCGGTTCTAAACAGCACTGCTTGCTCTCGCAACAGCACGCCGCGCTCACGCGCCTCGAGCACGCGTGAACAGACCTCATCGCTCTGAGCGCTCTCGTCCTCGCACTGGAGGAGCTGTGCAGCCTTGGTGCCCGGCCGCTCGGACCACAGGCGCTTGGAATAACCATCTTTGGCTTGCGCGATGACCTCGTTCGAGACATCGAGGATCGGTTGGGTGGAGCGGTAGTTCTGCTCGAGGAGCACCACCCTCGCTCCGGGGAACAGGTCACAGAAGCTCAGCATGTTGGCTGCGCTGGCGGCACGAAACGAGTAGATCGCCTGCGCATCGTCTCCCACCGCCATCACGCCGGTCCCGGCCCCGCGCATGCCGGCGACAATCGCAGCCTGCAGCTCGTTGGTGTCCTGATACTCGTCGACCAAGATGTGGTCGAAGAGACCGTGCAGCTGTCTCGAGGCGCCCAGATGTCTCGTCAGTGCCCGCCAGAAAAGCAACAGGTCGTCGTAATCGAGAACGATCCGGGCGCGTTTGCGATCGGAGTAAGCCTCGAACACCGAGCGCACCTCTGAGATCTCCTCCCGGCACCACGGAAAGCGCTTCTCCACCACCTCCGTGAGCTTGGTCTGAGAGTTGACCGTCGCCGAGTAGATCTGCTGAAGGGTCTGCTTACGAGGAAAGCGCCGGCGGGTCGCCCCCAGACCCAGCTCGCTGCGGACGAGATCCATGAGGTCGGCGGAGTCTGAGGAGTCCATGATCGTGAAGCTCGGGGGCAGGCCGAGCGCCCCCCCGTAGCGCCGCAGCAGCCGGTTAGCCATCGCATGGAAGGTCCCGCCCCATACACGGGCCCCCTCCGGGCCGCCGGCCAGCCGTTGGGCCCGGCCCAGCATCTCCTTGGACGCGCGGCGGCTGAAGGTAAGCAGGAGCGTCCGTTCGGGAGCGGCTCCCTGTTCGAGGAGCCGGGCGAGCCTCGCCACCAGCGTGCGGGTCTTGCCGGTCCCGGCCCCCGCCACGACCAGCAGAGGGCGCCCGTCGTGAAGGACCGCCTCGAGCTGGGCCTCATTGAGCCCGCGCCGCCAGCGCTCCGCCCCCTCCTGATCGAACATGCGTTCGAGCATAGCCGCGAGGTTGACTCGGGGGCCGAATTTGGCCGTTTCCCCGAGGTTTGGGGCAAAAAGGTTCTTATACGCCCCGCGTTTTGTACCAAACCTCGGCCGAGGGCGGGCGCAGATCGGCTAGGTCGGCGAACTGCGGCCCTTGCGGAAGCCGGCCGCGTAGGTGCGCAGGCCCGCCTGCCCCCGGCGCATCATCACCCAGTGGTTGGCGCAGAACACGGGCCGGGCCACGAGCGCCAGCCGGCGCAGCATGGCCTTGTTGGCGATCACCTGCTCCTCGAACACGATCCGGGAACCCCCTGTTCCCGAAGGCTCGATGCGGAAGCGGGAGAAGCCTTCGAGGTCGCCGGTCATGGCGAGCTCGAGCACTCGGGCCTCGGGGTCGTCGACCCGCCGCTCCCCCACGAACCTCAGGCTGTAAGGCAACAGGGCTCGGGCGCGCAGCGAGAAGCGGCCGCCGCCGAGGGCGTGCGCTTCTTTGACCTCGGGCCACCACCTCGTGTACTCGGTCATCTCACGGAGCATCTCGTAGGCCTCGGCCGGCGGGCAGTCGAGCGACCAAGTGTTGCGAAACGAGTATGAGTTGGGGACCTTCACGGCGAGTGAGCCTATCTAATTGCCGGTTCTGGACCCGGCCCACTCGAGGAGGCGATCGAGCTCCCAGAAGTTGATGATCCGGTCGCGCTCGATGCCAGCGTCTTGAGCGGCCGAGAGGGACAGCTCGACGTAGGAAAGCTCGTCGGTCGAGTGCGCGTCGGTCCCTATCGAGAACAGCGCCTCACTGTCCTTTCCTAGGCGCAGAAGCTCGACGTTGATGTCCTGGCGATGGGGGTGGGAGTTGATCTCGAGCGCAACCCCGGACGAAGCGGCGGCCTCGAAGATGCGGGGCCAATCGGCGCTGAGTCCCGCCCGCCGGTTGAAGCGCCTGGTCGTCGGGTGGCCGAGGATGTTGACGAGGGGATTGGCGAGAGCCCCGACATAGCGGCGGGTCTCGTCCTCTGTGCTTCTGAGGTTCGAGTGGAATGATCCCACGACCAGGTCCAGCGGCTCCAGACTCTGGGGGTCCATGTCCCCGGCCCCCTCTTCGTCGAGGTTCATCTCGATGCCTCGCAGAACCCGAAGCTCGATCCCCTCCGCGACAAGCTTTTCGTTGAGCGCGTCGACCTCGTCCCCCTGGCGACCGAGCTCCGCTTCGTCCATGCCCCGGGCGACCTTCAGGCCCTGGGAATGGTCGGTTATCGAGATGTAGTCGTAGCCGCGGCCCGCGGCCGCAAGCGCCATGTCCCGCAAACACGCCTTGCCGTCGCTGTAGATCGAGTGCATCTGGAGGTCGCCGCGCAGCTCTCGGCGCCACTCAGGGTGAGGGGCCAGCCGCTCCAGGGCCGAGGCATAGCTCCTGAATCCGCTGCGCGCAGGCGGAGGCTCGTCCAACTGTCCGGGCTCTTTGAGCCACTCGGCGATGCGGCGCGCAAGGCTGGGCCCGACCCCGGCAAGGGTCTCTAGCGACTCGGAGCGAGCGGCCACCGCGGCCGCCTCCTCTCGCCACATCAACGCCGCCCCTGCCGCCCGTTCGTAGGCTTTGCGCCGGTGGCCGTCGGCGGTTTCGGCGCGCCGGCCCAACAGCTCGGCAATCTGGAGGTTGGTGACTGTCACCGGCTCAGTAATACACGGCACGAGTGTCAATTGCGCCATCATGGGGGGCCATGGCCCTGCCCTTCTCGCCCCCGCTCGACGTCATGCTCGCCCGCCTCTCCAAAGAAATCCCTGCGGGCGACGGCTGGCTCTACGAGCCCAAGTGGGACGGCTTTAGGGCCCTCGTCTTCCGGGACTCGGAAGACGTCCATGTGCAGAGCCGCGACCGCAGGCCCCTGGAGCGCTACTTTCCCGAGCTGCTCCCGGCGCTGCAGGAGGCGCTGCCCCAGAGCTGTGTGCTCGACGGCGAGGTGGTCGTCACGACCCCGAAGGGACTCGCCTTCGATCTGCTGCAGATGCGCATCCACCCCGCCCAATCCCGCGTCACGATGCTGTCCGAGCAATACCCCGTCTCCTACGTCGCTTTCGATTTGCTCGCGCGCGGGTCGCAGGATCTCCGAGAAACCGAGCTTTCCGAGCGCAGGCAGCTGCTCGAGGATGTGCTCGGTCCCGCCGCGCTACCGCCTCAAGAGATACGGACCTCGGTGGTGCTAAGCCCTCAGACCGACGATCCCGCCGAAGCTCAGGAGTGGTTCATGGGGCTCGAGAAGGTGGGCCTCGACGGCATCATCGCCAAGCGCGCCGAGTCTCTATACCTTCCAGGCAAGCGCGCGATGATCAAGGTCAAGCACCAGCGCACCGCGGACTGCGTCGTCGGCGGCTACCGGCTATCGAAGACCAAGGACGGCGTGGCGTCCCTTCTTCTGGGCCTCTACGACGACGAGGGCACGCTTCACTACATCGGCCACACCTCGTCGTTCAACGCCGCCGAACGACGCCGTTTGTTGGCCGAGCTGGCGCCGCTCGAGGGAGGCGAAAGCTTCGGTGGGGGCCGCGCACCTGGGGGGCCGAGCCGCTGGGCGCCGTCCATGGAGAAGTCGTGGGTCTCCCTCGAGCCGGTCTTGGTAGTCGAGGTCACCTACGACTACCTGCAGGGGGACCGCTTCCGTCACGCCACCGGGCTGGTGCGCTGGCGCGACGACAAGGAGCCGCGCGACTGCACCTTCGACCAGCTCACTTAAACGGTCACAGCAGCATAGTGAAACGCGCGTTGCGCGCCTGTGAGTACGGATCCGGTACTCACGCGCGCTTTGCGCGCGTTTGAGTACCTCGGGCGTTACGAAAGAATTGCAAACCCGGCAGCAGTGGCCGCCTGGGCCAGCTCTTGGTCGTGGGTGGCGAACGCAAGATCGTCGAACCTGCTGCGCGCCAGAAGCGCGCTCGCGAGATGAATACCATCCAGCGATCCCACCGTCGTCGGGAAGGGTTCGGCGGCCCGCTCCAAAACCGCTCGGTCTATTGTCACCAGGTTGAAGGCAGCGATCGCCTCGAACACATACGCCCGGCGCCGGGCCACTTCACTATCCTCGAGCCCTAGCCGCACCCGGGCTCTATCGATGGTGCGCAAACACTCGAGCCGAACGAGCTCGCTGGATACGGGGTTCGAGATACGGCCCCAGGACCGCAGCCTGCCTCGCTCGGCGAGCACCACCCTCAGCACCACCGATGAGTCGATGTAGACGTTCAGAGCTCCCGCCGCTCCTCCAGCAAGAGCTCAAGAGAGCCGACCTTCCACTTAGCGGGCGTGCGACGACGGTCTCGGATAGGAGCGAAAGGCTTGCTGGGGGGCGTGATGCTCACACGGACCTCGTCGAGAGGCAAAGGCACAATGCGGGCAATGGGCCGGTTGCGATCAGTTACTACAATCTCGGCCCCCTTCTCCACCGCCCGCAGGTGCTCGGAGAGACGGTCCTTGAGCTCAGCAATCTTGACGTACTTCATGGCCACATCTAGCCATAATCAATCGTGAGTGTCAAGTCCGGCCAGGCAGGGGGACCGGAGTCGAAGGTAGCCTCCAGTAGGTGGTCGCAACTGCGGAAAGGAGCTCGGCTGTGAAAACGGACCTCCGAGTCGTCGTACCCAATCGCCACGGTGCCGCGCTGGGGCCCTCTTTGATGCAATCGCAGCCGCGGGAGTGAATGTCGACGGGATGTGCGGAGACCTGCGCCGCGGAGAAAGGTGGGGGTATATCCACGTCCTCACCGATGACGGACCTGGAGCTCGGGCTGCAGTCGAGGCGGCGGGCTTCGAGGTCGCAGCCCAGCAACAGGTTGACGTCATCGAGGTCGAGGACCGGCCGGGCACTATCGCGGATGTCCTGCGACCATTCCACGACGCCGGCCGCAACATCAGCGTGCTCTACATTGCAACCGGGACCCGGGTTGTCATCGGTACCGAGGACATGCTCGAGCAACGACCGGGGGTCAAGATATCCGACGCCGAACGATCAGCCTTAGTGCACCTCCCCATAAGTACGGTGGCATTCGAGCGCCCCTGCATCCCCGCTCGCGGCGTTACACGGCTCCGCCGAGGTCGGAATTGGGATTCAATCTGTCGCTCACGTACCCTCCGGGTACGCAGCGCTCCTCGCGCCTGGCGAACCGGGGCGCAGTTACACTCTCGGTGCGCACCGTATTTCCGGTGCGGAGCACTTAGCTCACCCGGGGGCGTCGAGCCAGGGCTGCGGCCCCCGTTACGACCATGCTGATCAACACCACCAAGTAGACAAGCACCCGGCCATCGGTCCAGTCCGGCACCTGCAGATAACGCGCCAATGCGAGAAGCTGCAGAACCCCCAGACCCACATAACCGAAGGCCGCGACGCGCATCCTCTCGAGGTCGTTCTCCCATGCGGCCTGAGCAGCGGTAATCCCGACCGAGAAGACCCATGCCCCCACCGCGCGACCCGTCAATGGAGTCAGCGCCCACGGCCACAACGAGAGTGCGCTTTCGGGTAGTAAAAAGAGATAGGCGCCGAGCGGCAACATCGCTGCGGCATGGAACACAAGCATCGTCCCGATCGCACCGGGCAGCGGGGCAGTCTTGGGCGGATCGCTTCCCGGCGCCCGGCTTTGTGTGATCCACAACCACGCCATAGCCACGGGGACACTTGCGTAGATGGCGATCCAGGCCCATGTAATCGCTTGGGTCCGGAATGGGAACGAGCTTCCCAGATGAAAGAGCTCTAGATGAATCAGTGTCGCGATCAACGTAAGAGTCGTGAACACGAACACACTCGGCACTGAGATGCGCGCATAGACCCAAACGCGCTCGCGCGCAGCCAGCCACTCGAACGCCACACTCGACCAGTAACCGGCTCCGAGAAAGGCGGCCGTCAGCGGCAAATCGATCGTCCATGCGAAGAACGACTCCGTCTGCTCTGTGAGGATGAACAATGTGCTCCCGGCGAGAAGGACAAGAAAGCCCGCTATCCACAGCAGGCGCCGCATGCCGCCGGACAGCTCTCTGACCCCGACGTCTTGAGCTTCAGCCTGCGACATTGCGAGCTCCGATCTGCGCGGCCCCCTGTTCTCTGCGCTGCATCTCCAAGTAGAGGTGGATCATTCGCACCGCAATCGCGCCCTCCCCCACTGCAGACGCGACGCGCTTGACCGAGCCGCGTCGCACGTCGCCGGCCGCGAACACACCAGGCATGCTGGTCTCGAACAACATTGGGCTTCGCTCCAGCGGCCACGACTCGTGTCCGTCGATCATCAGCTCGTCGCCGCCTGTGACCAGGAAGCCCCAATCGTCGCGCAGCACCGTGTCCGCCAGCCACTGCGTGCGCGACTGAGAGCCGATCAATACGAAAAGGCCCCCCGCGGGCACCTCTTCGGTAGCCTCGGTGGTGCGATCTTTGAGCGTGAGATGACGCAGAGCGCCCTCCCCGCCTCCTCCCACGACCTCGACGTTGTGCCGCACGTCGACGTTGGGATTGAAGTAGATCTCCTTCACAAGATAGTTCGACATGCTCGCCGCAACGTCCGCTCCTCGGACCAGCACCGTGACATGGGATGCGAACTTACCGAGGTGAAGGGCGGCCTGCCCAGCAGAGTTGCCTCCGCCGACCACGAAGACCCCTGAACCCTTCATCGCCTGCGCCTCGGCCACCGCCGCGCCGTAGAAAACGCCCCGGCCCTGCAATGCGTCAAGCGAGGGGATGTTCAGCCGCCGATAGGCGACGCCCGAGGCGACGATCACGCAACGGCTTCGGACGGTGGTTCCATCGGAGAGCGACACCACCTTGTCGTCACCTTCGGCAGCAAGCCCGGTGACATCTCTCATCCAGTGGAACGTCGTCCCGAAAGACCACGCCTGCAGGTATGCGCTGAACGCCAGCTTGGTGCCGCTCACTCCTTTGGGGAAGCCGAGGTAGTTGCGGATGAGCGAGCTCGTGCCCGCCTGTCCACCCACCGCCTCCCGCTCGACGACCAGGGTCTTGAGTCCCTCTGACGAGGCATAGACCGCGGCCGCCAGGCCTGCAGGGCCGGAGCCGATGATCGTGACGTCGAAACGATCCTCCGAGGACAACGGCTTCATGAGCCCGAAGGCGTCTGCGATCTCCATGTCGGAGGGGTCTTCCAGCACGACCGGAGGCGTCGAGAACTTGAGCTCGACCACCGGCAGCTCTGGTTCCTTTAGCCCGGCTTCAGACAGTAGCTGGCGCCCGGGTGCGGACGCCGAGTTGTAGAAGCGATAGGGGATGTGGTTGCGACCAAAAGCATCGGTCAGCTCATGGCTGCGAGGAGAGGTGTCCTCTCCGATGATGCGCACCGCCTCGAAGCCTCGTCCTGCAGCCGCGGCCCAATCCTCCAGGAACTCGGTCACCGAGCGGTGGAACTCCTCATCGGGAGAATGTTCCGGGCGCAGTAACCAGTGGTCGATGTGGCCCACGGTGAGGGCATCGAAGACGGGATCGGCGGCGCCGAAGTCGCCCCAGCGAATCACCACGATGCGTTTCGCTTGGGGGCACAACGACCGCACGCCGATGAGGAAATCGATCGCATCCGGATCGGAAGGGCCGTATCCGGCGATTACGAGCGCAGTCTCGACACCCACCTTCTGGAGGTTCTCGAGCTCGTGGCGAGCGAACTGCGGCTCGGACGCCGAGATGACCCGGTAGTCCGCCGCATAGCGCTTGCGTATCTCCCCGGAGACGAGTCCGAGGTCGTGAGGATCGCGGCTCATGACGACGATGGCAGACGTCTGACCGGCCGGTGCCCCAGTATTGAGTTCCACTGTTACGCCCCCTTCTGCAGAGCCCATTTACAGCCCCCACCGCAGGAGCCATTCTAGGGCGACGTAGTGCCTCGACGCAGGCCTGCCTACTCGATTCGTCATCCCTGCGGAGGACGGTGGCTTCGTCGGCCAGCAGGATGCGCGCTCACGCCCGCCTCGCTACGCTGATGTGATGGAGCGCCTCAAGGCCTGGCTACGCGCGGTGCGCGCGGTGAACCCGTTGATCACGGACGGCGCTATGGCCATGGCCGTGCTGCTCGTTTCCCTTCCAAGCGGCGGCGACGATCCTCGAATCAACATCGACTTCCGAGAGCCCGACACCCTCGGGTATCTGCTCGTTGCGGCCCAGTGCTTGCCGGTGGCGATTAGACGCATCCGGCCGGACTTCGCTCTGCCGATCTCCGGAATCGGCATCGGAATCTATTCGGCACTCGGTTACCAGGTCACCGTGAGCTGGCTCGGAGTCCTCATCTGCCTCTACTCGATCGCCGCCCATGCGCCGCGACCCATCGCCCTCTACGGCCTCGCCTGGACGATGGTGGGCATGGCGTTCAGCCTGCTTGGGAGCCCGGCCTCACTGACTCTGGAGGAGCTGTTCGGCAACTACGTGATCTCGTCACCGCGTGGGTGCTCGGAGACAGGGTGCGCACGGGGCGGGCGCATACCGCCGAGCTGGAGGCCCGGACCGCGCTGTTGGAACGCCAGCAGGAGGACAACGCTCGAAGGGCGGTGATGCTGGAGCGCAATCGCATTGCCCGCGAGCTGCACGACATCATCGCTCACAGCGTCAGCGTGATGGTGGTGCAGGCAGGCGCCGCCAGACGGGTGGCGGCCACAGATCCCGTGAGGACACGCACCTCGCTCGAGGCGATCGAATCCATCGGTAGAGAGGCCCTTGCCGAGATGCGGAGGCTGTTGGGAATCATGCGCTCTCCCGAGGAGGATGAGGTTGCCCTGACGCCCGTGCCCGGAATCGCCGGCCTCGAGGCGCTCGTGGACAACGCTCGCAGTGCCGGGCTTCAGGTTGAGATAGAGGTCCAAGGCGAGGTCCGCCCGCTGCCCCCGGGAGTCGATCTGTCCGCCTATCGCATGTGCAGGAGGCTCTCACCAATGCTCTCAAGGCGGGCCGAGCTCTGCCTGCGTCCGCATGGTCTTCGGACCAAGCACTCTGGAGATCGAAGTCACGGACGACGGCCGCGGAGCCCTTCCCGCCCTCAGCCCGGCGGCCACGGTCGGCCACGGCCTGCTCGGGATGCGCGAGCGTGCGGCTGCGTTCGGGGGCGCGCTCAAAGCCGGGCCACGGCGTGGGGGCGGGTTCGAGGTCAAGGCCAGCCTGCCGCTCGACGCCACCCCGTGACCACCACCGTTGTGCTGGCCGACGATCAGGCGCTGGTGCGCGCCGGCTTCAGGATGATCCTCGAGTCGGAGCCAGGCTTCGAGGTGGTTGCGGAAGCGGCCGACGGGCTCGAGGCGGTCGCGGCGGTCGAGCGCCACCGCCCGGACGTCGTCCTGATGGACATCCGGATGCCCAACCTCGACGGGCTCGAGGCCACGTGCCGCCTCGCCGCCGGAGACGCGCGCGTGCTGATCCTCACGACGTTCTCCGTGGACGATTACGTCTACGAGGCCCTGCGCGCGGGCGCCAGCGGGTTTCTGCTGAAGGACGCGCCGCCGGAGGAGCTGATCAAGGCCGTGAGGGTGGTCGCCTCAGGCAACGCGCTGCTGTCGCCGGCGATCACCCGCCGGGTCATCGAGGAGTTCGTGCGCAGAGGTACCACCAGGACAAAGCCCGCCCCGGGCCTCGAGCTCCTCACCGGGCGGGAGCTCGAGGTGCTGCGCCTCATGGCCAGGGGCCTCTCCAACGCCGAGATCGCGGCCGAGCTGGTGGTGTCGGAGACGACCGTGAAGACGCACGTGGGCCGGGTGCTGATGAAGCTGCAGCTGCGGGACCGGGTGCAAGCGGTAGTGCTCGCCTACGAGTGTGGCCTGGTGCAGCCGGGCTCAGCCTGAGCCGCGGCCCCGGCCCCGCCCCTGATCTGGCTTTGTGCCAGGAAACGTGCGGAATCCGCCCCTGATCTGGCTTTGGTGCCAGGAAACGTGCGGAATCCGCCCGTGATCTGGCTTTGTGCCAGGAAACGTGCGGAATCCGCCCCTGATCTGGCTTTGTGCCAGGAAACGTGCGGAATCCGCCCCTGATCTGGCAAAGAGCTGGCTG
>Ga0075530_1000164_pt1 | contig 29228 bp, 49 predicted proteins | sample NGEPerD_2_FD_75101 | JGI IMG/M metagenome (GOLD analysis project Ga0075530, IMG submission 75101) | Arctic peat soil microbial communities from the Barrow Environmental Observatory site, Barrow, Alaska, USA - NGEE PermafrostL1-D | ecosystem: Environmental > Terrestrial > Soil > Wetlands > Peat ... | reverse complement strand
CTCCTGAGCCTCTGAGAACTCCTGAGCCTCTAAGAACTCCTGAGCCTCTGAGAACTCCTGAGCCTCTAAGAACTCCTGAGCCTCTGAGAACTCCTGAGCCTCTAAGAACTCCTGAGCCTCTGAGAACTCCTGAGCCTCTGAGAACTCCTGAGCCTTCGCGATTACCTCCGCCGGGCATTAAGCCAGGAGATGATAGTAGCGATGATGAGAAGCAACAAGGCCGCTACCCTAGAATCGTTGGCTGGTCTACTGGGGCGACAGATATTACGATAGATTTATCCACTGGTAAGCGCACCTGGCATGGCGACTTGGTAGAGATTCCAGAAACTGACATGCCGAACAGCTTTAGGGTATTGGAACGCAGCTATACCCCACCAGTTACCAGGGAATTTGAGATGGGGTTTGTGAATGTAGAAGTTGAGCCGTCCGGTATTGGATTCAAGTTCAATACTAAAGGGAAAACCCCTAAAAATCCTAGAACTAAGCCAAAGATCAAGCGTAAACAGGTAAAGCCACGGGTGATAGCTAAGAGTTTGGATGTTTATTCGGGGCCATTATAGATTGACATTATAGGTTACCATACCTTATACTAGATAGGTATGGTACAAGTAACATAATTCATTGCCGCTATCGGCTTACTTGTAGGCTTACAGCGGCAATTGCTTTTGGAGATGGATGAGAATATGAATAAATACTATTGGATTTCAGGGCGAACGCCAACTGGCGGGAGACTCACAATGGGGCCTTATTCTTCGGAAGAGGATGCCGAGGAAGAGAATCCACATTTACAGCAAACCCATATCCATCTTCTCAATACTCGTGATCGGAACAAAGCACGACGCATACTGAAGGATAGGATGCAAGGAGGTAGTGAATCCCATAGTGGTAGTGATAGCATGGCTTCAGATGAGCCGATTAACAATTCGCCTAGCCTAGTGCAGCGATTCCGGGATCTGATTCAACCAGCAAGAAATAACGATGAGGATGAGGATTAATAGTGCCTACTGAAATAATTCTGCCAATTATATTTACCTTTCTTAAGATGCTGGCCTTTGCCTTGGTCGTCTTGGTAGGATACTTTGTATTCAGGGTAGCCCGTCTGAAAATCACCACACGCGACGCCATTTATTGCGAGTTCCTTGAGCCTACCAAAGTTCAGACCTGCGAAATACTTATACCAGGTATTAAAGATGCAGTGCCGATATTGCACAGCAAACGGGACGGATTCGACTACTTCATTGACGTAGATAAGCAGGAATACACCTTCTACCCTCAAGGCCAGCCGTCATGGATGCAGGAAAAACTACCTATGCAGCAGTTTGTCCGTGGCGATGCGGTGCCCAGGGCTATTCGAGAAGCCCAACCAGGGCATCAGTCGATCCCAGCAGCAGTTCTTAACAACGTCCGAAATCAAGAGTTCCTGAAGGCTTCTGCTGAAGTGATTGAGCAGTACAATAAAGGTGGAGACCTGAACAAGTTCATGCAGACCATTCAGAAAACCATGCTGATGATGATGTTGGGTGGTGGTGCTGGACTGGGAATCATAATCTACCTAGTGTGGACACTCTCCCAGCAAGTATCCAAAGTGATAGGAGGATAATATGCCCTTACGTCCGAAAGGCCAGCGCAACGAGAAAGAGGAAAAGCCAACACCTCAGATCCGACCAATGGATGAAGCGCCGGAGCGTGATGAGGATGATCCGCTATCAGGTGCCTACCGCATGGGATTCGGTACTCACCCTGAAGTAAGTCAACCAAAGGTTGCCAGGATTCCCCCTTTTATGACTCAGACTATCTTGCACATGGAGATGCAGCGGTTGGCGTGCCAGTTGACTGGCGGCATCGGTGATCTTAGCTTGCCAGAGAAGTACATGGAGAAGTTCTTTGAGATTACGGTGGGATGGGATGGGCGTGGCCGTGAGGAACTAATCACGATGGCTTCCGCTTCCGGTGGGGAAGATGATGAAGAGGGAATCCACAACAAGACCCAGCTATTCGGGAATCCTAGGTAAGTAATATGCAAGCAACGCGTACTAAGAAAGTTAAAAACCTCAATAAGCTGATGAGGGAGCGCATGGAGTTATTGAACTTCATGCGAAATAAAGTTGCACTCCTAACCGGCAAAATGGGAAAGGGGAAAAGTACCAACGCCGTTTATCTGGCTAAGTGGACGGCGTACCTGTTTGGAGTGCCTGTGGTGCAGGTTATGACCAACTTAGGGCTGACCCCTGAGTTTGGGCCAGTGACCAAAATCACGATTAAGGACTTCCTGGAGCAGTTGGTATTGCTAGATCAGGTGTCCACAGAGATTGATGAGGCAAATATCACTGACGGCAGGGAGATGGACGCCTACCTGATGCACGCTAAAGAGCACCGTGGCCTGGTGCTCTATAACTGCGTTATCCTGATTGACGAGTTTCAGAAGCTTGTGCTGTCTAGGCGTCCAAATGACCGCGTGGGCTTGAACGTCAACGAGTTCATCACACAGGCCAGGCATTACAAGTGTACAATGATAGGAACAACCCCAAATGTGAGGAACCTTGATAGGATGGTGCGCGATCAGATTAGCTGGATATGCGTGCCGGACTACAACCCTCATACCAAGTGGTTCACCCTTCGGTTCCAAGGTGAGGACGGGCGGATACAATTTGAGACCTATGCTCCAGATATTTGGCCTTTATTCAACTCGTGGACGCCAGCCGGATTCCGTGTTAAGCACATAGAAAAAGCCTTGGCTCAGGACGTATAAAATGACACCAGAAGTTAAAACGGTTGCCATAATTGTTGCCTTCGTGCTAGGAGGTCTAGTAATCTGGATAATCAGCACGCTGACAGTCTTGGGCGATTACCGCCTGCTGTTTGCTGGCGGATTAGTCGGATGCGCCATCATTATTATCGTTCCTGTTATGGGGCTGGATGGTGAGGATGATGAAGATAAACAATCCAATGATGAGCTATGGCACGATAAACAGCGAAGAATACGGCGATCTAATGCACGACGGCGAAGGGAGAATCGGTTTTAATGAATAGCGCAAACTTTCTATGGGTGGGACTACTAGGGGTCGGCGTCATTATCATCGCAATGGTGCTGATGCTTTTCTATACTCAGCCAAGCTTTGTTCAATACCTGAATTCAGTATTGGTAGGCGAACGTGGCGGCATTGACCTGATCGAAGGATCGGGCATTGATATTACTGCCGTGGATGACATCGCCAATAACCGCGTAAGCTATACCATTGCCACTGACGGAAGCACTAGCACTCAAGAGATCTTTAGTGCTACCACAGGTGTTACTGGTACAGGGGCAACTATGGGAACGTTCCTATATACGTTCCCAGTTGGGCGATTAACAGACTTCGATGATAAGGCTTATACCTCTTTCATAGTCCCAGCGGATTACGTATCTGGGATGACTGGATCGTTAGTGGGTATACCTGCATTTACGGACGGTGCATCAAACTACGACCTGGACGTGAATTACGGAGCCAGTGAGGAATCCCCGACAACCCATTCCGCCACTGATACAGCAAGCACCTATTCTACAACCGCTAATCAGTTCATTGCCATTGATCTGAGTAGTTTGCTGACGGATATTGCCGCTGGGGACACCGTAGGCGTAGAGCTTAGGCTCGGCGATGCGGGTGACGACATAGATGTGGTAGGGGTTAAGTTCGCATATATAAGCTCAATTGGTGGGGAGGGGGCCGCTGACGGTAACGCTAGCACTCTTTGTAGTGGTACGACTACTTACCTGGACGGTGAGGGTAACTGTAACGTTCTGGACGGGCTAGAGGATTTCGAGACACCTACAGATGATGTGCTCGTAGTGGGCAACGGCACTACCTTTGATAGTAAAGTGCTCACCGACTGCACCGACACAGCGGGAAATCACCTCAACTATGATGCTGCAACTAATACCTTCAGTTGTGGGACTTCTTCTGTTTCCGCCAGCCAGAACCTATTCGAGACTATCTCAACAACCTCTGGCACCTCTCCCGTTGCTGATAGCGCGACGGATACATTGACATTGACCGCTGGTACGGGGATAACGGTTACGGGGGATGCCAGCACCGACACCGTTACCATTGCCAGTACCGTTGTAGACACCAACACCAACGCCAATACTATTTGTACTGGGACTGGGACTTACCTAGACGGTGAGGGGAACTGCGATACCCTGGACGGAGTAGAGGACTTCGAAACGCCTACTGATGATGGACTACTAGTAGGTAACAGTACGACCTTCGATACAGTTGTTTTATCAGACTGTGATGATACATCGGGCAACCACCTTAACTACGACACAACAGCTAATACCTTCAGTTGTGGGACTAGCTCATCATCTAGCAGTCAGAACCTCTTCGAGACAATGAACGCATTGACCGGTACAGACCCCGTAGCGGATTCTGCTACGGATACGCTGAACTGGACTAGCACTGGTTCAACCTTAACTATTGCGGGTGATGCCAGCACCGACACGATCAACCTTGAAGTTGTAACTGCACCAGCATTAAGCTCAGACCCGACGGACTGCGCTGCTAATCAGTTCGCGCAGTCTATCGTAGCTAGTGGAGACTTGACATGCGCTGCCATAGCAGATGCAGATGTTCCGGACAGTATTACGATTGACCTAGCTGCGACTGCTACGGCATTAGCATCAGACCCCACATCTTGTTCTGCAAACTTATTCGTAACAGATATAGCCGCCAATGGCACGTTGAGTTGTTTCGGAGTATCAGGGAGCAATTTCGTTAATAATACCCTGACGTTCTTAGATGTCAGTTATGCTGAAACACTAGCTAGCAGTCCTACAATGCTAGGAAATGAGCAATTCTTCGGGGATACGGGGATACTCTTTGAGGGAAGTACAGACGATACAATTGAAGGCTTGCTCACTGCACCTACACTTACTGTCAGTGATAAGACATGGACGCTGCCTAACGTAAACGGGACTATCATCACCACTGGGGATACTGGTACGGTCACTAGCGCAATGATACTGAATAACGGAATAGAATCGGTTGATATCCTGAATAATACTATTACGTCGGCTGACGTAGCATTTACTCTTACCTTGGTAGCTAGCCCTGGGCTGGCTAGCAACGTTCAATACTGGGGGGCCAACGGGATAATCTTCGAAGGAACTACCGCTGATTCTATCGAAGGATTACTGAGTGCGGGTGATCCCTCTGGAACTGATAAGACATGGACTCTGCCGGATGCTACCGGCAACGTGGTGATTAACAGTACTGTCGTCACTGATGTAGCAGGTAGAAGCTTAAGTGTTACTGCTAATACATTGGACGTTGATCTGGAACTTTATACAACTCACCACACGCTATGGCTTGAAAATCCCACCGCCGCCGATGACTTCAAAACTATCTGGACAACAACGAGTACAAATTATACGATCACATCAATCTCTTGCGAGTCGGATGGTACAGTCAATTTTGACTTGCAAATTGATGATGGTACTCCTGCAGGAGTTAATGGATCAGATATAGCATGTTCTGCCTATGCAATTGACGGTTCACTAGCAGGGGATACAGGATTAGATGCTGGGGAAAGACTGGATTTAGCGATCACTTCAGTCTCAGGAAGCCCCACATGGGTTAGCATAACATGGACGGTGACAGCAAATGACTAGAGTAACAGTCTTGGCAGTGATTCTAGGGTTAGGAGTGGCCTTTATGGTCACTGCTATGCCCACTCCAGCCCATGCTCAAGGCATAGGGCAGGATATTTGCTTAGCTAGGTGGGTGTGGAATACGGATGATGTACCATATTGGGAGCCTCCATTCAGTGCCAACCATATTGGCACATTGGATATGCGATCACTACCAGAACATGCAGCAGGGCCGGTTGCGCTGGGGTGGGGGCTGTTTAGCTACGATATTCCGATGGGGATCACTACTATGCACTGCTTGGGTGGTGATCTCAACTCTAGTATGACTACATCACAAGTGAACACTTTGGCAGTGTTGCTAGGGTTGAGTATGGGAGATATAAGCGCACGAAACATGAGAGGGGTAATTGCGGAACTTTTCCTACAACAAGGTGACCCGACTGGAGTATTGAGATGGAAGCCATTACAGACTACACGAAAGGGGTTGGTTATCCACTTGGGCGGGTATGGTCAGATCTATGGGGAGCCATTCTCAGAGACTTCTAGGGCCACACAGAACACTCTTGACGTAAGGTGGGCGGATTACCGCAGGGCAAAGGCTGAGGGGGTCCCCTTGCCACAATTGCGACGGGAGACGGGATTCTCTGGATTTACCATCTTTGGTAGGGAACCAACGCCTTCTGATTTGAATAGACTTTTACCGCCGGAATACCGCAGCGACGGGCATAGCTGTTCCAATCCGAGCACATGTACCACAATCACAGAGTCCTTTAATACAGCGGATAGTGATATTCTTGGGCCGGACTTAACATGGACTGAACTGGGCGGGACTGATATAGATATAGTAGGGAATCATGCTGAGGCAGCAAGCACTGAGGGATATGCTAGGGCGGAATCGGCATTAGCAGGTGCTGACATGTATGGACAAGCTCTTGTAACGAACTTGATCGATGGAACATTTAGGGGGCCTGGCCCATGTGTTAGATATGCGGCGGCGGCGGATACTGCATATTTTGTAATAGCTTCCAGGACGGGCGGTGTATTTGATGCCTATACTGTCGTAGTTCGTACTGCTGGTGTAAATTCATTTGGTTCCCCCGCTACTGGCTTTTCGGATGCTATCCCAGGAGTAGTCAAGCTAGAGATTATTGGTTCAAATTTGAATGTTTATTATAATGGAGCATTAAGGAGTGCTGTTACCGATTCTTCTATAACAGGGAATACTCTGAGTGGCATATGCGGGAGGCATACAGGTACTTTTCGTATGCAATGGGATAACTTTGAGGCTGGCGATATAGTGGGAACTGAACGTAGAGTCATTATTATTGGTTAAATGATTTGACATTAAGAGTTGCATAGCATACTGTTAAAGAACAGTCCAATTAAAAGGAGTTTTTCCCCATGAGTCCAATCAGGAAACTAATCATTGTCAGTGGTGTACTTGCGGTTATCACAGTGGGGTCTTTGGGATACATAGGATATACCTCCGCCGTGAACTGGCACAATACAGCCGTAGCGCAAGCCAAGAGAGAGGGGCAGATTGATATGCTCAACACAATCTATGCCAGCGCCAGCGCCAACGGGGGAGTGGTGATAGCCAACGTAGTACCCGACGCTGATGGAGACGGCCAGCCTGATCGGGGCACCAAGCTTCGGATGGTAGTGGCTCCAATCCAGCCTGAATAGGTATTGACACCCTAAATCATAAGATAAAGTAAGTTTTAGTTAGATAAGAAAGGAGTATAATCCAAATGCGAAAACACTCGAAGGGCATCCTGGTAGCAATTCTCTCAGTATTTCTGGCAACATCGTTTAATGTGGCTAGCGCCAATACGCATGAACCTCAAATGACGTATAAAATCCCATTCTTAGTAGCGGCATCGAATGCCCCACAATCCGTGAAGGATATAGCGGGATACGTTGCAAATGGAACCGACGATCAAGTAGAAATTCAGGCCGCAATTGATGCTCTTGGATCACCAGGTCGAGTAGAACTGAGTTCGGGCACATTCTACACGACAGGAGCCATTCTATTGAATGACGAGACGGTTTTGGAGGGTCAGGGATGGGGGGGAGCAACTGACCCAGCCAAGATAGACGGCACCACAGTCATAGCGGCAAGTTCGGGAGTAGTTGCTATCAGGGCTACGGACAAAGAATCCTTTAGGGTTGCTAATCTTAAGGTATATGGGGGACGGGTGGGACTGAACATCGCCACCACTGGCGGGGCGGGCATCCATCGCAACTTCATATTAGAGAACTTGGTATTCAATGGTCAGTCTGGATCGGATGCAAGGGGCCTTCAGATCATTGGGGCCAGCCCTAATGATTTACTTTCAACATGGAGGGCTAATAACATCATAGTACGTAGAGTGTCGGGCATTGGGATCAACGTACAGAACACTAGTGATTGGTTTGGAAGCGAGTGGTACAGCTTCGCTACTATTGGACATGCCATCCAGATCAGAGACTCAGCATCATTCAATGCGAACCTGATTCGTGGAGACAATGCCGGTACTGGCAACGTGGGCAAAGTCAATGGCATACGATTACTGGCAATTGCTAATGCCACTTTTACCAACATCTCAGCTATGAACAACAACGGGGAAGGCATCTTATTCGACTCATCAGGTAGCGATGTGCAGTTTGTGGGCGGATGGGTGCGGGACAACGGATGGGACAGTGCTCTACCGGAGTACCAGAGAACTGGCATGACGTTATCGGGAAGCCTTCAGTACATCACTGTATCCGGTATGCACTTTTACAACACCCCGGGATTGAGTACCCAGCAATACGGGATGCTCGACATTGGCCCTCTGCACACCCTGATAGGCAACACGTTCCATGATAACAATGTATCTAGTGCGCGTGCCGTGGATTCCGGTGCAATCATCATAGGTAACCGTGGACTATAATAGATAAAGAGGTGGGATAGTTGTTGAAGTTCTTTCTACTGTTAATGGGGGCAATTATGATCGTAGGATGTGGTGGCAGTAATGCTGCCACACCTACACCTGTAGTACCGGATCGGCTGTCTCCACGTCCTACGCCGATTCCCACGGCTACGCTTACACCGGATCTAACAGAAACACCCGATGTGCTGCCGACACCGACACCGACACCGACACCGACACCGACACCGACACCGACACCGACACAGTCCCCTGTGCTCAATATATTACCGAAGCCAGAATTGACTCCAGAAGCACCCGTGCCAGGGCCTACTGCAAGGCCAACACCTGATGCGGTGGTCATCTTAACGCCCACGCCTATCCCCACGTCAAATCCTACTCCGGATCGTTATGCTCCAATTGTGTCGGTGAGCAAATTCCCGGATGAGTACGTCAGGACTGGGATTACATTCACTAACGGACCTAGCATCAATACCCACGATGTTCTCCAGATCACAGCAGTATTCGAGAATATGAGCCTAGAGCCTACGGATATTCAGGTCTGGCAATTCCCAGTAGGATGGAAGAAGAATTGTCCGACTGACAAGCCCATTGCCTTCATATCCCCAGACAGGTCAAGTGTAGAGCAGTATAAGTGGCTAATGTGCGTTGATCCTAACGTCAGGTATGCTCAGAGCACAGTGCTAGTGCCTTGGGTAGAAGTAGATTCATGGACTTATTCCAAGCGGCCCAAGGGCACTTCTGTCTTAGAAGAGCATAAGCCCACGTATTGGGATTGGCATGTGCAGGCTGATTTAGGTTACTATGAAGTATACCGTAATGAAGTAACTGATCCGATTGGATACCTTGTAATCATCTACAGTGGAGATACGTTACTGGCGCGTGAGTGGGTGGATTAGACTGATGCTTTAGAGCATGAGGTAGGTTATGAAAATCCTAAAGTACGCCTTGATTCTAGCAATCTCTTTGCCATTACTGCTGGCTAGCCCTGCAAAAGCGGCGCATGGCGATCCTGACTTTCTAGCCATCCTGTCAACTAATCAGTATTCAAATGTCGCAGTGACAGGGGATGCTCTCTTTGTAGTGCGGTATGCCATGTTATATACAGTTGTCCCGACAACCCCGATTAATGAAAGCACTGTCGGGCGTTTGATAGACGTAGGCGGTAGTGGTGCTCTCGGAACTGTGAATATCACATCGCAGTCACCTATCCCTGACCTGGGGTACTCGCATGGAGTGTTTAGCTTCTATTTCACGGTAGCACCGACTCCCACTGGGGTGCTAACTGCGGAAATATCCCCAAATCCGTCGGATACTCCGCCTAGTTCGCTGGTGGCTACAAAAACATCGTTCAGCATTAAAAGCAGAGTCACTTTGGCACCTGATATCCGTATATTAGCTAGCGACTTTGAATCTATCTGGCAGGAAAATATCATAGACTTCCAGACAGGGAGCGGCAAGCTGACCCTTGCGGGTGCCAGTTATTTCAATGCAGCAATTCCTAATCTCAACAGTTACGCTCCTGATATATTTATCTTGGGATCGATATCTGTAGATCCTACCCTTTTCAGAGATCCCGTGGATTATACCTATAGTGATGGGCTGAGTGCCATTTGGAACGGCACCCCAGTCGGGAGTGCCTTTATTACAGTAAGCAGTCAAATGGGTATTCCACGTAAAATGCTTGAATTAATAGTTGTGCTGAGCTTCAATATCTTCTTTGGCGCATTGGTGTATTTGAAGTGGAAAGATCCTGAGCCTGCCTTGCTAATCGCTGCTCTAGGCATAGTTGTATCCGCTGTGTTGGGGTTAGGGTACATAGAGTTTGTCTATGCAATAGCTGCCCTGGGCGGGCTGGTGTTTTTCCTTAAAATGTTTTTCATGCCTTCAGGAGCATAATGAAGCGTATTGCTTATTCAACCGGATTCCTTGCGATTATAATTGCTGGTTTTATTACCACGACAGCCGTACTAGCTCAGACATCTAGTATCCCATTCATAGTGTCTAACACCCTGGGAGTATTGCAAACATCATTGCAAGTTCCGGTAGCGATGTCATCTGTCACGCTCATAGATGGCTATTACATGGATGCAGATGGCCTAGACACTGACGTTAAGACAAGTGATGTCAGTGTGGGGTACATGCCTGGGACTGATAAAGTGCGGGTACTGGCATGTTTTAATGATTTAGCGGTGGATGAGACATCCCAATGTAATGATGCCATTCCGAACGATGTAACTATACCTGTAACTGGCACTGGAGTCTATGAGTTCGCAGCGGATAACCAGTTCAGTACACTCTGGCTGAATATAAGCCAGCCAGCGGTAGCGAGTTGGACTATTCAATGGCAATACTATGATGGGTCAAGCTACATAGCCTTTAGTAGTATCTCTGATGGAACTGCCAATTTTACATCCCCTGGGTTGCATCGAGTTACATGGGAGTTCCCAGTAGCTAATACATGGCCGCTAGCCACATTACACGGGGTTGAAGGGTATTGGGTGCGGGCGGAAGTTACGAGCCTAACATCATTGACACAAGCTCCCATTGCCGAGCAAGTATGGTATGAGACTGGTCGATGGTGGACGCTGTCTGAAACACTTGGGCCTAGTGCTCAACAGGAATTCAATATAGAGTTTGGCATTACTCCTGACCCAAAGGACTTCCATTATTACTTCCCACACACTGACGGCATTGTGGTGACTGACGATGCTACACTTGAGCTAACAGGATCGTTATCAGTAAAGGTATGGAAGGGGTACTTTGATGTGACTGCGCCTATCACGGGCACTAAGAAGATAGCTTTCAAAGAAGATTCTGTAGAACTGATTATTCCGTCAGATGGAATTATTCAAGTAACGGTATACCCATAGTAAGAAGGGGAACGGGAGGACGATTTGCGGCTTAAACTATTAGTAATGCTGGGGGCATTGTTCGTTGCGCTTGCGGTGATGCCTGCTTTCGCGGCAGAGGCGATTCTTGAGCAGTGCGTTCCTGATCAGCAGTCTCCGTATAACGGAGATGCAGGAATATCGCAAAGATTCACCCCTACCCTTGATGTGGATATCACGGCTGTAGCTTTCCCCTTGGCAGATGACGCTGGCGCAGCTTGCACTGGTGCCCCTTGCAGCATTTACTTCCACATTGCAACTACTAACGGAACTGGGCAACCTATTAGCCCGCCACTGTGGTCTAGTGGGGCGATTGATGAGACTGCCTTCCCTGTCGATACAGTGGATTACGTTAATACAGATTACACCACATGGTTAAAATATCCGGTTACTGGGCTTACGCTGACCAGTGGTGTAACGTATGGATTGATCAGGTCAAAGAGACTCACTTCATTCAGTGAATTCTTTTTCGGGTCTGACCAGGTTGGTTTCGGCTTTTCCTGCAATGGGGAGCATGGTCATGTTTACAGTGCATTATCTGACTCTACTACCTGGACTACTTCATCTTGGGCACCGCAAACAGGGTCTAATTCGTATCCGTATGTTATCTGGGGAACCTTAGCTCCTATAGTGCTTCAAGCTACTGGGGTTACATCAGGTGAGCACGAAGTGAGAATAGAGTATGATGGCAATGACGTATTCCTATACGTGGATAATGTGTTGCAGGATAGCAGTACATCTGGCGTGGTAGAGGTAGCCAACAATACTAATGACTGGGAGATGCTAACCAATAACGCGATGCCTTATGTTGAAGCTATCACGGGATCATTAAATAGCTCACTGACACTCTGGTATCAATTCGATACTATTCCCAACCTGCTATTGGAGGATAGGTCTGGCAATGGCAATGACACGATAGCACGATATCCTGATACCCCACTGGGGGTTGATACTACGCTACTCCCGCTGGTTAGCACTCCTGATGCAACTGTGGGTACTACTGGGTCAACCCCATCATCGGACTTTGTTGGTGGCCTAACCCCATTAGATGGCCTAACCCCTGGAGAGTCGGCGAATTGCCCAATTGTGGTTGTAAGTATCTTTGACCTGCCTAAAAAGGCGTTGTGCTACGCGGCCACGGTGGGCAATCTCCCGTATGGAGCGATGCTTGTCATCACAGCTTTTCTAGTTACGTGCGCTATCGGGTTGATTGCCTACATTGCATTCCGCAAAGGCTTTATAATGTATATAGCGATGATGATAGGCAGCATGTTTGCGATATTCTACGGTGATGGGATATGGGGATGGATAGTTCCGATCACTTTTGCAGGGTTATGTGCTCCATTTATCGTGAAAGAGTTAAGGACGTAAAATGATTAAAATGTTCGGGTTCTTCATTGGGGTAAGCACGTTTATTGGGATACTGACGGCGATGTTTCAAGGGAGTCAGGGCGGAGTATCAACCGTCCTGACTGCTGATTTGCTTGAAGTAGAAACAGGTGCAGTAGGGGTAGTCTCAATAACAGGGTTTAAGGATGCATCTGTTTTAATCATCAATAATGAGATTATCGGATATACAGGGACTGCGGCTGCTGGCGCGTGCCCTGCGCCGGTTCCGGTATCAGACCCTTGCTTTACAGGATTGACTCGCAGCATCGGGCAAGAGTTTGCGGGGAATCACCTGGCTGGATCACGGGTGCTAGACCAGACATTAGGATTAACTAACTTGCAGTTGCAGCATGAGTATTCCACTTTTAGCTCAGACCTGGAGGAAGGGTCTAACGTGAGCTTGAATCCGTTCACCTGGGCGGATGCTTTAACGGGTAGGGTAGCTAACTTTGTACCTACATTCTTGACCGGAAACTGGGCGTACATCAACTTAATATTCATGTTCTTCATGGGCCTGTTTGTGCTCATAATTGCCCTGGTGATGATAAGTGTTGTGAGAGGAGTGCGGTTCTTTTGATACAACGTAAAGAACTTATCATTCTCGCCCTGGGCCTAGCCGTTGTGCTGGGCCTATCCTTTATCCCTGTTCTGATCTATGGATATACCTTCCCACCTTGCATCTATATTCCAGGCCATACATGTGATCCAGTGGTGCTACAAGGCATGCTCACATGGAGTGCACATGGATACTACGGGCACTTTCCGGCCATGTTCCTGGGTATGAACATCTACTACCGATTAACCCCGGTGTTTATCCTGATTGGGTTATGGGTGCTACTCCGACGATACGGTATGCTCACTGTCTTTATGTCCTGGGTAGCCTTATTCTTTATCACCAGAGTCATTGCGTTCGATCTACACAACGGTACTTTTGTCGGACTCATTAACTTCTACTTCTGGGGATTCATCTTAATCCGGTTCATTGTCGACTGGATTGAGAAGCGCAACACGGGGCTGATCCCGTCCATTCTGGCATCCTTCATGGTTTTCTTTCACGCCTTCACTGGGATAGTCATGTTTGCTGGAGTGATCCTCTACGCGGTAATTACACGTAAGCTTCCGCCTCTGTATGTATCATTTCTGCTGGGCATCTCGGTACTGGCTAGCTATTTTCTACTTCCGTCTAGCATTACCAGGGTAGATGTATTGCCCACCATAGCTAGTGTAGTGGTAGATGTATTGCCCACTGCAACTAGCGCAGCGGTAGATGTATTGCCCACTGCAACTAGCGCAGCGGTAGATGTATTGCCCACTGCAACTAGCGCAGCGGTAGATGTATTGCCCACTACAACTAGTGTAGTGGATACGGTAGGCAGGTTAGTCGAATACTCGACAATGGACATAGTTCGCTTTGTCTCTGAGTATGTCGGTTATGGTTCATGGATATACTTCCTGCTGGCCGCAATAACCGCCATTAAGTGCTGGACTATCAAAGATAACTTCCCAAAAGATCGTGCCATGTGGATGCTATTTGGCATGTGCATCCCATTGGCATTCATGACATTCTCTATATTTGCACTTAACGCTGATCGGACGGCAAAGCTGCTGGTAGGTGTCTTGATAGTGCTTTCAACGGTTATCATTACGGAAGGACTCTCACAGCTAAAATCTAGGAGGCTTTATGGGCTGGCCGGTGTTATGATATTACTAGCACTCACGTTTGAAGTGCCAAAGTTGATACCTTACTGGATGGCTATGGGGAGTTACGAATAAAGGAATGATTAGTGTAGTGATCCCGTGTTACAACGAAAAAGATTCTCTGAGTGCGCTCTTACCGGAACTTCAAGCCGCATTGCCAGAGGCGGAAGTCATGGTAGTGCAAGATGGGCCGGACGATGGTACAGAAGCATTGTGCTATAGTCTCAGGATTCGACACGTCCGGGGAAGGAATGAGGGCCTTGGGCAAGCGATTGCGTTAGGGATTGTGGCGGCATCTAATAATAATGTAATCGTCATGGACGGCGACGGCCAGCACCCAGTTAGCGCAGTAGTAGACATAGCTTGGGAGTTAGAGTGCGGAACTTCATTGGTCTTTGGTGTCCGGCACGAGAAGAACGGTATGTCATTTGTACGTGGCTTAATGTCAGACACATGCGGCTTCATCACCATGCCTCTTTGCAGGATGCGCGATCCAATGACCGGCCTATTCGGGCTTGACCGTCGGATAGTCTACAATAAGAACTTGAATCCAGACACCTGGAAGATCGGCTTGGAGATTGGATCACGTACTGGAGTGCAGGGTGTGTCAGTCCCCTACCAGTTCCAGTACCGTATAGCGGGCAAAAGCAAGGCCAGCATCAAGCCCGCACTGCAATTTATCTCACAACTAGCGCGACTCTATGTATGGAAGCTGGACTTCACGCAAATGATGAGATTCTGCCTTGTGGGAACTTCGGGGCTAGTAGTGAACTTCGGTCTAATGACTGCATTGGTCGAGTGGATGGGCGTAGATTACCGGCCTGCTGCGATTGTGGGGATAGGCGCAGCCATGCTGTGGAATTATGTATGGAATAAATTCTGGACTTTCAAGAGGGAGGCGGGACATGCTAAGCAAGCAAGTGGAGAAAGAGCGGCAAGCGGTAGACAGAGAGAAGCAAAGGCTTAGTCATGCCAGGGAAATAGCCGCTATGAGGGCAGAACATGCGCGACTAGTTGCCGAAAGACTGGAGATAGTTGCCGAAAGACTGGAGTTGATGCCCGATCCGCCAACCAAGGGTGCGGTACTGGTAGGCAAGCTATTTGGTGGACTGAAACGTAATTATCAAAAGAAATGGAGTAGATGATATGCCAACAAAGAAAGGGGTAAAAGTCCTGCCAGGTAAGCCGTATATTACATTGGCAGAGCTTGATAGCTTACGGAAAGCGGGGCATTCAGTGGGGATATACCCACGCAAAGGCCAAGCTGTTGTTGATGGGTTCAAATATTATAATATCAGACAATCCAGGGGTAAGTAGATGCGCCAATATGATTACAAAAACCAAGCTTGGGTGTACAATGGGCGATATGAGCCTTGCGCCCATCCACTGTCATTCAATTGCGTCTGCTATGGTCGGTCACATGCAGGGGAGCCGGTAGGAGCCATGGATGCACTGCATCCAACGTTGGATGAGATGCGGCGGTACGCTAAAAGCTAAAAGCAAGGAAGAAAGGATAGGAGAGGTAAGATATGGCAGGCATGAAAGGGAGTTATGTGCGTAAGCTGGACGGGCGCAGCTACTGGAAATTCAAATGGTTTTCCCGTAAGAGTGATGCCGTACACGCTGCCGACCTACAGAAGAAGAGGGGTTTTCTCGCAAGGGTTATCCCAGAAGATGGCGGGCATACCGTCTACACAAGGTAACATTCGACAGGAGGGATAGGCTATGCCAGCACAAACTAAGCGATTCGACGGTAAGGTTTACAATTTGGGCCGGATATTTGACTTCAAGGGCGGTGCTAATCGGGCCGCTGATAAGATTCGGAAAGGGGGCTATTCTGCCAGGGTTGTGAAGTATCCAGGTGGCGGCTATGCCGTCTACACCAGAGGCAAGACTGGCGTACTGCGCCAGACTGGGAGAAACATAGACACACTGATGCGGCCACTGACTCATTAAGGATAAGGAGGAGTAACATGGTACTATCAGGATTGGTTTTAGGGGCGGCTCTTAGTAATCGGACGTGGGGTGGGCATAGATACCGTAGGCATAGGTCTTACAAATCCAGGGAAGCAGCGTATAATGCTGCTCGCAATCTTCGCTACGACGGCTATTACGCTCGTGTGGAGAGGACAGATAAAGGGTATACTGTTTACAGATGGAGACGCGGCTGGCTCTAACAGATATTAGGTAGTGGAGGTCGGGAAGGGTTGATAAACGCGCTGTACGGTCATTCTACGAAGGCACTTTTTAGCACAAAAGCCCAAATTTGGCTAATATCTAGCCTAGTTGGGCTTTTGGCTTTAGTTTTCTATATTGTCCTGCTTCCTCCTGACATTACGTGGATTAGCGTCGGGTCGGATGCATCGGACTACATGATAGCCGCCAAGTATCTGAGGATTGCACATCCTACCGGCGAACCGCTCTTTATAATGGCCGGTGCAGTGTGGATGCGGATTATCCCTTTCGGTTCAGAGTGGTTCAGATTCGCCTTGATGTCTGCGGTATTCAGTGCGGCGACGGCGGGGGTCCTCTATTACGCTACAAGGAACTTGATAGCACCCCTCATCTATGTGACTAGCGCGGTAGTTATCAGTCAGTCAACGATCATTGAGCTATACTCAATGGTCACATTCTTCATTGTCATGGGCTGGTATCTACATTCACAGGGGCATCGTGGTTGGGGTTATGCTGTTATGGGCCTGGGTATTGCGGTGCATCACCTGGCCGGATTCGTGTTCTTGGGATTAGTAGCGCAAGACCTGATGCGTAGGGAAAGCATCAAGCCAGCTATCATGGCGATTGTAGCAGGCGCACCCTGGTATCTTTACATCCTACTAGCCAACCGTGAGCCGTATATGTCCATAGGTGGAAACGGACTCATGGACTATGTTCGGTACTTCTCTAATCAATCATTCCTCTGGGGCGGCATGGCGCTTGTCGAGCCGTCGGATAACTTCCTGGGTAGGGCATTGGCGCACGATGCTAGACTACGCTTGTGGGATGTGGCTAGGATCGTTCTAGCATTGGGGCCAGTCCTGCTTATCCTGATTCCGGCCATGCGGGAAAAGATCAAGGCAAAAGATACCCTGCTACCTTTCATGGCAATCCTGATAACTGTCTACTATGCAACTAACCTGGATTGCCGCGTATATACTTACATGATTGTCCCTATAGCCTTTGCCGCTATCATAGTAGGCAATTACGCCCATAAGATAGGCAGATGGCCTAGAATCGTGACACATGCGTTTCTGGTGGCCTTGCTGGCATGGGGGTTGTTCTCGTTTTCAACCATTGACCAGTCTCGTAGTGCTGAAGCCTTTCGCCAGGAGCTTGCTACGATACCGGAAGATGCAACTATCTGGTCGTATAATCGTGGGTGGGAACAGATGACAGCACAGTTGTATAATTACGATCACGGGACTCACTTCAACACAGTGAACCTTCGAAATGAGATGTCTCCAGCGCCGGAGATGCAGGAGAGATTACAGAGTGCGGAAGATGCGGGGAAGCTATACAGGACTCGCATTATTAAGTCTGAAGAGTATCTAGTCACATTGGAGCACGTCACGGCGGCGGAAGTCATGAGAGAGATACCTATGATAGACTTAACACAGAGAGATGAATACAGTGAATATTTGGAGGGTAAATAATTATGGAATTTTGGCAAATTATTCTACTGATTGGTGGGGGGCTGCTGGTAATGTGCGGTATCAGTAGCTATATCCATCGGGATATTCTGAGAAACATCTGGGACGTTAAACTGGCTGAGGCCAGAGAACGGGAAGCCCAGAAGCAGGAGCATTAAGCGATGGCATACGCTCCAATCAGAATCTTTAGTGGGCATGGGTACGACCTGCACTTGATGCATACCGCCAAGCGGAGTGCTCTGCGGGACGCTGATGGATTAAGGAAGAAGGGCTATAACGTAAGGGTGATACACATGCCTCTAGACCGGCACTACCCCTACGCGACATATAAGAACAGGAGAAGGGGCTAAGAATGCAGGCATTACGCAAAGGCTCAGAGGGGGCATTGTGGGTAGGTGCAGGAGTGGCTGGTTTGGCCTTTGCTATTTTGTCCTTCCCAATGGTAGTGGGCGCGGAGGAACTAACCAGGTGGGCTACAGTGACACTAACCAATGCTACTGCGGGTAACTTTATACGTGCTGGAGCAGTAGCGTTCATTGGAGGCTACTACTCCGACAAGCACAAGGCGCACTGGTGGAGTTGGTTCATACTTGCCGGTGGGATACTTGCCGGTCTGGGATTGCTCTGGTGGGAAATGAGCCACGTTAATCTATTCCAGATATTCTAAAATGAATGACCACCACTTAGAATATCTGGAGTGGTGGTCATTCATTTGGCCGTGAAATAAGCATCGGAGGGTAGCAAGGTGAGCCGGAATAACGCAAAGCATGGGTCTCAAGCTCTGTACAAGGTTCGGTTAGTCACGCCTGACGGTAGGCGCGTCACATACAATACAAGAGCCGCTTCCCCAGAGAAAGCGGCTCAAAGTAAGTCCAGCAAGGGTAGAGTTGTTTCGGCTAGGAAGATCTAGCTTTCGCCCTCTTCGCCGTCGAAAAAGTCGGTCTGTTCCATTGTAGGAGCAAGTTCAACTTCAATGGCTACCTTCTCTAATGCGGTTCGCGCCAATCGGCGTAGGTCTCTGTCACTAATGTCCTTGACTATCAGAGTGACGGTGGTTATCTCGTGGACTTCCCCATCATCACCCATGTCCCACTTCGTCACTGGCACCTTAGCGTAGGCGGTCAATAGAATTGGCCTGGTATGCTTAGGCATCACCCTCACTTCTGCTTGTGTCATTGTTAGTCGTCGTCCTCCCCGTCATCAAAATCGTCGTCGAAGTCCTCTGGGACTTCGGTGACTTCACCTCTTAGGTCATCAACCACAGAGGCAAGGTCTTTAATATAGTTTAACAGTTCCTCGGTCTCTTTGACGTTCAGGATTCCGATGCGTTCCTGGCCGGTGAGCATCAGGGTGCCATTGCTCATGATTCCGATTACCAATGTGTCTTTGTCTGGCAAGTTCATGCCTCCTGTTTAAGTTAAGTTTACCCAGGTCTCTCTACTCACCTCCCATCAATTTGCTCATAAGCATGACTTCCGCTATGGACTCGAACAGGTCGGAGTGCTTTGACGCGATGTGTATCCCGCCCTGCTCATTCAGGATAGCATACCAATCGAGCCAGGGTAGCTCATGCCGGTACACTACGCACTGGTAGCCATACTCGTGCAAAAGCTGCACAGAAATACTTTCCTCACTGGCTGGAACTTCAATGCGCTCAGGGTTGGTCATGATGCCTCCTCTCGATGTCTTAGTGCCGTGAGTAGCTGCTCTAATTGATCCATGTCGGTAATCACTACCGCCACACCTCCCGAGTTCCTAATTTTGCGTAGCTCCACCTCCTGAAGTTTAGTCGGTACTTTACCAGGTACTTTTAGTTCAATGGCTACGAGTCGGCCAAGGAAGCAACACAGCAGGTCTGGTGTACCTCGTTGCTGCATCGCTGAACCAACTACCTTGAACACATATGCGCCCGAGTCCCGTAGGCATGCGATGACCTTGCGCTGAAGGGTTGATTCCTTCAACTACGCCTTCCTCATGGTAGAGATTTCCTTCATGCTTTCGGCCAGGCAGTCAGGGCAAAGCCCGTGAGTTGCACCATTACCTGATACTTCCTTCATCCCAAGGTCGGCGGGGCAGACATAAACACTGTCATCCTCTTTCACGTATCCCATGCATATGACTTTAACTAGTGCCATTTTAGACGGGCCTCCTGCAACAAACTGGTTGTTTTTGTGATCCCATTTTGACATTCTGACCCAGGCCGCAGAGCGGGCAGAGCCACCGCTTGATTTTAGGTGCAACCATCTTAGTGTCGAACCTCCCGAACTTGCAGGATGGCTATCCGAGCCATTGCATCCCCCCCCAACATCTTACTTCGTATGAACCGCTCTGCGACCTCACCGGCAAGTTCAGGGGTATGTGCGATGACGTTCTGGCTAAATGCCCGCTGTTCCTGTCCATACTTGGCTTCAACCTTGAATGTTAACATCTCGTTTGCTCCTTGCTCTTACCTGATAAATCTATATTACTGCTGGCAAGGGGTAACGGAATGGGTGCTTGCACCCTGATTAATTGTTCTGAATTGACTAATTGTGTTGGGTTGATTACTCATCATCCCTCATCATCCCTCATCATCCCTGGTCAACCGTGTCTCTTTGATAACGAACCGCCCCGACACCTCACCGTGTTCGCACGAATAAATATCCGTCTTGCCGTTGTACTTGAATCGGCATGGCGCACGAAGCCCTACTAATTCCAAGTGGAGCCTGTCCAGGGCCTTGCATATGGCTTGATCTTGTATCGACATTACTTGTATTCCTCCATTCCATCCTTTAATGCTTGTAGTTCCGCCCTAAGCTTTACTTCTACCTCTACCTCATTCCGATATTCATCAACCCAGATGTTATATTGCGGAATACGTTTATTGTATTCAGCGAAGTATCCGTTGATAGCTAAAGCGTGTAACACTGCCAATTCCATGTTTGCATCATTGTCGAGAGTTTTTATTTTCGCTTCGGATACCCATATCTTTTCCAGCAGGGCCATGCCATCCGCTGGATGCATTTCCTTGACATTGGTCACGTAGAAGTAGACATCACTGTATGGAGTCCAGCAGCTATCCTCAGAGGGGTTATTATCGCCTTTGGTGCGGTAATACTCTGTATCCCCACTTACCCACACCTCAGATACCCGATGTACTACAGTGTAGTCGGCGTCAGGAACTTCACAGTCAGGGAAGTTGATGATCGTTCCAACATTGATATCATCAATGGTGTGGGCCTTGTTAAAGGTAACCATATCAAAGCATGTAATAGCTGGATTCATGCTTCCAGTACATTCAATACTGGTCGTGTAGGTGGACGATGGACTCATCAATGCCCCTATAGCTATCCATACTGGCATTCCAATTGCCAGACTCCAAAAAAAGTATTTCATTTCTTATTCCCATCAAGCACCTGATTCAATTTCTTTCACCTCGTTACAGGGTCGGAGCAATCGCGCATGTATCCGCAATTCATACAGACGATCTTACATTTACTTTGCAAGACCGTCTTGCCACCGCAAATGATGCATGGCTCCATCATTTCTTTACCTCCGTCGCTGGAATCCATTGTGGGCATCCACACCCCATAGTGCAGAAGCACCCTTCCGCTGATTGAAAGTGTACCGCCCTGTCGTGACCGCACACACAACGCGGGACAGTGGGCATCTTCTTTTGTCCTCTAGGCATCGGGGGTTCCCAGCCGATGCCGGTACTGATGCCAGCCGTCAAAATTGCCTGCGGGGATCGCTCTTGCATCATTGACTGGCGTAGCCTGATGCTCGAATGGGGACATGTGCCCAGACTCATGTAACCGCTTGGCCAGCTTCAGATCCTTCTCTGGATCATGCTGTCCATCATGTGTCAGGTAGGACACCCTAGCACACCTGGCGGCGGATAGGTCGCGGGCCGTTGCAATGTCGCATATTTCATAGTTCGGGACAAAAGTCAGATGCCATTGTCCAGGATGCAGTAACTTAGGCACTATACCCATATACAGGTCGCGCATCATGCCAGCAATCTTCTGAATCTCCGGCTGTGCATCGACATGGCACCTGAGCCTGAAGAAGTTATCCCACTCCGTTGCGGAGATGATGACAGTGATCCACATCCAAGGCTCAAGCAGCCTATTGATGATCTGCTTATGCACCCCTAGCCGATTCAACCTCTTGGATTCGCTGATAGCCGCATCCCTGCCGTGTATCCATGCTGATATGGCTAGCTGTTGTTCCTCGTGGCTCAGTTCCTCTTTCGCCTGCATCCCTGATTGATTCTTGCCCCAGTAGACTGGAATCACTGGGTCTTTCTCGACCTGCTCAAGCAGCTTGTGGTGTGGGATGGCCCTGGAGCTTGACGAATTGCGGGAGAATACCCGATGCGTCATCATCTCAGAATGGATGAAGCGGGGATACGTAACCACAAACGTAGTCAACCGCACCCCCAGTGGGCTTATACTGTCAGCTTCGATCCTTGCTTCGTAAGCCATGCTAGTTCACGCTGCCCTGGCCGTAGTCCAGATCATCGTCCAAATCTTCAGGATCGAATGGCCCATACTCAGCACGAGTGACCTCGTACATCAGGTAGCCTACTAAGATCAGTGCTATGCCAAAACCAATGCCGATGATAGAGAACATTATTACTTACCTCCGATTTAATTTGTCGCCTTGATGCGCTTGATCGGAATTACCCGAACGCATTCTACTGTTGAAGTTCCGTAGCCGTCGTGTCGGTGAACACGCCCAGTCCAAGATACCCAATACTCTCCAGGGTTAATGAATCGCTTTCCACCTGGCACGCACTGATAGATAATTCCATCCTGAGTTATGTATCCCATTGGTTAATTTCTCCGAAAATAATGCGCTCTTGTAGCTGGATGATCGCCCAGCGTGGGATGCATTGTTACGCTGCCGCCCGTAACGCTGCTGGTCGGGCTGTGTAGGTGGCAGTACCTTCACCGAATTCAGCCATGCCTATGAATACGTCATAAGCCTTGCGTGCCTTATGTACGGAGTACACTGTGTCGGTCTGAAGTGATAGCCGGTTCGCTTCCGATATGGCAGACTTGAGTGGGATTCCTCGAATGATTCGTCGCATTTCAATGCACTCCTATTACCTAATACTGTAATGATATATTTTGTCATTCTTAATGTCAACAGTTATGGGATATCAAATTATTAGACTCAAGGTGATCCCGCCCAGATTCCACAATCCAACTAGCACAAAGACCACTGCTACCCGATAGAGTGCCTTAGATTCAAAGCTCAATGCTGCTAGCCCAAACTCTGAGGTGATGGCCATCTTAAAGAACAGTGTTGGTAAGATGCCCATATGAAGAAACGCGAATGCCATAACAGGGTTAAGCTCCCAGCCATTGCCGCTGCTGATTAGGTAGTAGGTAGTTCCGGCATCCAGGAGACTACCTGCTATCAGCAGGGCATAGGCGTGGCGGTTGATGAAGGATTTCATGTTAACCCCTCGACGCTAACATAATGGCTAGAAAGAAAGAGAGTGGGATTAACAGACTCACCACTAATGACAACACTGCTATGAGGATGTGCCGAAGATACATGACTAGTTTACCTCTCCCTTGCTCCTAGTGGTTCATTTGAACCTGATTGACTCTACTAATAACAATATAGTATGTTACCGATAATGTCAATCATTATGATAGAGCCAATCTAAAAACACAAGAGAAAAGAGCCGCTGAGTAACGGCTCCTTCCTCGACCCTTCGATGGATACTAGTTCTGGTCTACGTTCAACCTTGTCATATCAACCTCACCGCCATGCCTCTAGATACTGGATCTAGGATATACATAGATTCCTTTGCCCTGGTTAATGCCACGTACATCAAACGGTAAATACTGGCACGCCCCTCTGGACTCCCACCCCATGTCTGTATGCCCTGGAGTGATAGATCAGGACAAACTAGCACCACGTCCGATTCTCCACCTTTACAGGAATGGATAGTACCAACGGTTACTCTTGGCGCATCCCGTAGCGCATCTGTTCCGCCATTAGCAACAATCCGGCAAGGAAACGCAGCCCCGTCGCGCCTCGTCGAGTTAAGGGTATCAACGTACCAATCCAAAGCACCCGACATACCACATTCAACAGTATCACTACCAAGTAATGTTTCAACCAAGCCATAGGGTATCTCTCCTTCGTTCAAGTTCTGTAAGCTAACCTCAAATTTCTTGAAGCTTTGTTTGCTAGGTAGAATCTCAGAACACTTAGCCCCGCTAAGCCATGTCATCAGGTCTTGCCGCGTCCAAAATCCCTCATCGGCCATATGCATGAATGCCAATAGCCTCTCTGATGAGGTAATAGCCGATTTCCCCCGCTTCAGTAATGGATTCCATGCCCCGTTCTTACGGCGGTAATCATTGTGGAATGGAATACCCGCTTCACGTAATTCCTTAATGATGCCGGTAAGCATATACGCACAACTTGCCAGTATCATCACTGACTTACCCTTGGATACTAAGTCATAGACTAGCTTGATGCCGTCACAAAATTCTTTGAAGGTTGAATTGATGGTGCTTACCTCACCTTCTGCTGGAGTAGGCAGGTACTCAATTGGCATATACCCTGGCATCTTTTCAATCCAGCGCATTGCCGCCGTATGTACCGCCTCTGGCACACGATATGATTGTGACAGCACACGCTCGTCATTAGCCTGGTCATTAAAGAACACCTCTGGATCAGATCCTCTCCATTGGTAGAGATTCTGCCAGGGGTCTCCGACTACCACCAGACGCCCAGCCTTCCTCCCCCACTGCTGTAGCAACGCCATCTCTAGTGCAGAGAAATCTTGTGCTTCATCCGCGAATATAATGTCTGGGTTACCTGGCGCAATTGGCTGATTCTCTAGGGCCAATTCCAGCATATCGGTGAAGTCTATCAGGTCATTGTCCTTCTTCCATGTAGACCACTTTGTGTGGAATGCCTTAACGCCATCCGGCCATAGATCTGGCATAGTAAGGCGTGCTCGGAAGCGGTTCATGGCATTATAAGCATCATCGCCACGTTCCTGGCCGCTCGATTGGCTAGCGTTGTCCTCGTCTCCATCACGCTCACCACCGCTAATGGACAGCATCGGGTGTTCCTCATTCCATTGGTTGATGCACTTAGCAGTCTCAGCGATGCCGGTATAGCTTCCCATAAGCTCACGATTGGCATGATGATGTAGAGTACCAGCAGCTTCACGGCTAATGGCCAGCCCATCGGCCAACTCAATTGCCGCCGTGTTGGTCAGGGCGCACAGCATGGAGTTGTAGCCCGCTTCATGCGCTAGGCGCACTTGCCGCTGCACAAATGTAGTTTTGCCACACCCTGGAGGACCTACCACACGTGATAGGTGTTCCAGGGTGCGGTTAGCACTCTCACTATTCATATCTATGCAGTATCCTATGCCAAAGCTTATCCTCTTGACTCTCGACCACCTCACCGCACTTGTCGCATTTCTGTTCTGGCATTACTTAGTTCTTGCCATGATACGTTTCTTGACACGCCACACGGTGCGGTTAGTTATCCCATGCAATGCCGCTACCTGGTTAGCAGTCATCCCATCATTCCATGTAGCCATGATAATATCATCGGTAACGGATATTTTGGCCGAACTCAGTTCACTCCATGTCATTTCGTGTCGGCACTTGGGGAGTATGCAAGCTAAGCAACTCGGCCCTCCCATATCGCATCCCTCATCAGGGTAGTGATCTGGGTTGTCGGAGAAATTAGCCTTTCGGATGTATGTAAATTCTGTCATTGTTAGACTATCCCTGCTACGTGAGCGAAGTAGTACAGCCCCCCGAACATCATCGCGCTGTAGGCCATTCCCATAAATAATCCAGTCATTACTTAACACCTCGTTTACCTGATAGCCTTACGTTATAGACTGGCATTGTTAATGTCAAGGGGTTGGGTTATAACCCCTCAAATCTAGGCGCGATGTCCTGACCGCGCCGGATGTTCTCAAGTTCCGCTGGCATGTCCAGGGCTACGCCGCAACAAGGCGATTCAACCATTGACTTGTCCTCTGTTTCAAAGACCGCCCAGCATCGCGGGCATCGCAGCTTAATCATCATTCAGCCTTGTGTGATTCATTGTTTACCTTAAATTGAGCCCAGGGGTTGATGTCATTATTGTAGATACTGTTCTTGAATTCCTTGACAGCTTTACATTTCTTGCAAACACCCTGAGACGGCAACCCCATGTTGGCAGGTGCAATTATCCAATGATGAACACAATCAGGCTTGGTTACTATCGGCATTTAACCCCTCCACAGTTTCTTTTAGTATGTCAATCTTGCTCTCACAGTCAGCAATTAGGACGTGCAATTGCAGACATGCCATGTCTATGAATTTATTGTCCAAATGGTATCGGATGGCAGACCATAGAAAGTGAAGGTGCTCATCCTCCAAGTTATCATAGGTTTGCCCCATGCAACCTGGCTGGGCATAAGGAATGGCGTCGCAAACACAATCTATCGGAAGGAATCCACAACCTAAACATAAATTGGCTGTCATTATTCCCCCTTGGGGTAACACTGAATATCACTGCGAACACTATCCATGTCAATAATGACGCAATTGAACCTTTCCGTCTCCCAGTCCCAGATATCAACATTGGGTCTGGTCAAGATTCCTGTTGCTGGTACTGGTACAAGCATCGGCTCAGAGGTAGTTATTGCATAGTCGGATCGTATTGGTTCAACCGTACTTCCAAATACGGTTTGCAGAATGGGCCGGACAATAAAGAGAATACCGGCCAGCAGAATCAGAGTCCCCGCTACTATAACAAGAATGCCGGTTGTCTTTCTCATATCATTCCCGCCCTTGCCTTTCCAATTGTCCTCTGATAATAGTCTACTCTTAATTTCAGATCCACTCCGGCCCTGCGCCGATGCGCCACAAGCAGGGAAACTATCTCCTGGTCATTGAATCCGGCCTGCACCGCGATGCTGGCAATGCTCATATCATAAGCACTGGCACTCTGGTCAGTGAAGTCAGTGCGTTGATTGTTCCAAGAGAATCGAAACTTAGGATAGGCTTCTAATAAAAGTTCTAATTTCAACGCTGGCGGCTCTAAATCCTCTGAGACATGTATTTCCCCGACTTCAACAGGTGAAGCGGGTAGAATCGTATTCTGGCGCGATGCTGTAACCGCTGGCAGCTTCGGAATATCCCGCCAATGGAAGTCAGACTGTGAAATAACCTTAACCGGCACCGGCGTACTCTTGTGGTTCACTGTACTTGGTAGACGCATCACACGCGCCAGATCGTAGGTGGAATCAACAGTCCAGCTATGCTTGTTGAAAGCCTTAGCTATTAGATCGTTCCATGACTGGCAAAGATTCTGGGCCATCACCCTGTCTTGTTCGTTCATGAACATCCAAGGCTCTTTGAATAACCACCAGCACTGTAGGCCATGCCCAGAGTGAACCGTAATGGACGGCTCATAGCCTAGCTCTTTCAAGCAGTCCTGAGCACTGCTCAGGTCTGGCGGTAGGTTCTGCTTCTGATGCTCTGGGCCAGCTATGTCTATGTCAGCCCATAATCCAGCTATACCGGCGCTTTGATTGCTGGATACTCGAACACGATCAGTCAGCTTGGCGTCCTTAGCGCCTAGACTGACGCCAGTGTATATGTCCTTCTCTTTGCGGGAGGCAATGAATCGGTCAAGATTCGTCAAGCTATTGAACCAGGTGCTGCGCTTGTCGGGCAGGGTCCAGATTAAAGCTTGTCCTGCTGGGCTATCTCCCCATAGTCGGGTTAGGAATTCAGATGGGGTCATTGTTCCTTGCTCCTACTTTTAGGATGCCTGATACCGATGCACCTACTATCTCCCGTCCACATGCACTCCAATCCCATCGGTACTAGGCCAAATTCACTACCCTTCACCCACTGCTAGTCGTTCAGAAAGTCAGATTCTTTTGCCAGCGTTCTGGCCGCAGTCACGAACAGAGGCCGCAACTTTTTAGCCAGCCCATCCACCTTCTCACTATCCTCCGCACTCAACCGCCCACTCAACTTCACCACTATCTTACTGTACGGAAGTCCACCACCACCCGACACCGACTTTTCCAAGCTCAAGCTGGTCTCGACATGGTAGTAAGGCGTACCAGTCCCGGCCAACCGGAGCATGTACTGATTCAGATTCCGCAAGCTTGACGGAGGAACTTGCACCACCAGGGGCAAGAATGACTGAGGCCGAAGCATGAACAGGAACCGCCGTTCCGAACATGCCTTCCCAGCACCGCCCTTCACATCGCTTCCCCATGCGTTCATGGGGCAAGTAAGACAATCACCACCAGGAGTCCCAACACCCATCATTAGGTCGTTGCTAGAGCAGTCCGGCGGGCTTGCTCCACCCTCGTCCAATCCCTTCTCCCAGTATGACCGTACCGGCGCACTGTGGATGATAATGCCACTCAGTACCTTAGCCGATACGGTTTCCTCATCCAAGTCCGGTATCTCCCATGTCACTGAACCTTGACTGGGCACCTTCACCCTGTCTAGGTCAAATGGAGACAGCCCACCACCACCCAAGTTAGCCTCAAGTGCCTCCATGATAGTTCCAGTGTCCCCGGTCAGCGCCAAATAATTATTCAGGTTTGCCAGTGCTAGTTCGTTTTTCTGCGCCATTGTCTTTGCACCTCGTTTCAAGATAGCGTCTTTGCGCTTGTAAATACTTCTCTCTGAACCGTAGCGGGTCTTTCTTAATCCTGTGGTCTGGATGCCATTGCGAATCCCCCCTTCCCCCTACATGCCACCATCCGCACTGACAGGTATATGGAACCACCGGATACCCAATCCTCACCGCTTCCTTTACCGCTTCTTCTTCAGAGAGTGGGAACTTTCTAGGACAACTCTTTCTCTGATATACCCCTCTGCTCCGTCCCAACACTTACTCCCCGTTGTCGTCATAGACGATTCCTTGAACCCAGTCATCTAGCTTGTTGCAAATGCTATCGCGGGTTTCTTCCGCTGTTAGTCGTTCCACCTCCTTCATGATTTGTTCAACTTCATCTTCATCTTCATCTTCATCTTCATCTTCATCTTCATCTTCATCTTCATCTTCATCT
>Ga0075530_1000162_pt1 | contig 29251 bp, 27 predicted proteins | sample NGEPerD_2_FD_75101 | JGI IMG/M metagenome (GOLD analysis project Ga0075530, IMG submission 75101) | Arctic peat soil microbial communities from the Barrow Environmental Observatory site, Barrow, Alaska, USA - NGEE PermafrostL1-D | ecosystem: Environmental > Terrestrial > Soil > Wetlands > Peat ... | reverse complement strand
TGCCGGGGGCGGGCGCGGGGCGGGACGGCTCGGACTCGAGGGCGTTTCCGCGCAGCCTGAGCGCGAGTGCCTGTGGGGCCGACACCCTCATGGGCCGCTTAGTGGTCCCCGCCGGCGGACGCAGTCAGGCGCGTCCAGGCGCCGCCGAGCGCGACGGTAATTGAGGCGGGGGCCACTTAGGCGCGACTCGTCTGCAGGCGAGTGGCCTCGCGCATGCGCGCCCAGCCGCCGTAGCGGAGCAGCATCACGAGCAGGCCGACCACTGTGATCGGCACGTAGAGCACGAAGCGCAGGAGCAGCAGGTAGGAGGTGATGGCCGAGCCGGCACCGCCCAGCGCACGGGTGCCGAAGGCCACCGCGGCATCGAAGGTCCCGATCGATCCCGGCGCAGCCGGGATCGCGGCCACGAAGTTGGTGAGCGCCACGAGGTACAGGGCGCCGGTGGTGCTGATGTCCAGCTCCACCGCGCGCGCCACGGCTAGGTAGACGGCGCCCTCGATCAGCCACAGCACCACGGTGCCCGCCAGCAGCGGCACGCCGTCTTTGCCCGCCAGCGCGCGCGACGCGCCGGCGAGGGGGCGGGCGAAGTCGCGCAGGCGCTCCATCGCACCGCGGCTGCGCAGGTAGCTGAACACGCCCACGGCCAGGGCCAGCGCCACGAGCCCGGCACCGGCGATCAGAAGCGGGCTGTCGGTGGGCAGCACGTCGCCGTCGAGCACGCCGTACACGGCGGTCACCAGGATCAGGCTGAGCACGATCACGTCGAGGATGCGCTCGGCCACGATCGTGCCGAGCAGCGTGCGCTTGCCGGCGCCGGTGCGCTGGTCCAGCAGCACCACGCGCAGCGCCTCGCCCGCGCGCGCGGGCAGGACGTTGTTGCCCATGTAGCCCACCGTGGTGAGGCCGTAGCAGTCGCGCCGGCCCGCGTCCACGCCGATCAGGTGGAGGATCCGGTGCCAGCGCTCGGCGCGCACGAATGTGGCGAGCGCGTAGAAGAGTCCGGCCCCGATCATCCAGCTGATGGCCTCGGTGGAGTGCGGCAGCTGCGGGGCCTCCTGGTGGGATGCCCACCAGACCACCGCGGCTAGGGCGATCAGCGAGAAGACTGCCTGGAGTACGGCGAAGCGTCGGTTCATGTCGGTCGGCGCGCTGAGGATACTTCTGCCCGGGCGGCTCTCGCACAAATCCTCTGGGAGCTGCGGGGCCTGGTACGGGAGGTGGTCCTGCCTCGGGCGACGGCGCGACGCCGCCCAGTTTCCGGAAGGTAGCAGTCTGAATCACTACTCTGGCCCCGCCATGGAGTTACGCCACAGCCTGGCCGTCACTTGCTGCGCGCTCGCTCTCGCGGTCGCCGGCTGCGGCGCCTCGAACGATCCGACAAAGCCGGGCTCGGACGGCCCCGACCCCAACGACACGCGCGCCGTGGCCCTTCAGTGCATCACCGAGGAGGAGGGCCTGGAGGCGCAGACCTCGGGCGACAAGTCGATCCAGGTGGGCGGCGAGCCCGGCGGCCCGCGCGTGGAGTTCTTCCTCTCGACGGGCGAGGCGGAGGGCCAGCAGTTCAAGGGCGAGGCCCAGGAGGCCGAGCAGGTGGGCGCCGCGCTGGTGTTCGTGAACCAGGGCTCCGAGGAGGAGCTGGCGTCGGTGGAGAAGTGCCTGCAGGACGTGCAGTAGCCGCCCGGTCGGCCGCTCCTTAGGTGCCGCCCATGCTCCGCAGCTGAGAGCCGCCGGACACATCGAACACCTCCACATCGTTGCGCCCGTCGCGCATCGCGCTCTCGGGCACCATCACCGCGATCAGCTCGTCGCCGCCGGTGGCCAGCCGGAAGGTGTTGCCCACCGCGCTGATGCGCCCGTTCACGGCCACGGCGATGTCCTTGTTGGAGCCGCCCGACACGGTGCCCACCACCCATGTGGGCACGAACGGCGTGCTCAGGTCCACGTTGGCGTACTCCGCGTCCGCGGTGAGGTCCACGCGCGCGTCGGAGTCCCCGCTCTGGGTCAGCTCGGAGACGTCGCGGCCCACCAGCTCGGAGTTGTTGCCCACCCGGTACAGCCGCTCGAGCGGGTCGTCGCCGGAGCCGTAGTTGCGGAGCTTCTCCTGGACCTCGGCCTCGCGGTCGCGCTCGAGCTCTGACTTGCTCAGGCGCACGTAGCCCGACAGGTCGCGCTTGAGCATCTTCACCTCGTCGCGCGCCTTCACCTCCGGGCTGAACGCCGACCTGCCGTCCACCTTCTCGGGCAGGCGGATGCCGAGGATGTCGGCGATCGTGGGCGTGATGTCGGTGGTCTCCACCACTCTGTCGTCCACCTTGCCCCTGCGCTGGTTGGGCCGCTTGATGATCAGCGGCACGGGCGAGATCTCGTCGATGTTCTGCCGGTCGACCCTGCGGCGGTCGAAGCGCCCCACGTCGAAGGACGTGCCGTGGTCGGCCGTGATCACGATCAGCGAGCGGTCGTACTGGCCGGTCTCCTTGAGGTGTGAGAGCAGGCGCTGCACCTCGAGGTCGGCGAAGCCCGCCTGCAGCAGGTGCCGCAGCTGGAGCTGGCGCATCTGGCCCTCGTCCTTGTAGGACTGGCGCGAGATCTGGGGCACGGGGTCGCTGGCCGTGCGGCGGTACTGCTTGCCGCTGGGCAGGTACTGCCACGGCACGTGGGGCAGCAGCGCGTGCTTGAAGTTCAGCGCCGGGCGGCCACCTGGCCGGATCGCGTCGATCCAGGCCTCGAAGCGCTTGTTGCGGTTGGAGTTGAGGTTGGCGCGGGTGTTGGGCTGGCCTGGGGCGGATCCGGAGGCCGAGCCGGTGGCGCCGCCGCCTCCGCCGAAATCACCCCAGGTGTCGGACACAGACGGCAGCTCGCGCTCGAGGCCCGGCGGGGAGACCACGTGGGCATAGACCAGGCCGAGGTCGCCGGTGATCGACCCGAGCCGGTCCACAAGCGGCTCCTCGAGGCGGGCGTCCTTGCAGAGGTCGCGCGGGCACACGCTGGTGGCCTCCTCCGAGACGTTCATGCGGTGGCTCTTGCCCAGCAGCGCGAAGATGCTGTTGGGGTGCTCCGAGGAGGTGGGCAGAGTGCCCTTCTCGGGGTAGTCGCCGTCCATGATCGCCGGCACGGCCTTGCTGGTGGAGTCGTAGATCGAGTGCGCGCCGCGGAACCAGGTGGCGTTCTTGCCGAGCGCCGCGAATCCCGGGTAGAGCTTGGCGTCGATGCGGTTGTCGGCATCCATCAGCGAGGTGGTGGGGAACTCGTCGAGGACCACCATCACCACGGGCACCCGCGCGATTCCGCCGATCGACTGGGCGCTGGCCTCGTCGGCGAGCGTGATCTTCGACACGGGGGAGATGAACAGGAACAGCGCGAGGAACACCAGGGGCGCGGGTGTGAGCACGCTGAGAAACGAGCGCACAGGCTCCGCGCGCGCGTAGAGCACCGCGGCTCCCACGCCGAGCGCCAGCGCCACACCGATCAGCAGCGCGTCCGGCGAGCCGATCGGGCCTTTCAGCGCCTGCACGAACACCAGCGCGGCGAGCAGGCCCATGAACGCCACGTGCAGCACGGCGCGCGCCTTCACGGACACCAGCCCCACGAGCACCTCCACGAGCAGCAGCACCGCCGGCGGCACCAGCACCAGCAGCAGCGCGAACAGGATGATGTCGCCGGCGGTGGAGCCGCGCGCGGCGAAGAACTCCGGGTTGTCGGAGAGCAGGTCGAACAGCGGCTGGGCCAGCGCGAACGTGGCCAGCACGGCCAGGTGGCCGAACGCCAGCGGGTTGCCCCGCCAGCCGCGGCGAGGGACCTTCTCTTCCTCCCTCGAGGTGGCCGGCGCCTCGGTCGGCGCGGCAGCCTCGCCGGCCATCAGGCCTCGGGGGCCCCGAGATCGATCGGGGCGCCGCTGCCCTTCGGGCGGGCGAAGTACAGCAGGCGGGTGCCCGACGACAGGCGCTCGCGGCGCTCCACATCGAAGAACTCGGCCAGCACGGACTCGAAGTTCTCACGCTCGTAGTCGGGGTGCAGCCCGTCGCGCTTGGGAGCGAGCAGCTTCTTGACCATCGGGTCCTCGCGCGTGGGGAACTCGATCACCAGCGACGTGCCCAGGGAGGCCAGCCAGTCCACGAACTCGCGCACTGGAACGTTGGCGGCGATGGCCACGTGGTGGATGAGCGCCAGCGCGAGCACGAGGTCGGGCTTGCCGCGGTCGGGCAGGGCCTTGCGCTCTGCGCCACGCCAGCCGAGACCCGGCGACGGGTCGGCGAGGTTCATGGTCAGCGTCAGGATCTGCTCGTCGCCGCTATCGCGAAGCGAGCGGTACAGCAGCTCCATCGGGCCCTGGTCGGCGTCCAAAGCCAGCACGTAGCGCGAGCCCTCGGCGGCGATGCGCGAGTAGCGGCCGTTGTTCGCGCCGATGTCCCAGGTGAGGTCCCACTGCTGGGAGGTGGCCACCTCGCGCACGAACTCGTCCTTGCGCTTGGCGTCCTCATCGGAGTAGCTGTTGCGCTCGCCGTAGGCCACCCACACGCCCTGGGGCGGGCTCCACTCGAGCTTTGACACCAGCTTGCGCATCTTGCGCACGTTGGCCTGGATCAGCTCCTTCTTGAAGCCGGCGCGCCTGATCTCCTCCTTGACCTCGCCGCCGCGGTCGGCGTGCTTGGCCTCCAGTCGCGCGTGCATGAACACGTTGAGGAACATGCCCTTGCGGAACCGGTCGCCGGCGGAGGCCAGGCCGCGCATCTGCGCCGGGGGGATGCCGTCGATCGCGCCGCGCAGGAAGGGGTGGAACGGAACGTCCTTGGCCGACTGCAGCAGCAGCGGGTAGAGGTAGAGCATGCAGAACTGGCGGTAGCCGATCCACGGCTCGCCCTCCCGGTAGCGCTCGAACGAGCCCACGTCCACGAACACGGGCTTGGAGCCCTCGAACTGCACGTTGTAGGGCGAGGAGTCCTTGAGGACCATGTCCTCCTCGAGCGCCGCGAGCATGAGATCCAGTTGCAGCAGCGCGGCGTCCTTGAGCATCGAGAAGGTCCACTCGTACGGGTAGGACACGAACGGGATCCGCTCGTGCTTGAGCACCGCGGCGCTCTCCTTGACCAGTCCCTCGGGAAGGCCGTCGCCGTTCTCGAGCAGGTCGGTGGCCACGATGCTGCCCTCGCCGCCGTAGCGCTCCCACAGCTTGCTGGAGCTGAGCGCCTCGAAGTCGGCCAGCCCGTCGGCCGACAGGGAGCGGTACACGCCGTCGCCCGCGTAGAACACGCGGCTCTCGGGGTCGCGGAAGGAGCCGGGCTCCAGTTGCGAGGCGGTCGGGCTCTGCGAGGTCTCGGTGGGGGTAGACATGCGTTATCGCTCGCCCGCAGGGCGCGGGCGACCGATCATGGTAGGGACACGGGCGGCGCGGTGGCGCGCCGCCCGGTTAGGCGGAGTCGGTCTGCTGCCGGCTCTGCGCGGACTCGACCTCAGCCTCCGGCTTGCGGATGTGCAGGAGGACGAGCAGGCGGCCCCAGTAGAGCTTGGCCGTGACTGCTATGGCGCCGACGCCACCGGCAATGGCAGTCATCAGCATGCTGCCGGTGCCGGGATCGAGATACGCGATGAGGTCCATGTTCGGCTAACTCCAGTGAGACGGGATCAAGGAATTGCGGGCAGCCCGGAACGAACACAGGCGCCAGCAGACCCTCGGAGGCTAGCAGAGATTGTTACCCGCTCGTTAGCGGAGGTTCTTCACATTTCCCCCGCTCAGAGCGGGGAACGCTGGCGTCACTGGTCGCGGCTACCCTGTGGGGCCGCGATGAAGCTCATCATCCAGATCCCCTGCTTCAACGAAGCGGACCAGCTCCCCACGACCCTCGCGGACCTGCCGCGCGAGGTGCCGGGCGTGGACGAGGTGGAGTGGCTCGTGATCGACGACGGCTCCACCGACGACACCATCTCGGTGGCCCGCGCCCAAGGCGTGCACCACGTAGTCAAGCTCACGAACAACAAGGGTCTGGCCGCCGCCTTCCAGGCCGGTCTGGACGCGTGCCTGAAGCTCGGCGCCGACGTGATCGTGAACACCGATGCCGACAACCAGTACTACGGCGGTCACATCCCCCGCCTGGTCGAGCCCATTATCGCCGGCAAGGCCGACATGGTGGTGGGCGACCGCGAGACCGACCAGATCGAGCACTTCTCCCCCCTGAAGAAGCGCCTTCAGCGGCTCGGCAGCGCCGTCGTGCGGCGCGCGTCGGGCACCAACGTGCCCGACACCACCTCCGGCTTCCGCGCCTACAACCGCGAGGCCGCCCTGCAGATCCAGGTGGTGTCCAAGTTCACATACACGCTGGAGACGATCATCCAGGCCGGCAAGATGCTCGTGGCCGTCGAGCACGTGCCGATCGCGACCAACGACAAGACGCGCGAGTCGCGGCTGTTCCCGTCGACGTGGGCCTACGTGCGGCGCAACGCCAGCGCGATCTTCCGCGTCTACTCGCTGTACGAGCCGATGCGCGTGTTCTTCATCGCCGCGGCGGCGGTCGCTCTCCCGGCGGCGGTCATCTGGGCGCGCTTCCTCTACTTCTTCTTCTCCGGCGAGGGCCAGGGCCACGTGCAGTCGCTGATCCTCGGGTCGACGCTGATCGTGATTGCGGTGCAGCTGGTGGCGCTCGCCGTGGTGGGCGACATCCTGGCCGGCAGCCGGGTGCTCCAGCAGCGCATGCTCGAGCGCGTGCGGCGCGTTGAGCTGAGCCTGGGCATCGAGCCCTCCCACTACGAGCCCGCCGCCGGTGACGACGGAACGGCGCGCACCACCGGCGCCGCCGCGGGACCCGCCACCGGCAAGCCCGAGGGTGACCCTCCGGTGCCTCGGGCGTCGGAGACGCCGCGCCAGCCGGTGCAGACGTGAGCGCCGGCACGGCGGTCCCCACCGGGAACACGTTCGACAAGTACGGCTCGACCAACCCGGCGGTGCGCCGGCTGATGGCCGGCTTCCACGGCACGCTGGACGAGCTGTGGACAAAGGCCGCGCCCCGGTCCCTGCTCGACGTGGGTTGCGGCGAGGGCGTGCTCACCGAGCAGTGGGCCGAGTCGCTGGGCGACGCCCGCGTGGTGGGCATCGACCTCGACGACGCCAAGCTGCATGCCGAGTGGGAGACCAGGCGGCGGCCGAACCTCGAGTTCCGCACCGAGGAGGCCACCCGCCTCCCGTTCGCCGACGGCGAGTTCGACGTGGCCACCGCGATCGAGGTGCTCGAGCACGTGCCCGACCCCGAGGCCACGGTGGCCGAGATGGCCCGCGTGGCCGAGCGCTGGGTGCTCGTGTCGGTGCCCCGCGAGCCGCTGTGGCGCGGCCTGAACGTGGCCCGCGGCGCCTACTGGCGCACGCTGGGCAACACGCCCGGGCACGTGAACCACTGGTCCAAGCGTTCCTTCGTCCGGATGCTCTCCCGGCTCGGCACGGTCGAGGAGGCGCGCTCGCCGTTCCCGTGGACGATGCTGCTCGTCCGAGTGTGAGCACGGGCCGCGCCGAGGGCGGCTACGGCCGCGGCGCGGCCGTGCTGTCGGTGGGGATCGCGGCCACCGGGCTCACCACCTACGCCTACTTCTCGCTCGCCAGCCACTCACTGTCGGAGGCCGGCTACGGCGGGATCACGCTGCTGTGGTCGGCGGTCTTCATCACCGTCTCGGTGCTCTACCGCCCGGTCGAACAGCTGCTATCGCGAACGATCGCCGAGCGCGATGCCCACGGCACAAGCGGGCGCGAGCACCTGCGGGTGGCGGCGTCGATCCAGCTGGCGCTCGGGGCGGTCTTCGCGGTGGCGGCACTGGCCCTGCGCAGGCCGCTGCAGGACGGCCTCTTCGGCGGCTCGGAGACCCTCTACTGGGTCCTGGTGGTGAGCGTGCTGGCCTACGCCGCGAGCTACTTCGCGCGCGGGTTCCTGGCCGGCTCGCGGCGCTTCGGGCTCTACGGCGGCTTGGTACTGATGGAGGCCGGCTCGCGCCTGATGTTCGCGCTGGCGGTGGCAGTGGGGATCGCCTCGGGGCAGTCGGTGGTGGCGCTCGGCATCGCGGCCGCGCCGTTGCTGTCGCTGGCAGTCGTGCCGTGGGCGCTGTCGCGCCCACGGCAGGCCTCGGATGCGCCGCCCGCGGCCTCGGATGGCGAGGCAGCGTTCACCCTCTCCCACGGCACTGGCTTCGCCGCGGCCGTGCTGGCGATCATGCTCGCCGAGCAGACGTTCCTCAACGCCGGGCCGCTGCTGGTCAAGGCCACCGAGGGCGGCGCAGAGGGCGCGGCGCTGGCGGGCTTCACCTTCAACGTGCTACTCATCGCGCGTGCACCGCTGCAGCTCTTCCAAGCAGTGCAGACCTCCATCCTCCCCCACCTCACCCGCCTCGGCGCCCGCGGGGAGACCGACCCGTTCCGGCGCAGCGTGAATGTGACCCTGGCCGCGATCGCCGGGTTCGCCGCACTCGTGGCGGTGGTGATGCTGGCAGTGGGCCCGAGCGTGATGGACCTGGTGTTCGGCGGGAAGTTCGACTACGAGCGCGGCGGGTTGGTGCTTATCTCGGTGGGCATGGGCCTGTACCTGGCCGCCGCCACGCTGAACCAGGCGCTCCTCGCGCACGGGCAGGCCCGAGAAGCCTGCGGCGCATGGCTCGCGGCCGCCGCGGGGTTCGTGGTCTTTCTGCTGCTGCCGGGCTTCGACGACCGCGTGCTGCAGGTGGAGACGGGCTATGTGGGCGGCGCGCTGGTGCTCTGCGTGCTTCTGTACGGCTTGTATCGTCGATCGCAGGCAGCCCCGATGGCGAACGAGAGGAACTGAGATGGCCAAGCACCCCACCGTTGGGGAAGAAGCGCCGGACTTCGAGCTCGAGGGCACCCACGGCAACTTCAAGCTCTCCGACCACCGCGGCGAGAACGTGCTGCTGCTGTTCTACCCCGACGACGAGACCACCGTGTGCACCAAGCAGTTCTCCTCCTACCGCGACAACGCCGAGTCGTTCGGCGCGCTCGGGGTCACGGCCGTGGGGATCTCCGGCAAGGACCTGGAGTCCAAGCGCCAGTTCACCGAGAAGAACGACCTCACCGTGCCGCTGCTGGCCGATCCCGACTTCGAGGTGGCCAAGGCCTACGACGCCTACTCGGGGCTGGCGAAGATGACCAAACGCAGCGCGATCATCATCGACGAGCAGGGCCGCGTGGCCCACCGCCACGACCACGCGATCGGCCTGGACTTCCAGACGGTGGCGGACCTCAAGAAGACGCTCGACGATCTGCCGGCGGCGGCCTAGCGGGCGCGGCCGTGGCCGCGCTCACGATCCCGTCGCGCTTCAACGGCCCGCCCGGATCGGCCAACGGCGGATACACCAGCGGCGCGATCGCCCGGGAGCTCGGGTGGAACGCGGCCGAGGTCTCGCTGCGCGCGCCCCCGCCGCTGGACACCGAACTCGAACTGCTCGAAGCCGAGGACGGCGCCTACAAGCTGATGCACGGCGAGACGGTGGTCGCGGTCGCGAGGCGCCTGAACGAGCTCGACATGGAGGTCCCGGTGTCGGTCACGCCCGCCGAGGCGGCGGAGGCCACCGATCGCGGGTATGAGCGCTGGAGCGCCGAGCACCCGTTCCCGAGCTGCTTCGGCTGCGGGCCCAAGCGCGAACCCGGCGACGGCCTGCGGATCTTCCCGGGCTTCCTTCCCGGAAGCGCGGCTTGCGCGGCGGGGTGGACGCCGCACCAGTGGCTCGCGGGCGGGGAGGGCGTCCTCGCTCCCGAGCTGGCCTGGGCGGCGCTGGACTGCGCCTCCAGCGCCCCGCTGGCCAACTACGGCGAGGGCCCGCCGATGGTGCTCGGGTGCCTGGAGGCCCAGGTGGACGCAGAGGTGAGACCCGGCCACCCCCACGCGGTGGTTTCCTGGCCGATAGCCCGTGACGGCCGCAAGCGCACGGGCGGGGCCGCGCTGCTGGACGAGCACGGCGCGGTGCTCGGGCGCTCCCGCGCGCTGTGGATCGAGCTGAAGTCGGAGTAGGGTGCGCACCGGTGTCGGCGGCCACCAGCACCCACCACCGCACGTGCCCCTTCTGCGAGGCCACCTGCGGCCTGGAGGTTGAGGTCGACGGGCTCGAGGTGAAGTCGGTCCGCGGCGACGAGAAGGACGTGTTCAGCCACGGCTTCCTCTGCCCCAAGGCGACGGGCCTGAAGCACCTGCAGGAGGATCCCGACCGGCTGCGCAGGCCACTGGTGAAGCAGCCCGACGGCAGCTTGGCCGAGGCGTCCTGGGAGGAGGCGCTGAAGGTGGTGGACGCGAGTCTCTCCCCCATCCTGGCCGACGGCGACCGCAACGCCGTGGCCGTGTACGTGGGCAATCCCAGCGCCCACAACCTGTCCTCGCTGCTCTACGGCCCAGTGTGGCTGCGGGCGCTCGGCTCGCGCAACGTGTACAGCGCGAGCTCGGTGGACCAGATGCCCAAGCACATCTCCGCCGGTCTGATGTTCGGCGCGCCGCTGTCGATCCCGGTGCCCGACGTGGACCGCACCGAGCACCTGCTCGTGCTCGGGGCCAACCCGCTGGTGTCCAACGGCAGCCTGCTCACCGCGCCCGACATGCGCGGACGGCTGCACAAGCTGCGCGAACGAGGGGGGAAGCTGGTGGTGGTCGACCCGCGCCGCACCCGCACGGCCGAGGCAGCCGGCGAGCACCACTTCATCCGCCCGGGCACCGACGCCCACCTGCTGCTGAGCATGGTGCACGTGCTGTTCGACGAGGGCCTGACCGACACCGGGGCGCTCGACGGGCACCTGAACGGCGTCGAGGAGGTGGAGCGTCTTGCCCGCGACTTCCCGGCCGAGGCGGCCTCCGGCGCCTGCGGGATCGAGGCGGAGGAGATCAGGCGCATGGCCCGCGAGCTGGCGGCCGCCGAGCGCGCCGCCGTGTACGGCCGGATCGGAACCTGCACGCAGGAGTTCGGCACCTTGGCCAGCTGGCTGGTGGACGTGCTCAACGCACTCACCGGCAACCTCGATCGCGAGGGCGGCGCCATGTTCACCCGCGCCGCGGCCGGCCAGCGCAACTCCGCCGGCGAGCCCGGCAGCGGACGCGGCTTTGCCTTCGGGCGCTGGCACAGTCGGGTGCGCGGGCTGCCCGAGGCGCTCGGCGAGCTGCCCGTGTCCTGCCTTGCCGAGGAGATCGACACCCCAGGCGAGGGTCAGGTGCGTGCTCTGATCACCTCGGCGGGCAACCCGCTGCGCTCCACGCCGAACTCAGAGCGGCTCGAGCGTGCGGTGCAGGGGCTGGACTTCATGCTCTCGATCGACATCTACGTGAACGAGACCACGCGCCACGCCGACGTGATCCTGCCCGCGCCGGCGCCGCTGGAGAAGCCCCACTACGACGTGGCGCTCTACCAGCTGGCCGCGCGCAACGTGGCCAACTACTCGCCGCCGGCCCTGCCGCGCAACGGCGTGCCCGAGGAGTGGGAGACGCTCGGGCGCCTGACTGGGATCGTCTCCGGCCAGGGGCCCGACGCCGACCTCGACGCCCTCGACGACTTGGTGATCATCACGATGCTGCGCCGCGAGCTGGGCGACTCCCACTCACGCATAGCGGGCCGCGCCGAGGCTGAGATCGCAGCCGAGCTGGCCGATCGACGTGGCCCGGAGCGCATCCTGGATCTGCTGCTGCGCACCGGCCCCTACGGCGACGCCTTCGGGGAGGACCCGGACGGGCTCACGCTCGCGCGCCTGGAGGAGAGCCCGCACGGCGTGGACCTTGGCCCGCTCGAGCCGCGCCTTCCGGGCGCGTTGCGCACCGCGTCCGGCCAGGTAGAGCTGGCGCCCGAGCAGATCGTGGTCGACGTGCCGCGGCTGCGCGAGGCCCTCGGGCGCGAGCACAACGGCGGAATGGTGCTGGTGGGTCGCCGCCAGCTGCGCTCGAACAACTCCTGGATGCACAATCTCGGCCCGCTCGTGAAGGGCAAGGACCGCTGCACCGCCCACGTGCACCCGTCCGACGCCGAGCGCCTCGGGCTCACCGACGGCGCTCAGGCGCTCCTGCGCTCGGCCGCGGGCCGGATCGAGGCGCCGGTGGAGATCACCGACGCCGTGATGCCGGGCGTGGTGAGCCTTCCCCACGGCTGGGGCCACGACGCGGCCGGCATGCGGATGGACGTGGCCACCGCGCACGCCGGGGTGAACAGCAACGTGCTGGCCGACGAGTCGGCGGTGGACCCGGTGTCGGGCAACGCGGTGCTGAACGGGATCCCGGTGGAGGTGGGCCCGGCCGGCTAACGCCCATCCGCCATCCCGTCGCGCGGGTCAGATGGGCCGAAGCATCGAGCTTCCGCAGCTGCGGCAGATCACGTTCGCAGTGTCGGACATGCGAGCGATCGTGGAGTGCGCCCCGCAACCGGGGCAGTCCGAGCGAAGCTCGAAACGGTGCAGGCAGTTCACGCAGCGGTAGCGCCCGGGGAGGTTGGTGCCGCGCAGCCAGGGCTCGCCGCACGAGGGGCACTCGGGGCCGAGGTTCACCGTTTGGTCAGCCATGGCCGGCATCTTGGCGGTCGGCGCGGACCCGGCCGCGCAAATAGGCGCCGGCGTCCATCGGGCGACCGCCGGGTGGCTGCACCTCGAGCAGCTCGAGCGCGCCCTGCGCCGTGCCCAGCAGCAGCCGGGCGCCGGCCTCCTCGAGCGAGCCGGCGGGCCGGCCGTCCTCGGCCACTGCGCGGGCACGCCGCACACCCAGGGGCTCTTCGCCCTCCGGCTGCACGAAAGCCCCCACGTGCGGCGTGAACGCGCGCACCGTGCGGGCCAGCTCCGCCGCAGGTCGCGTGGGGTCCAGCCGCCGCTCGGAGCGCTCGATCTTCTCGGCGTAGGTCACGCCCTCCTGCGGCTGTGGCGTGGGCTCGGGCCGCTCGTCCAGCGCCCGGACCAGCAGCTCGCCGCTCAGCTGCGCCAACCGCGGCGCCAGCGAGCCGTAGTCGTCCTCGGGATCGATCGGTTCGGTGCCGCCCAGGTACACCGGACCGGCGTCCAGCTCGGGCACCGGGCGCATGATCGACACGCCGGTCTGAGGGTCGCCGGCCTGTATCGCGCGCTCGACCGGAGCCGCGCCGCGCCAGCGTGGCAGCAGCGACGGGTGCACGTTGAACATCTCGTACTCCGACAGCAGGGGATCGTTGAGGAGCGCGCCGAACGCGCAGATGCACACCGCCTCGGGCCGGGCGGCGGCGATCCGCTCGCGCGCGGCCGCGGCGTTCACGCTCTCCGGCTGGTCGAGCTCGATGCCCAGCTCGCGCGCGGCGTCGGCCACGGGCGGGCTCCGCAGCTTGCGACCCCGACCGCTCGGGCGGTCGGGGCGAGTGACCACGAGGGCCGGCCGGTGATCCGAACGCGCCAGCCGCCGCAGGACGGCGGCGGCGAAGTCCGTGGTGCCGAGGTAGACGGTGCGCACCGACTCAAACTACTGTCAAGGTGGCCGCGCGTCACGCCGACGCACAGTAGGTCGCCCCTGACCTAACCGACCAGGATCACGTGCAGCGTGCGCGGGCCGTGCACGCCCTCCACACGGCTGAGCTCTATGTCCGAGGTGGCCGACGGGCCCGACACGAAGGTGAGCGGGCGGCCGTCGCGCACGGCCGGCTCCAGGCGCTCGATGGCCTCAGGCAGGATGCCCACCACCTGCTCGGCCTCGACCACGCACAGGTGGAGGTCGGGCACGAGCGTGAGGGCGCGCCGCCCCGACTGCGCGGCGCCGTCCAGCACGATCGTCCCCGTCTCCGCGATGGCGACCGCGCAGCCGGTGAGCGCGCCGTCGAGCTCGTCGAGCTGCTCCGTGGAGAGCCCATCGTCCTCCACCAGCTCCGCGCCGTCGGGCTGCCAGCCGGCGGGCAGTCCCGGCGGCGCTCCGATCCGCGCCACCCCGTGCGCGTGGCAGGCGTCGGCGAGAGCCTGCGCGACGGCGCCCTTTTCGACGCGTGCGACGGTGGCCCGGTAGTCGGCCACGCGCTCGGCGAACAGGTCGAGCAGCTCGGCGCCGCCCAACTCCAGGGTCGTGCGATAGGCGGGCTCGGCGCAGGGGTCGGGCGGTGGCTCGGCGCCCGCGATCGCCTGCCGCACCCGCCCGAGCATCTCCTCGCGCGCCGCGCTCACCGTCTGGACCGCCACCACTCGCGGAAGGTCTGGTCGGGCATCAGCGGCAGGTCGCGCGCCGCGGTCCAGCCTGCCAGCGGGCCGGGAAGCGCGCCGATGCGGTCGCGACCGCGCACCAGCGGGCGCTGGGCGAGCCGCCCCGCTCGCTGCAGGGTCTCGTAGCCACGGCGCGAGGAGAACGCGCGGGCCAGCCCCTCCATCGCCCGCCGCTCGGGATCGACCTTGGCCCGCACACCGGGGCGCGAGCGCTGCTCGTCCACCACCTGGCGGCGCAAGTCCACCAGCACGGACGGTATGTCGATCTTCACCGGGCACACCTCGTAACACGCCCCGCACAGGCTGGACGCGTACGGCAGCGAGGACGCGTTCTCCACTCCCACCAGCTGTGGCGTGAGGATCGCGCCGATCGGGCCGGGATAGACCGAGCCATAGCTGTGCCCACCGGTCCGCGAGTACACCGGGCACACGTTCAGGCAGGCGCTGCAGCGGATGCAGCGCAGCGCCTGGAGGCCGGTGGTGTCGGCCAATGCCTGGGTGCGTCCGTTGTCGAGCAGCACCAGGTGGAACTCGCGCGGGCCGTCGCCCTCGGTCACACCGGTCCACAGCGACGTGTACGGGTTCATCCGCTCGCCCGTGGATGAGCGCGGCAGCAGCGCCAGCATCACCTCGAGGTGGCGGAAGGAGGCGAGCACCTTCTCGATCCCCATCACGGTGATCAGCACCTCGGGCAGCGTGGTGCACATGCGCCCGTTGCCCTCGGACTCCACGACGCAGACGGTCCCGGTCTCGGCTACGGCGAAGTTCGCACCGCTCACTCCCACGCGCGCCTCGAGGAACTTTCGCCGCAGGTGGCGGCGGGCCACCTCCGCGAGCGCCGACGGGTCGTCGGTCAGGTCCTCGGCGCCCAACTCGCGCGCGAACACGTCGCGGATCTCGGCCCGGTTCAGGTGAATCGCAGGCACGAGGATGTGCGACGGCACGTCGCCCGCCAGCTGGATGATCAGCTCGGCGAGGTCGGTCTCCACCGCGCCGATCCCGGCGGCCTCCAGCGCCTCGTTCAGGCCGATCTCGTCGGTGGCGATCGACTTGACCTTGACGACCTCGTCGGCCCCCGAGTCCTTCACCAGGCCGGTCACGATCTCGTTGGCCTCACCGCCGTCGCGCGCCCAGTGCACTGTGCCGCCGGCGGCGGTCACCGTCTCCTCCAGCCGCTCGAGCTGCTCGTCGAGCGAGAGCAGCGCGCGGTCCTTGATGGCAGCGCCCGCGTCGCGCAGCTGCTCCCAGTCGGGCAGCTCGGCCACCACCTTCGCGCGCTTGTCGCGGATCGTGGTGGTGGCGTGGCCGAGGTTGCGCCGCATCTGGCTGTCGTCGAGGGCTTCGCGCGCGGCGTCCGGGAACGGGCGCTCGGGCATGGCGCCCGGCGCCACCACCCGCACGCGCGGCATCGCGGGGCTCACGCCGCCTGCTCCTGCTCGGTGGAGGCGAGGATCTCGGCCATGTGCACCGCGCGCACACCGGTTCGCTGCCGGCTCAGCGCGCCCCCGATTTGCATCAGGCACGAGTTGTCGGCGGCGGTGACCACTTCGGCGCCGGTGTCGAGCACGGCCTTCACCTTGGAGGCCAGCATCGCGATCGAGGTGTCGGCGTTCTTCACGGCGAAGGTGCCGCCGAAGCCGCAGCACTCGGTGGCGTCGGGCAGCTCGACCAGGTCGATCCCCCCCACCGCGCGCAGCAGGCGCAGCGGGGCGTCGCCCAGCCCCAGGCCCCTCAGGCCGTGGCAGGTGGGGTGGTACGTCACGCGGTGCGGGTAGTGGGCGCCGACGTCCTCCAGTCCCAGCTCGCCCGTGAGCAGCTCGGTGAGCTCGTAGACGCGGGGCACCAGCTCATCGACCGCGCGCGCGAGCCCGGCGTCGCCCGCCAGCTCGGCCAGCCCCCGGTAGTGGTCGCGCACCATGCCGGTGCAAGAGGCCGACGGGCACACCACGACGTCGGCGCCGTCGAAGGCGTCGACCATCCGGCGCACCAGCGGCACGGCGTCGCGCGCGTACCCGGTGTTGAAGTGCAGCTGCCCGCAGCACGTCTGCTCCTCCGGGAAGTCGACCTCGTGGCCGAGCCGTTCCAGCAGCGCGACCGTGGCCCTCCCGGTGGCCGGGAAGAGCGTGTCGTTGAAGCACGCGATGAACAGCGCTACACGCATCGTGTCTTCCCTCTACCCCTTTCGGCGGTACGCTCGCGCCGCAACAGGGTATGGCTTCCCGCGATACGGGAGTCAGGCGACGGAGGGAGAGGGAATGTACGAGCAGGTCTTCGACCCGGTGAGCAGCTCGTTGGGATTGTCCGCGATCTTCGCGGCGCTGCCGCTGATCACGTTGTTCGTGATGCTGGGCGGCTTCCGCATCACCGCATGGATCTCCGGGCTGGTCTCCCTGGCGGTCGCGATCGTCGTGGCGATCGCGGTCTGGGACGTGCCGGTCGGGCAGTCGCTCGACATGGGCGCCGAAGGCGCTGCCTTCGGCTTCTTCCCGATCCTCTGGATCGTGATCAACGCGGTCTGGATCTACAACCTGACCGAGAAGACCGGGCATTTCGCGGTGCTGCGGCGCTCGTTCGCGAAGATCTCCGACGACAAGCGGATCCAGGCCGTGATCATCGCGTTTGCCTTCGGTGCGCTGATCGAGGGCCTGGCCGGCTTCGGCACCCCCGTCGCGATCACCACGGTGATGCTGATGGCGCTGGGCTTCTCGCCGATCAAGTCGGCTGCGCTGTCTCTGATCGGCAACACCGCCCCGTGGCGTTCGGCTCGATTGCCACCCCGATCGTGACCCTCTCGGCGCAGACCGACATCCCGATCGAAGACCTCGGCGCCATGGTCGGGCGCCAGACGCCGTTCCTCGCCCTGATCGTCCCCCTCGTGCTTGTGGGCGTCGTCGACGGCGCCCGCGGCGTTCGCCAGACCTGGCCCGCGGCGGTGGTGGCGGGCGTGAGCTTCGCCATCGCCCAGTTCGTCTGCTCCAACTACATCTCGGTGGAGCTCACCGACATCTTCGGCGCGCTCGTGGCCACCGTAGCCCTTGTGGCCTTCCTGCGCGTCTGGAAGCCCTCCGAGCCGCTGCTGGAGGACGAGTCGGCCCCCGGCGGCCCCCGCCCGGCCATCGCCGGCGCCGAGGGGCACAATCCGGCGCTGGAGCGCAGCGTGCGCCTGCGCGACCAGAAGGAGGACTCGACGCGCGAGAAGCTCGAGGCCTACGCCCCGTACATGATCATCGTCGGCGTCTTCTGCCTGGCCAAGCTGGCCGACCCGATCGAGCAGTTCCTGTTCGAGGTCTCGGGCGGCACGGGCTTCGGCACCGACGACAAGACGGTGAACGGCTTCGACTGGCCGGGCCTGGACGTGATCGGGGCCGACGGCGAGGCGCCGTCCGCCCAGACGTTCGCGTTCTCGTTCTTCGACACGCCGGGCACCGTGGTGCTGTTCTGCGGCCTGCTCACGATGGCCGCGCTGCGGGTCAAGCCCGGCGAGGCGCTGCGCACCTACGTCGAGACGCTCAACCAGCTCAAGCTGGCGATCGTGACCGTGATGGCCGTGCTCGGCCTGGCCTACGTGATGAACCTCACCGGCATGACCACCACACTCGGACGCTGGGTGGCCGGCTCCGGTGACGTGTTCGCCTTCCTGTCGGCGATGGTCGGATGGCTGGGCGTGGCGATCACGGGCTCCGACACGTCATCGAATGCGCTCTTCGGCGCTCTCCAGGTGGAGGCCGCCAAGGAGGCGGGGCTGTCCGACGTTCTGCTGGCGTCGGCCAACAGCTCCGGCGGCGTGCTCGGCAAGATGATCTCGCCCCAGAACCTGGCGATCGCCGCGGCGGCCGTGGGCATGGCCGGCAAGGAGGGCGACATCTTCAGGCGGGTGTTGTTCTGGAGCGTTGCCCTTACGCTGGTCATGTGCGTGATCGTGTACCTGCAGTCGACAGCGGTGCTGTCGTGGATGGTGGTCTAGCCACCGCCACCGCCACCGGCGAGGGCGTGGACATCGACGCCCTCGCCGCCGAGCTGCGCTCGATCTGCGGACCCGAGCACACGCTCACCCACCACGACCAGCTGCGTACGTACGAGTCCGACGGGCTGCTGCAGTACGCGGCCATGCCCGGCGTGGTGGTGCTGCCGAGCACCGGCGAGGAGGTGCGCCGCTGCGTGGAGGCCTGTCACCGCGCCGGCGCGCCGTTCGTGGCGCGCGGGTCGGGCTCGGGGCTCTCGGGCGGAGCGATGCCCGTGGAAGGCGGTGCGCTGATCGCGCTGTCGCGGCTGCGCCGGATCCTCGAGGTTGACCTCGAAAACCAGCGCGTGGTGTGCGAGCCCGGCGTGACGAACATCGCCATCTCCGAGGCCGTGGGGCCATCGCACTTCTACCCGCCCGACCCATCGAGCCAGATCGTGTGTTCGATCGGCGGCAACGTGGCGGAGAACTCCGGCGGCGCGCACTGCTTCAAGTACGGCTTCACCACCAACTACGTGACCGGCCTCGAGGTCGTGCTGCCCGACGGACAGATGATCCAGCTGGGCGGAAAGGGCGTGGACATGCCGGGCCTGGACCTGGTGGGCGTCTTCGTCGGCTCGGAGGGCACGCTGGGCGTGGCCACCAAGATCACCGTGCGGGTGGTGCCCTCGCCCGAGACCACGCGCACGCTGGTCGCCTTCTTCGACTCGACCTCAGAGGCCGGTGAGGTTGTTTCCGCCGTGGTGTCCGAGGGCATCGTGGCCGGGGCGATGGAGATGATGGACAACCTCTCCATCCGCGCCGCCGAGGGCGCCACCGGCGCGGGCTACCCCCAGGACGCGGGGGCGGCGCTGGTGGTCGAGCTCGACGGCTCGGAGACCGAGTGCGAGGCGCGCTTCGACCAAGTGGTGCAGATGTGCGAGAAGGGCGGAGCCTGGAAGGTGCGCGTGGCCCAGGACGAGGCCGAGCGCGCGCTGATCTGGAAGACGCGCAAAGCGGCATTCGCGGCGATGGGCCGGATTGCGCCCAACTACTACGTGCAGGATTCGGTGATCCCGCGCACGCGGATGGCCGAGGTCTTGAGGCGCATCGAGGAACTGGCACAGGAGTACGACCTGCAGGTGGCCAACGTGTTCCACGCCGGCGACGGCAACCTGCATCCGCTCGTCTGTTACGACGGCTCGGTCGAGGGTGAGCCCGCGCGCGCCGAGGAGCTGGCCGGGCTGATCGTGAAGACGTGCGTGGACGCGGGCGGATCGATCACCGGCGAGCACGGCGTGGGCGTGGACAAGAAGGGCTACATGCCGTCGATGTTCGAGGAGGACGACCTCGCGACGTTCCAGCGCCTGCGGTGCGCCTTCGATCCGGACGGCCTCGCCAACCCCGGCAAGGTGATGCCCACGCCGCGGCTGTGCGGCGAGGTGCCGGGGCCGTACCGTGAGCACCCGCTTGAGGCGGCTGGGCTGGCTGAGCGGATGTAAATGAGTCGACAGTCGACAGTCGACACTCGACAGGGACTGGTGGATCGTCTCCGAGCAGCCGGTGATGAGGGTCGGCCCGTGCGCTTCTCCGGAGCGGGGACGAAGCTCAAGTGGGGCTCGCCGGTCGAGGCGGAGCCGCTGGCGGTCGAGGCCTGCGAGATCCATGAGCACAACGCCGGCGACCTCACCGCTGTCGTCGATGCCGCCCTGTCGCTGCACGAGCTGCAGGAGACGCTGGCCGAGGAGGGCCAGATGCTGGCCCTGGATCCGCCGCTCGGAGACGAGGCGCGGGCCACGATCGGCGGCATCGTGGCCGCGTCGGACTCCGGCCCGCTGCGCCACCGCTACGGCTCGGCGCGCGACCTCGTCGTCGGCATGACCGTGGCGCTGTCCGACGGGACCGTCGCGCAATCGGGCGGCAAGGTGATCAAGAACGTGGCGGGCTATGACCTGTCCAAGCTGTTCACCGGCTCCTACGGCACCTTGGGCGCGATCCTCAAGCTCTCGCTGCGCCTGCACCCGCTCTCCCCCGAGAACGCCACTGCGGTCGGGCGCTCCTCCGACCCCGCCGCGCTCGCCGCCGCCGCGCTGGAGCTGAGCCACGCCCGGATCGAGCTGCAGAGCCTGGACGCGCGGTGGGAGGACGGCGCCGGCGCCGTGCTGGCGCGCTTCGGCGGGACGAGGGCCTCCGCCCCGGCCGACGACGCCGCCGAGACCATGAAGCGCCACGGCCTGCAGACCGAGGTGTCCGCCGACGACGCCGAGTGGTGGGGCGACCAACGCGAGGCCCAGCGCTCGGACTCCGGCGTTGTGGTGCGCGTGTCCGGCGTGCAGAGTCAGCTGGCGACCGTGCTGGAGCTGGCCCGGGACCTCGACGCGAGGGTCGTCGGCCGGGCGGGCCTGGGACTGTCCTGGATCACGCTGCCGAACAGCGGCGACCCCGTGCCTACGGTGGATGACCTCCGCCGCGAGCTCGCCCCCTCCCCCTGCGTCGTGCTCGACGCGCCGGACCCGGTCCGGGCGTCGCTGGACGTGTGGGGTCCGCGCGACCCCGGGGCCACGCTCCTCGCGCAACGGGTGAGGGATCGCTTCGACCCCGCCGGCATCTGCGCCCCCGGCCTGATGGGCCGATGAACGACGGCCCGATCAAGCTCGCCGAGGGTCCGGCCACGGCGAGCGCCTGGGACTCCACCCGCCCGCCGGAGATGGAGCTGATCGACGACTGCGTGCACTGCGGCTTCTGCCTGCCCACGTGCCCCACCTACGTGCTCTGGGGCGAGGAGCCCGACTCGCCGCGCGGCCGGATCGTGCTGATGAAGGCGGGCCACGAGCAGGGCAGCGAGGTCTCTGCGCCGATGGTGCGCCACCTCGACAACTGCCTGGGCTGCATGGCGTGCGTGACCGCCTGCCCGTCCGGCGTGCAGTACGACAAGCTGATCGAGGACACGCGCGCCCAGGTGGAGCGCCACTGGGAGCGCGACGCCGGCGACCGCTGGTTCCGGCGGCTGGTCTTCTCGCTGTTTCCCCATCCGCGCCGCCTGCGGATGCTCTCCCCGTTCCTGCGGGTGGCGAGCGCGCTGGGCCTCGATCGCCTCGGCGCCCGCATGCCGCTGGGCCGGCTGGCTGCGATGGCCTCCCTGGCCCCGCCGCCGGCCCGGCGAATCAACGTGCCCGAGAAGCTGGCCGCCGTCGGCGAGTCGCGCGGCACCGTGGCGCTGCTCCAGGGCTGCGTGCAGCGGGTGTTCTTCGCCCAGGTGAACGCCGCCACCGCGGCGCTGCTGTCGGCCGAGGGCTGGGACGTGCACACGCCCGAGGACCCGCAGTGCTGCGGTGCGCTGGAGCTGCACTCCGGCTCCGCGGACCCGGCACGCGAGCGCGCCAAGGCCACGATCGCCGCGCTCGAGGGCTACGAGCGGGTGGTGACCAACGCGGCGGGCTGCGGCTCGGCGATGAAGGACTACGGCCACGTGCTGCGCGACGACTCCGAGTGGTCGGGCCGCGCGGAGGCCTTCGCCGCGAAGGTGTGCGATGTGAGCGAGCTGCTCACCGAGGGCGAGCCGCGCGCGCAGCGGCGGCCGATGGAGATGAGGGTGGCCTACCACGACGCCTGCCACCTCGCCCACGCCCAGCACGTGCGCGAGCAGCCGCGCGAGCTGCTGCGGTCGGTGCCCGGCCTGGAGATCGCCGAGCCCGAGGGCTGGGAGATCTGCTGCGGCTCGGCCGGGATCTACAACATGGTGCGCCCCGAACCCGCCGCGGAGCTGGGCAGGCGCAAGGCGCAGGCGCTGATCGACACCGGCGTGAGCGTGGTGGCCGCCGCCAACCCCGGCTGCGCGATCCAGATCCAGACCCACGCCCGCAAGCTCGGGCACGAGCTCGAGGTGGTGCACCCCGTCGAGCTGGTGTGGCGCTCGGTGGGAGGAGCGCAGGCCGATCGCAAGGGGAGGAGCGCAGCCTGATCGCCGATCGGGCGAGCACCGGACCCGGCGGTTTCGGGGACGGACTTCCAGAGCAAGGAGAGCGGATGAGCACTGTCGACGTCGCAGGAGTGGAGATCACCGGCCCCGAGGTGGAGCGCTCGGAGGAGGTGCTCACCCCCGATGCGCTGGAGCTGGTGGCGCTGCTGCACCGCGAGCTCGACGGCCGCCGCCGCGAGCTGCTCGCCAAGCGCGAGGAGCGTCAGGCCGAGCTGGACGCGGGCGGCACGATGGACTTCCTGGAGGAGACGCGCGAGGTGCGCGAGGGCAACTGGCAGGTGTCCCCTCCTCCCCCTCCCCCGCTGCGCAAGCGGTGGGTGGAGATCACCGGTCCCACCGACGCCAAGATGGTGATCAACGCCCTGAACTCAGGCTCCAACGGCTTCATGGCCGACTTCGAGGACGCCAACTCGCCCACCTGGGCCAACATGGTGGGCGGCCAGGCCAACCTGATGGACGCGATCCGGGGAACGCTGGAGTTCGACGACGAGGAGCAGGGCAAGGACTACCGGCTCGACGACGAGACCGCCACGCTGCTGGTCCGCCCCCGCGGCTGGCACCTCGTGGAGCGCCACGTGCGGGTGGACGGCGAGCCCGTGGCCGGCGGCCTGTTCGACTTCGGCCTCTACATCCACCACAACGCGCAGGCGCTGCTGGAGCGCGGCAGCGGGCCGTTCTTCTACCTGCCCAAGATTGAGTCCCACCTCGAGGCGCGGATGTGGAACGACGCGTTCAACCTCGCCGAGGACCACCTCGGCCTGGACCGCGGCGCCGCCCGCGGCACCGTGCTGATCGAGACGCTGCCCGCGGCGTTCGAGATGGACGAGATCCTCTACGAGCTGCGCGAGCACTCGGCCGGCCTGAACGCCGGACGCTGGGACTACATCTTCAGCGCCATCAAGCGCTTCCGCCACCGGCCCGAGTACGTGACGCCCGACCGCTCGGCGATGACGATGACCGTGCCCTTCATGCACGCCTACTCCGAGCTGCTGGTGAAGACCTGCCACAAGCGCGGCGCGCACGCGATGGGCGGCATGTCGGCCGTAATCCCTTCTCGGACGGACGAGGAAGCCGCTCAGCGAGCCTTGGATGCGGTGCGCTCGGACAAGCAGCGCGAGGCCGGCGCCGGCTTCGACGGCACCTGGGTGGCCCACCCCGACTCCGTGGAGCCGGCGCTCGACGAGATGAGCAAGGTGATGGGCGACAACGACAACCAGGTCGACAGGCAGCGCGACGACGTCGAAGTGTCCGGCGCCGACCTGCTCGCGCTCGACAAGACCGAGGGCGACATCACCGAGGCCGGCCTGAGCTCCAACGTGAACGTGGGCATCCAGTACATCTCCTCGTGGCTGCGGGGCAACGGCGCCGCGGGCATCTACGGCCTGATGGAGGACGCCGCCACCGCGGAGATCTCACGCTCCCAGGTGTGGCAGTGGATCCGCCACGGCGCCAAGCTGGACGACGGCCGCTCGATCACGCCCGAGCTGGTGTCGGACATCGCCACCTCCGAGCTGGAGAAGATCCGCGCGGAGATCGGCGACGATGAGTGGTTCGAGCGGGAGGGCCGCCCGAAGCTCTCGAGGGAGATCTTCGAGGAGGTCGCGCTGTCGGGCAACGAGAGGTTCGTCGAGTTCCTCACGCTGCCGGCGTACGAGCGCCTCGAGCGCGATTGAGTCCACTAGCCGAACCTGAGAGGATCGCCGCCTCTTCATCCAGCTAGCCACAGGAGCAGCACACATGGCCCAACGCACCAAGGCGGACCGCTCGGCGGCCGCGAGGAAGGCAGCCGCGACTCGCAAGCGCAAGCAGGCCGCCAAGAGCGGCAGCGACGCCAAGTCCAGCGCCAAGACGGCGGCGCGGGCCGCGGTTTCCGCCGCGAAGTCCACGGGCGACGCCGTGAAGTCCGCCGGCAAGGCGGCGGCCACCCGCGCCGGCGTCGGCGACAAGAAGGCCAAAAAGCGCAAGAGGTAGACGGGGTTCGGCCGGCGGTGCCAGCCCCTTTCTGGCGCCGCCGGTTTCCCTAGGCGGCCTGCTCGCCGCGCTCGCGCTCGGCCTCGCGCAGGGCCTTCATGGCCTCGCGCTTCTGGTCGCGCGTGGTGCGGTCGAGGATCAGCACTCCGTCGAGGTGGTCCATCTCGTGCTGAATCACGCGTGCCTCGAGACCCGAGGCCTCGATGAGCCGCCCCTCGCCCTGCTCGTCCAGCGCGCGCACTCGCACGTGGACCGGGCGCTCCACGTCCACGGTGACGCCGGGGATGGAGAGGCAGCCCTCCTCGAGGACCTCCTGCTTCTCGCCGGCCCACTCGAGCTCGGGGTTGGCGAGCACGATCACCGGCGCGGTGGGACCGATCCTGTAGACGAGCAGCCGCTGGGAGATGCCCAGCTGGGGTGCCGCCAGCCCGACGCCGATCGCGTCGTGCATGATGCCCGCCATCCGGTTCACCTGACTCCGCATCGAGTCGTCGAAGCGGTCCACCTCGCCGGCCCGGCTCTTGAGGACGGGGTCGCCGAGGGTGCGGACGAACGACAGCGCGGCCACGCGACGCGCCTCGAGCTCGGGATCCAGCGCGGGCTCGGCGTCCTCTACCTGCTCCTCGCGCTCCTCGAACTCCTGGTCGTACTGCTCGGACATCCAAGCAAGTGTAGGTCGCCTGCAGGGTGGCCGCCACGCCAGGCCGGCGGCCGGGTCCGCGCGCTCGCTCAGCAGCCTTCAGGGCCGCAGGCGGCGCCGTCTGCCACGACCTCGGTCGCGGGCCGCGACTCCTCCCACGCGTGCTGGAGCAGCTGCTCGAGCGCCTCGGGCGGCTGGGCGCCCGACGCGCCGAACTTGCGATCGACCACGAAGAAGGGAACGGCGGCGATCCCGAGCGACGAGCCTGTGCGCTCGTCGTCGCGCACCTCCTCGGCGTAGCGCTCAGTGGCCAGCACCTCGCGCACCTCGTCTCCGGGCAGGCCCACCTCCACGGCCAGCGGCTCGAGCGCCGCCGGGTCGCCGATGGCAACGCCCTCGGTGAGGTATGCGCGCATCAGGCGCTCCTTGAGCGCGTCCTGGAGCCCACGGGCCTCGGCGAGGTGGAGCAGCCGGTGGGCGTCGAAGGTGTTGCCGCCACGGGCGAGGTCGAAGCGGGAGTCCAGGCCCTCGCCGGCGGCCACGTCGGTCATCCGCTGGTGCATCGCCAGCGCCTCCTCGCGACTCGTGCCGTACTTGTCGGCGAGGTGCTGGGCGTTGTTGCCCTCGCGCTCGCGGGGCGCCTGTGGATCGAGCTCGAAGCTGCGCCAGGACACCTGGACGTCGTCGCTGTGCTCGAACTCCGAGAGGGCGGTCTCGAACCGGCGCTTGCCCACGTAGCACCAGGGGCAGGCAATGTCAGACCAGATCTCGACGTGCATCGAATCGAGGTTAGCGACGGCGATACGCTGTCTTCATGTGCCGAAACATCCGAACGCTCCACAACTTCGAGCCCCCCGCCAACAACGAGGAGATCCGCGCCGCAGCGCTGCAGTACGTGCGCAAGGTAAGCGGCTCCACCAAGCCGTCGCAGGCCAACGCCGAGGCCTTCAACCGCACGGTGGACGAGGTGGCCCACGTGACCGCCCACCTGCTGGAGGACCTGGTGGCGGCCGCGCCTACCAAGGACCGCGAGGTCGAAGCCGCCAAGCGCAAGGCGCGGGCGGCGCAGCGCTACGCCGCCTGATCGCAGAATAGGTTTAGTCAACCTACGTTTCGGGGAATACTGGCTCATCCAAAGACGGCCGGCCCAGCTTCAGGGGTCCTGTGACGGACGTCAGGCACATCGCCAGCAAAGGAGTCCGGCCCATGCCTGTCCCGTCCCGCCCCCTCTCCGCCATGCGAGCCCAGGGCGTCGAGTCGCATCTTCGAGCCCGCGTGAAGCGCCTCAAGGCCCGGCCTGAGCCGCTCGGAGTCTGCCGCTCCTGCCGCGCGATCGTGCACTCCGGGGACAGCCTGGCGATGGCGGGCGGGTTCCTCTTTCACGGCGACTGCGCGATCGTTCCGTCCGAAGCGCAGACGGCCTGACCGCTTAGGAGTCCTTCGGCCCCGCTACTGCGGGTCCACGTCGACGGCGAACGCGACCGCCCCGTGCGCCCGGTCGCCCGCCACCGCCTCCACCGCCCGCCTGACCGCGGCGACCACCTCCGCCCTCGCCGGCCCGTCATCGGCCCGGGCGCGGATCACCAGCTGCGCCCGGTCGCGGCCCTGGCGGCGGAACAGCGGCGCGGGGCCGAGCACCGACGCCCCCGGCACGTCGATCGCCGCCCCGATCGCCTCCGCCGCCTCCCCCTCGGGGCCCGGCTCCTCCGAGGAGCACACCACCCGCACCAGGTGCCCGTGCGGGGGGTAGCTGAGGATCGCGCGGCGCGCCAGCTCGCCCTCGAGGAAGCCGTCGCTGTCGTGGCGGGCGGCGTAGGAGAGCGCGCGGGCCGAGGGGTCCAGCGCCTGCACGATCACCCTGCCCCCGCGCTCGCCGCGGCCGCTGCGGCCGGCCAGCTGTGCCACAAGGGCGAAGGTGCGCTCCTCGGCTCTGAAGTCGGGGAACCGCAGCGTGGCGTCGGCGTCCAGCACCAAGCCCAGGGTCACGTCGGGGAAGTCGTGGCCCTTGGCCACCATCTGGGTGCCCACCAGCACTCCCGACTCGGCGCGGTCGAAGCGCTCCAGCGTGGCCGCCACGCCGGCGGAGGCGGCGGTGTCGGTGTCCAGCCGGAACACCGGCAGCGGGGACACGAGCTCGGACAGCTCTGACCCCAGCTGCTCGGTGCCGATGCCGTGGCGGGCCACGGACACCGACCCGCAGTCCGGGCAGTGGCGCGGCACGGCCTCGGCGTGGCCGCAGTGGTGGCAGGACATCCGCGCGGCCCCCCGGTGCAGCACCAGCGTCACATCGCATGACGGGCAGTCCCACGTGCGCCCGCACTCGCCACAGGCGAGGAAGTTCGACCAGCCGCGGCGGTTGAGCAGCACGATCGCCTTCTCGCCGCGGCGGCGGACCTCCTCGAGCGCGTCGCGCGACGCGGGGTGCAGCGGGCCCTGGATCCCCGTCATCCCCACCACCTGGACGGGCGGCAGGCCGCGCCCGTCCACGCGCTCGCGCAGCTCGATTCGGCGGTGGGTCAGCACGGTCTCGGGGCGCGGCGTGGCGCTCCCCGCCAGCAGCACGGCGCCGCAGGCGGCCGCGCGGCGCTCGGCCACCCGGCGGGCGTCGTAGCGGGGGTCGCCCTCCTGCTTGTAGGAACCGTCGTGCTCCTCATCGATCACGATCAGCCCCACGTCGCTCAGCGGAGCGAACACCGCCGAGCGCGGCCCCACGCAGACCTTCGCCGCGCCCGAGCGCAGCCGCGACCACTCGTCGAAGCGCTCACGCGCCGACAGCCGGGAGTGCAGGATCGCCACGGTGTCACCGAAGCGGTCCACGAAGCGGGCGGCCGTCTGGGGCGTGAGGGCGATCTCGGGCACGAGCACGATCGCGGTCCGGCCGCGCTCGAGCGCGGCCTCCACCGCCCGCAGGTAGACCTCGGTCTTGCCCGACCCGGTGACGCCGTGCAGCAGCAGGCGGCGGTCCGAGGAGTCCCTCCCCACCTCCATCGCGGCCACGACCTGAGCCAGAGCGGCCTCCTGGGCGGGAGTGGGGCGGTCGACCCTGTGAAGCGCCCCCACCCGCCGCACCTCGGGCCGGCGCGGGGCCTCGATCGTGCGCTCCAGCGACACCAGCCCGCGCCGCTCCAGGCGGCGGGCACCGGCGTGGTCGCAGCCGGCCGCCTCCGCGAGGGCGCTAACCCGCATCGGCCCTTCCATCAGCGCCTCCAGCGCGGCGCGCTGCCCGCCAGAGAGCCGCTCCGCCCCCGCAAGCGCCTCCTGGCCGGCATCGGTCACCCCGGCCACGAGCGATCGCCGGGCGGCCGTGCGCCGCCCCGTCCCGGTGCCGGTGCCGGGCGGGAGCACGAGCGCCAGCCCGCGCGCGGGCGTGGACACGTACTCCTCGGCCACCCACAGACCGAGCCGCACGAGGTCGGCCGGGACATCGGCCTCCAGGGCCGACACCGGCTCTGCCAGGCGCTCAGGGGGCAGGTCGCTGTCCTCGGCGACCTCCACCACCACGCCGAGGATCCGCCGCGGTCCAAAGGGCACGACAAGCATCGACCCCACCCCCACGCCGTCGTGGGCGTCGCCAAGCAGGTAGTCGAACGGCCCGCGCAGACTACGCGCGGTGGTGAGCGGCTCGACCTTGGCGATCACTAGTGGTTCCTCCTGGAAGTACTGGGCCGCTTTGGCGAGTGGCTGGGCGTGGCTGGCAAGCCCGGGAGCGCAGCCAATGCCAAAGCATTGGCGAGCATCGCGGGCGAAGCCAGGCGTGCCCAGGCGCCGCCAAACGGGTCAGGACTGACAGGAGGGGCCACTAGGCCAAGTTAGGGCGCTGCCCGGACGCCGGTCAGCCGTCGGCGGGTACGAGCAGGCAGGCGTAATGCACTGTGAACGTGCGCTCGGCGGCTCCCGGCGCCACCGAGAACAAGCCCCGGCGCACCGCCGCCTTCGCGAGCGCCTTGCCCCGCGCCGCCGGGCCCTCGCCCCAGAACGTGTGGATCGCGGCGGGGAGTGGGTCCGCCAACTCGCCGGCCACGCTCAGGCCGGCCTGCCCGGCCAGCGCGCGGACGTCCCCCCGCGAGAGACGGTGCAGGTGGCCGAGGTCCTGCCGCGCTCGCTCGGCGGACGGCCGCGACGCCGACCTGTTGTCCTCCAGCGGCACCTCCACCACCACGGCGGAGCAGACCCGGGCGACCTCGGCGAGCAGCGGCACGGGTTCGGGCACGTGCTCGAGCACATGGGAGAGCACGCCGAGGTGAAAGGCGCCGTCGCCGTAGGGCAATGTCGCTCCGTCGAAGCGCTGGACGGAGGCGATCTCGGGCCGCTGCGCCGCCAGCTCCACGGCGCGGGCCGAGATGTCCACGCCCTCCCGGCGCTCCCCCACCCCGCGCGCCGCCAGCGCCGCCAGAAGGCCGCCGTCGCCGCAGCCGACCTCCAGCACGAGGGCGGGTGGCTCGGGCAGCGCCCGCACCAGCTCGGCCACATGGTCGGCCTTGCCCTCCGCGCACAGGGCGCGCCATTCGCCGTACCGCGCGGTGTCGGCGTCGCCCGCGTCGTAGCGTTGCTCGTAGTCCTCGCGCAGCTCGGCCGAGC
>Ga0075530_1000161_pt1 | contig 29350 bp, 20 predicted proteins | sample NGEPerD_2_FD_75101 | JGI IMG/M metagenome (GOLD analysis project Ga0075530, IMG submission 75101) | Arctic peat soil microbial communities from the Barrow Environmental Observatory site, Barrow, Alaska, USA - NGEE PermafrostL1-D | ecosystem: Environmental > Terrestrial > Soil > Wetlands > Peat ... | reverse complement strand
CTCCCCTACTGTTCCTGGTTCAAGAATTTCAGAGTTATAGGCTAGTGGTTTTATCGGTTTTGTTATTAGTTCTTCAGCTGGTTGATTTGTTTGATTTTGAGATAAAGATTTCAAGTCTAAAATCTCCTGCCTTAAAGTTTTGATTTGGAATATGCTTATAGTAAGAGTGATTAGTAAAAATACAATCGTTATTATAAGAATAATAACTAGAAGTTTTTTACTGCTTCTTCTTTCGTTGTGAATTATCTCCATAATTGTTTATTTATTTATTTAATTGATTTATTATATCATAAATAATAGATGATGCAAAATTTTTAATTTATGTTTCATAGATATATATTTCTTTAGGCTTACTCAAGTCTTCCTCTTATAGCGGATAGGTCCTCCTGAGGCGGACAACGGGATAACCTTTGTTGGCTTAAATCTTTCAGGCTGGAGCCTTTTGCGATTTCACCTCGTTGGCTCCAGTCTCCCGAGTGGAGCCTTTTGCGATTTCAATGAATATTCCCGATTCGCATAAGGCTCCATACAGTCCTGTCCGCCTGCGGAGGAAGTATGGAGCCAACTAGCTGAAACCTAAACTCCAGAGCAATATAAAAAAACAATTTGACAATCTAACAATCTAACCATTTAACAATTCATCAAACACTTCCAAATACATTGCACTGCTCCAAAGTTGGGCTTCGCATCCAGACGCTGTTTGCTCCTCGGCTGAACTGACTTCACTGTGATGTCCTGCAATTCCTTTATACAAAATGTCATTCGTGCTAGCTTCCATTATTTTATTTATATAATCAGAATATTTATGAGGATTTGTTTGATATAGAACAAGTGCTGTGAGATTATTCACCCAATACCAGCTATTGCCTTTATGATAACTCAAACTGTTCTCGCCCGTATCTTTGGAAATAAAATTTGGATCCGTCACGTCCAGTGAGGCAATCCCTCCCCAAGGAAGATATAGATTTGGTAATATTATATCAAAACACTTTTCCCAAAGTTCTCTGTCTAAAAGTTCTGGGTACAAATAGGCAACCAAAAAAATATTTGACCTAATTGTCTCGTCACTTTCTCCATCGTGCAGGATCCCCCCAATATAAAATTTTTCCAAAACCCTTTCTTTCAATTCTTTTTCCAAAATTTCATATTGATCATTTTTCGTAAGCCGATATAGAAGTTTATAGATATTTAATCTGCAAGCTTGAATCTCAATTCTTGCTCCTTCTCTTTCCAAGCTGTCCATCCAAGTCTCGTTTTTCAAACTCATAGCCAGCCCATCGTCGTCAGTTCTTTTTTGCAATAAATTTACTATTACTTTTTCAAATTTCGCCAAAATATCCATTTTAAAATCTTCACTCAAACCATATTTCTCGTCTATCTTTATAATGCGATTCGCCAACCACCCCAGAGCATCAACGCTTGATAATTCTCCAGTAACTGACTTGTAAAATCTCTTTTTTGGTGTTTGTCCATCTTCCGTAATAAATTTGATTTGCTCGAGGATGATTTTCCGAGCAAGTGTTTCATTTAATTTATATATCTCCAAAAGAGACACAGCCTCATCTCTGTGCCAGAATTGAAAAAACCATGGCAGGCCAGCGAAAGCCCCTCTTTTATTTTTATTTTCCACTACCATAATACGAATCGAATTTTGCGCACACAAACAAGCCGTCTTGATTTCTTCGTCAGTGATTTTGGGGATTTTCAATATATCTTGCAACTTTTCTTGTTCGTCTTTGAGTGATTGAAAGCTTTCAAAAACTTTGTTGGCTTCATCAGTGGCCCTCTTGGGAGTTTTTGCCACCGAAAAAACTGCCTTTTGAAATTCAATTTTCAGCGCCTTGAAAACAAACCTCTCAAACGGAATTGAATTTCTGCTCTCATCTTTCTGATAATGTTTCGCAAAGAATTCCTCAATTTTGAGAAATTTTTTCTCATCTGTTCGAATTGCCAAATATAATGTAAATTCCTTTTTCTCGCCATCACCACCATCTTCGCTGGCGTCTCGATATTTTGTAAATTTCACCAGAACACAGTCATTTTTCAATTTTATATCATAGAATCTTCCAAGCTCCCTTGAATCATAAGGATGCCTCATATCCAGAATAACCTCCGCTGAAACCGAATGACTAAGCTCAAGGCAAAGAGAATTGAAATCATCTGGCAGGAAATATTTCTCTGCCAATCCGTTTTTATATCTTCTTGTGACTTGGAAAAAATTATTTTCAATTTCATCTATTTCTCCCTTTCCTGCAATATTGATACTATCAATAACTTTATATATTTCTAATTCATTGTGATAATTATTCCCGTTCGCATAAAAAAAACCTTGATAACGAGTTTCTTCATCGTCCGTTAAATAAAAATAATTTCCCAAATTATTGCCCAAAATCAACCCAGTGCCAACCTCAGCCTCTTTGACGATTTTTACATTTTTATATTTGTTGATTATCTTCATTTTGTTTTTTATTTATACTTGTTTACCAAAAAAACTTCAACTAACTCTGCCATATAAGCTTATCCCTCCCGATAAAACTTGGCGGCGTCTTCTGGTGAGGTTGTGATAACATATGAATCAGTGGCCAATTCAAAACCAGCCCATTTATTCATTCTTGGAACAATCTCAAAATGAAAATGTAAATTTTCACCCTTCGGAGAATAATGTAAATAAAAATTATAAGGAATGTTCATTGCACCAAGTTTTGCAAGAACTTTTTGAAATGATTTGGCTAAATTCTCAATTTCCTCACCACCCAATTCTGTTATATTCAAATAATGTTTTCTCGGTAAAATTAGCACTTCATAATTAAACCTCGGAGCGTATGGCGTGAAAACAACGAAGTCATCATTCGCATATACAAATCTCTCAGACTTTTCTTCTTTTTTTATTATATCACAATACTGACACACTTTATACTTTTTTATAGCATTAACTTTTTCTTGTACAGCACGAGGCACAGTACTCAAGGCCACAACTTGACTATGCGAATGCGCAAGAGATGTTCCCGCTTCAACTCCACTATTCTTGAATATTTGAACATAATTTACCCCTTCTCTCCCAATAAGTTCGCTCATTCTTAGCAAATAAACCTTGATCACATCCGCAATTTCGCTGACAGTTAAATCTGCTAGTTGTTTTTCATGGTCTGGAGTTTCCGCAATGATTTCATGGTAACCAAAGCCTCCTCCCTTTGCATAAATACCCTCCATTCCTATGGGTTCGTCAGATTGTGAATCAACAATTGGAAATTTATTCAAAAACCATCTCACTTTCCAGCTGTCACTATTGTCGTTCTTCATTCTTCCAATCTCTGGAGGTGTTAAATTTTCATTTACAGGACAAAAATAGCAAACGGAATCTTTTTTTTCTCCGTTTTTCTTTTCAAACTGTTCTGGCCTTTTCCCTCGATCTGAAGCGATATAGCTCCAACGCTCAAAAATATAATCTTTTCTGATTTCAATCATAATAAATTTTTAATCTATCTTTTTTACTCAGCAAGGCTATCTTCAATCGCCTTAATCATTTTTTTGGCAGTTTTTGTTTTGCTAAGTTTATTTGCCAAAGTATTATCTTCTAAAACTTCCTTCACCCAAATAGCAAAATCATTTTTTTCTTTATTGACGTGATATTTGAATGAATCCTTTTCCATTTGCCATAAACAATTTTTTAGATCCTCAAGATTTCTCAAAATCGAACCGCTACAAACCCAAAAACACTTTTCGTCAGTAATATTTGCATTTTTTTTCATATTTTTTTTCTTATTTATTAAATTAAATTAGTAAAATATAGAATCGATATTATAGTTTAACAACACATTCAAGGACAGTCCTTTTGCGATTTTCTGAAAATATATGAGAAAAATATTATCAAGAAGTGTTTTGGGAATAGACTCTTCAAAGGACTATCCTTGCCCTAGCTTATGAGGTCTGGTATTCCCGTAAGCGACATTATATAATGTCGCCTACTCTCGGGAGAATATTGAAATTCCTATGCTTTAAATTATTTTCACAACCATATTGAAGAACAACACTTTTTATGAAACATATTTCTGTACTTTCACCAGTGACATTGTCGCAATATTTTATGCTCTGTCTAAGCGAAATCTAAAATCATTTAGAACATTCATAAAACTAATAAAAGCTTCGTAGGGCGAGTCATATGGACTGAAGTATTTATGCACATCTCCATCTGAAAACCATTTGGTACACATATAATAGAAGTGGTCACTTGTCTGAAGCTTGCGCCAATCTTCCTTGATCAAATCATCATGCGAATTCAAAACATCTTCCTCAATTTCGTAAAGTTTTTTGAGAGCTGACTTTTGCATCGAATTACCTGTCCAAGCACTCAAATCTCTTTCTGTATCCGCCCAAGTCAAAATATTATGCACATCCAATTCGCCAGCATACTCATAAGTAGCGATAATTTCTGAAGGTGTTTTGAAATTATTTCCAGGATGCTTGAGAACTTCTGCTGGGAGTGCCTTCAGAAAATGAAAGATTCCACTGTCCTCCCACTGGTGTTCTCCAAACGTTTCATAATCCATAAAAAGATTAATCGTATCGCCGAGGCCGTTGATGGAGTTAATCCACTGGCTAAATTTTGAAGCATATAGGGGGTATTCTTTCCAATCTCGATTAGAAAATCTGAAAGCAATGTCATCAGAAAGTTTATAATTTTTTAAAAGTAGTTTCAGACGCTGCGCTCCTTTTGGCATATATACAAAGTTTGGTGACCGGTCACCGAGATAGTGTTCCCAACCTTCAGTCAGAATGCCATCATATCCGAGTTTTTCCACCAAGGTAGACAATTCATTATTATAAGACAATTCCGTATTTCGAAAAACTTTTGGTTCATAATCGAAAAGATCTGCGATTTTTTCTCTATGCATTTTGACTTGGCGAATAAATTCTTCGTCTGAATAGAAAAATGACAAAGAGTGATAGTATGTTTCATCGAGAATTTCAACATTGCCAGTCTTTACAAGCCTTTGAAACAGCACGAGAGCTTCCGGGGAATATCTTTCCAATTGCTCAAGGGCAATTCCAGAAAAAGAAAAGCTAACTTTGAATTCCGGATTTCGGTGTATCAAATCAAGCAAAATTCTACTTGTGGGAATATAACACTTTTGTGCCACTTTTTCCAAAACGACTCTCGTCCCTTTTTCATTCAAATTTTCATCATCAAAATATTTGTGATCAAGCCCAATATCAAAAACTGAATATTTTTTGATTCGGTAGGGTTGATGAACTTGAAAATAAAAACAAATTGAAGGCACGGTTATAACTTAGTTAATTACTATATTAGGTTTCAACACATTAAAGGACAGTCCTTTTGCGATTTTCTGAAAATATATGAGAAAAATATTATCATAAAGTGTTTTTGAAATTAACTCTTCGGAGGACTGTCCTTACTCTAGTTAATGCGACCATGCGTTCCCGTAAGCGACATTATATAATGTCGCTTACTCGCGGGAGAATATTGAAATTCCTATGCTTTAAATTATTTATATTGCCAATCTTTTTTGAGGCAATACCAAATTATTATAAACCTTGATAATTTCCACAGCCGCGTTATCCCAAGTTAGATTATCAATTTCATCTAAACCGTTCCCAGACAAACATTCGCCGAGCTCATCACAATTCAACACTGACAAAATTTTATTTGTCATCTCGTCAATATCCCAAAAATCAGCTTTCAAACAATGGTTCAAAACTTCACCGACTCCAGACTGCTTGGAAATTAGAACAGGCGTACCGCTGGCAACTGCCTCAATCGCCGTAATGCCGAATGGTTCAGCGATAGAAGGCATCACATATAAATCGGCCATCTTATAAATTTTTCGAAGTCTGTCCCCTCTTAAGAATCCCGTAAATAATACCTTATCAGCAATGCCCAAATCAGCCGCTTGCTCAATAATCTGATTGTCCATGTCCCCAGAACCGGCAATTATGAAAATGACATTTTTGTTCCGAGATAACACTTTTTTGGCCACTTTGAGAAAATTATCTGGACCTTTATGGAGCGTTAGTCTTCCCAAAAACAAAACAATCTTATTTTTTCCAAAATCATAACGATGAGAAAAAATGTCATCGACAAATTCTGCTTTATCAATCGCATTATATATTGTCTCAATTTTATCGCTCTTTATATCGTAATTATTTATTATTTTATTTTTTGTAAAATTACTAACAGCCAAAACTTGATTTGCTTCTTGAATCCCTTCTTTTTCGATTTCAAAAATATATGGATTTTCCCCTTGCCCTCCGCTTCGGTCGTGCTCAGTCGAATGAACATGATTCACAAGCGGCCTGCCTGAAACTTTTCGTGCCGCAATCCCAGATGGAAATGTCATCCAATCGTGAGTGTGAATTATATCGTGCTCAACTTTCGAAGCAATTTCCTTGGCAGCTTGAGCATATCTATAAACCTCATGAGTTAACTCGCGACAATAATTCCTCGCATTGTTTTCATCTTCCAAAGATAAAAAAACTTTTCGATAACTTGTTGAATTCAAATAGGCGATGAGCAAAGAATCAACTTCATTCATTTTTATTTTTGGTAACTCGGTAGAAATTACATTCAAAAATTTGTCTTCAACTTCACAACTTCGAGGCAAAACAAAATTAATTTCGACCCCTCTCTCAGACAAAGCTTTTGTAATTCCATAGCAGGCTGTACCAAGCCCCCCGCTATTATGTGGCGGAAATTCCCAGCCAAACATAAGAACTTTCATGCTTTTATTTTTATATAAATCAGTATTTTTATTATATCACAAAATACAAAAATAATATACCTACCTAAAATAATATAAATAGTGAACCCCTCCCTGTGCCAAGAGCACAGGGCGTCGGGCACAGAGGGAATTGGTAGACCCTGTGGCAGAGACCACAGGGTGTTAACTTTCTTATAAAACTCAGTTTCATTTATTCACATAGTAATAATCATCTATGATTTTCTTTTTACTTTTTTTCTGTCTCTGTAAAGGATAAGCAGCACTAACATAACTAGTACCCCTATCGCTATCCCCTCCCATTCCCTCTCTATCGACCATTCAGGGATAAGTTCGAGGTTGAGGTGGATGTTCTTGGCTTCGGAGACTTCAAATGATTCGCTTTGGTAGAAATGATATTCTGTAGCTTGGGCAGTGACGTAGTAGGTTCCAGTGGGAACGAGGAAAGAATATCTGCCTGTAGCATCAGTGATTTGAGGGTTGATTTGATCGTAGTTTTCAGCATTCCAAAGTTCATATTTGTTTGTGTCTGAATTGAGTTGGTAAATGGAAACAGAGACATTAGGAAGTCGCGACTCAACTCCATCGTCTTCCGTGCGATAAACATACCCCTCTGGGTCAATCACAGTAATCAGACGAACTTCCTTGGGAGCAATAGATTGGTCTTGATAATTAATTAGAGAAATGATTTCATATTCTCCTGCGACAGCAGGAGTTTGGATATCAGTAGTCCAGATTCCATCTTGATCTAAGTCAAAATATTGGAATTGAGCAAGGACAAATCTTTGTTCAATTTCTTGGGGGTTAGTTGAAGCTTCTTCGGCGAGAGCTTTTTTGAAACCGAGAAGTGAGAGGATTTTGGATTTGAGGTTTTGAATGCCAGAAACTTTGTTGTCGTCGTTCATTGAGTAAGAACTTTTTTTCAAAGCTAAATAACCACTAATGGAACTGGTGGGTTGATCAGGCTTGATGGCAATCTTCAAATTGGTTGAGGAGGATGTCGAGATTTTTTGTTTCAAAGTTCCTTCATCTAGGACTAGAGAAGAATTGAGATTAATTTTTTCTGAAGCGGTGGAGACAAAAGCAATTTCAGAAGGAATTAGAATTTTCAAATCTGTGGAGAGATCAACTAGTGGCATTGGCTGTAAGGAATTGATTTTGTTGGTGCTATTGTTTGCTGATTTAAGTCCAAGAATTTCTGTGAGATTGGGAATACCAAAGCTAGCTCCTGAAGCCCTAGAGGCAATGTCAGAGATTTGAGAGACATTGAGGTTTTGAAAAGTTTCTTCAAGAGATTGAAATTTTTCAGTATAGAAAGATAGTTCGTTGGCTTGTGGGAAAAAGTTTTTAACTTCTGGGGTTTCAATAGTGTTCCAGTCGGGGTTAACTGGTTTTGGTTTGTCTTGTGTCTCTGGGAAATATTCAATCGGGGTTGGTTCGGGGGTTGGTTCTGTGATATTTCCTGAAGCTGGTTTAGGAGTTGGTTCAATTTCCTCTTTGTCGGAAGATGGTAAATTAGTAGCAACCTCAGTCGATACTGGTTTGGAAATAGGTTGTGAAGTTTCAGGAGTTGCAATTGGCAGGGATTTGACGAAAATTATGGAATCGAAAACAGTTTCTGAAGAGACTCCATATTGGGTGTAAAATTTGGCATAGAGAGTTTTCCGGGTTCCCTCTTCGGGAATTTGAGTTGTTGAAATCGGTAGTAATTCCCATTTCATTTTTTGTTGATATGGAAGCTGGGAAGCATATTTGAAATCAGGAGATTCTGAGATTGCCATGCGAACAGTGTCCGAACCTGTCGTAAAAGAGAGATTAACTTTCAAGTTTTCGGTATATTTTGCATCTTCGTTGATTGAGATTTTGAAACCGGATTTGGTTTTTTCGGTGGTTGATTTTTCACCGTCAGAAGCTGGACTGTCAGAAGTTTCAGTGCTGGAAGCGGGAGCGAGCGGAGGGTTAAAGGCTGCTGGAGCCATACCACCACCAGTACTGGGGATTGTACAAGCATCCGTTTCCACACTATCAGAACTTGTCCAATCAGTTCCTGTCCCATCACCATTTTTGGCTTTGACTTTGAAAGTATAGGAAGTGCCACAAGTTAAGTCTGAGGAAGTCCAAGAGGGATCAGTTGTCCAAGTTGAGTTTGTTTCGGCAGTGGTATTTTCTGCATAGTATTCGGTGCCGGCAGGATTTGAGTTGGCTAGCCAGCTGGCAGTGATTTGAGTTTGAGAGTCGGCAAGAAGAGAAAGATTGCTCGGCAAGCTAGCAAGAGTATATTTGTTTTGAGTAGCAGTGTATGCTGATTCATTTTCTAGAGTGTCTTTAGTTTTTACTTTGAAAGTGTATTGGGTATTGGGAGTGAGTGTTGTTGAATCCCAGGTGGTTAGTGTTTGGTAAGTGGAGTTAGTGACTGCAGTGGTGTTGTCAAAGTAATATGGAGTGGTGTGAAGTCCTGAGTTTGCATCTGTGGCTCCGGAGACAGTTGCTTGAATGGAAGTGGTGGTGATTGTGCCAAAACCAAGAGTGGTGCCGGTGGGAGCAATGGTATCTATCAATAGGTTTTTGTTGGTGGCTAGAGTTGTGGCTGGGGCGTAGTTTGTCAAAGAGTTGGATGACTGGTCTTTGATTGTTCCTGAAATTGTTGCTTCCAAATCAGAAGAAGTGTCTCCGGCTTGAACAGTGTAGTTGCAAGTTCCGGTTGTGGAATTGGTGATGGCAAAGGTGCAAGTTTGATCGGTGACTCCTGTTTCCAAAGTGATTGTGATGTTGCCAGTTGAGGTGACTGCTTCAGAAAAGATAACATTGATGTCTATTACTTCTCCTGCTTTGTATGAACCATTTGCTTTGTCTGATGAAACAGAAGCGATGGTGGGAAGAGCGGTGTCAACTGTTAGTATGGCGGTTGATTGGGTAGAATAGTTTCCAGCTTGGTCAATCACAAAGAGTTTGTAGCTTCCAGCAGTGGCGGGAGATAGGATTGAGGTGGCTATGCCATTGGTTGCTTTGGTCATTGTGGTGCTTTCTGAAAATATTGTGGTGCCTGTTGGAGCAAACCAGATATTGTTTGTTGATTCTCCTGAACTGACTATCGTCACTGATGCTCCTCCTTGTTTAGAAGTGAAAGAAGGGAAAACAGTGTCTTGGTTGGTGGGGGCTGTGGTGTCAATACCAAAAGCTACCGCACCTGAGTTGGCGGTTATTTCAGAAGAAGTTAAACCGTTGACATCAACAGCTTGAATTCTCCAGTAATATTGGGTTTCGGCTAGGGTTTGGCTTTCTGCTCCGGTGGTATAGGTGCCAGCTGCTTGTCCTGTCGTGAAAGAGTTTTCAGTTCCTGAAACTAAATCGTTGACAGTGTAGGTGTAGTGAACTGTGGGTGAAGAAAAATTAGAATCATTATCAATTTTGATGATATATCCAAGAGTGTCTGAATCTGGATCAGTCAAGGTGAAGTTGAGAGTGGGAGTGGTGTCGTTGGTCCAAGAACCAAGAGTCAGAGAAGAAGCATTGGCGGTTTGAGAAAGAGAGGAAGGACTGGCTGGAGCTTGTGAATATTTCATGGTGAATTTTGTTTCCCAAGCACTAACATTGAGAGCATTGTCTCTGGTTCTGATTCGCAGGTAATATGGAGTGCTGATTGGAATTGCAGTTGGGTCGTATGTATTTGAGGAGGTGGTAGTGGTGATGGTTTCGCCGGTGGAGCTTGTACCCCAATAGATGTCATATTCTTTGACTCCTGATTGGTCTCCTGTGTCTGTTCCTGCTACCCAAGAGAAGCTGGGGTCTGAGACAATTCCCCAAGTGTCATCCAGTGATCCGTTGCCATCAGTTACTGTGCCAGCATTAATTGGGATAGTGTTGTCGTAATAGAAATTGACTGAGCCATTGTTGCCGGAGTTGCCAGCGTTGTCATTGGCTTTGACAGAGAAAAGTTTGGTGCCGACTGCATTGGAAGTAAGAGAGTTGATTGAAGTGCTGGCAGTGTCTGTGCTTGAAGTTCCAGCGTTGGTGGAATATGTATAATTGTTAACTCCTGAGCCTCCAACATCTCCTGGGTCAGACCATGAAAAATCAAAGCTGTTGGTATTTGTCCAAGAAACTGGAGAAGAGGCAGGGCTTGGAGTGTTTGGAGCAAGAATATCATATTTGTGGGTGAAAATTGTCGCCCAGCAATCAGAGTCAGTTGGTCGATTGGCATTTGTATTATCACAGGTAGCAGATACTCCATCGGGATCAGCGTAGAGTCCTGCATTGTCTTTGGCAAGAACTCTGAGATATCTAGTGTTGGAAGTTGAGAATAGGTCTGGATTAAAAGCGTCAGTCGCTACCCAGTTGTCTGTGTCTGCTCCGGTGGAGCTAGTGCCAAAGTAAACATAGAATCCAGCAATACCATTGGTATCTGCTTCTCCTGTGAAAGAAGTGAAATCTGGATTATCTTTGTTATTGTTCCATGTGTTGTCCACTGCTCCTTGACCGTCAATGGCTGCGGTCGGATTAGTTGGAGTAGTGATGTCGTAAGTAATGTTATCGTTGAGAGCTGTGGTTTCATTTCCAAAAGAGTCTTTGAAAATTACATAGACTGTCTTTGCTCCTTCGTTTGAAGCTCCTCCGTAGGTGGCATTATTAATGTCCCATGATTTAGTGGTGTCATAGGATTCGTAGGTTGAATAGTCTGAATTATTATTGCTAAATTTCATTTCACTTGCTCCAGAGACAGAAAGAGTAAGAGTGGTATCTTTGCTAGTGGTGTAGGTGGCATTGGTATTGATTTGAATCGTGCCGGCAGTTGGTGGAGTGTTATCCACAGCAAAAGCAACAGCTGAAACTACTGGAGTTCCATCTGTTGTGCCATCATTGGGAGTGATTCTGATTTTAACATTTGTTTCAGGAGTTGATGTTCCTACTGCTCCTGTGCCGTTGGAAGCTGATTTTGTATCCCATTTGATTGTGACAGTATTGGCTCCTGCAGCGGTGAGAATTTTATTGGTTGGCATTCCTACTTGATAGGCATCGATGTTGTCGATGTCTGGCTCAGTAGCTTGGTCTGGGCTAGTGGTAATGTATGAAGTGAGAATTGGATCGCCACTAGTCCAAGTTGATCCTCCATCAAGAGAATATTCTGTTTTAAATTTAAGAGTATTGTCATCATTAGCATCGTCGATAGTAGTTTGAATTGTCACATATCCTGTGCCGTCAGTAGCCTGCGTTGCTGTGGGGGCAGTGGCAGTTGGGGAGGTGTTATCGCTTTCCTCAGCACTAGCACTCGCAAAGGCAGGTTCGGTGGCAATAAAAGAACGATGAGCATATCGAATGATTACTATACCGGAACCACCAGCCGCTCCGGTAGTATAAGGTGGGTATCCAGCGCCACCGCCACCACCACCAGTATTTGCAGTTCCTACTACCCCATTTGCGCCAGTTCCACCTGCTCCGCCACCACCAATACCTCCAGCCCCTGGTGTAAACCCACTACGTACACCGCCGCCGCCGCCGCCCGCATAATAAATCGATGAACCACTAATAGAATATGCCAATCCTATCCCACCAGCACCACCAACCGTGGTTGAACTAATCCCACCGACCGCGCCAGCACCACCGCCGCCGCCGCCTATGTTATCATTCGCATAACCTTTTGAACCATCATGCCCTTGCCCTGTTGTTCCGATTCCAACTATACTTGCAGCATAACGTCCCGTACTACCACCAGAACCACCATCTAGAGCAGTACCACTGCTACCGGCACCCCCGCCATTTGATGTAAGTGTACTGAATATACTATCTGTACCACTAACACCTGGTTGCCCATCCACATTTGATGTACAAACCCCGCCTACTCCGACAGTAATAGAATATTCTTGTGCGTCAACAGCAAAGTTTTCACTATATATCAAACCACCAGCACCGCCACCTCCGCCGATAACAGGCCCTCCGCTACCACCACCCGCTACCACCAGAACCTCAACATCCATTGACCTGTCTGAAGTAAAATTAGTTCCACTATCTGCTACTAAAAATGTGTGAATATTATCGCCACCATCTGTGGTTACTGTCCCACCAGTAGCATTACCAAGAAATGTGCTTACTTTATCACTTGTCGTTGTATCTCCTACTTTCCCATAATAAATATAAATATCCCTACTCACACTCGAAAGGTCTTCTGTCACTTTCACCCAAACCACAATCGGGTCTGCGGTAATATCTTCAATCCAATATAATAGCTCTGTTTCTTCATCGCTAGAAGTAAACCGAATATCATTTGGAAAAACCTCAGCTCCTCCACCAATATTAAAATCCCCACCAGTGGTATTCCCTATGGTAAGTTGAACTTGATAATCAGTCCCTGCTCCAGCTCCCGCAGCGATGGTTATTGCTTTTCTGTGGGCGTAGCCTGAGAGCCAGCCTTCTCCAGCAGCATAAGTTTGTTGGATTTTGTTATTAGGATTGTAAGCTTCTTGAATAAAAGTAAAAACAGTACTGGTGAGGATAGAAGAGATGAGGACAATAACAAGAGCTGTGGTGGTTAAACCTCTAGATTTTTTTCTTTGTTTTTTAAATTCACACAGGGAGTTATCACAATAATAGATACCCTTGTTTAGATTAGCATGAATTAAAAAATTCTCTGAGCTATCAGAAAAAAAGAAAGCATAAAAACGAACCGCAGCTCGGAGGAGAAGCAAGAAGATAACTTCAAGAGAAAAGATGCTTTTCAAAATTGGGTTTTTTTTCTTTTCTCTTAGATTGTCTATTTTAAATTGTAGTTTTTGATAGAAAGCGAGAGTTTTCATTATTAATTTTAGAAAACATCAAATTAAAATTTGAATTGTCATTTGAATATTGAGATTTGATTATTTTTTGTGATTTGAATTTTGTATCCTTATCTCTTTTAAACACTTGTTACAAGTTGCATGCCACAGGAACCTCTGAAAAACGAAGTTTTTGTCATTCTCGCGGATGCGGGAATCCAGGATTTAACTCAAAAAATAAATTCTAAAAATGTAGTTCTATGAGTTTATCAGAGCTTCCTATATGTTACACAGCTTGCTTAATACAAGATACTAATTGCTTGATAACATTATATCACAAAATAGAATTTAATAACAATAATAATTGTCACCAAGCTAGGTAGAGATTAAGAGACGCGATGAATCGTCGTCTCTACGAATTCATAAATTAGACAACCGCAAGTGTTTCCTATAAAATGAAAACAGTTGATATCTAATATCTATCGCATGTCCAAATCAAGATTTATTATCAAAAGTTTTATCATCTTAGTTTTGATAATGCTTACAGCAGTTGCAATTTTTTCCTTCAAGCTTTTTTCAGCTGGACAAAAAATATTTTCCGCAGAAGAAAATACCAGCTTTGTCAAACAATTTGAAGATTTGATTTTCAACCCCACGAAAAGTATCAAAGGTGAAGAAGACGACCGTATCAACATCCTCCTTTTGGGGATGGGAGGAGAGAATCATAATGGCGGAGAATTAACTGACACAATTATGATTGCCAGCATTAAGCCAAGTCAAAATGAAGCTGCCCTGCTTTCAATCCCTCGCGACTTATATGTCCACGTTCCCAATTCCTATCTCAACACAAAAATTAATGCCGTCAAAGTCTATGGAGACAAAAGCCCAGACCAAAATGGGATGGAACTCCTCACGAGCGTTGTAGAAGATATTTCGGGATTAAAAATTCACTATTTCCTACAGCTAGATTTTCAGGGTTTTACCAGAATTATTGACGATTTAGGTGGAATTGATGTCACTCTCGAAAATGACATTAACGACCCAGCTTATCCAAATTTCACTAATGGATATGACCCATTCTATATCAAAAAAGGATTTCATCATCTCGACGGAGCTACGGCCTTGAAAGTGGCTCGCTCCAGACATAGTACGATGGGAGATTTTGACAGAATTCAAAGACAACAAAACATCATCAAGATTACCAAACAGAAGATATTTGAGAAATATTCCACTTATGATGTCGTTCTTTTTAATAAGATGCTCTCATCTTTGAGCGACAACCTCAAAACAAATTTAAAGCTCAAGGAACTTCCACGATTCTATCAAATTGTCAAAGAAATCAAGAGTCATAAGATTACGGCCGATGTAATTGATACCCAAAAATATCTCAACCGCACCTATGTCGGACTTGGCTATACTTTGCAACCGAAAGATCAGAATTATGAAGAAATCAAGAAACTAAGCGAAAATATATTCGAAATTATTATTTCTGAGAAAAACGAAAAATTAATCCAAGCAGAAAAAGCGACAATTGAAATTCAAAACGGAACAGGATCCTTGGATTTGGCGAACAGAGTTGCATCTGATCTAGAACAGCTCAATCTGAGAATTATCAATTCCACTAACATCAGCAAACCAGATTTTTCAGGTGTCAAAATTTTTGATAATTCCAAAAATGAAAAACCAGCAACACTTAATTTTCTCAAAGAAAAATTTACCGCTATTCTCGAAGAATTACCAACTGACAATTTGACCAAAGCAGATTTTGTGCTTGTCTTGGGAGCAGGATTCTAAGTTAGTAGTCAGTAGTCAGTAGTCAGTATTTAGTATTAAGTATTAATTAAGTGTTAACAATTTAGCAATTTAGCAATTTAGTAATTTATTTAATATTTAACACTTTCATTATGAAATTAATCATCGGATTGGGAAATCCCGGAGAAGAATATAAAAAAACTCGACACAATGTCGGCTTTTTGACAGTTGATGCCATAGCATCAAATTTTCAATTTTCAATTTTCAATTTTCAATCAATTTTCAATGCTCAAATCTCAAATGGAATCCACGAAAATCAGAAAATAATATTAGTTAAACCGCAAACATTTATGAACGAATCCGGTAAGGCGGTCAGAGCGATTATGGATTATTATAAAATCAATATTTCTGATATTATAGTAGTGCATGATGATTTGGATATTACTCTGGGAAAATATAAAATTATCCGCGACCGCACTTCCGCCGGACACAAAGGAGTCCAATCCATCATCGACCATCTCGGCACCAAAGATTTTCAGAGGATTAGAATCGGCATCAAAATTGAAGACCAAAAATCTCCTACTGAAAAATTTGTGTTGGAAAAATTTGGGAAAGATGAGATGAAAGCGATTGACGAAGTGATGGAAAAAATTGTTAGTGAAATTTCCGAATTATTTCAATAATCAATTTTCCCCCTGATAAGGGGGTTTGAAAACGAGGAATACTGAAATAGAGGCATAAAAAAATGGAAAGGCTCCTTGTTTTATTTCCAATTTACTGTCTCACGACACTTCAAACTCACCCTCAATCATCACGGTTTCATTGGTGTCTTTGCGAGAAATGGAGTGGAGCGAAAGCGAAACGAAATGACGAAGCAATCCCGAATTTATATACATCAAATTTTTAATCAACAATTTTTGAGTTTTCTCACGCACCTGAGGCTTCTCACAACTGAAATCCCCTGTCCACACCACTGAAATTATTGGAATTTGGACAAAAAAAGATCCAAAACATCAACTGATAGTCGAGCGGTTTTGGAAATATTACTTTTTAATAGAGTTTTTTGTTTCGATGACTTAAATATCCTCAAAACAATTAACTGCATCCATCTTTAGATTTAACAATTCTGCCATTTTGGATTTATTATCATCAATTTCTGCCTGAATTTCATCTCGTTTTTGAATCAGATCTTCATCTAAAATCTGGAATTGAGCATTTGCAAAATCAATAGATGCAGCAACTTCATTTTTCTTACCTTCCGTAAAATATTTCAATTCCACAGATTCAAGCGTCCTCTTAAGAAAAGCACTAAGCCAGCTTGGCTTCACCTGAATATGTTTGTTGACTGATATTTTTTTTAAAACCGCACTTAATGCTTCTTTATCGTCTGTTTCTGTCATTTGTCCGCCTCCTATTTAAGTTCATAGATTCTTATTACAATAACAAGAATCTTTTCCAGGGATATTCTTTCCCCTAATAACACCTTGAATTGTTTAAACTCAGATTCACTTTCAAGGTGAGCAAGCATTTTTTCTGGACTCATAATGATAGTCCGCTTGAACCTAATAGCTGATTCTTTTTTTACATATTCATACGCAGATGAATAGTCTCTTTTTTCCAAGAATTCTTCGATTTTATCCGTAATCAACTTTGGAAGATTCTCCATCTCATTTCTTAAGTCCGTTAATAGTCCCTTTTCATTAAATTCTTTGTTTTCTTTCTTTGTCATTTTACTCTCCCTCTTTTATTTTCTTATGATAGGTACGGATCTATTCTTGCATCTAATTCTAGAAAGTTTATATATTTATTGCGTGCCTTATCGGCCAATTGTTGTAATCTTGCTGCTTCATCTTGAGCTATATCAGCAAACGATTGTGCATATCACGCTTCAGACTTTAATCTTCTTGCTTTCTCTCTCTCGTCGTTATCCATTGGCTTTCACCTTCTTCTTTATTTTATATTATTATACGGAAAGAAAACCGAATACTAAAAACCATAACATACAATTTTCTTCCTACAAATTTTTTTTAAAAGAACAATTTGTCAAGACTCCAAAAAAAGGACAGTCCTTCTGCGAGTTTATAAAATAAAAATCAAAAAGCAAACTCAAATATATAACCCTGCAATCAAGGTTCCACAGCCTTTCAGGACTATGGAACCATCATAATTTACCATTCAAAATCTTGTTTGTAAGTGTAAGATGAATATTTACTAGAAACATTCACCTTTGCTTAACGGTTAATCGCATAGTATTTAGGAGGTAAACACCATGTTTTCACCACTTACAAACAAGATTTTAAAAAGTAATTCGAATCTGGAGTTCACTCTTCAGAGGCTGCCCGTAAAGTCCAAAAATACGGAATTTATCCTTTAGGATTTCATAATTTCGGCTAAGATAAGCGACGCTTCTTGAAACCATGAAGGGTAAATTCCAGTTATTCTGGCAGCCTCTTCAGAGTGTAAATATGAGCTTCGATATTCAAAAATTACAGATTGAATCCAGTTCCCCTGCCAATCTCTCAATCAAACTCGAAATTTCATAACCAAACATAATATCCTATCACCTAATCAAAAATATGTCAAGCACCGAACACAAATTCTTCAATGCCTTTAACCTCATTCCTCAAATGGGTCCAATTCGTTTTGCCAGAATCATTGCTCACTTCCCATCTTTGGAAACTGCCTGGCAAGCAGATTTATCGGAATTGGAAAATGCTGGAATTGAACCAGCCATTTCTGAGAAAATCATTTCTCAAAGAAGAGAAATTTCTCCAGACCAAGAAATGGAAAAACTCGAGAAAGAAGGCATCGAAATTGTCACCATCAACGATGAGTCCTATCCGACTCTTCTCAAGGAAATTTCTAGTGCTCCAGCAATTTTATATTTCAAAGGAAAAATTCAAAAAGACGAAATCGCAATTGCAATTGTTGGATCACGAAAAATTTCCACATACGGTATGCAAGTCGCCACAAAACTTGCTCGTGAGCTTGCCCAAAACAACATCACCGTAATCAGTGGAATGGCGCTCGGTGTCGATGGAGTTGCTCAACGCGAATGCTTGAAACTCGGCAAAAGAACCGTGGCCATCCTCGGCAGTGGACTCGACGAAAAAAGTATCTATCCCGCCAATAATCGTCAAATTGCCAAAGAAATTATCACAAATGGTGCACTCATCAGCGAATATCCAATCGGCACTCCCCCTCTCAAGCAACACTTTCCAGCACGCAACCGAATTATCAGCGGACTTTCACTTGGAGTTTTGATTATTGAAGCAGCTCAATCTTCTGGTACTCTTATCACAGCCAAGTTCGCCCTGGAACAAAACCGAGAGGTTTTTGCCATTCCAGGAAGTATCTTTTCCAAAACCTCTGAAGGAACAAATAATCTCATCCGCCTCGGTGCCAAATTGGTCACAAAGATTGAAGACATCACCGATGAACTTCGCTTGAAATCATTGCTTGATTTTCAACAAGCCAGGGAAATTATTCCTGACAACGACGAAGAAGCAATCATCCTCGAAAATCTCTCTCCCGACCAGCCCCTTCATATTGACCAACTCGCCAAAATAACTAAAATGAATGTAACGGCTCTTTCGGGAATTTTGACACTTATGGAAATTAAAGGTAAAGTTAAAAATATTGGTGGAATGAGGTATATTGTGGAAAGTTGACGAACAACTTGTCATTCCCTTCTTCAAGGGAATGACAGATTATATTTTGTGAATTAAAATTAAAAAAATACTTAACTTATCAAAATGAAAAAACTCATCATAGTGGAGTCTCCCACGAAAGCGAAAACAATTACAAAATTTTTGGGAAATGAATATATTGTCAAATCTTCTTTTGGTCATCTTCGCGATTTGCCGAAAAGCAAATTGGGAGTTGATACAGAAAATAATTTTGAGCCAGAGTATGTCGTCAATGGCAAAAACAAAAAACAAGTTGCCGAGTTGAAAAAATATGCTAAAGAGTGTGATGAAATCATTCTGGCATCTGACGAGGACCGCGAAGGAGAGGCAATTTCTTGGCATTTAGCTCAGATTTTAAACCTTGAAGGATTTGGAAACGGAAAAAAGGAGATGAAATACAAGAGAATTGTCTTTCATGAAATCACCAAAACTGCTATAGAAGAAGCCTTGAAAAATCCGCGTAAAATTGACATTAATTTGGTTGATGCTCAACAAGCTCGCCGGATTCTGGATCGCCTCGTGGGCTATAAACTCTCCCCTCTCCTTTGGAAAAAGATTCGTTATGGACTTTCAGCTGGACGCGTTCAATCTGTGGCTGTACGCTTGATTTGTGAAAGAGAAGAAGAAATCAACAAATTCAATCCCGAAGAATATTGGTCGATTGAAGCGATGCTAAAAAAAGATGACGACAATACAGAGATTAAATCTCGATTGACAAAAATTAATGGAAAAGCAGTTCCGAAGCTTGGAGTGAAAACTCAAGCTGAAGCTGAAAAAATCAAGATTGACCTTGAAAAAGCCAATTATGAAATTGAGAAAATAACCAAGAAGGAGACAAAGAAAAATCCACTTCCACCTTTTACCACCAGTACTTTGCAACAAGCTGCTAGCAATCGATTTGGCTATAGTGCCAAGCAGACTATGATGATTGCCCAACAACTTTACGAAGGAATTGATCTTGGAGAAAAAGGCTCCAGTGGTTTGATTACCTATATGAGAACCGACTCCTTGAACCTCAGCAAAAGCTCTCTCGAATCGGCCGAAAAATATATCAACGCTAAATTCGGCAAAGAATATTCTGAGCAAAGAGTTTTCAAAACAAAGAGCAAAGGTGCACAAGAAGCACATGAAGCCATTCGACCTGCCAATCCCGAACTGGAACCGGAAAGTATCAAGGAGTTTTTGGACAGCAAACAGTTCAAGCTATATCAATTAATCTGGCAAAGAATGGTGGCGTCGCAAATGGCCAGCGCCATCGTTGATTCAACGACCATTGATATTTTGACCAACAATAAATATGCCCTTCGTGCCAATGGTTCGACTATCAAGTTTGAAGGATTCTTGAAAGTCTATCCCACCAAATCCGAAGAGATTATTTTACCAGAACTTTCCGAAAAAGAAATCCTCAAACTTTTGAAAATCATAAGTGAGCAGCATTTCACTCAACCACCTGCCAGATATAACGAAGCCAGCTTGATTAAGATTCTCGAAGAACTCGGCATTGGCAGACCATCTACATATGCCCCAACCATCAGCACGATTCAAGACCGTGGCTATGTTCTGAAAATCGAAAAAAGGCTTCACCCTCAAGAAATTGGAACTTTGGTTAACAAATTATTAGTGCAACATTTCCCCGAAATTGTCGATGTGAAATTCACCGCCAAAATGGAAGAAGACTTGGATGAGGTTGCCGAAAACAAAAAAGATTGGGTTGGAATTTTGAGAAATTTTTATAATCCGTTTAACAAAAATCTTATGGAAAAAGAAAAAGAAATTGACAAAAAAGAACTAACCGAGGAAAAAACTGATGAAAAATGTGAGAAGTGTGGTTCTCCGATGATCATCAAACTCGGTCGGTTTGGAAAGTTTATGGCCTGCACAAACTATCCAGATTGCAAGACCACCAAACAAATTGGTGAAGAAAAGGATTTGGCAGAAGAACATTCAGACGAAAAATGTGAAAAATGCGGCAAACCAATGGCGGTCAAACGAGGACGATTCGGAACGTTCTTGGGATGCTCAGGCTATCCTGAATGTAAGACGATCAAATCACTCGCCAAGCCCACTGGTGCAAAATGTCCACAATGCAAAACGGGCGATATCGTTGAGAAAAAATCAAAAGCAGGAAAAACATTCTTTGCATGTAATGGATATCCTGACTGTAAATTTGCCCTCTGGAGCAAACCCACTGGAGAAAACTGTCCCAAATGCAAAAGCCTCATGGTTCTTGCCAAAGGAGACACTACGGTATGTTCCAATAAAGAGTGCAAATAGTAAATCACTCGTTAATTACAAAAAACAGTTCTCTTTATGAGAACTGTTTTTTGTTTAAAAGAATATAATCCCCTTAATTATAATATGTGTTTTTGAAATGAATAAATAGGGTCTGCTGATTTTCTCCAATTAATCCTCCCCTTGGATAAGGGGAGGATTGGAGGATTCCCCTCTTGAGAGGGGGTTGGAGGTGTGTAAAAAACTGGTTTAAATTAACAAAATTATATTTTTAGATTGATATAAATTTATCTCATTTTACAAAAGATAGATGAAAATCAGCAGACCCTAAATAACTTTTAATCGTTTTGGAACTGTAATTTCTCAGCTTCAGCTCTTTTTCAACTTGAATTAAATATTGTTCTTGAATCATTTTATTATTTATGCTATATTTAAACCAATAAAATATTATATCATACTTCGTAAATAAGACAAGTTTTGGTATAATACATACAATTAATTCGCATAATAACGAGTTATATGCCATTTTGGCTCTTAATTTATAACCTAATAAAATTATGAAAAACAATTTGAAGAAGATAATAATTGTTATATTACTAGTACCTCTGCTAATTGTTGTGGCATTAAGTATTGCTGGTTCCGGCAAAAAATCACACCCTACTGACAACGAACTCATAGCTAATTTTAAACAAAACAAAGCTGATTTTGTTACACTGCTAACAATGTTCCAAGAAGATAAACAACTTGGCAGGGTGGGGGATAACTTTACTCGACCAGCTGATGTAAGTAAAATTAATATTTCTGAAGAAAGAATTGATGAGTATCATAAATTCTTTCAGAAATTGAATTTAAAAGATGGGATAGAGGGATACGATGAAAAAGATATAATTTGGTTTCACACCTCTGGTATAGGATTATCCATATCAGGGTCTAGCAAAGGATATGTCTATTCTAGAGATCCAAGCAGTCGTGGAAAAATTGTTGATAATTTAGATGATAAATATAGACCAGAAAATGGACAGTCTTTTATAGCTTTTAAGCCCATTGAGGGAAATTGGTATTTATATTTTGATTATGAGAATTAATTTTATGACCATCACATAACAGCGTATATGCAACATTAAAACGATCGCCAAGCCCACTGGTGCAAAATGTCCACAATGCAAAACGGGCGATGTCGTTGAGAAAAAATCCAAAGCGGGAAAAACATTCTTTGCTTGCAATAGTTATCCTGACTGTAAATTTGCCCTCTGGAGCAAACCCACCGGAGAAAACTGCAAAGTGCCAGAGCCTGATGGTTCTTGCTAAAGGAGACACTACGGTATGTTCCAATAAAGAGTGCAAATAGTGAGTTATTTTTCAGAGAAAAAACAGTTCTCAAATTGAGAACTGTTTTTATTGAAATTGTGAACTTTATATTTTTTTCCTACAAAAATATATCACCGCCTCTATGATAATAATAATCTGCGTACTCCTTGCTACTCCTGCCTTTTTTAATCAACTCCTCAAATTATTGATTCATAGCACTAAAAATTATTTTACAATTCCCTTATTATGACATCTTTCAGGTATTGATTTTTAAAATCGGTTTTCTCGCCAATTTTTGCATTTCCATCTGAAACAAATCTGCAAGATAATGATTTATTATACTTATTAGACAAACCTTGAATTGTTTTCAAAATATTTACTATTCTTTCTTGATTTTCATTAATTCCGATTGGATAAGTATCCACACCTAAGCCAGAATGGAGAGAAAGAAAAAGATTTCTTTCTATTGAAAAATTTCCTTTTTCATATTCTTCTGCTAAACCAAAATCTTCTAGACAAGGAAACATTAAACCACATAATCCAACTGGGCATGGATTTTCCTTTTTTATAAATTCAGTGATGCGTAAATAATTATCAGTAAGAACCGAATAACTAAAATCATAACCGATTTTTCTAATAAAATCTCTCAAGCTACTTTTCCCACTAAACAACGGGGCAATTGAACTATCAATACCAAGAAAGTCTTTATCTTCTTTTAACAATAAATTTATCTCATTAAAAACTTTTCTTATTTCATTAAACCATTCTTCAAGTGTGTTACAATTATCCGATAAGTCTGTCAATTGAAACCCTAAAGAATACCCTTCTTTTTCATAATTTCCACTCGGAAAAAATGGACTTGATGGAGCGTTATTAAAAACATAAGAGAATCTAAAAGTTTTTTCTGGATGGCTATTTATTATTTTAAATAAAACATCGGTATGTTTTTTTGTAATTTCTATCTGTGATAAATCTAAATTAAAAGCAATATTATTCTTTCCAAAAATATCAGCTATTTGTTCACTGACTTTTTCCATTTCTATGGTACCAACATTCAAAAAAATACTTTTATCACTTATTTTTTCACCTAGCTCTTTTATGGTTATATTAGAAGCACAAATTCTTTTTGTTTGAATCTCGTAATCATTTTTTATCAATAAATCGCTTATTCTTGAAAGCTTTTTAACTGTTTCGTCACTAGGTTTCTTTGAAAAGTAACATATCGATCTTATAATTTTAATAGCCATATTTTATTAAATTATTTCTTATTTCTAATTAAAGTATATCAAAATCCTGCGATAAATCAAATAAAAAAGATAAGGCATAGAATACTCTATGCCTTACGCCGCAGGACAGCCCAAACAATTATATGTTCCGTTGATTTTCTCATCACAAGTTAAACAATGGTCAATATAGGATGTGCTAGTTTGCGGATAACGGTATATATCAATTTTTAGAAGATTTTCTAAATCTTGAAGGTATTTGTTTTTCCCTACAATGAAATGTCTATTATGCTTTGCAAGGTCTATTTTTATTTCCAAGGTGACTCCAGGGAAATATTTTCCAATCAGCGACCGCACTTTTTCTTCTTTCATACCAGAAGGAATGTTTATTGGTGTCTGGCTTGGCATTTCTCCTATGTCACCTGACCTATTTGCTGGTGTTTCTGTTTTATTGTCTGTTACTTGCTCAATTTTTCCTGACATTTTTGTTTTCCTCCATTTATATTTTTTCAGCAAGATGTATTAATCCCGCCTACTTCCTTCCGGTTAATTTTACCACAGGCAAAAAACTGAATTACAGGTGGTATGGTAATTCATATTACCATACCGCATTCAAGCTTTTGTCTGGTGTAAAAAAATATTTTTCGGAAGTGCAGGTTTTTTCCTGCACTTCCGAAAATTAAATTTATTTTGCTTTTGGATAAGATCCTAAAATTTTCAGAATATTAGTTCTTTTTCTAATTTGTTTTAAGGCAACACTGACTGTTTCTCTAAGTTGATGTCCTTCGATGTCAACCCAGAAGATATACTTTCCCGACCCTGCTTTTGACGGTCTTGATATAATATTTGTCATATTAATATCTAACGCATCAAAAATTTCTAATACTCGCAATAATGCTCCGGATTTGTTCTCTATCTCGAAAATTAGAGATGTTTTATCAGCTCTAGTAATCTGTTGTGAGTTGTGACCTAAGACAATAAAACGAGTACTATTCTCCTTTGAGTCTTGAATTCCTTCTCTAATTATTTCCAAATTATATATCTCAGCAGCTAAACGACTGCCGATTGCCATTAAATCTTTTTTATTTTTATTTTTCGATACCAGCTCAACACCTGCACTCGTACTATCCGATTGCTTTGTAATAAGCTGATACATTTCAATAAATTTTGTACATTGAGCTAGTGCCTGAGGATGAGAAACTACTATTTTTGCATTTTGTAATTCTCCTCTGCCAATTAAGTTTTGAATGATTAATAACTCAATTTCCCTCTCAATCACAAAGTCGATATCACCATTTATAATTTTATCAATAGCAGGAATTACAATTCCTTCAATCGAATTTTCAATTGGTAATATAACTTTTTCAACCTCTCCGTTTCTAAAAGCATTTAATAATGTGAGAATACTATCAAACGGAATACATTTACAATCATTATTAGTCATGACTTTTCGAAGAGCCTCTTCGGAAAAGCTACCACTTGGACCAAGAAAGCCCCATTCACAATTTTCATCTTTCGTCATAAAATTTCTCCTCCTTCTTTTGTATTCTTGTAATTTTCCACCCTAGGTGAGAATTTAACTCTACATTTCTGCTTTTCACACAGAAATCAATTTGATTGCCAGGGCACTTTGATTTTGTTAGTAAATTCTTTTTTTTGAATTTACCTTGCGAGATTCTTTCTTCTTCAAAGCGAAAAATATATATCAATTGGAGTTCAGGTTTTAACCTGTTTGACACGATTTCAGACTAAAGTCTGAGCTCCAAGAAATGAATTTCGCAATTCAAGCTACACAATAAAATCCCAAAAGGTAAATTCAAATATAGAAACTACTCTTTTTATTTTTGTTTTGATCTGTCATTCCGAGCGACGATAGGAGTCGAGGAATCCCTCTTAATCTCACAATATTTAATATATAAATTATATGAATTCAAGAGCGGTTCCTCCACTTCATTTCACTTCGGTCGAAATGACATTAATCTTCAATTTTCAAAGAGCAAATTTTTTGCAACAAAAAAACCATCTTTGCGATGGATTGTCTTTCAGAGAAATTACACTAAAACAAACCTATCGCAGTTGACGGCTAAAAAAGCTAAAAAAGAAGAATTGATTGTTTTTTACGTAAGTCATACAAACCTTATTTATTAAACTAAGACTATCCTATCACACTAAAATATATTGTCAAGCTGAAATCTTGACAGCCGACGATTTATACAGAAAGTACTTTAACAATTTTCAGCCCGAGGCTGATGAGCCTAGGGCTCAAACACTTTAACAATTTAATATTTAGATTTTTCAAAATTTCCAATAGAATATAACAGACCCATCATAATAACTGCAAAAATTAGAACCTTATCATTGAAGAGCACGACATCAAATAATCCATAAGAAAATATCCAAGTGAAATAGACGAAAAATGATCCCGCGAATATTTTCAAATATTTTTCATTTATCTGAAAATATAAGAAATATGATTTTCTGAGAATTTCAAATAATATCAATAAAAATATCATTAAACCAAATATTCCCGTTTCAGACAAAATGTCTAGATATATATTATGCGCCGAAGACCCTCGTTTGACGCTCGCCATGTTCTCACCGATAATATATGGAAAATTCCCAAAGCCCACTCCCAAGAATGGATGCTCTCTGACAGAAACCAATGTTTCGCTCCAAATTTGGAACCTACCCTTATTCGAGATTTCAGAAAAATTTGCAATGGACTTTGCTCTTTCAAAAATATCAGATTTTTCGATTATAGTTCCTTGACCACTTCGATATAATTGCACTTGCTGATTTTTTTTGAGAACGAAAAATGAGACAGGCATCAAAAAAAGAAAAAAAAGAACAGATCCTATGATGATTTTTGAGTCTGGTTTTCGATTGAAGGTTCTTTTAATTTTGCAAAAATAATTATGATTAAATCGATGAGGTGAAAGTAATAATACAGATGCCACCAGAGCAAAAGCGGAACCAACCCATGAACCTCTGGACCCAGAAAAAGATATGGCCATCAGAAAAATAATTAGTGCGAAGGCAAAAAGATTTCTTTTTTTGTTTTTATAAAATAAATGTAATGAAAGCAATGCAGGAATCGAAATCACTACAAACATGGAGAATGAATGAGAATCGGGCATAACAGAGAACATACGCAGAGTCGGAGGTAGGCTCTCATAGTATGAGAACCAAGTGTTTGAAACGCTTAATAGATTGCTCAAATTTTGCCCATAGAGAGACTTGATTATATTATCGGTCCAGAACTGCCAAAAAGTATATAAAGGCACGAAAAAGGTCGAAATGAACTGAAAATAGCCGATCAAGATAACAACGCAAGAGGTATAGAAGGTATATTGCAAAATTTGAATGAAATCCTCTTCTTTTTTGAGACTAAATCGCACAATTGGAAAAAGAAAAATAATATTTCCCAAAAATAATATCTTCTTCACGCCAATCCCAACATTCTCAGCAGACACTAAAGAAATCATCGCGATGGCAAAAAAAAGAATTGTGTAAAGAAATAATTTATTTATTCTGTTACTATGGACTATTTTGTCGTTCTGATCCGCCAATTGGCGGATCAGAATCGTTTTTATTATGCCACCGCAATTCCAAAATTTCAATGAAGAAGACTTTAGAAAACAATGTAAATTATAACCAAAAAGTTTCTTAGCTGAACTGAATCCTGGATTCCCGCCTCCGCGAGAATGACAAAATATGCATTTTCCAGAATGACAATTACCATACTTTTCCCAAACCACCTTCAAAAACAAAATTAAAATCAAAACTCTCCAAATGCTCATCGAATCCGAGAGAGCATTCGCTGGAAGTGCCACGAAAAAAGGAATAGAAAGAATAAAAAGTTTCAATGAATCTAGCATACTCATTTTGACAAAGCTCACAGAAAGCAAAAGCAAAATGAGATATGAAAACTCTTGTGGCACAATTCCTGCAACCATAGCAAAAACAAGGATTAGTTCAGAAATATAAATTGTCTTGAGTGGTGTTGACATTTTTTGATGATATAATTTATATATACCTGATGATTCACAGGAATATTCATTACGACACACAACACATTCTTTGTTTGTCATCTCGAAATGAGAGACAACGATTGAGAGATCTGAAAGCGTGATAAGTGAGTTTAATTTTGTATCTAGATTTCTCGTCGTTACCACTCCCACGAAATGACAATTTCGCTTTTGGGAATTGGAAATTATAAAATTATTTTTGTGAGACTTCAAACCCCCTTAATCCCCCTTATCAGGGGGAACTATTGGAATGACACATTTGGATATTGAAATTTGGTTATTTTTTGTGATTTGTATCTTGTATCCTTTCTAACACTTCAACAATTTAACAATTTACTCATATCTCTTGAAGGATGGTTTCAAACCATCCCTACAAATTGGATTTCTCAATCCAACAATTTATCCAGCGTCTCTCTTGCACACCTCTTCCAGCTAAATCTTTTCAAATTCTCCCTCCCCTTCTCCACTAGCTGATTTTTATACTCTTTATCGAAAATCACCTTTTCCATTGACCTTTGAATTTCTTCAACTGTATTTTCTTTCACAAACTCAACCGAATCCCCTCCCACTTCAATCAACGAGGTATTATAACTTGTAATGACAGCTTTGCCAAAAAATTGCGCTTCAATCACTGGCAATCCAAACCCTTCATAATCAGACAGATATATGGCAAACTCACATGAGCTATAAAAAGCCAGCAGTTCTTCTTCGGAAATGAAGTCGAGATGGATAATTTTGCTACTCCCAACCTTACCATTGATACTATCGATCTTCTTGTCGATATCCTCAAATGGATGCGTCACATTTTTTCCTACTATCAAAAGTTGATATCCAGAGCATCTGTTTGAAACATTTTCAAATGCTTCGATGATTTCAGTAATATGCCTTCTGGAAAAGATTGTTCCCACACAAAAAATATATTTCTTCTTAATCCCATATTTCGCCTTTATGGTTTTTATTTTAGCTAAATCATCAATTTTTTCAAAACTATCATCTGGAGCATTATTGGTGACTGTAATCTTATCTGGATCCGTATGATAATATTTCATTATTTCACTTTTACTATAATTCGAAACTGTGAAAATCTTCTTTGCTGTTTTGGCTGAAAATTTTGAGAGCATTCTCAGAACAAGCTGACTCTTGGAGTCAAACCATTCTGGATGTGCTTCATACGAAATATCGTGAAGAACAATCGCCGACGGGACTGGGCAATATATCGGTTTGAGATAGAAAGGCGAAAAGAAAAAATCAATCTTATTTTTTTTAAGATAGGAAGGTAAAAGAGAATGCTGAAAGAAAAAATTGCTAGAAAGTCCTAGTGGATTTTTCAATAACACTTTTTCAAAATTATCAACATTAAGAAACTCTTCTTTGGGAATTTTATTTTTGAAACAGAGGACAAACTGCACGTCCTTATCATTCTTCCAAAACCTCAATAAATTAGACAGATATCTGCCCACGCCAGTTTTTGATGATTCCAAACTTCGAGCATCAATGGCTATTTTCATATTTGTACTTTTATATTTGATATACATATTTTAACATAGGATATGAAAAAACAAAAATCCCTAATATATACAGTATACATTAGGGATCCTTGATAAACTTCACAAAAAATTATCTTACGGCGTCTTTGAG
>Ga0075530_1000160_pt1 | contig 29378 bp, 27 predicted proteins | sample NGEPerD_2_FD_75101 | JGI IMG/M metagenome (GOLD analysis project Ga0075530, IMG submission 75101) | Arctic peat soil microbial communities from the Barrow Environmental Observatory site, Barrow, Alaska, USA - NGEE PermafrostL1-D | ecosystem: Environmental > Terrestrial > Soil > Wetlands > Peat ... | reverse complement strand
TCATCCTGCGCCTTGTCTGCGAGGTCGGGCAGGTCCTCGACGCCGTCGACCTCGAAGTAGGTACTCGTGGTGTCCACGAAAACCAGGTCCAGATCGAGGTTCAGCAGATGCGCCACCGAGCCGGTCGTCTTGCTCCGTGTCCGTGAGCAGACCTGCAGCGTGCAGTGCGCGACAGTGGGCTCGCGACCCGTCGAGGTCGTAGATCGCGAGCCGCCAGTCGAAGTGGGTGCTGCGCGAGGCGCCTCGCGAAGCGACAGCCCCAGAGTGCGCCCGGTTGACGCCGCCGTCTGTGCCCTCGGTGCCGTTCACGTCCGCAAGGATGTCAGTCAAGCGCGCGACCCACGGACCGTGCCCGGATGTCGGGAGCAGCAAGGCGCTCCGCGTTGGCAGCCAGATCGCTCGGCTCCTCCTGCGACTCGCGCTCGGCGGCGACGCGCGCCCGGTAGGCGGCCACCTCGGCCTCCACGCGGCGTTCGTCCCAGCCCAGGACCGGTGCAACCAGGGCGGCCGCGTGGTCTGCGCACCCCACACCGCGGTCGTGGGACTCGACCGAGATGCGGGTGCGGCGCGAGAGCAGGTCGTCGAGGTGCAGCGCGCCCTCGTGGCTGGCGCCGTAGACGATCTCGACCTTCAGGTACTCCTCGGCCCACGGCAGCGGCTCGAGCAACGAGCGGTCGGAGTCGGCGAGCTCGAGCACCTCGTCGAGGAGCGAGCCGTAGCGCTCCAGCAGATGGGTGATCCACCAGGTCGGCAGGCTGCGGGCACGGGCGATGTGCTCGATCTGGTTGCTCAGGGCCTGGTAGCCCTCGGCACCCACGAGCGGGATATTGTCGGTGACACTCGGACCCACCCCTGCCGAGAGGTCGACCAGTGCCGCATCGACGGCGTCGGCGGCCATCACCCGGTACGTCGTGTACTTCCCGCCCGCGATGGAGATCAGCCCCGGCTGCGGACGGGCCACTGCGTGCTCGCGCGACAGGCTCGAGTTCTCCTCGCTCTCCCCAGCGAGCAGTGGCCGCAGACCGGCGTAGACGCCCTCGATGTCGTCGTACGTCAACGGCCGCGACAGCGCGCCGTTGACGTGCTCGAGGATGTAGTCGATGTCGGCCCTGCTCGCGGCCGGGTGTGCCCGGTCAAGCTCCCAGTCGGTGTCGGTGGTCCCGACGATCCAGTGGGTGCCCCACGGGATCACGAACAGCACCGACTTCTTCGTGCGCAGGATCAGCCCGGTCTCGGAGTTGATCCGGTCGCGAGGCACCACGATGTGCACGCCCTTGGACGCGCGCACGTTGAAGCGTCCGCGGCCGCCGGCCAAGGTCTGGATGTCGTCGGTCCACACCCCGGTGCAGTTGATCACCACGCGAGCCGAGAGAGTCGTCTGCTCACCGGACTCGACGTCGGACACCGTCGCACCCACCACCCTCTCGCCGGCGCGGGTGAGGCCTGTGACCTTGGCGGACGGGAGCACCGTGGCCCCGTAGGACGCGGCTGTCCGCGCCAGCATCATCGTGTGGCGGGCGTCGTCGGCCTGCGCGTCGTAGTAGAGCAGCGCCCCGACGAGCGCGTCCTTGCGCAGGCCGGGCGCCATCTGCAGTGCCCTGGTCCGGGTCAGCTGTCGGTGGCGCGGCACCGAACTGGCGCCACCCATTGTGTCGTACAGCATCAGTCCGGCCGTCACGTAGGGCCGCTCCCAGAACCGGTTCCGCAGCGGGTAGAGGAACGACACCGGTCGCACCAGGTGCGGCGCCAGCCGGGTCAGCATCAGCTCACGTTCGCGAAGGGCCTCGCGCACCAGGGCGAAGTTCATCTGCTCGAGGTAGCGCAGCCCCCCGTGGAACAGTTTGCTGCTGCGCGAGGAGGTCCCCGAGGCGAGGTCACGCTGCTCCAACAACACGACCCGCAGGCCGCGGGTGGCAGCGTCGAGGGCGACGCCCGCGCCGGTGACGCCGCCGCCCACCACCAGCACGTCGACATCGGCCTCCACGAGGGACTCCCATCCTGCGTGGCGTTCCTCTAGCCCGAGTCGTGCCGGTCTCAACATCGCGCACATCCTCTGCGTTGACGTGGACGGCAACGAGCCGCCGGTCCCCACCCTAGATGGGCGGTGTCGAACGGACGTGTGTGAGGTCGGGTGAATCTCTGGGGTCACCGGAGTTAAGCCTGAGTGATTCCTTGGTTCGGCCGGTTTGTCCATGCGGGCATGGATTTCGGGCTCTGGGGAGCTCTGTTACCCAGTTGCCGGGGCCGGCTGCACCATCGACGTGGCGTCCATCAGGCTCTGGCTCCGCAACCCGGTTAGTTAGCCACCATTCAAGGGACACGGCCTCGTCACAAGAGCCGCAAATGTGTAAGCATGCTGGAGCGTGCGCCAGTGACGCAGGTCATACTCGGGAGTGATTTGCACACCGCCGCCAGAAGGGAATCGCTTGATGCTCACTGACATCTTCATCCCCGAGGTGACGGGGACCGCGATCCTCATCCTGCTCGGCTGCGGGGTCGTCGCCAACGTCGTGCTGCCGAAGACCGGCGGGTTCGCAGGCGGAATCCTGATGATCAACTTCGGCTGGGGACTCGCCGTCTACGCCGGGGTGTACGTCGCGTACAAGTCGGGTGCCCATCTCAACCCGGCGGTCACGATGGGCCTGGTCGCCGCGGGCGACTCGGGGTTGTCCTTCACCGACGTGCTCGTCTACTTCGCCGGGGAGATGACCGGCGCAATGCTCGGCGCAACCCTGGCCTGGCTGGCCTACAAGAAGCACTTCGACGACCCGGAGGCCGAGCCGGACGCCAAGCTCGGTGTCTTCTGCACCATGCCGACGATCGCCTCCAACGCGTGGAACCTCGTCACGGAGCTGATCGGGACCTTCGTGCTCTTCTTCGTCATCCTGGCCTTCGGCAAGACCCCCACCGAGGTCGGCCCCCTGGCAGTCGCGCTGCTGGTGGTCGCGATCGGCGCCAGCCTCGGCGGGCCGACCGGCTACGCGATCAACCCTGCCCGCGACCTGGGCCCCCGGATCATGCACGCCCTGCTACCGATCCCCGGGAAGGGACCAAGCGGGTGGCACTACGCCTGGGTCCCCGTCGTGGCGCCCATCCTCGGCGGCGTGCTGGGCGGCCTGCTCGCCGACGCCGTCGGATTCATCTAGATCCCAGAACCCCCCAGCCCCAATCAGCCAGAGAGAGGCAGCACAATGGCCGACAACACCTACATCCTGTCCATCGACCAAGGCACCACCAGCACCCGGGCGATGATCTTCGACCACTCGGGCAACGTCGTCGCCGCCGACCAGGTCGAGCACGAGCAGATCTTTCCCAAGGCCGGATGGGTCGAGCACGACCCCATCGAGATCTGGGAGAACACCCGCAAAGTCATCGGCGGCGCGCTCGCCAAGGCCAACCTGAACAGCAAGAACATCGAGGCCGTCGGCATCACCAACCAGCGCGAGACCGCGGTGGTCTGGGACAAGTCCACCGGCCAGCCCGTCTACAACGCCATCGTGTGGCAGGACACCCGCACCCAGAAGATCGTCGACAAGCTGGCCAACGACGGGGGCGTGGAGCGTTACAAGGGCGTATGCGGACTGCCGTTGGCGACGTACTTCTCCGGGCCGAAGGTCATGTGGATCCTCGAGAACGTCGAGGGAGCCCGCGAGAAGGGCGAGGCGGGCGACCTGCTGTTCGGCAACACCGACACCTGGGTGCTGTGGAACCTCACCGGCGGGGCGGAGAACGAGGGCGTGCACGTCACCGACGTCACCAATGCCAGCCGGACCTTGCTGATGCGGCTGACGGACCAGAGTTGGGACGAGTCGATCGCCTCCGACATGGGCATCCCGCTGTCGATGCTGCCCGAGATCAAGTCATCCTCCGAGGTCTACGGCAGCTGCAATCCCGGCGCCCTCAACGGTGTTCCGATCGCGGGCATCCTGGGTGACCAGCAGGCGGCAACCTTCGGCCAGGCCTGCCTGGAGAAGGGGACCGCGAAGAACACCTACGGCACCGGCAACTTCATGCTGCTCAACACCGGCACCGAGCAGGTGCCCAGTGAGAACGGCCTGCTGACCACCGTCTGCTACAAGATCGGAGACCAGGACACGGTCTACGCCCTCGAGGGCTCGATCGCCGTTACCGGGTCGTTGGTGCAGTGGGTCCGCGACAACCTCGGCATGATCTCATCCGCGGCCGAGATCGAGGACCTCGCGAAAGAGGTCGAAGACAACGGAGGGGCCTACTTCGTGCCCGCTTTCTCGGGTCTGTTCGCCCCACACTGGCGTCCCGACGCCCGCGGCGCCCTGGTCGGGCTGACCCGCTTCGTCAATCGCAACCACATCGCCCGGGCCGTGCTGGAGTCGACGGCCTTCCAGACCCGTGAGGTGTTGGATGCGATGAACGCCGACTCCGGCGTGCCACTCACCGAGTTGCGCGTCGACGGCGGCATGGTCGTCAATGAGACTCTGATGCAGTTCCAGGCTGACATCCTCGGCGTCGACGTGGTGCGACCGAAGGTCGCCGAGACGACCGCTCTCGGTGCGGCTTATGCCGCTGGCCTGGCTGTCGGCTATTGGGAGAACCAGGACGACATCCAGAACAACTGGGGCGAGGACAAACGCTGGAGCCCGCAGATGCCCGAGGAGGAGCGCGAGCGCCTGTACCGGAACTGGAAGAAGGCCGTGACGAAGACCTTGGACTGGGTCGACGACGACGTGGAGTGAGGTCCGCGGCTCAGTCAGTGCCGATCTCCATGGCGACGTTGTCCAGCGCGAGGTCGCAAGCGTCGCCATCGGCGGCGGGGTGCTGGCGATGCGGTCGGCGCCGCCGGGCTCGAGTTCGCCGATGTGCATCCCGGCGCAAACAGCGCGATGACGGTGGTGTCGACGCCGGCGTGCAGCAGGCCCATTGCGTTGGTGTGTCGCAGCACGTGGGCTGAGCTTCCGCCCGGATAGGGACGGACACTCTCGCGCTGCGGCTGCCGCGTGGAGGGCCCACGTCACCCCTTGAAGACGGCTTCAGGCCTGGCCGTCGAACAGACTGGTCACCGACCCGTCCTCGAAGACCTCCCGGATCGCTCGGCTGATCAATGGCGCGATCGAGAGCACCATCAGCTTGTCGAACTGACGCTCCGGCGGGATCGGCAGGGTGTCTGTGACGATCACCTCCATGGCCGAGCAGTTCTTCAGCCTGTCGACGGCGGGCTCGGACAAGATCGCGTGTGTAGCCGCGATGACCACCCCGGCCGCCCCGGCCTTGACCAGTGCCTCGGCTGCCTTGGTGATCGTGCCAGCGGTGTCGACCATGTCGTCGACCAGGACGCAGATCCGCCCTTTCACCTCGCCGACGACCCGGTTCGCCACCGACTCGTTGGGGCGGTCGATGTCGCGCGTCTTGTGGATGAACGCCAGCGGGGCGCCGTCGAGCCGGTCCGACCACTGTTCGGCGACCCTGATCCGGCCGGCGTCGGGGGAGACGACCGACAGCTTCTCGTGGCCGTACTGCGCCTTGACGTACGTCGACAGGATCGGCATCGCCATCAGATGGTCCACCGGACCGTCGAAGAACCCCTGGATCTGCGAGGTGTGCAGGTCCACTGCGATCAGCCTGTCAGCTCCCGCGGTCTTGAACAGGTCGGCCATCAACCGGGCCGAGATCGGCTCCCGCCCCCGGTGCTTCTTGTCCTGCCGGGCGTAACCGTAGAACGGCATCACCACGGTGATCCGCTTGGCCGAGGCGCGTTTTAACGCGTCCACCATGATCAGGTGCTCCATGATCCACTCGTTGACCGGCGCGGTGTGACTCTGGATCACGAACGCGTCGCAACCACGCACCGACTCCTCGAACCGGACGTAGATCTCACTGTTGGCGAACTCGTAGGCCGATGTGGGAACCAGGCCGGTTCCCAGGAGCTCGGCGACCTCTTCGGCCAGACCGGGATGCGCACGACCGCTGAAGACCATCAGGTTCTTCTCCGTGGTCTTCTTCATTCCGCTCACGCCTGCTCCTCGTCCGCCGTCGAGGTGGATTCGCCTGAGTCTAGTGCCGTTCGCGCCGCCTCCGCTCCCGGCGTACCTGCGCGCTTGTTCAGCACCCATTCCTCGATGTGCCGCTGCGCGCCGGTGGAGACGGCCAGCGCGCCCGGTGGGACATCGCGGCGTACGACGGTCCCTCCGCCTGTCACGGCGCCGTCGCCGATCTCGACCGGAGCGATGAAGGTGTTGTGCGATCCGGTCTTCGCATGCTTGCCGACCTTGGTGCGGTGCTTGCTGACCCCGTCGTAGTTGGCGAAGATCGTGCCCGCCCCGATGTTGGCGCCCTCGCCGATCTCCGCGTCGCCGACGTAGGACAGGTGCGGCACTCTGGCGCTGTCCGCGATCTGCGCGTTCTTGGTCTCCACGAAGGCGCCGATCTTGCCGCCGACCCCAAGCACGGTGCCAGGCCGCAGGTAGGCGAACGGTCCCACGGTCGAGGAGGCGCCGATGGTGGCCCCGGACCCATGGGTGCGTACGACGGACGCACCCTCCCCGATCACGACATCGGTCAGGGTGCTGTCCGGACCGACCACCGCCTCGGCGGCGACCGTCGTACTCCCGTGTAGCTGCACACCCGGTTTGATCGACACATCGGCCGCGAGCTCGACAGTCACGTCCACCCAGGTGCTGGCCGGGTCGACGATCTCGACCCCTTCGGCCATCCATCGCTCGAGAGTGCGGCGGTTGAGCTCGGCGCCCAGCCTGGCCAGCTGGGAGCGGGTGTTCACGCCCTCGCTCTGCCACAGGTCGTCGGTTGTCAGCGCACCGACCCGCAACCCATCACCGGAGGCGATGGCAACCACGTCGGTGAGGTACATCTCGCCCTGTGCGTTGTCGGTGTCCAGCCGGCCTAGTGCGTCGCGGAGGACGGCGGCGTCGAAAGCGAAGATGCCGGAGTTGATCTCCTGCACCCCACGCTGATCATCGGTGGCGTCCTTCTCCTCCACGATCGCCGCAACCCCTCCCCCCGGGTCGCGAAGGATCCGCCCGTAGCCGAACGGGTCGCGCAGGATCGCGGTGAGAACCGTCGCGGCGTTCCCCTGCTCATGGTGCTCGGCGAGGAGGGTGCCCAGGGTCTGCGTGGTCAGCAGCGGCACGTCGCCGTAGGTGACCAGAATCGTCCCGTCGACGACCGGGATCTGTTCGAGACCGATCAGCACCGCGTGCCCGGTACCCTTCTGTTCCTCCTGCACCGCTGTCACTGCCGCGGGGTCGATCTCGGCGACGTGCGGGGTGACCTGCTCGCGCTGGTTGCCGACGACCACGACGAGGTGGTCGGGCTGCAGGCCGCGGGCGGCGTGCACGGAATGGCCGACCAGGCTGCGGCCACCGATGCGATGCAGGACCTTGTTCGTCGCCGACTTCATCCGGGTGCCGCTGCCGGCTGCGAGCAGGATCACCGCCGCCGGCGTCGGTGCGCCTGACCTCGCCGGTTCGCTCACCTGTCCTCCGCTCCTGGTGTGCAGTGTCGCGCTGTACTGGATGCTCCCCGGGTAGGAGTCGAACCTACGTCGCTTGTCCGCATTCAAAGTGCGGCGGGCCCTACCGGCAGACCAACCGGGGATCGATGCGGCACAAGAGTACGCAATCGCCGGTCCGCGATCGCCGTCCGACCGGGCCACCCGCGGACGAGTTACCACCTACGGAAACGTAGGTTACGGTATCGTAGGTAGAGAGTATTCGCCTGTGCCGAGCCTTCTGCGAGGAAACATCCCAAATGCCGACGTCATCCACTGCCTCCGCGCCCGGGCCTGCCGACCTCGGGCTGGTCCGCGCTAGCTGGGGCGGTGACACCCAGTCCCGCACGGAGCAGATCGCCCTGGCGATTTTCATCTTCGTCCCGTTCGTGGCGATCGCCGCGGCCGTCCCGGTCGCCTGGGGAGGGTGGCTCGGCTGGACCGATGTCGGCATCGCGTTGGGGATGTACGCCATTTCCGGACACGGCATCACCGTCGGCTTCCACCGGCTCTTCACCCACAAGTCGTTCAAGCCGAACCGCATCGTGAAGATCGCGCTCGCCGTCGCGGGTTCGCTCGCGGTCCAGGGGCCTGTGATCAGGTGGGTGGCGGACCATCGCAAGCACCACAAGTTCTCCGACCGGGACGGGGACCCGCACTCCCCCTGGCGCTACGGCAACGACCTCAGGGCGCTGACCCGCGGGTTCCTGTACGCGCACATGATGTGGCTGTTCAACCCCGAGCAGACACCCCAGCGCAAGTACGCCCCCGACCTGATGAAGGACCGCGACCTGGTGCGCATCTCACGTCAGTTCCCGCTGTGGGTGCTGGTCTCGATGGCTCTGCCGCTCGTCCTGGGTGGCCTGATCACCTGGTCCTGGCAGGGTGCGCTGACCGCCTTCTTCTGGGGCGCGCTCGTCCGCGTCGGCACGCTGCACCACGTGACCTGGTCGATCAACTCGATCTGCCACACCATCGGGGACCGCCCCTTCGTCTCCCGCGACAAGTCCGGGAACGTGGGGTGGCTAGCGATCCCCTCGATGGGCGAGTCGTGGCACAACCTTCACCACGCCGATCCCACCTGCGCGCGCCACGGCGTGCTCAGGGGACAGCTCGACAGCTCGGCTCGGGTCATCTGGGCGATGGAGAAGGTCGGCTGGGTGTACGACGTGCGCTGGCCGGTCGCGGAGCGGATCAACTCCAAGCTCGTTCGGGACGAGAAGACCCCTGCGCCCGCCGCCGCCTGACGCCAAGAAGGTCGCCCGCGGTCGGATGACGGCCACCGAGCGTCGCGAGCAGCTCATCGAGATCGCGCGCGGCCCGTTCGCCAACCGCGGCTACGACGGCACCTCGATCGAGGAGATCGCCGCCCGCGCCGAGGTCTCGAAACCGATCGTCTACGAGCACTTCGGCGGCAAGGAAGGCCTGTACGGCGCGGTGGTGGACCGCGAGGTCCGGCGGCTCCTCGAGCTGATGCAATCGGCGCTCACATCGGGACACCCGCGGATGCTTCTCGAGCAGGCGGCGTGTGCGCTACTGGACTACATCGAGCAGTCCCCGGACGGTTTCCGGATCCTGGTGCGCGACAGCCCGATCGGCTCGGCGACCGGCTCGTTCGTCTCGATCATCGGCGATGTCGCCTCGCGGGTGGAGCACATCCTCGCTGCCGAGTTCAAGGCCCGTGGGTTCGATGCCAAGGCCGCGCCGATGTACGCCCAGATGCTGGTCGGAATGGTGGGTACGACGGGTCAGTGGTGGCTCGACGCGCGGGAGCCCGCCAAAGAGGTGGTCGCCGCACACCTGGTGAACCTCGCCTGGAACGGGCTGGCCGGTCTGGAGACGACGCCCACCCTGCGCACCCTCTCCTGAGACCCCCCAGCTCCTCACGGGGTTGGCCGCGCCGTTCACGGTGCGGTCAGCTCGGCATCTCCCAGCGCACACCCGGAAAGCGCGAGAAGTCATTGTCGTAGGAGACGACCGTGGCCCTGTAGTGCAGCGCAACAGCACCGATATGGGCGTCGCTGACCAGGTTGCCCGCAGCGCCGGTCGCCGTCAGAAGTTCGCGCAGCTGCGAGAGGTGGCTTGCGCCGGGTTCGAGCAGGACCGCGTTGGGCCGACCAAGCCACTCGGCAACGGTGGTGGTGGCGGTGTCGACGTCCAGCGGCCGTGGAAGAACGGCAGTGCTGGTGCTAAGCCGCACGAACGCGAGCAACACCACCCAGGTGAACCCCAGCGGCTCGTGCGCGTTCAAAGCCCCCGTCAGCCAGCGCCGCGCGGCCTCATGGTGGACAGCATCCCGGTTGATGGCATACAGCAAGACATTGGTGTCGACGACCTTCATTTGCCCAGGTGCATCTTGCGAAGGAGCTCCTCGTCCTCGAGCTCTGCTGCGAGCTGGGTGGCCCGGTCAAGGTTCGCCTTCGGCCGGCCCATCGCATAGGTGGCTACGTCGTACGGTTCGTCCACGTCGTCGCCGACCAGTCCACGCCGCAACGCCTCGTTGACCGCTGCCTTGAAGGACAGCCCGCGTTCCCGCATTGCCTTGGACACCAGTGCCTCTACGTCGGAGTCGAGAGTGACGGTGGTTCGCATGAACGCATCATAGCATCAAGGCATGTGATGCGTTGATGTGGATGAAACTGCAGTCAGCCGGCTCGTTTGGCCATCCGTGCCTTGAGGGCGTCACGCTTGTCCTCGAAGCGGAGCGCCTGCTTCTCCAGTTCGTCCATGAAGTTGGCGAGCTCGGTGCGGGCCTTCTCCCCCTCCGCGTCAAGCCCCTCGATCTCGAAGACCTTCCAGTAGCGCAGAACCGGCATCACCACCTCGTCCCGGTGCTGGCGCAGGTCGTAGACGCCGGCGATGGCCATCTCGACGGCCTTGCGCTGGAAGCCGGAGATGTCGGCGCCCGGCATCTGGAACGTCTGCACGACGTCGTTGATCGCGATCATCGTCTGGCTCGGCGACAGCTCGAGCGCCGCCCCGAGCAGGTTGCGATAGAAGATCATGTGCAGGTTCTCGTCGGCGGCGACGCGGGTGAGCAGCTGGTCGGCTACCGGGTCGTCGGTGAGCTTGCCGGTGTTGCGATGCGAGACCCGGGTGGCGAGCTCCTGGAAGGACACGTAGGCCAGCGAACGCACCAGATCCTGGCTGTGCGCGGACTGGTAGCCGCTGGCCATGTGATCCATCCGGAGCTGCTCAAGCTGGTTCGGGTCCACCGCGCGGGTGGTCAGCAGGTAGTCGCGGATGGCGATCCCGTGTCGCCCCTCCTCCGCGGTCCATCGGTGCACCCAGCTCCCCCACGCGGCGTCCCGGCCGAACAGGCTCGCGATCTCGTGGTGGTAGGAGGGCAGGTTGTCCTCGGTCAGCAGGTTCACGATCAGCGAGGACCGCGCCACGTCGGACATCTTCGAGTCCTCGCTCACCCAGGCGTCGCCGCCGAGCACCCCGTCGAAGTTGCGTCCCTCGGTCCACGGGACGTACTCGTGGGGGAACCAGTCCTTAGCCACCTTCAGGTGACGATCGAGGTTCTCCTCCACGACCTGCTCCAGGTCCTGAAGCAGCTGGGTCTGTGTCATCTGCGTCGTGCTCATTTGGACTCCCTACAGCCGGACACGGTGCCCCGGCCTACCTACGAAACCGTAACCTACGCGACCGTAGGTTGTTAAGTCCTGGTTTCAGCCACCGGACAGCGACGTTGGGTGCCGGTCAGGCCGGCATCTGAGCCACCACGAACACGCGGCGGAACGGGAGCACGGTCCCGTGCCGTCGCGCCGGGTAGGCCCGGCGGAGCAACCGTTTGTACTCCTCCTCGAACTCGCTGCGCAGTCCGTCCGGAAGCGCCTGCAGCGTCGGTCGCGCACCGCTGCCCGAGATCCACCGGAAGACGGGGTCCTCCCCCGAGAGGACGTGGAGGTACGTCGTCTCCCACGCGTCGACCCGGCAGCCGAGCGCCGCAAGCGACTCGAGGTAGGTCTGCGGAGCGTGCGACTCCGGCCGGGAGTCACCCAGGTGCCTGGAGAACCGGCTCTCCGCGCCGAGCTCGCGCAGCAGAACGTGGCTCGGCTCACCGAAGTTGCCCGGCACCTGGAAGGCGAACCAGCCTCCTGGCGCGACCTGGTCGACCATGTCCGGCAGCAGTTCCAGGTGTCCCGGCACCCATTGGAGAGTCGCGTTGGAGACGAGTACGTCGACGGGCTCGACCGAGCGCCACTCCCGTAGGTCTGCGACCTCGAACCGGACTGCCTCGGCGCCCTCGTCGTTCGCATGCGCGATCATCTCCGGCGAGGAGTCCAGGCCGTGCACCTCAGCGTCCGGCCACCGGTCGGCGAGGATCCGGGTCAGCTGTCCGGAGCCGCATCCGAGGTCCACCACGCGGCGCGGCGCGACGGCACCGACGCGGTTGGTCAGGTCGACGAACGGGCGTCCTCGCTCGTCGGCGTACGCCAGGTAGCGCTCGGGATCCCAGTCGTGCCGGCTCATCGCTCCTCCATTCATCTTGACATCAAGATAAAATGCTGGTCGCCATGTCTCTCGATGTCAAGAATCTCGATGGGTACCATGAATGTATGCGCGATGAGGTGGACCTGCTCGTCGAGGCCTGGCAGCGGGAACGTTCCGACCTCGACCTGCGACCCATGCAGGTCCTCAGCCGGGTCAGCCGGCTCAGCCACCATCTCGACCGGGCCCGGCGTTCGGCGTTCGCCGAGCACGACCTCGAGTCCTGGGAGTTCGACGTTCTCGCCGCCCTACGCCGCGCCGGGGCGCCGTACGAGCTCTCCCCCGGGCGGCTGATCAAGGAAACCCTGGTCACCAGCGGGACGATGACCAACCGCGTCGACCGACTGACCACCCGCCGGCTGGTGCAGCGCCTCCCCGACCCACACGACCGTCGCGGTGCGCTGGTGCGCCTGACGGACGAGGGACGTACGACGGTCGACGGTGCGCTGGAGGGACTGCTCGCCCGAGAGCGGGATCTGCTCGGAGGTCTCGACTCCAGCGAACATGAACGGCTGACCACCCTGCTGCGCACCCTCGTCGCGCCCTTCGAGGGTTGACCCGCCAGTTCGCCCCGCCAGTTCGCCCAGCCAGTTCGCCCAGCCAGTTCGCCCACGCAACTTTGCACGGGGTGCGGACGCTCTACAAGCGTTATGCCGCTTGCAAACCGTCCATACCTCTGGCAAAGAAGCATCCACGCCCTGCGAGTCGAGCCGCTAGTCGATCAGGGAGGCGGCCTCGAGCCATTCCTCCTCCAGCGCCGCCTTCTCCGCAACCAAGGTGCGCAGGCGTTCGTCGATCTCGGCCAGCATCTCGTAGTCGTCCGCGTGCTCGGCCAGTTCGGCGTGCAGGGCGCTCTCGCGGTGCGCGATCTTGCTCAGCTGGCGGTCGAGGCGAGTCATCGCCTTCCTCGCCTCCCGCCGCTTTGCCGCTGAGAGGTCTGCGCGGGGCGCCGGAGCACTGCCCGGGTGGAGCAGGGGTGGGGGGCCGGCCGTGGATGGGTCTGGCTGCCTCGCTACGGAGGAGCGAGGTCGGATGGACGGCCCCCCGCCCTTGCCCAACCCGGCCTGCACGCCGGCGGCGCGCCGCTCCAGGTACTCGTCCACGCCGCGGGGGAGCATCGCGATCGACCCGTCACCCATCAGCGCCCAGACGGTGTCGGCGACCCGCTCCAGAAGGTACCTGTCGTGCGAGACCACCACGAGCGTCCCCGGCCACCCGTCCAGGAAGTCCTCCAGCACGTTCAGGGTCTCGATGTCGAGGTCGTTGGTCGGCTCGTCGAGCAGGAGCACGTTCGGCTCGGACAGCAACAGCCTCAGCAGCTGGAAGCGGCGGCGCTCCCCACCGGACAGGTCCCCGATCCGCGCCGTGAGCCGGTCGCCGGTAAAGCCGAAGCGCTCCAGCATCGAGGTCGCGGTGATCTCACCGGTGGCGGTCCTGGTGACCCGTCGGACCTGCTCGACCGAGGTGAGCACGCGATCCTCCGGGTCGAGCGTGTCAAGAGCCTGGGTCAGGTGCTCGAGCGCCACGGTCCGCCCGGTCTTCACCCGACCCTTCGTCGGCTCCAGGCTGCCGGCCAGCAGCCGGAGCACCGACGTCTTGCCGGCCCCGTTCACGCCGACCAACCCCACTCGGTCGCCCGGGCCGAGCCGCCACGTTGCGTGGTCCAGGAGCAGACGCTCTCCCCGCACCAGGCTGACGTCCTCGATGTCGAGCACGTCCTTGCCCAGCCGTTGGGTGGCGAAGCGTTGCAGCTCGAGCCGGTCGCGCGGGGCAGGCTCGTCCTCGATCAAGGCGTTCGCGGCGTCGATGCGGAACTTCGGCTTTGCGGTCCGCGCGGGCGCCCCGCGCCGCAACCAGGCCAGCTCCTTGCGGACCAGGTTCGCTCGCCGTGTCTCGGTCGCCGCTGCCTGCCGCTGCCGCTCCGCCTTCGCCAGCACGAATGACGCGTAGCCGCCGTCGTACACGTCGATCACGCCGTCGTGCACCTCCCAGGTGGTCTCACAAACGGCGTCGAGGAACCAGCGGTCGTGGGTCACCACCACCAGTGCGGAGGTACGACGGGCGAGGTGATGTGCCAGCCAGGCGACTGCCTCGACGTCTAGATGGTTGGTCGGCTCGTCCAGGACGACCAGGTCATGCTCGTCAAGCAGCAGTCGGGCCAACGAGCAGCGACGACGCTCGCCGCCGGAGAGCTCATCGACCACGCGTTCCAACAGCACACCTGCCAGCAGCACCTCGACGACCTCACGAGTGGTCGCATCCGCTGCCCATTCGTGGTCCGCCCGCGCCGCGAGCACCGCCTCGCGCACAGTCGCGGAGCCATCCAGGTCGTCACCCTGCGTCAGGTACCCGAGGTGGATGCCCCGCGAGCGGGACACCCGCCCCCGGTCCGGTTCCTCCAGCCCGGCGAGGATCCGGAGCAGGGTCGTCTTGCCGTCCCCGTTCCGCCCGACCACGCCGACCCGCTCCCCGAGCCCGATGCCGAGGCTGACACCGTCCAGCAACGGCCGCACGCCGTAGGATTTGTGCACGCGTTCCAGGTTGACCAGGTTCTGCCCGGCGGTCGCCATCTACCTCGTCACCACACGTGCCCCTGGCACCGGGCCTGGGGCGAAGGAGACCGGCCCGAGCCCGTATCCCTTGAGCCAGCCGGCGACCTGGGTCGCGTGCGGCTGGCCCTCGGCGAGGAACAGGCAGCTCGGTCCTGAGCCGGACACGATCGCACCGTGCGCGGAACCCTCCACTCCATAGGCGAGTGACTGCTCGAGCTCGGGGCGCAGTCGCAGCGCCGCCGGCTGGAGGTCGTTGCTCATCGCCGCCCCGAGCTGCTCGATGTCGCCTCGGCGAAGGGCGGCCATCAATGCATCCGGGACGGCCGGCTCACCGGGCGGCTTGGTGGAGTGGATCCGGTCGAACTCGGCGTAGACCTCCGGAGTGGAGAGGCCCTTCTCTGACTCGAGGACCACCCACCAGTAGCTCCCTCTGGCCATCGCGGGGGTGACCACCTCGCCCCGGCCGGTCCCGATCGCCGTTCCACCGACCAGGCTGAACGGCACGTCGCTGCCGAGCTCGGCTGCGACGGCGCGCAGCTCCTCGCGCGAGGTACTGGTTCCCCACAACGCGTCGCACGCCACCAGCGCACCCGCGGCGTCGGCACTTCCTCCGGCCATCCCCCCGGCGACCGGGATGCCCTTGATGATGGTGAGGTGTACGCCGTCGGCTATCCCGTGCCGCGCGGCGAGGAGCCTGGCGGCCCGCATCGCCAGGTTGGTGCCGTCGACGGGGACCTCGGAGATCGAGAGGCGATCGTCGCCCTCGACGGCCACCGAGAACGTCCCGTCGTCGACGGATCGGGCGATGACCTGGTCGTACAAGCCGATCGCCTGGTAGACCGTGGCTAGGGGATGGAACCCGTCCGGGCGCGCCGCACCGACGCCCAGGCAGAGGTTGATCTTCGCCGGCGCCGAGACGACGACCTCACGCATGGGCAAGTGCCTCGGCGATCCTCGCGAAGTCCTCGATGCCCAGCGACTCACCGCGGGTCATCTGGTCGATCCCGGCCGCGGCCAGCGCAGCCTCCGCGGCGGCAGCCGAACCGGCGTACACCTTCAGGGTGGAGCGCAGCGTCTTTCGCCGCTGCGCGAAGGCCGCGTCGATCACGGCGAACACCTCTGCGCGGCTTACCGAGACCGTGGGCGGGTCGCGGCGCTGCCAGGCAACGAGCCCGGACTCGACGTTCGGGGCAGGCCAGAAGACGTTGCGCCCCACGGTGCCCGAGCGGCGGACCGAGGCAAACCAGGCCGCCTTGGCCGACGGGATGCCGTAGGTGCGCGAGCCCGGAGCCGCGGCGAGGCGGTCGGCCACCTCCGACTGCACCATGACCAGGCCCTTGTGCAGGGACGGAAGCATGGCCAGCAGGTGCAGCAGCACCTGGACCGAGATGTTGTATGGAAGGTTCGCCACCATCGCGGTCGGCTCGGGGCCCGGTAGCGACGTCAGCCGCAGCGCGTCGGCCTCGACAACCTGAAGTCGTTCGACGAACTCCGGAGCGTACGACGCGACCGTCGCGGGCAGCGCACCGGCCAGCGTCGGGTCGACCTCGACTGCCACCACCCGGTGCACGGAGCCGAGCAGGGCCAGGGTCAACGAGCCGAGACCGGGACCCACCTCCAGCACGACGTCGTCGACCGACACCCCGGCGGTGCGCACGATGCGGCGCACCGTGTTCGGGTCGATCACGAAGTTCTGACCCCGTCGCTTGGTGGGGCGGATACCCAGTGCGGAAGCCAGGGAACGAACATCCGCCGGACCAAGAAGTCTCGGTCCGGCGGACGTCAGATCCTCACTCGCCACGCAGGCGAGCCTATCCGGCCAGTCGTGTCACCGGCTCTGGCTACTGGCTCGCCCCATCTATTGGGGCAGCCCCAGCGAGGACGAGCAGGAAGGCCACGAACCGTAGCCACCGTTGGCGTCACGAAGCGTGGTCGCGACCGCGATCTGGGTCTCCCGGCTGTTCTCATGCGGTAGACCTGTGCCACCGTAAGCCGCCCAGGTCTCGGCGTTGAACTGCAGGCCGCCGTAGTAGCCGTTCCCGGTGTTGATCGCCCAGTTACCACCGGACTCACACTGTGCCAGGCTGTCCCAAACGGTGCTGCCGCTCGAGAAGTCGCTGGTGGTGGGAGCGGGCTCGGGTGCCGGACGTTCCTTGGTGCCGTAGCGAACGATCGCGTTCACGGGCTCGGCGCTCACGCTCGATCGCAGTGCATCGCGACTGACCATCTCACCGTTCCTGAGGGTGACCTCGTAGACGACCTTTCGCGCGCCGTCACTACCCGAACGGACGGTCTCGCTCTGGTCGTCGTACATCCCGGAGTCGGCCTTTTGCGCAGTGGAGAAGTCGATGCTCTCGGTGACCTCACGCTCGGCGGTGTGCATCCTGGTCACCACGATCGTGTCGCCGTCCTCGACGGTGGCTCCGTCGCGTCGGTTCACCCGGTCGTCCTTGTCAACCTTGACGTCGAGCTCCTTGAGCGCCTCGGCAACGGTGAGCGCCGGGACCTGCTCCTTGCTCGGCTTCTTGGCACCGATCTTGACCGACAGGGTCTTGGGGGTGACGATCTCGAGGTTCAGACCCTCACGACCGATCGAGGAGCCGCGGCTGGCGGAGAGTTCCGCACCTGCGTAGCGCATACCCAGCTGGTCGAGGGCCTGGTCCACGTCCGTAGCCGTCACCCAGTAGGTCTCGTCCTCGCCGTCGACGCTGAGGTCCAGCGGACGACCGATGCGGACAGCGATCCGAGTGCCTTCGTTGACCGACGAGTCGAGGCCCGGGGCAACCACGTCGTGGTCGCCGACCTCGACGCCTTCGCTCTCGAGAACGTCGGAAACCGTGTCGCCGAACGTGCTCACCTCTGTGGCCGTGCCGTCGATGGACAGGGTCACGCTCTTGTTCATGGCCGCGTAGCCGGCGGTGATGGCAGTGAGCGCCACGACGACCGTCCCGACCAGAACAGCCAGCGCCGCCCTGCTCTTGGTAAGTACTGCGAGATAACGCCGCACGATGCTCCAATGGTGGTTCTCTCCGGGCCGCGGGGGGCAGCACCAGCTCGGGATCAGACGGATCCTGAAAAACACAATGGCCCGCACGAGTGTCTCCCCTGAACTGGGGGGGATTATGGCTCCGTGTAGGCCTTGGGTTCTGGTGCCGCCGGAAGACGTTCCCCACTCCCGGCCAACAGTCACAAGACGATAACGAGGATGCCGAGCAGCGCCAAATCCCGGTGCGGTGATATAGACCACTTTGAGCGGGTTTCGGGTGGGCGAGGTCACGGTTCATAGCCCGATTGACTAGCCCGGATGGGCTATTCGCCGATAGCCCGGATGGGCTATCGGCCGCTCGACCACGGTTCTGAGCACTCTCACCAGGCACCGCCGAAGGCTGCCTCCGTGTTCTCGTTGACGGCCTCGCACAGCTCTGTGAGAGCGACCCCGAGCGTCTCGGCCATCACCCGGACCGTGTGCGGAAGCAGGTAGGACGCGTTGGGCCGTCCGCGGTAGGGCATCGCAGTGAGGTACGGCGCGTCGGTCTCCACCAGGATCCGGTCCACGGGCACGACCCTGAGTGCCTCACGCAGCAGCGTAGCGTTCTTGAAGGTGACAGTCCCCGCGAACGACAGCCACGCCCCGCGGTCCAGGCACTGCCGTGCGAAGGCGGCGTCGCCGGAGAAGCAGTGCATCACCACCCGCTCCGGCGCCCCCTGTTCGTCGAGCAGACGGGTCACGTCGCGGTGCGCCTCCCGGTCATGGATGACCAGGGTCTTGCCGAGCCGCTTGGCCAGGTCGATGTGCCGGCGGAACGACTCCCGCTGCGCCGCGTGGCCGTCCTCCCCGGTTCGGAAGTAGTCGAGGCCGGTCTCCCCGACCGCGCGCACCCGTCCGCTCGAACGCGCAAGTGACTCGATCTCCTCCATCGCGGAGTCCAGCTCGTCGTCGGCGACCAGTCGGGGTGTCTCGTTGGGATGCAGCGCGACGGCGGCAACGAGCGACTCGTGCCGCTCCGCGACTTCCGCGGCCCAGCGGGCACCGGGCAGGTCGCAGCCGATCTGCACGATCCGCGGAACACCGACCGATGCCGCCTGCGAGAGCGCCAGCTCGGTGGACAGCCAGGAACCGTCTGGTCCATCGGCGATGTCGAGGTGGCAGTGGCTGTCCACCACGGGGGAGGGCAACGGGTCGGGCTGCGGCGGCCGGGAGCGGTCCCGTCCTGCACCGTGACGTTCGCGGGTGGGCGTGTCGGGAACCATCCCGGCAGGTTACTTGACCATTCGCGCTGGACTGAGCCGGCGAGCCCCCTCGCCGCCCTGCTCGATGGGCTGGTCGATGGGCTGGTCGATGGGCTGGTCGAGGCGCTGCTCGAGGCGCTGCTCGGACCGCTCGAGCTGGTCCCGGAGCTTGGCGTTCTCCCGTCGCAAAGTCTTCGCCTCGCTCCGCGCCTTGTCCCACTGGGCTGCCAGGTTCACCAGGGCTCCGAGACCGATCTCCAGCAGGACACTGTCGGAAACCTCGCCGGGCTGGTGGGTCGCAGCCGTGTTGAGCACCGGCCGAAGGTCTCGGAGGTCCCCGACCACCTGGGCCTTCGACGCCTCGATGGCCCGGACCTGGTCAACCGACTTCTGCCGAGCCCAGTCGTGGTAGGTCGCCGGCAGTCGGAGCCTGGTCTCCGTCCCCCTGCGACCAGCAACGGTCTGCTTGGCCATTCCGTGCTTGAACACCTGTTGGTACAACGGCTTGGGCAGCTCCGCTGCACGGACCAATGGGTTGAGCCGACGCATCAGCTCGGCCGACTCGACACCCAACGAACCATTGCGCGAAGCATTGGGCTCTCCTGTCTCATCCGTGGGTCAGGGTCTGCCTGGAACGGCGCGACAGTGGCGTGCGAGCGGTGACGTCTTCAGCCGGTGTAGGCGTTCACGACCTCAGGGGCTGGGTCCGGCGGGGCAGCCCGTTGTGACGGGCTCGGCGAGTACGACGGTCGCCCGGATCGGTCAGCCAGCTCAGGCCGCTCAGCCAGCTCAGGCACCTGAAGCCGATACGCCCGCTCACCTGGCTCGCGAACGCGGAGAGCGGGTACAGCACCTCTGGCGGCCACCCCGCGGCGCACAATCGTCCGTACGGACGAAATTACACGGGTTTCGGCCGTAATCGGCGCACAATCGTCCGTACGGACGAAAATTGCACGGGGCTCGCCTGACCGCAGGAAGCAACTCACCGACGCCGAGATCGCCAGCGCGAACTGGTGCACTGGATACAAACATCCTCGAGGCCATGGCGTGCGGCGTGCCCGTCATCAGCGCGGACTGTCCGTCAGGGCCGCGGGAGATGATCACCCCAGGTGTCGACGGCCTTCTGGTGCCGCCCCAGGATCCTGCGGCGCTGGCTTTGGCCATCAACGAGATGATCGAGCGAGGACCCGAAGCGCGCCGGGAGATGGGCATGGCGGGACTGGCCCGAGCGCGAAAGCACAGCCAGTTCGCGATCGCGCAACGGTGGGAGGCGTTGCTCGGCCAGCTCGGCGGGTCATCGCTCGAGCGCCTCGACCCGGATCATCACGGTGTCGAACTCGATCACCCGTAGGCTTTTCCTGTCGATCGAGACAGGGAACATGCCCGTTATCTCGAATCCAGCAGCCTCGTAGACAGGGATCTGCTCGATGAGCCGCGGCATTCCGTCGTAGATGGGCACCGACGACACTTCAGACTGCAGGCCGACGATGTCTGCCATGCGGTTGCCAGCGCCCCTGAACGCCTGAAGGTCGTAACCCTGCGTGTCGAGCTTGAGGTACACCCTGGGCGAGTCCAAGCCTTCGACTACCTCGTCGAAGAGTCCGTCGAGCCGCCGGACAAGGACGTTCTGGCGGTGTGTGCCCTCCAGCGAAGGAGACCATGCTTTGCCGAAGTCACTGGCAGGGAGCAACGAGCTCGTGGTGCCACGGCCGGGCGTCACACTCATCTCGGCTTCGTGCTCCGCTTCGCCGAGCGCACACCGCATGACATGCCAATCCGGGTCGTCCGCCGAAGCGCGAAGCAACTGGTCCGCCAGATGGGGAAGAGGCTCGAACGAGACGATCCTGCCGGTATAACCAGCAGAGCGCAGCGCCTGGCCGTACTGACCGATGTTGGCGCCGACATCCAGGACGCAGGTGATCTGAAGTTCTCGCAACATCCAGGCGATGTGCTCGGTAGCCAGGTAGCGGACCAGGCTCAGCTGGTGACGCCGCATGACTTTTCGAGCGGCTCGCCGATCGGCGGCGGTGACCGACAGCCGGTTCCCCGGCCTGCCCGGGTTCTGGATCAGCCAGGCGTCGCCTCCCACGGGCTGAATCGCGAGGCGCTCCCTGGCCACGGTCACCAATGCCGACCGGGGCGCAAGACGGACGATCTTGAGACTTAGCCCAGGAAGGGAATTCGCAAGGCGGCGAAGCCGAGTCCAGGTCACGTTGCAGCATACCGACATCGGTGCGCAGACATGTACTGTGCACGAGGTAGTTCCCGCCGGAGAAGGTCACCTACATGCTTTGCACGGTCAGCACTGTCAAGGACTCCCGCGCGAATATTGAGCAGCTCGTCCAGCGCAACCTGGCGTCCGGTGCCGACCACATGTTCATCTTTCTGGAGATCAACGCCGACGACACGTACGGCTTCCTGATCGACCATCCCTGCGTGACGCCAGTGCTGACCGACGACGCGTACTGGCGGGACTCACGACCAGACGAGCTGACCTCTCGCCAGCTGGTCAACGCCAACCTGGTCAACTGCCTCCTGTCCCCGCTCGAGTCGGTGGGCTGGCTGGTTCACCTAGACGGGGACGAGTGCCTAGACATCGACAAGGAGCGACTCTTCGGTCTGGACGCGGCCATCCGTTGCGTGCGGCTCGCGGTGTTGGAAGCGGTCAGCTCCGATCAGCCCGCCGCACATCCGAGCCTGGACGTCCAGTACTTCAAGAAGAAGCTGAAGCGCGAGCAGTTGGAGCGGCTCACCGAGCTCGGCGCGATAGCGGCCCCGCACAATCGTCACTACTTCTTCGGATACCTGATCGGCAAAGCCGCGGTCCGCCCGGGGCTGGACTTGAACATGGGCATTCACCGTGCCTCCTGGAAGAACGGCCAAGGCATCGAGCACCTCAAGGCCGAGCCCTTCAACGTGCTGCACTACGACTCGGTTTCGAGCGACGAGTTCGTGCGGAAGTGGGAGGCTCACCTCAGTGGTGGAGCGACCAAGTTCCGGCCGGAGCGACAGGTGGTGGCGGTGGCCATCGCCGCGGTCCTGAACGAGCAGAGTCTCGACGAAGCAGCCAAGAAACGTCGCTTGACGGAGATCTACACGCGCCACATCGAGGACCCGGTCGACCTATTGCTCGAGCTCGGCCTTCTGGTCAGGCCGCCAACCGATCGGCACGAGTACGAACCCACGCCGTTCACCGACCGGGACGCGAAAGCGGTCGACGGCCTGTTGCGACGCCTGCTTGCCGTGGACAAGGCGATGTTCCATCCCGAGAGCGGGCCGGACTCCTCCCTAGCAGTCATGCGAGAGGTACGCCGCGGGTTCGGCCGGTTCCACCGTGCTACCGCAACGAGGATCGATGCCGCGATCGAGCGCGCCGTGTCTGAGCTACGCAGGCACGATCATCCCGCGCCGACCCCGTCTCCGGGGCGGTGACTGGGCGGTGACTGGGCTGTGGCTGGGCGGTGACTGGGCGTCGCGCTACTTCTTGTGCACGGCGTCGTAGACCACCCGCTTGGGCACCCCAGCCCGCTTCGCCACGTCGAGGATGGCCGCCTTGCGGGTGACGCCATCTTCCTCTTCGCGCGCGACGAGTGCTCGCAGGGAAGCGGGGTCGGTCGGCAGGTCGGAGCGGTCGTCGGCCCCCTCTACGACGATCGTCACCTCCCCGCGAACACCGTCGGACGCCCACTGCGACAGTGAGGCCAACCCTGCCCGGCGTACCTCTTCATGGGTCTTGGTCAGCTCGCGACAGACCGCGGCACGCCGGTCGGCACCGAACGCCGACGCCATCGCCTCCAGGGCTGCCGCCGTGCGGTGCGGCGCTTCGAAGAACACCATCGTGCGCGGTTCACCCTCCAACAGCGCGAGCCGCCGCATTCTTTCCCCGGCCTTGCGGGGCAGGAAGCCCTCGAAGCAGAATCGATCCACCGGAAGGCCGGAAACCGCCAGCGCGGTGAGCACCGCGGAGGGGCCCGGGAGGGCGGTGACGACGATGTCTTGCGCGACCGACGCCGCGACGAGGCGGTACCCGGGATCGGACACGGAGGGCATCCCGGCGTCGGTGACGACCAGCACCCGCTTCCCGGACTGGAGTGCCTCGATCAGAAACGGGGTGCGTGCCGACTCGTTGCCCTCGAAGTAGGACACCACGCGACCGCTGACCTGCACTCCGAGTTCGGAGGTCAGCCGGCCGAGCCGGCGGGTGTCCTCGGCGGCGACGACGTCGGCGGACGCCAGCTCCTCAGCGAGCCGTGGCGATGCGTCGGAGACCCGGCCGATCGGGGTGGCCGCGAGGACCAGGACACCGGGGCCGGTCGAAGGGATCACCCGCAGATCATCGCAGTTGGCTCGGTAGCCCTCCGTACCATGGCCTTCGTGACGACGCACACACCGGTGCCGCCCCGGATGATGGGTCTCTCGGGCACCGCGGACGGCCGCGTCGTGCCGAGCGCTAGGCGTCGGATGGCTCCCACCAGGTTGGGCGGCGACAGGTTCACCGGTTGGGCGGCGACGCTCGCGGTCACGATGGTCGCCGGCTTCCTGCGTCTGTGGCAGCTGGGCACACCCAACCGGTTGCTCTTCGACGAGACCTACTACGCGAAGGACGCCTGGTCCCTGCTCACGCATGGCTACACCACCGGGTTCGTCGAGAAGGCCGACGAGAGGATCGTCGCGGGAAAGGTCACCGGGCTGTTCACCGACGACCCCAGCATGGTCGTCCATCCCGAGGCCGGGAAGTGGCTGATCGCGCTCGGCCAGCAGGCCTTCGGACTGGACTCGTTCGGCTGGCGCTTCACGAGCGCGGTGATCGGCACGTTGATGGTGCTGGTGATGATCCGGCTGGTGCGCCGGCTGACGGGCTCCACGCTTCTCGGCTGCACGGCCGGCGTGCTGTTGTGCTTCGACGGACTGCACTTCGTGATGTCGCGGCTCGCCCTGCTCGACATCATCCTGGCCTTCTTCGTCCTGTCCGCCGTCTCCTGCCTGGTCGCCGACCGTGACTGGAGCCGGTTGCGGCTAGCGCGAAGCGTTCCCGCCGGCTACCGAGCGGCTGCGTCCGGCTGGGGTCCGGTCCGGGGAATGTGGTGGCGTCCGTGGCGACTCGCGGCGGGCGTGCTGTTCGGTCTCGCCGTCGCGACCAAGTGGAACGCGGTGTTCCCGCTGGCCGCCTTCGGGTTGCTGGTGTGGGCCTGGGACGCCGGCGCCCGCAGATCGCTGGGCGTACGCCGTGCGTGGCTGCGCGCCGCGGTCGTCGACGCGGTGCCCGCCTTCTTCTACCTTGTGGTCGTCGCGCTCGCCGTCTACGTCGCCACCTGGACCGGATGGCTGTTGCACGCGCAGGAGTACGAGAGCGCACTCTCGGACACGCAGTACGGGCCCTACTGGGGGTCCTACCTGGAGACCGACGCGCAGGGTTTCTTCCCGGAGCTCTTCCAGTCGCTGCGCTCGTTGTGGAACTACCACCAGGACGTGTTCACCTTCCACACCAGGGGTCTGAGCGAGGCCAAGCACGTCTACGAGTCCCACCCCGCGGGCTGGCTGATCCTCAACCGCCCGGTCGGCGTGGACGCCCAGCTCGACATCGCACCCGGCGACCAGGGGTGTGCCGCACCCCAGGACAGCACCTGCCTGCGCCAGGTGGTCCTGCTGGGCACCCCAGCGCTGTGGTGGGGCGGCGCCGTCGCGCTGGTCTACGCGGTCTTCGGTTGGCTGGGCCAACGCGACTGGCGCTACGGCGTGGCGATCGTCGGCGTGCTGTCCACGTGGCTGCCCTGGCTCAGGTACGACGACCGGCCGATCTTCTCCTACTACGCGGTGGTGATCATCCCATTCACCATCATCGCGATCACGCTGCTGCTGGGCAGGCTGATCGGCAGTGCGCGAGCGTCGTACAACCGCCGGATGGGGGGCACCGTGATTGCTGGTGTGTTCGTGCTTCTCGTGGTGGTCAACTTCGCGTGGTTCTGGCCGATCTACACCGACCAGCTGCTCACCACGCCCGAGTGGCTCAACCGCGTCTGGTTCCGGGTCTGGATCTGAGGGCCCGAGTGGTCCTCTGCCTATCCCCCGTAGATGCGCGCCGCGAGCTCCTGCTTGGCGGAGACCAGTGGTGCCAGGGCGGGCCCGAACCCTGCTTCCCCGTGCGCCTGCGGAGCCGGCTCGCCCGGCTTGGCGACAGCCCAGCGCGAACCGCGGCTGATCAGCGACTGGTGCTTGACGTCGTAGTAACCCGGCTTGACCGGGAAGACCACACCCCAGGCGCCAACTGCAGCGGCCATCAGGTGCTGGTGGAACCGGGTGGTGAGCCATCGCTGACCGCGACGCGCGGGCAGACCCTCACGCCAGACCTCGGTGAACGGGTAGAACTGCATGCCCGGCAGGGAGGACTCCAGCAGCTCGAAGACCCGGCGGTCCTGGCCCGGTATCCCTTCCACGTAGCCGATCCTCTTGCTGTCCACCCCCCACGCCTGGACCGTCTGCAGGGCACTGTCGGCCAAGGAGTCGACGCTCACGTCGACGAGGTCGGTCTGGAAGCTCATCATCAACGACCGTGTGTCGCGCTGGTCGTAGAGGTGAGGGCCGATGTCGAGCAGAGCGTCGTCACCGGTGTCGGATGCGTTCTCACCCGACAACAGGGCTCGTGACTCGGCGTCACGGACGTCGAAGACCGAGAAACCGGTGGTCAGCCGGTTAAGCAACTCCGTCGACTGCGCCCACGGCACCAAACCCAGGCCCGACGCCGCCGCCAAGATTCCCCGCTCCTCGGTCAGCACACTCCCGGCGGCAAGCAGCGCGATGTGTCGTGGCCAGATGGTGTTGATATATCCGCCACCGAGGATGTGGAATACGTCGACGATGTGGAGTAGCTCGACCCCCATCGCCCGGTGCGGCACCACACCCGAATTCCGCGTCGCGTCGGCAGCGAAGTGCGCGACCTCGTCGAAGTCTTCCGACGGCGCAGCCCAGGCGATCCGGAACAAGGTGTCCGTGAAGCGGACGTCGGGATGCAGCGCCGCGAAAAGTAGGGTCGCCCCTCCCGGATTGGGGCTGTCCAGCCATACCTCCGCGTCAGGCTCCCGCTTGGCGAGGTAACGCAACCACTGGGCGGTGATCAGCTCGTCGCCGTAGTTGGGATAACCGGCGGACGCCACGAGGTAGATGCGTCTGGCTGGCATGCCTCTCCTCAGATGGAAGTGGAGCTGAGGGGATTCGAACCCCCGACCTTCTCAGTGCGAAGGCTAGCCGGTCCCCGAGGCAGCCGTGCCCGCGCCCGGCATCCGGTGCGTCAGATGCCGCGCTCATCCGGTCTTCGGAGTGCGCAGGGGGTGCGCGGGTGAGCTTGACCGGAATGGCCACCGACCCGAGAGTCAGACGCTCGGCGGTCTCCGGGGTCAAGGATGGCCGTAGGTCATCGCGAAGCGACGCGCAGCGCCCTTGACGTCGGGCGCCGGCGTGCAGAACGTTCTCGATCGGGTCGTTGGCTCGGTGGTGAGTGGGGGTGCGGACCTCGATCTGATACGACCAGTTGTTCGGCGCTCGTCTCGATTGGGGCGGGCGTCGTGCTTTGTCCGACCCGTTCGATGGGGCCCGCGAGGACCGAAGTCCACACCTGAAACTGGCGGCGCAGACGCGCGCCGGCGAGGAGTGGGTGCACCTGTCACCGGGTTGCGAGGGGATGTCGGCGATGTCGCCAGGTTCCTCGGGTCAGAGCAGGTCCAGCCGCATGACACCACGCGGTGGAACCCACCGGAGACCGAGTCCGTGTCCGCGGCCTTGGTGAAGCCGGCTCGCTCGAAGAGTGTGCGGGTGCCCATGTAGGCCATCGTGAGGTCGACCTTTTTGCCCTTGTTGTCGACCGGATAGCCCTCGATCGCCGGCGCACGCTGTGACCGCGCGTACGCCACGGCACCGTCGAGCAGGGCGTGGGAGATGCCTCTGCCGCGGTGGCCGGGACGAACTCGGATGCACCACAGCGACCAGACGGGCAAGTCGTCGATGTGGGGGATCTTCGTGGACCGCGCGAAGGGCAGCTCCGATCGGGGTGCGACGGCGGCCCACCCGACGACCTCCTCGTCTTCGTAGGCCAGCACGCCTGGGGCGACCTTGCGGCTGCAGAGCTTCCTGACGTACTCGCCCCGTGCCGGTCCGACCAGCTCGCGGTTGGTCTTTGAGTCGATCCGATGGCTGAGGCACCAGCACACCGAGGAGTCGGGGTTCTTCGGCCCGAGCAGGGTCGCGACATCGTCGAAGCGCGCTGTTGTTGCGGGCTTGACCTCGATGCTCACGCAGCCACGCTAACGCGTGGCCACCTCGATCATCATTCGCCCAGGGGGCCGGCTCCCGGTGCCAGCTGACCGCCTCGACCACCGGCGTGAGGGCAAGCGACCGGGTCGTCGTCATGCCGTGCAGCAGCCTGGGGCTGCCCTGTCTGGCCGAGCTACGGGCGGGCCGCCGCGGACGATCACGGTCGGAGGTCACGTGGCCGCCCCCGCGGAGGGAACCGCTTGCCATGGCTGGACGTCTCACTGGCATGAAGCCTGCATTGCCCCTTGCCGTGGCAGCCTCGTCGCTGTGGCTTGTGGCTGGCTGCGGCACCCTCGGAGCGGGAGGGGACGTGACCACTGGGCCGACGCCGGGGGGTGGCGCCACTACCGGCGGGGCCACCGAGCTAATCGTTGAGGTGAAATCCGCCCCGGGAAGGAGCGAGCGCACCTACACGCTCCGCTGTGACCCACCCGGCGGCAACCACCCTGACCCCGAGAGCGCCTGCCGGACATTGACCCAGATGAACGACCCCTTCGCGCCGGTGCCACCCGGCGCCATGTGCACCGAGATCTATGGCGGCCCGCAGACAGCCACGGTCACCGGCACGCTCCGAGGCGACCCGGTGCAGGCTCAGTTCAGCCGAACCGACGGCTGCCAGATCGGCCGTTGGGATAAGCACGCCGCTCTCCTTGTCGAACGCGGCGGCGTCGAAGGCAGCTGAGCTGGTGATCCCTGAGGGCGCATGCGACCCGGTCGAGACTGATCCCGACACCACCAACATTGGCCAGCTCCGAAAGACTCTCGCCGTTGCGCCGAGCCCCATAGACGAAGAACGACACGGGCCGACTTCCCATGGCCGACGACCCGGGAAAGCACCTGTAGCGGCGGTCTATTCAAGACGGCCTCTCACGGCTTGCGGGTCACCTGATCCGCTTCGCGAGTGTGCAACCCATGGCCACGTCAAGAGTGCCCAGGCGACGGCGATGATTGTGATCTCCGCCAGGACGTACCACGGCCACGGGCCGAGCAGGTCGAGAATGGACGCGGAGCCGGGCTTCTCGTTGAGGTAGCCGTAATTGGTGCCGGCAACGAGGTTGAAGACGAACACGCCCAGGGCCCAGACACCTGTGGTGCTGACCGCCACGCCGTAACCGCGCCAGTTCGGGGACAGGTGCAAGCCCCAGGTCAGGTAAACGGCGGCCCATACGACCAGCAGGTGCATGCCCCAGAACAGGATGAACCCCGGGTCAGGGAATTCCGCCGAAAGATCCGGCGTGATGACTGCCTGCGTGGTCAAGGTCAGCCCCCAGTAGTAGGTGAGGGCGACCGCCCACGGACGATGAGTCCACAGCGCGTAGACGGCCACCATCGACGCCAGGTCGCAAAGCTGCAAAGGAAGAGTGTGCTGGAGGTCCCAGTTGGCGGGAGTGACGGACAGAAGTTGCAACGGCACCGTGAACAGCAGGATTGCGAGCGCGAGCAGCCTTCCCACGAGGTCCGCCCGGTTGGTTCGGCGATGAAGCCTGCCGAACCAGACCAGGGCGACGATGCCCGCGAGCAAGACAACCATGGCGGCCTGGTGCGACGTCCCATAGCTCTCGAAGCGACCCGCGGCCAGGCTTGTCACCATCGAGATTGCGTCCACGATCACCCCCTCGCTGGCCGCTCGAATGTGAACAACGGCAGCCGTAGTCGGCCCGAGGCCCGCGTAGCTCACAGATCCTCGCCAGGCTCAACATCTGTCGGAATCGTCGGACGAGGAGCAGGCAGGTCCCGGATGCTCACTCACATCATTGCTCGGTCCTGCTTCGGCTGTCCACGGCGCAGCCATCGCCTCGCCGGTGTCGCGGTCCGGTTGTCGCAGCTCGGTACTGCTATTCCACCTGCCGTGCCCGGATTCTACGTCGGCACCGCTTGGTGGTGATGAGCGGAACCCCGGGTTCCGCGCCTGCTCAATCTGGTCGGCGAGGTCCACGACGGCAAGGAGGAGCACCTCACCGTCGAGAAGAGCGGGGGCGTTGTGGTCAGCGCCAGCGACCTCTACGAGTTGCCACAGTCGTGGCGCCGACTCAGCAACGGCGCGGCTTTGCTTAGGCGGCACTATCGAGTCGTCGCTGCCGTACACCACCGTGACGGGGACCTTCACCTCCGCGAGATGCTCGTTGAGCAGGTAGCGATCCCTCAGGAGGGTCCTGACCGGCAAGAACGGGTAGTGGACCTGACCGACAGACGCGAGGTCGACAAACGGTGAGCGCAGCACGAGCCCCGCTGGTGGATGCTCACTTGCAAGCTCGGTGATCACCGCAGCGCCGAGACTCTCGCCGTAATACAGGATGCGGTTGGCCGGAACGCCG
>Ga0075530_1000159_pt1 | contig 29378 bp, 25 predicted proteins | sample NGEPerD_2_FD_75101 | JGI IMG/M metagenome (GOLD analysis project Ga0075530, IMG submission 75101) | Arctic peat soil microbial communities from the Barrow Environmental Observatory site, Barrow, Alaska, USA - NGEE PermafrostL1-D | ecosystem: Environmental > Terrestrial > Soil > Wetlands > Peat ... | reverse complement strand
CGTGCCCGAAGGCGTCGACGTCGCGGAAGCGGAGTGGTAGCCACACGACGTCCCGTTCTCTTTCCATGACGACATCGTGCCCGTGGGCGGCCCCGGAGAAACGGGCAGCTCAGTGTCCGCATACTGCTTCGTCTGCCGGCGGGGGTTGCCTCCCTACGCGCTGACCGGTTCACTGTGCGGGTGAGCAACGAGTGGATCGGTGCGGTCGTGGCCATTGTTGCGACCGTTCTCGCTTTCGTCTTTGGTCGGATGAACCTCGCCCGGGCCACCGAGGACGAGCGCCAGGAGGCGATCCGCCACCACCGCATCGAGGCCTACGCCACATTCTGCTCCAGTGTCGTCGAGTATCGGCGCTCGCAGCTCACCCGATGGTATGCCGGACAAGACCACGGCGGGCCACTTGCCATCGAGCAGAAGCGACCGGGAGTTGCGGCCGATCTGCGCGCGTCGCGCGCCGCTGCGTGGAGTGCCTTCTACCGGGTGCTGATGATCTCTGATGACGAGAGCGTGGTGGATCAGGCGAAGACTGCACTCGTGGCCACTCGTAGCATGAAGGACGCGCAGACGGTCGACGCCCTCAACGACCTCAGCAACGATGTCCACGCCGAGATCGAGAAGTTCGCGCACCAGTCGAGGGCGACCGCGCTGCCACCGAGAAAGAGGCAAGGCATCCTTTGACTAAATACCCCTAGGGGGTATAGTGGGCCTATGACCAGCCACCATGCCGTACCCGCGGGAACTGCGGCTGCCGCCGACGGAGGCGTCGAGTACACCTGTCCGATGCACCCGGAGATTCGTCAACCCGGCCCGGGCGCCTGCCCGATCTGTGGGATGGCCCTCGAACCGGTGGTGGTGACCGCGGACACCGGCCCGAGTCCCGAGCTCGCGGACATGACTCGCCGGTTCTGGGTCGGACTGGTCTTGTCTATCCCGGTGATCGTGCTGGAGATGGGCGGGCACCTGTTCCCGGCACTCCATCAACTCATCTCCCCGCCCACCTCGACGTGGGTCCAGCTCGCACTAGCAACCCCGGTCGTGCTGTGGGCCGGTTGGCCCTTCTTCATCCGCGGGGCGTTGTCGATCCGGACCATGAAGCTCAACATGTTCACGCTTATCGCGATGGGCACCGGCGTCGCGTGGCTCTACAGCGTGATCGCCACCCTCGCACCTGACCTCTTCCCCGAGTCCTTCCGCAGCATGGACGGCACGGTCGACGTGTACTTCGAAGCCGCAGCAGTCATCACGGTCCTGGTGCTGCTCGGTCAGGTTCTCGAGCTCCGAGCCCGTGAGCTGACCTCGGGGGCGATCAAGGCTCTCCTGGACCTCACGCCCCAGACCGCACACCGCATCACCTCCGGCGGGACGGAGGAGGAGGTAACCCTCGACCTCGTGCAGATCGGTGACCGGCTCCGCGTCCGCCCGGGTGAGAAGGTGCCGGTCGATGGCGTCGTGGAGGACGGCCGCTCCTCGTTGGATGAGTCGTTGGTCACCGGTGAGTCGATGCCGGTCACCAAGACCCTAGGCGACACCGTCATCGGCGGCACCCTGAACCAGACAGGCTCCCTCATCGTCCGCGCCGACAAGATCGGTCGCGACACGATGCTAGCCCGTATCGTCGCGATGGTCGCCGAAGCGCAACGCTCTCGAGCACCGATCCAGCGGACGGCAGACCGAGTGGCCGCCTGGTTCGTGCCGGTCGTCATCGGGATCTCCGTGTTCGCGTTCATCATCTGGGCCACGGTGGGTCCTGAGCCGCGCCTTGCACACGCGCTGATCGTTGCGGTCGCGGTCCTGATCATCGCTTGTCCATGTGCACTCGGGCTCGCCACGCCGGTTTCGATCATGGTTGGCATCGGTCGAGGAGCCGGTCTCGGCGTACTCATCAAGAACGCCGAAGCGCTCGAGCTGATGGAGAAGGTCGACACCCTCGTGGTCGACAAGACCGGAACCCTCACCGACGGCCGGCCTTCCGTCACACGCGTCGTGCCGTCCGCCGGGTTCGACAAGGACGACATCCTCAGGCTCGCCGGAGGAGTCGAGCGCGCGTCCGAACACCCGTTGGCGCGAGCGATAGTCGGAGCCGCCGAAAGCGCCGGGCTTGCGCTCCCCGATGTCAGGGACTTCGACTCGCCCGTCGGCAAGGGAGCGGTCGGAACCATTGAGCACCGTCGCGTCGTACTGGGCAGCGCGGACTTCATGCTCAGCCAAGGAATAGACGCGTCCTCCTTGGCCTCAAGCGCCGACGAGCTCCGGATCGACGGCGCCACCGCGATCTTCATCGGCGTGGACGGACAGGTCGCCGGAATCTTCGCCATCGCCGACCCGGTCAAAGACACCACCGCGGACGCCCTCGCCGCCTTACGCGCCGAAGGGATCGAGGTGGTGATGCTGACCGGTGATAACCGCGTCACCGCCGAAGCCGTCGGACGCCGCCTCGGGATCGACAGAGTCGAGGCCGACGTCCTGCCCGACCACAAGAGCGACATCGTCAAGCAGCTCCGCCAAGAAGGCAGGGTGGTCGCCATGGCCGGAGACGGGGTGAATGACGCACCCGCACTCGCTGCGGCTGACGTCGGGCTCGCGATGAGCTCGGGAACCGACGTTGCCATGGAAAGCGCCGGCGTCACACTACTCAAGGGCGACCTCACCGGCATCGTCCGGGCACGTCACCTCTCCCAGGCCACCATGACAAACATCCGGCAGAACCTCGTGTTCGCCTTCATCTACAACGTCGCCGGCATCCCCGTCGCCGCCGGCATCCTTTACCCCACCTTCGGCCTGCTCCTCTCCCCCATCATCGCCGCCGGCGCCATGGCCCTCTCATCGGTCAGCGTCATCAGCAACGCCCTTCGACTACGCGCGCAGCACCTCTGACTCCCGGCGGGACGAGCCGTCCCGGCTGGTCGAGCTTGTCGAGACCACTCGCGCCGTCCCGCGGCGGCCAACCTCACCTGGTCGCCGGGGACGAGCCCGGAATCCGCGCAGTCCAGTCCCCAAGCACCTCACCGACGACTCATGTGGTGCCGTTGGGCTGGACTGCGCACGGGGGGGAGCGACCTCATCGGCCGAACCTGGCTCGACCGAGCACCGCCTCGTGCTCCTCCGTGGGATCTCCTGCCCGGCAGATTCGGAAATCATCGCGTGTCAAGCGGAACGAGACATCCCAGAGGGATCACATACACGCCGTCGGCGCGTCGGTAGGCGTAGACGCCGGTGGTGATGGCTGCCGACGCGCTAGAAGCGCGCTGTTCGCTGGTCGATGGTGACAGCCTCAATCGGCGAGCTCAGACTGCAGTGTGCACGACCTGTGGGTGCGAGTGGCCTCGACAAGCTCGACCAGCCGGGCGGGGCGAGTGGTCTCGACAAGCTCGACCAGCCAGGACGGGGGCGACCAGCCGGGGCTGTTTTGATGGAGCCGCCTATCGGAATCGAACCGATGACCTTCTCATTACGAGTGAGACGCTCTACCGACTGAGCTAAGGCGGCCAGTGCCCAACCGGGGTCGCGCACGCCGGATGAGTATACGGATGCCGGGGGCAGATCTCCGAACCGACCGCCGACGCTCGCGGTGGGGAGAGTCAGCGGCCGTCGAGCAGTGGCCCAGCAGGGTCATGGCTGATCCCGAGCTGGCGAGCAGCGACTGCCGACAGCGCCTCGAGGGCCACCCTGTTCGCGAGATAGGCAGTGATCTCGGCATGGTCGTAAGGAGGCGAAACCTCCACGATGTCCATCCCGACCACCGGCAGCTCCAGGCAGATCCGGCGGACGGAGTCGAGCAGCTCACGTGACGACAGTCCTCCGGGCTCGGGCGTCCCGGTCCCCGGTGCATTGCCGGGGTCGCAGACGTCGATGTCGACGGAGAGAAAGACGCCCTCACACTCGTCGAGCGAGATCCGGAAAGCCTCATCGAGACAGTCGCCAAGCCCACGCCTGCCGATCTCGGTCATCTCGAAGGAGCGCATCCCCTGCTCGGCCATCCAGGCGAGTGTCTCGGGGCCTGGCCAGTACCCGCGCAGCCCGATCTGCAGGAACCGGTCACCTCGCAAGGCACCGGACTCGATGAGCCGGCGCATCGGCTGGCCGTGTCCATACAACGACCCGAACTCGATGTCTCCGGTGTCCGCGTGCGCGTCGAAGTGCAACATCGAGACCCGCCCGAAGCCGTGGTGGCGGGCGACTCCGGTCGCGTCGGGCAGGGCGATCGTGTGGTCACCTCCGAGCACCAACGGGATCGCACTGGAGCTGGCGACCTTGTAGACGGCATCCTCGAGGTTTGCGATCGAGGTCTCGACGTCGCCGGAGTACATCTCCACATCACCGGCGTCGACCACAAGGAGGTCGTTCAGCGCGTCCACACGCAACGCCAGGTGTGGCCGTGAACCGTCCTGGGGCAGGTAGCAGGTCTGCCGGATCGCCATCGGCCCGAAACGTGAGCCCGGGCGATGCGACGTACCCCCGTCGAAGGGGGCGCCGACGACCACGACGTCCGCGTCGGCGTACGACGGGGGGTCGTCCAGGTCGCAGGCGTCGACGCCGAGGAAGGTCAGATCGGGGCCGTACTGCGCGCCATACCTGCTCATCAGCAGTTCACCTCCGCCGTGGGTGTCTTGCCCGAGACCAGGTAGGACTCCAGCACCTCATCCACACAGTCGTTCCCGACGTTGTAGCCGGTGTGGCCGTCGCCGTCACGACGCACGAGCACCCCGGAGTCCAGCTGGGAAGCCAGGCTCTCCGCCCACTCCAACGGCGTAGCCGGGTCCCGCGTGGTCCCGACCACGATGATCGGTGCCGCTCCCCGGGCCTCGATCGCTTCGGGCGTGCTCTGACCCTGGAAGGGCCACTCACCACAGCTGGCGAGGCCGTAGGCGAAGATCGCGCCGAATGTCGGCGACACCCTCTCGAACTCCTTGACCCGGTCCGGGACATCGGAGATGGGGATCGCATCGTCCTGGTCGAGACAGTTCACGGCATACAGTGCCTCGAGCGCGTTGTCGACGTAGCCGTCGCGGCCTCGGTGGGCGTAGGCGTCGGCCAGCCGGAGCAGCGACGTACCATCACCATCGAAGGCTGACCGGAGTGCAGAGTCGAGCAGTGACCAGTAGTCCTCGTCGTACAGCGCCAGCCATACCCCCAGGACCGCGTTTCCCGCGGCGAGCGGGCGCTCACCCGAGGTCTCGACGGGCTGGGACTCCACCTCGTCGAGGAACCCACGGATCCGCTCTGCTCCGGCGTCGACGGACTGGCCGAGGAAGCAGCCACCGGCGTCGACGCAGCTGCCGACGTAGGCACGCAGCGCGGTCTCGAAGCCTTTGGCCTGAACCAGGCTCGTCTCTTCTGTGGACAGGGACGGGTCGACGGCTCCATCGAGGACCATCCGTCCCACACGCTCGGGGAACAGGTCAGCGTACGTGGCACCCAGGAGGGTGCCATAGGAGGCCCCGAAGTAGCTGAGGCGCTCGTCGCCGAGCACCGACCGGATGATGTCAATGTCCCGGGCCGCCTCCACCGTCGACACGTGGCCAGCCAGGTCGCCGGACTCCTCGGCGCATCCTCGTCCGAGGTCGAGGACCATCTGGGCGGCCTGGTCCCGCTCGGCAGCGGTGTCGGGATCGGGGTCGCTGGCAACGAACGCATCCAGCTCCTCATCCGACAGGCACTGGACGGGAGCGCTCTGCCCGACGCCGCGGGGGTCGAATCCGACGACGTCGAAGGCCTGCCGTATCTCTGCCCCGAAGTACTGCGACGCCCGGGCGGCGTACTCGACACCCGACACGCCTGGCCCGCCAGGGTTCACGACCAACGAGCCGACCCGCTGGCTCTTGTCCGCGACGGGCACCTTGATCATCGACAGCGAGATGGATCTTTCCCCGGGAGCCGCGTAGTCCAGCGGCACCTCGATGGTCGCGCACATCAGGTCGGAGCGGCAGCCTTCCCAGGACACCGTCTGGTCGTAGAACTCGTCCAGGTTGGCGCCCGGGCCGGGCTGTTTCTCGCCCGGAGTCAACTGGCGCGGAGACAACGTCGGCGCTGGCAGTGACTCGGGCTCGTCGTCGGGGGACAGGTCCAGCGCACAACCGCTCAGTACCAGGGCGAGTACGACGGTCAGGGCCAGCCGCATCAGGCGTGCGGCCGGGCTGGCTCTTCTCACGGCAGACACGAACTCACTGTAGGCGGTGGTTCAGCGACCGCGAGAAACTAGGGGACCCGGAGGGCGAGCATCATCGACTCCAGCGCGAGCAACGGTGGCACCGTGTGCTCGAGCATCTGTTCCCTGGCAGTGAACATCGCGTCAATGCGACGCAGGTTCTGTTCCGGCGTGGACCGCGTGCTCAGGTCTGCGATCTCCCTTCGGATCTCCTCGTTGACCAGGGGGCAGGCGGCTCCCGTCTGCAGAGCGATCGCGTCCCGGTAGACCGAGAGCATGTCCATCAAGCACCTGTCGATCACGTCCAGCGTGCGCCGTCTCGCGCGCTGTTTCTGGCTGTGCGCCAGATCCCTCAACGCCGCCTGGTAGGCGCGCGAGCGACGCGACTTGGGGTCGGAGCCGTAGATCGTCTCGATGTCGGACTTCTCCCGCGCGCTGCTGTCCTCTCCGACCGCCTCGGTCTCCACCTTCGCGATGTCGACCAGGTTCGCGGCGGCGTTCATGCACGCGCCCAAAGAGGTCAGCCCCATGGGTGTCAAGACGACCTCTCGCCGGCGGTTTCGGGTCCCCTCGTCGAGCGCCAGAGCGCGCGCCCGCCCGATGTGTCCCTGGCTCGCGCGGGCGGCGAACCAGGCGATGCTCTCGGGGACCTCGTCTCGGGTCATGAGAAACCCAGCGACCTCCGCGGCAGTTGGCGTGGTGAGCACCGCGTTGCGGCAGCGCGAGCGGATCGTGGGGAGGACGTCTTCCACCGTCGGAGCGCACAGCAGCCAGACCGTCCGCGGCGTGGGCTCCTCGATGGCCTTGAGCAGCGCGTTGGCCGCGCGCTCATGGAGCCGGTCGGCGTCCTCGATGACCATCACCTGCCACCGATGACCGACCGGCACCAGGGCGGACCTGATCACCAGGTCACGCATGTCGTGGGTCGCGATCTGCGCCGTCTCCGTCCGGGTCACGCTGACATCGGAGTGGGAGCCGGCCAGCGCGGTCAGACATGATCGGCACCTGCCGCACCCACCCTGTTCGCAGAGCAAGGCAGCAGCGAAAGCGATGGCTGCGTTGGAACGGCCTGAGCCGGGCGGACCGGTGAACAGCCAGGCGTGCGTCATCGCGTGACCGGCAACTGCGTCGCGAAGCATTGCCACCACAGCCCGCTGACCGACGAGGGTCGACCAGACCGTGGTTGTCGATGTGGATGTGTCCTGGCCGGTCATGCGTCGGTCGCGGTGTCTGGGTCGGCCAGGGTGGAGTTTGAGTCGACGGGACGCCGGACGGCCTGGTTGAGGAGCACTCCCACCGCCTGTCGGACGGCCGGCGCGATCTCCTCGACCGGCAGCCGGGCGTCGAGCACCAGGTAGTGCTCTGGCTGCGCGGAAGCGAGTCGCAGGAACGCCTGCCGGACCCGTTCGTGGAACTCCACAGGCTCCCCCTCGATCCGGTCACGGTCCTCGAACCGGGTCAGCCCCGCCCCCGGGTTGAGGTCGAGAAGCACTGTCAGGTTCGGACGCAGATCCCCGGTGGCCCAACGTGCGATCGTCTCGACCTCGCCGTCGTGCAGGGCCCGTCCCGCGCCCTGGTAGGCGAGCGTCGAGTCGACGTAGCGGTCGGTGATCACCACCGCGCCCCGCGCCAGCGCCGGAGCGATGACCCGGTCCACGTGCTCTGCCTTGTCCGCGGCGTAGAGCAGGGCCTCCGTGCGATCCGAGATCGCTCCGGTCGCGGGGTCCAGCACGATCCGGCGCAGCTTCTGGCCGACCTCGGTGTCCCCGGGCTCATGGGTCAGTACGACGTCGTACCCCGCAGACTCCAGCCACTGCGACAGCAGCTTCGCCTGGGTGGACTTTCCTGCGCCCTCCCCGCCCTCGAGCGCGACCAGCAGCCCGGTGGTGGAGTAGACACCGGGCGAACCCGTGAACGCGTTGCGGAGATCCTTCATCAGGCCAATCCCTTTTCGGTCGTCCATCTGACGATAGGCGGCGATGCCGACAGCGGTCAGGGCGACCGCCGCGATCAGGAACGTGAAGGCTGCGCCGTTGTAGGTCAGCCAGGGTTGGCCGTTCTCGTCCGTGGGGCCGAAGGCATGCGTACCGATGATGCCGGCGATCAGCGGAGCGATCGCGAGCACGAGGGCAAGCGACAGCCGGATCATCGAGCCGACGAAGGCGAAAGTGCGTCCTCGCAGCTCGTCTGGCACCTCAAGGCCGAGCAGGGTGTTGCCCGTGATCCAGGCGACGCCCGACATGAATCCCAGCATCAACGTCAGCGCTGTGACGATCTCGAGCTGCTGCGCGAGCGCCATCGGGAAGAGAAGCAGCCCCGCGCCGGTGAGCGAGAGCCCGAACATCCGCCGGCGGGTGAGGCCCTTGAGCAGCCTGGGTCCGCGCCACATGCCCAGCCCCAGGCCCAGGAAGACCGTGCCGAAGAGCACTCCGTACCCAGGTTCCCCGCCTCCGAGGTCGGTCACATAGGTGCGGGCCAGGCCGATCACCACCCCGCCCGCCGCGAACGCCCCGATGATCCCAATCACCAGCCCGCGCACGACCGGTGTCTTTCCGACGTACTTCCAGCCGTCCAGAATGACCTTGACCACACTGCCCTCGTGCTCGACACCGGTGGCGGCGGGACCGGGCGGGATGCGTCTGAGGGTGGCGATCACGACACCGGAGACGATGAAGGAGACGGAGTTGAAGTAGAGCGCCAGGTCGATGGAACCGGGAGCCCAGTCGACGAGCTGCCGGTACAGCTTCTCGATGAGTGTCAGACCGGTGAAGATCGCCGCTGCCGGAAGTGCGGATCCGTACGTCGTGGCCAGGCTGACCTGGTTGGCCGCCTCGAGACGGTGCCGGGGAACCAGGTTGGGGATCGTCGCGTCCTTCGAGGGGAGCCAGACCAGGCTCACCGTCTCGATCAAGATCGTGGCCGCGAAGACCCACCACAGCGTTCCCACGAGCGGGATGGTCAAGAACAGCGCCCCCCGGATGTAGTCGCCCCAGATCAGGGTTCTGCGCCGGTCGAGCCGGTCCGCGATGTAACCCGCGATCGGGCCCATGACCAGCGCCGGAAGCACCCGGAGGAAGAGCACACCGGCGATCGCGAAGTTCTTCATGGCGTACGACGGTCCGGCCATCTCGTTAGCCATCGCAGTCAGGGCCAGCAACCCGATCCAGTCGCCGAGACTGGACAGACCCAACCCGATCCAGAGCCGCCGGAAGTCGCGGATCCGGAGCACCGCTAGGAGCGAATGGGCGGGGGAGTGGTCGATGCCGCTCAACGACGCCCTGGGAAGGGCCTGCTCACTCATTGGCAACCCGCACGAACTCAGCTAGCCCTTCTTGGCTGAAGCCTTCTTGGCTGGGCTCTTCTTCGCCGTCTTCTTGGCGCCGCGTTTCTTCGGCGCCGGCCCCTTGGCCCGCTTCTCTGCGAGCAGCTCCACCGCCCGCTCCAGCGAGATCGCAGCCTCGTCGTCGCCCTGGCGCAGGGTGGCGTTGTACTCCCCGTCGGTGACGTAGGGACCGAAACGACCGCTCTTCACAGTGATCGTGGCGCCGGTTCCCGGGTCGTCGCCGATCTCACGACCCGGCGAGGCGGCCGCACGGCCCCGCGCCTTCGGCTGTGCGTAGATCGCCAGGGCCTCCTCGAGGGTGATCGTGAGCAGCTTCTCCTCGTCGTCGATCGACCGCGAGTCGGTGCCTCTCTTCAGGTACGGCCCGTACCGTCCGTTCAGGGCGCTGATCTCCTCAGCCGACTCCGGGTCGACGCCGACCACGCGTGGCAGGGTCAACAGTCGCAACGCGGTGGCGAGATCGATGGTGTCCACCGACATCGTCTTGAACAGCGATGACGTCCGCGCTTTCTGGCTCTTCGGTGCGTCCGCAGGGAGAGCCTCGGTTACGTAGGGACCGAAGCGGCCGTTCTTGGCCACCACCATGTTGCCGGTCTCCGGATCAGGTCCCAGCTCGTGCTCTGCTCCGGACGGGTTCGCCAGCAGCTCCCTGGCCTTCTCGACGTCCAGCTCGTCCGGCGGCAGGTCGTCGGGCACGTTCGCCCTCGTGGCGTCCGCGATGTTTTCGACGTACGGTCCGTAGCGTCCGACCCGCAGGTCGATGCCGTCGCCGATGGGAAACGTTGCTAGCTCGCGGGCATCGATCTCGCCCAGCTCGGTCACCAGGCCCTGAAGCCCCTCGACGGCACCGCTGCCGAAGTAGAACTCCCCCAGCTCGGTCCTCCGGTCCCGCCGACCGGCTGCGATCTCGTCGAGCACGTCCTCCATGCCCGCGGTGAACTCATAGGAGACCAACCGCGAGAAATGCTCCTCGAGCAGCCGGGTCACCGAGAACGCCAACCACGCCGGCACCAATGCGGTGCCCTTCTTGTAGACATAGCCGCGGTTGAGGATCGTCCCCAGAATCGAGGCGTACGTCGACGGGCGCCCGATCTCACGCTCCTCCAGCTCGCGGATCAACGTCGCCTCGGTGTAGCGGGCAGGGGGCTTGGTCTCGTGGCCAGCGGGCTGCAGGGACGCCGCGGTCACCGCATCGCCGTCTACGACGGCCGGCAGCTTGGTCTCACGGTCGTCGGACTCGGTCTCGGGGTCGTCCGAACCCTCGACGTACGCCTTGAGGAATCCGTGAAAGGTGATCACCCGGCCGGAGGCGGAGAACACACAGTCCTCGCCGGACCGTGCCGCACCGCCGAGCCGGATGGTAACGCTGCGGCCCTCCGCATCCTTCATCTGGGAGGCGACTGTGCGCATCCAGATCAGCTCGTAGAGCCGGAACTCGTCACCGGTGAGGCCGGTCTGCGCCGGCGTGCGGAACTGCTCGCCTGCCGGGCGGATCGCTTCGTGAGCCTCCTGGGCGTTCTTCACCTTCGACTGGTAGAGGCGCGGCTGGTCGGGGAGGTACTCCGCGCCGAACAGCTCACACACCTGGTCCCGGGCCGCGCCGATCGCCGTGCCCGACAACGTGATCGAGTCGGTTCGCATATACGTGATGAAGCCGTTCTCGTATAGCCGCTGTGCGATCGACATGGTGCGCGAGGCGCCGTAGCCGAGCTTGCGGGAGGCCTCCTGCTGCAACGTAGTCGTGCGGAAGGGGGCGTACGGCGAGCGTCGGTAAGGCTTGGACTCCACGGACCGGATCTCGAACGACGCCTCGTGGAGAGCGTCGGAGAGCGCCTCGGCGCGCCGACGGTCGAGGTGAACCACCTTCGCGGGAGCGCCGGCCGAACCTGAGGAAGCCTTGAGCTCTCCCTGCGCGGTGAAGTCACTGCCCCTGGCCACCCGAGCACCGTCGACGGTGTGCAGCTTGGCGGGGAACATTCGCTCGTCGTGCTTGGCGCCGGCGTCGAAAGTGGCCTCGAGATCCCAGTAGGTGGCACCCCGAAACGCCATCCGCTCACGTTCGCGCCCCACGATCAACCGGGTCGCCACGGACTGGACCCTCCCGGCCGAGAGCCCGGACATGACCTTCTTCCACAGCACCGGGGAGACCTCGTAGCCGTAGAGCCGGTCGAGGATGCGGCGGGCCTCCTGGGCCGAGACCAGGTCCATGTCGATCTCGCGCGGATTCTCGACGGCCGCGGCTATGGCCTGCTGCGTGATCTCATGGAAGACCATCCGCTTGACCGGGACCTTAGGGTTCAGCTCGTCGAACAGGTGCCAGGCGATGGCCTCGCCCTCACGGTCCTCGTCTGTAGCCAGGTAGAGCTCGGAGGCATCCTTCAGCAGGCCCTTGAGCTTGGTGATGTGCGGCTTCTTGTCGCGTGCGACGACGTACACCGGCTCGAAGCCGTTGTCCACGTCTACCCCCAGACGCGCCCACTTCTCCCCCTTGACCTTGGCCGGGATGTCGGAAGCGCTCTGCGGCAGGTCCCGGATGTGACCGATTGAGGACTCGACCACGTACCCACGACCGAGATAGCCGGCAATCGTGCGCGCCTTGGCGGGCGACTCCACGATCACCAGCTTGTGAGCGGCGCGTCCGCCGCTGTCACTGGGGTTGTTCGATGCCACGGTGTTGTTTGCTCCCTTGAGTTCTCGATATGCGCAGACACCGTAACGCTTTTCGGCGACCGAGCCATCGGGCAGGCTCCGGAACACCGCTCAGGGCAGAGCCCTCAGCCGGAGGAGCCGCCCTTCCTCGACTGCTCGAAGGTGTGCTGCCAGGCATCGGGAGACACGAGATCTGGAAGCGCCTTCTTGTACTGCTCAGATAGCTGTGGCCACTCCTTCGCCAACCGGATGTGGATCGCGACCGAACGCTGCAGCAGGTCGCGGAACATCTCCGGATCGCGCTTGTACCACGATGCCGAGGTGTTGTCGGCGGAGGAGACCAGGGCTGAGTCGAACTGCATCAGCTTCCACCATTTGAGGTCAAGGTGGGGGACGCCCGCCTCAGGGAAGTTCTTTGCGAACTCCCGCGGCGGCAGCATCTGCCGGACGGCGCCCTTGGCCACCGTCTTGGCCTTGCCGACCAACCCGATCGGCGCCGCGGAGTCCTTGCCCTTGCGTGGCGGCTTGCGGCGACGTGGAGCAGGGTACGCGTCGAGTTCGGGCTCGGCGCGCGAGTCGTCGTAGCCCTTGCGGAGCTCACGCAGCTCGGGCAGGCGTTCGAGCACGTCACGGTGCATCCGCTCGGGACCCTCCAGGATGTCTTCGAGAGCCATCAGCCCCATTTCGGCGGGGCTGTACTGCATGGACAGGAGATGTCGGACCTGGGTCTCGAAGCTCTCCCGGATCAGCTTCCCGCCGCGCGGGTAAGGGGAGTGCAGGAGAGCCGCGATCACCCGGTTGCGGCGGTGGAAGTACGCCTGCCAGTCGATCGTGTCGTCCTTCTCGTGCCAGGGCACGTGCCAGACCGCGACGCCGGGAAGGGTGACCGTGGGATAGCCTGCCGCGCCGGCACGGAGTCCGAACTCAGCGTCGTCCCACTTGATGAACATCGGCAGCGAGAGGCCGACCCCACGGATCACCTCGGTAGGGATCAGGCACATCCACCAGCCGTTGTAGTCGACGTCGATTCTGCGGTGCAGCCAGTCGGTGGCACGCAGCGACTTGTTGGCGAAGTTGTGCCCGTGCTTGGTATGCGGCGCTGCGCCCCAGAACCAGCGATACCTGGCAACCGTCTCTCCGTAGGCATGCATGACCGAACGGTCGTAGAGGCTGAACATCTGACCACCGACCAGTGTCGGCTGTTTCGCCAGGTCGGCGAACGCGACCGCGCGAAGGATCCCCTCGGGCTCACACACCACGTCGTCATCGAGCAGCAACACGTAGTCGGCGTCGCCCTTGGCTACCGATTCGGACATCGCGCGCGAGAAACCACCGGAGCCCCCGAGGTTGCCCTGCTCGATGACCCGTAGCTTCGAGCCGAGCGCCGCGGCCGCCTCGGGGTACGTCTCGTGGTCGGTGACCTTCTGGGTCCCTTGGTCGACGACGTAGATCTCGTCGAGCAAGTCGAGCACTGCTGGCTGCTTGGACAGCGCCACCAGCTGGTCGACGCAGAACTCCGGGCGGTTGAAGGTGGTAATGCCGATCGACACGTTTCCCGGCGTCAACATGTCGGTCTCGAAGGCCCAGTCGGCCTCGACGACCACTGCTTCACGCTCACCGGCCTCGACGTCGAACCAGTACCAGCCCCCGTCGATAAACGGCTTGAGAGATAGGTCGAAGGTCATGGTGTGGGCCTCGGCGGAGTCGAAGAGCCCCGACTCCGCGCGTTGGACGTGGCCCTTGGCGGTGGATCGGTAGACGCTGAGGGTGCCCTGGCCACGAACTGTGACCCGCAGCCTCACCGAGCTGAACGAAGTCCAGCGTCGCCAGTAGCTGGCTGGGAAGGCGTTGAAATAGGTGCCGAACGTGAGCCGCCGCTCTGGGTAGACCTGCGCGCCGAACTCCGTGACTTTGCCGAAACCACCCATGTTCTCGACGGGATCCGGGTTCTGCCCGTCTGCCACTGCTCCTTGCGAGTCGGGCTCATCGGTTGAACCGGCTGGACCGGAAGCACTGGTCGTGGCACCGAAGCCGGAGACACCGCCGACGTAGAGCGGGCGGATATCGAGCTCCTGGTCCGCGCGCATGATCGTGCGCTGGACCACCCGGAAGTCGGCGTCCGACGTGGGATCAGCGGCTGTGCTGACGACGGGCGCTTCAGTGGTTTTGGTCAAGGACTAGTCCTCGTTCAGGGTCGAGAATGCTGCGGTTACGGTACCAGTGACGGGTCAGCCACCCCGTGGTCCCGGCCTCAGTGCTTCCAGGAACCGGTCCAGCCGACGACCCAGCCGAGCACCCAACGTGGTGCTCGGCACCATCGTGCGGTCGGTGGCCGGTTTCGGCGCCGGGGGCCGGCTGATGTAGTGCCCTAGCTGGGCGAGCGCGAGCTCCAGCACGGCGCTCTCCGAAACCACGTCGGGTGTCGGCGGGTCAGACTTGGAGAACGTCGGCCGGAGGTCCTCCAGGTCGCCGACGACGTGGCAGCCGAGCGCCATGAGGTGGTCGACCGACCTGTCGGAGATAAGACGGACCTCCTCCTGGTAGCCACCGGGCACAGCCAGACGTTCGCTGGTGGACGTCGCAGCCAGGGTTTCCTGGGCAAACCGTCGCTTTACGCGCTTGACGTACTGCGTCCGGGCGAGCTCGGGAAGGTGACCGTTGAGCCGACGCAGGAGCTCGGACTCGACCACCCCCAGCGACGGGTTCCGTGGACCCGCATCCAGGCTGTAGTCCAGGTCGGGCAGGCCGACCGCGACTGCGAAGCGGCGCCACAGCTCGCGCGGGTCCGCGCCTTCCGGTGGCACCGTCACGACTGTCAGGCGGTCCGCCCCAACGACCTCCGCCCACCGGCTCGAGATGTCGATCAGGTACTGCATCCGCCAGAACGCACCCTGACGTCTCCGTCCCTTGTCCGTCTCGAACAGCGTCTCCAGGAACTGCGAGTAGCGCTCCACACTTCCGTTCTTCACCCGCTCCTGCCAGGCCGCGGGGACCTGGCGGCCGAAGTCGCGTGCAGTGATCACGACGCGGACGTCGCCGGTCTCGAAGCTGCGCACAGCCTCGTAGATGGTCTCCAGGCGGATCGGCGCGAACATCTCGTGCGAGATGAGCGAGGTTCCGGAGTACTTGTTCGCCGCCTCCACCGTCCGTGCCCACGCGCCTTCGGTCCCCGGTGGCCGATAACCGACGAGTGACGCCCCTGCCAGGTCAAGGGCTGCTTTGAACTGCCCCGACATCGTCTCGGGCAACGTCACCCCGTTCTGTTCGAGAAGAGTGCTGTTCGCGCGCAAGATGTGCTGGAGGTACGTCGTGCCGGATTTTGCGAGCCCGATGTGTATGTAGACGGTGCGGGACACGAAGCGCTCCTGGTCGGACCTGTCTGGTTCTAGGCGACGTTGACCGACTGGGCGGCCTCGTCGCCGATGGCGACAGGACGACGCTTCGAGATGTAGACGGCTGCCGCGATGATCGCGACCGCGACGAGCGCGATCGTGATGCGCAGGACGTCGCTCGCGTTCTCACCCACACTCAGGTTGACCACTGCCGCAGCGACCAGCAGCGAGACGAGGTTCATCACCTTGAGCAGGGGGTTGATCGCAGGGCCAGCGGTGTCCTTGAAGGGGTCACCGACGGTGTCACCGATGATGGTCGCCTCATGCGCCGGTGAGCCCTTGCCACCGTGGTGGCCGTCCTCCACGAGCTTCTTCGCGTTGTCCCACGCGCCACCCGAGTTCGCGAGGAAGACCGCCATCAGCGTCCCGGTGCCGATCGCACCGGCCAGGAACCCGGCGAGTGGTGCCACGCCGAGACCGAAACCCACGGCGACGGGCGCCAGGATCGCCAGCAGGCCTGGTGTGGCCAGCTCGCGCAGCGAGTCACGGGTGCAGATGTCGACGACCTTGCCGTACTCCGGGCGTCCGGTTCCTTCCATGATCCCAGGGATCTCCCGGAACTGCCGACGGACCTCGTAGACGACCGCGCCGGCGGCGCGACCCACGGCGCTGATCGCCAGACCGGAGAACAAGAAGACGACCGCAGCACCGATCAGCAGACCAACCAGGACGTCGGCGCTGAAGCCTGAGCGTCGAACACGGCAGCCTCGCCGGCCTCGACGAGGGCTTCCCGGATGGCCTCGGTGTAGGAACCGAACAGCGCGGTCGCAGCGAGGACGGCGGTCGCGATCGCGATGCCCTTCGTGATCGCCTTGGTGGTGTTGCCGACCGCGTCGAGCTCGGTGAGGATCTGGGCGCCGTCACCGTCAACGTCCCCAGACATCTCCGCAATGCCCTGGGCGTTGTCTGAGACCGGGCCGAACGTATCCATGGCGACGATCACGCCCACCGTGGTGAGCAGACCGCAGCCCGCGAGAGCCACCGCGAACAGCGAGACGGCCACTGCCCCGGAGCCCAGCAGGAACGCGCCGTACACCGCCGCACCGATGACGAGCGCCGTGTAGACCGCCGACTCGAAGCCGAGGGAGAGGCCCGAGAGCAGCACTGTCGCCGCGCCGGTCATCGAGGTCTTGCCGACGTCCTTGACCGGACGATGGTCCGTGCCGGTGTAGTAGCCAGTCAGAGAGAGGATCACCGCGGCAAGGACGATGCCGATGATCACCGCAAGAGTGGCGATCAGCCGCGGGTCACCGTCGAAGTCCAGGCCGGCGTCGAAACCCTCGAAGGTGCCCGGCAGATACGAGTAGGCAGCGACGGTGCACAGGGTCGCAGAGACGGCGGCCGAGATGTAGAAGGCCCGGTTGATCGTCTTGAGGCCGTTCTCACCCGCCCGCGGACGGCAGAGAAACACACCGAGAATCGCGGTGAGCACGCCTATCGCCGGCACGATCAGCGGGTAAACCAGACCCTTCTCACCGAATGCGGCGCTGCCGAGGATCAGCGCGGCAACGAGGGTGACGGCGTAGGACTCGAACAGGTCCGCTGCCATGCCGGCACAGTCACCGACGTTGTCACCGACGTTGTCGGCAATGGTGGCCGCGTTGCGCGGGTCGTCTTCAGGGATGTTGTTCTCAACCTTGCCGACGAGGTCGGCGCCGACGTCGGCCGCCTTGGTGAAGATGCCGCCGCCGACTCGCATGAACATCGCGAGCAACGCCGCACCGAAGCCGAAGCCTTCGAGCACCGTGGGAGCGTCACCACGGTAGAGGAAGACGACCAGCGAGGCGCCGAGCAGGCCGAGGCCGACCGTCGCCATCCCCACCGTGCCACCGGTGCGGAAGGCGATCCGCATGGCGGGGTCACGCCCCTCACTTCGCGCAGCCGCCGCGACACGAACATTCGCACGCACAGCCAGAGACATGCCCATGTAGCCGATGCCGGCGGAGAAGCCTGCCCCCACGAGGAAGAAGATGGAGCGGCCGATCCGGACGTCGGCCGAGCTCGCCGGAAGCACGAACAGCAACGCGAAAGCGAGGACCGCGAACACCGCAAGGGTCTTGAACATCCGGGTCAGGTAGGCGGAGGCACCTTCTTGAACGGCCAAGGCGATGGTCTTCATGTTCTCGGTGCCTTCGCCAGCAGCGAGAACCTGACGCCTGAACACCACTGCCATGACCAGCGCGATGACCGAGATGGCACCGACGATGACGACGAAGGTCAGGTTGTCACTCGACAAGTCGACGTACGCACCACTTTCAGCGGCGAGGGTGGGCCCCGACATACGTCCTCCTGTGACTGGGCTTTCAAGGCCCGTCGAATCACGTTCTTGACACCGCAGCTACTCCACGGGCGCTGGGTAGGCGGTCACCCACCTAACCCGAATGTGCCCGGAGTCTACTTACGACTGATTGCTGCGCACGTCAGGGGTCCGGTGTCCTCAGGGACACCTCAGTGCGCGGCGAGTGCCTCAGCCTGCGAAGCGTGGATCGCGAACACCTTGGCAAGACCCGTGATCCGGAAGATCTTGAGCAAGCGCTCCTGGTTGCAGATCAGGCGCATGGAGCCGTTGTGCGCCCGCACCTTTTTCAGGCCACCCACCAGGACGCCCAGGCCGGTCGAGTCGAGAAAGTCGACCTTCTCCATGTCGATGACAAGGTCATAGTTCCCGTCGCCGACGAGCTCTGTGATCCTGTCCCGCAGACGAGGTGCGGTGTACACGTCAATCTCTCCGCCCACCTCGATGATGGTGTGCCCGTCCTCTTGACGCGTCTCGAGCGACAGATCCACGTGTTCTCCCTCGATGATGCCGGCGTTCGCGATTCCGGTATGACTGCACAGGGCGCGGCCATTGCGGCTGCCCCGCTCATTATTCAACCATGTCCCGCCTCACGTTCAGTTCCACAGGTGATTCAGGGCGATACCCACCCCAGGGGCTGCGCGTGTCCGCTGGCTCGTTTGCGAGACTTCGCCAGTGACACCGCGAGCAGACCCTTCGGTTGCGGAGCTCGTCGACCGGCTCAGTGGGGTGGCCGGCCGGGAGGGTCGGCTCACGCACCTGGAGGTCCTTCCTTCCCGCGAGGGGTGCTCGGCCCGATGGCCGGACTGGGCTCCCCCCGACCTATTGCACGCCTGGGCAGAGCGTGGAATCGGGGCGCCGTGGACACACCAGCGCCAGGCGGCTGACCTGGCCCACAGCGGGATCCATGTCGTGGTGTCGACGGGCACGGCGTCGGGAAAGTCGATCGCGTACCTGCTCCCTGCCCTGACATCCGTTTCCAGGGCTCGCCGCCCTGGAAGCCAGCGCGGCTCGACCGCGCTGTATCTCTCGCCGACGAAAGCGTTGGCTCAGGACCAGCTCAACGGGCTGCTCTCCCTCGGCCTACCTGGTCTGAGTGCGGCAACCCATGACGGGGACTCGTCGCGTGAGCAGCGAGACTGGGCGCGAGAGCACGCAGAGTACCTCCTCACGAATCCGGACATGCTGCACCACTCCATGCTGCCTTCACACGCCCGCTGGTCGAGCTTCTTCTCGATCCTTGACTACGTGATCGTGGATGAGTGCCATCACTACCGCGGGGTCTTCGGAGCCCACGTCGCCCAGATCATCCGACGGTTGCGGCGGGTGTGCTCGCTGTACGGCGCCACGCCAACGTTCCTCCTAGCTTCGGCCACCGTCGCCGAGCCGGAAGTGGCCGCCTCCCGACTCACCGGCCTCCCTGTCGTTGCCGTCACCGAGGACGGCTCTCCACGCGGCCGCGTGTCCCTCGCGCTGTGGGAGCCGCCCTTCACGTCGTACTTCGGGGAGAACGGGGCTCGGGTGCGTCGATCGGCGACTGCCGAGATCGCCGATCTGCTGACTGACCTGGTTCTCGAACGAGTGCCCACGCTCGCGTTCATCCGCTCCCGTCGCGGCACGGAGACGGTCTCGTTGACCGCCAAACGCCTGCTCGACGAGGTGGAACCCGGGCTCTCGCAACGAGTCGCAGCTTACCGCGGCGGATACTTGCCCGAGGATCGCCGACTGATCGAGCAGGCGCTCAAGGAGGGGAAACTACTGGGGCTGGCGGCGACGAACGCGCTCGAGCTCGGCATCGACATCGCCGGGCTGGACGCGGTACTGCTGGCCGGCTTTCCCGGCACCCGCGCTGCCTTCTGGCAGCAGGTGGGACGCGCCGGCCGTGGTGCCAGGGACGCACTGGGGTTGCTCGTCGCCCGCGACGACCCGCTCGACACCTACCTGGTCACACATCCGGAGGCGCTGATCGGCGCACCCGTCGAGGCGAACGTGTTCGACCCCGAGAATCCCTACGTACTCGGTCCGCACCTGTGCGCCGCGGCCGCGGAGTTCCCCTTGACCGAGAACGACCTGGAGCTGTTCGGCCCGAGCGCACGAGCCGCGGTCGACGCCCTTGCCGATGCGGGACTGCTCCGCCGGCGGTCCCGGGGGTGGTTCTGGACCGACCGACGACGCGCCGGCGATCTGGCCGACATCCGATCCACCGGAGGCGCACCGGTGCGCCTGGTCGAGACAGGGACCGGTCGCCTCCTGGGCACGGTCGACCAGTCCGCGGCCCATGCGACGGCACACCCGGGAGCGGTGTACCTCCACCAGGGGGACAGCTACCTCGTCGAGTCACTCGATCTCGCTGACAACGTGGCGGTCATCGCGAGGGCCGACCCCGACTATTCGACCTCCGCCCGGGAGATCACCGACATCGTGGTCGCGCACGAGCGGGAGCAAACCTCGTGGGGCCCGGCTCGGATCAGCTACGGCGACGTCCGGGTGACCCATCAGGTCGTGTCGTTCCTGAAACGCAGAGTCCCTACCGGTGAGGTGCTCGGCGAGGAACCTCTGGACCTGCCCGAACGGACTCTGCACACCATGGCGGTGTGGTGGACGCTGCCGACGAGCACCCTGCAGGAGTCGGGAATGGACGCCCGGGACCTGCCCGGTGCGGCACACGCCGCGGAGCACGCCTCGATCGGCCTGCTGCCCCTGTTCGCCACCTGTGACCGGTGGGACATCGGTGGGGTGTCGACCGCACTGCACCAGGACACCGGCCAGCTGACGGTCTTCGTCTTCGATGGCCACCCCGGTGGCGCCGGATTCTCCGAACGCGGTTTCCACGCAGCCGGGAGCTGGTTCACGGCAACACGGGAGGCCATCGCCTCGTGTCGGTGCGAACAGGGTTGTCCCTCGTGTGTGCAGTCGCCCAAGTGTGGCAACGGCAACACCCCACTGGACAAGAGTGCCGCCATCGAGCTTCTTGACGTGCTGCTCGCGCACGCCCCTTTGCACCGACCGAGCCGGCCCCGCTGGAGCTCGGAGAGCGGCTAGCCTGTGAACAGCATCCGACCTCAGAAGGGAAGCGCATGCTGGTTCTCGGTCTCATCCTCATCCTGTTCTCGGTCGGGGTGCTTGTGACCGCGCTCGTCGGCGGCGCCAACGACACGGCCGAACTCGACATCGGCTTTCTCTCGGGCGAGACCAGCACGATGGTGGTGTTCTTGTTCGGCGCTGCGACGGTGCTGATCTTCGTGATGGGTCTCGAGATGACCCGGTCGGGAGTCCGCCGAGCCAATCGCCACCGCAAGGACAAGAAGGAGCTGAACCGGCTGGCCGACCAGATGGAGACCCGCGAGGCGGACCGGCGAGACACGCCGAGCGCCGACCCCAAGTAGCGCGTCACTCCACGGGTCCTGCCCGCGCACGCGCCCTCAGCGTCCACGCGGAGCCGAGGGCTGAGGCCACCTCGGTGGAGACGTCGACAGTGACGACGTCTCCGCTGACCGCACATCGCACCACGCGCACTCGGTTCGCCTCGGCGAGCGTGGATGCCTCTGCACAGCCGGAACGGCCCTGCTGCAACGCAGACGCACCAGCCAGCGCAGCGAGGTCGGCACCCGACGCAGCCCGACGCTGGCCGACCAACAGAGCCGCGATCGTGCCGCCGACAAGCGTGAGAGTGACCAGCAGCCCGATCACGACCGTTCCGAGCACCGCCGCGCTGGCGCGCTCGTCCAGATGGCGGCGTCGCCTCGTCACGGCACCTCCGTTGCCGTAACAGCCTCGGCGTCCACCTGGACGACCGGCAGGAACCGGAACAGCCCCCCGGGACCGGGCACGTCGGCCGTGACCAGGACCCGCACCGTCTTGCCCTGGTTCACGACCGAGAACCGCGAATGTTCCGGCGCGATCCGTCCACCGAGCTGGATTGCTTGCGCTCTCGGCTCCTCGCGGGCCACCGCTCGGGCTGTCTCGCGGGCCGCGTCGACCACCCGGACCTTGGTCACTCCGATCGAGATCAGCCAGGTCAGACCCATCGCTACGGCTATCAGCACGGGCAGCACCACCGCCGTTTCGGCGGTAACAGCACCGCGCTCAGGTGACGCCGGAGAAGCGAGCAGCCCCCTGCCCGCTCCCCCGGCGCGCCTTGACATCGGTCGACCCACGGCTCAGCCGATACCGATCGCTTTGAGGACGAGCTCAAAGAGATTCTTCAGCAGCGACTGACCCCAGTCGCTGGTCAGCAACTTCATCAGCACCCCGGCGAAGCCACAGCCCGCGGCGGTCACCACGGCGTACTCGGCCGTTGTCACACCCCGCTGGTTCCGCCGTCGTGCCACAGGTGACTTGATCATGGGCTACCTCCATCGAGAGCATCCGCAGCCTGCTGCGGATGTGGTTTCATTCCGGACGACGTGACTCTGGCCCTATTCGGACGCCGTATCGAGAGGGAAGTTCAGATCTGGGGAGACTCGGCGCGGACGCGGAACTGTGGAGAAGAACTGGCCTGTTCAGAAGCGGAGGACCGTGCCCACCGACCCCACCACCAAGGGGACGATGCCGACCAGAATGAACGCGGGCAGCAGACAAAGCCCCAGCGGGGCCGCGGCTTTGACACCTACCGCCCGGGCGCGGTTCTCGATGTCTGCGCGTGCGTTGCGCCGCAGATCCTCACCCAGCCGGTACATCGCATCGGACACCGGCGCACCACTTTCGATGGCTCTGGCCAATGTGCGCCCCAAGGCACCCAGCTGGGGGTGGAGACCGACGTCCTTCCAGACCCGCACAGGGTCGACCCCGAGCTCCAACCGGCTGGTGACCAGGAGGAGCTCCCCGCGCATCGGCATGTCGAGCGCCCGCGCGGCCAGCTCGACCGCTGTTGCCGGAGCGGACCCCGCGGTCAACGACGAGGCCACCAGGTCGACCACATGCGGCAGAGTGGCGGCAAGCTGCTCGCGATGCCTTCTATCGGCCGGTGACTCCATCCGTGCGAGCAACTGCCAGATGGTGACGGCGACCGCCGCCCCCACGCCGAGACCGACCGCTCCGCCGACGATGAGCGTCGCCCCCAGCCCGGCTGAGCACGACAGCAGGACGCGGTAGCGAACCAGTCCCTCGGCTCGCGCCGGAGATGGAGGCGACGACGCCAGAAGCGACGGGCTCTGCTGCGGGCTGGGCTGCGGGCTGGGCTGCGGGCGGGGCGGCACGACCAGGGCTGCTGCAACCGCGGCCAGAGCAGTCGCAGCGAGAATGCCCGCGATCATCGCGACTTCACCGCCGACGCGATCCGGTCGATCCAGGTCAGGCCGATGAACATGAGGACCAGGCCGCAAGCCAGGCAGGTCAGACCGGCAGGTGTTGCGAGAAGGAACTGCCATGGCTCGCCTCCGATACCCGAGCCCATGACAAGCGCCACCACCGGCAAGCCCGCAACCAGGCGCGCGGTGGCTTGCGCCGACGCCAGTTCTGCCGCAACGAGCCGCCGGGTCGACTGGGACTCTCGAGCGGAAGCGGCGACCTGCGCAATCGCCCCGGCCAGACCAGCTCCCGATCCCTGTGATACCTGCCATGCTCCAGCGACATTGCGTAACCCGGACGCTCCCTGCGACTCACCAAGCTGGCGGAGCGCACGGGGGACGTCAGCCCCCAGCCGCGCTGCTGTGGACACGGGTTCGAAATCCGGCCACACCTCGACGCATCGCCCGAGCGCAGTAACCGGGGGTTGCCCGGCCTGTAGCTCGCCAACGAGAACCTCACACACCTCAAGGACCCGCTCCTCGCGGCGTTCGGCGGCCTTTCTCAAGCGCGCACGTCTGGCCAGGTGCGCGACTGCCATCGCCGCCACAAGGCCGATGAGTCCCAACACGAGCACAGAGCCGCGGACAAGAACCACCAGTCCGGAAGCGGCGACTGCCGCCACCGCAAGCAGCTCGCGACTCGCGGGGACACCTGACGAGAGCCCCCTGCCCGGCTGTTGCGTAGGCGGCCGCGAAGTCCGGCCTTTCGTCGGCACGAGCAGGGTGACCGCCAGAGCCGCGAGTGCGATGGCCGCGGCGGTCATGTGCGACGCAGCCTGGCGCTCAGCGCTTCGGCCTGCCCGTGTCTGGTGATCTCGCCATCCAAGCCGAAGGTCACTGCGGGCACCGCGGCTACCGTTCCGCTTGCCGACCTTCGCAGCACTGCGATCTCCTCGACCCGACGCAAGCCGTCGGTGCCACGGCCCAGATGGACAACGACATCGAGAGCGGAGGACATCTGGCTGTGCACCGCCGCTTGGGACAGGCCCGCAGCCATCGCCAGCGCCTCGATCCTTGCCGGAACGTCACCGGCCGAGTTGGCGTGGATGGTGCCGCAGCCGCCCTCGTGACCGGTGTTCATTGCGGCGAGCAGATCGGTGACCTCGGCGCCGCGCACCTCACCCACGACCAGGCGGTCCGGACGCATCCGTAGAGCCTGGCGGACGAGCACTTGCATGCCGATGGCGCCGGCGCCCTCGACGTTGGCCGATCGTGACTCCAGCCCCACCACATGTGGATGATGCGGCCGAAGCTCACTGGCATCCTCGACGATGACCAACCGATGGCGCGGATCCACCATCGACAGGAGGGCCGAGAGCACGGTCGTCTTCCCCGACCCCGTGCCACCGCTGACCAGGAAGGCGAGCCGACGATCGACGACCAGCTCAAGCAGAGTGGCCGCCTCCTCACACATCGTCCCGACGGAGACCAGCTCGGGCAGGCTGAAGACGCGCCGGCGCGGAACCCGCAGGGACAGCACGGTTCCAGGGCGGGACAGGGGTGCCAGCACCGCGTGGAACCGGGTGCCGTCCGAAAGCCGCAGGTCGACATACGGTGAGGCATCGTCAAGCCGGCGGCCACCGGAGGTCGCCAACCGCTGGGCGAGCCTGCGCACTGCGGACTCGTCAGGAAACGTCACACCCGTCAGCTCGAGGCCGTCCCCCCGCTCGAGGAACACCTGGCGCGATCCGTTGACTAGGACGTCGGTGACACCCTCGAGTCGCAGGAGCGGCTCGAGCGGACCGGCTCCGAGCACATCTAGGCGAAGCGCGTCGAGCACCGCGAGCACGGTCGCATCCCCGACCGGGCGACCCTCTTCGCGCAGCGCGCGCGCCACGAGTGCCGCGCTGAGCATCGAACCGTCCCGGGCAAGGCGTTCACGGACGCGTTCTACGACCTCGTCGGGGACTACGCCGCGTCGGCCCGCGGACTCCTGGCCGGCGAGATGGCTCACGGTCGTCACGACGCACCACCGCCGGGCACGCCGATCCGGGCCAGCACCGAACGCGCCGCGCGGGCGAGCGGACCGCGGGAGGCAGCCACCGGACCCAGTCCCAGGCTGATCGACTCAGCCAGCCGGCGTTGGTCCGACATGCACGCCGCCAACGCAAGATCTAGCGTCCGGGCGACCTCGTCGGGTGGCAGCACCCCCCGCCCGCGGGTGAGGAGGGACAGGGGCCGCCCGCACTCTGCGAGCTGAGCCGCAACCCTGCTAGACGCTGCCACGGCCGGCACGGTCAGTCCAGCCACCAGCAGCACGTGGTCACATCGCGTGAGCACCTCGGACGCGACTGCATCGGGGTATCGCGGGAGGTCGACCACCACGAGGTCACTGCCACGCTGGGCCGCTGAGAGCACCTCACGGACCGTGAACGCGTCGAGCGGGTGACGCGGACCGGTGCCCCACGTCAGCACGGCCAGACCGTTGTGCCGTGGAAGCGCATCGCGTAGTGAACGCGAGCTGAATCGGCCGTTGCTCTGGGTCAGTGAATCCCACCGTATTCCTTCGCGATCCTCCAAGCCGACGACGCGATCGATGCCGCCACCGAGTGGGTCGGCATCAAGCAGCACCGCACGGTGGGTCGCCGATGCGGCGACTTGTGCCAATGCAGCTGCGAACGTTGTCGCGCCTGCGCCCCCGGACCCGGCGACTACGGCGACCGTGACGGCTCCGCCAGATCCGCCGTCTGCTACATCGGTGAGCATCTCGACAAGCCAGGTTTCGGCGACCGGAAGCTCGACCACGTTCTCCGCGCCGACGCTCAGCGCGTCTCGGAAGAGTCGATCCTCTAAGGGAGCCCGACCGACCACGTTGACCTGGCCACGGCGCACCGGTCGAGCGGCGGCCAGATGGGTGAGCTGGTCCGCGCCCACGAGGACAGCCGAGAAGAGGGTCCAGTTGCGCAGCGCAGCCGGTGTGTCATGGGCAACATCGAGGATGACTCCCGCAGCCGCGGCCAGCCGTAGAACGTCTTCGAGCAGCTCCTCGTCACGAGTCACGAGCAGGGCGGTGGCTGAACTCATGGGACCGAGCCTCGCCACCACCCACCGACTGCGCCACCGTCATCGGGCTAGTGTGGATAACCACGTCGAACTCGGCCTTGGGGACAGTTTCTGGCCGACTCGAGTAAAGAACATGAGCGGCCCCCGGCCGGGGGGGATGGCCGGGGGCCGCGGATCCAGACTCGGGGGGATGAGTCTGACCCAGAGCCAGCGGCCGGGGGGGTGCCGCTGGACTGGCGATGTGCCGACACGTCGGCACATAGACTTGCAGGGTAGCGCGTTCTGGCACCGCTGTCGCGGAGAATATGCTATGTAATGCATGGTTTTGTATGATCCTCCCGGTACGTACTTTCCCGGCGACTCAGTTGATGTGACGCCCGAAAGGCAGGCGATGGCCTCCAGTCTCGAGCCCGGCGGGCTCCAACCGGGGAGGTCGGCTGCTTTCTTCGACCTCGACAAGACGATCATCGCAAAGTCGAGCACGCTGGCATTCAGCAAGCCGTTCTACGCCGGTGGTCTGATCTCGCGCGGGTCGGTGCTGCGCAGCTCCTACGCACAGTTCGTCTACCTTGTCGGAGGAGCCGACCACGACCAGATGGAGAAGATGCGCGACTTCCTGTCGAAGCTCTGTGCCGGCTGGGACGTGCAGACCGTCCGTGACATCGTCGCGGACACGCTCCACAACATCGTTGAACCGCTCGTTTTCGACGAGGCAGTGTCCCTGATAAGGGAGCACCGGGCGGCCGGGCGGGACGTCATCATCGTGTCCGCGTCCGGTTCCGAAGTGGTCGAGCCCATCGGCGAAATGATGGGCGCTGACGGCGTGATCGCCACCAGTATGGAGATCGAGGACGGCAAGTACACCGGGCAGATCGAGTTCTACGCCTACGGAGCGAACAAGGCGACTGCGATCCGAGAGCTGGCAGAGCGGGAGGGCTACGACCTCGAGCGCAGCTTCGCCTACAGCGACTCGGTCACCGACGTGCACATGCTCGAGATCGTCGGTCATCCCAGCGCGGTCAACCCCGACAAGGAGCTACGGAGGCGGGCAGGCTTGAGTGGGTGGCCGATCCTGGCTTTCAGCAAGCCGGTCACGTTGCGAAGCAGGATGCGTGTCCCAGCCACCCGGCCCACGCTCGCCGCACTGGCCCTCAGCACGGCAGTCGCGGCAGGTGGCGCGATCTACCTCGGTGTGCGCCGCCGTAAGGGTCGTTCATGAGCTGGGGTCTTGTCCCTTGACGAGAACAGGCGTAGAAATGAAGTCACAACTCAAGACCGCACGCGAGCCAGGTACCCACGCGGCGACCTACCCTTCCTATGGGCGTTGACTGCGGGTTCACCCGCAACAACATTTAACCGGTGCACGCTTGGTAGCCACTGGGCTCACGTGTCAGCAGCGGCACTCTCGGTCTGCGGACCAGGGGTGCCGCTTGCATGTTGTCCCGTCACCCGCGAAGAGGACTTGCTTCGGCGCCAGCGGCATAGGCCTCCGCGGCGTATAACAGCCAGGAGTGGACCCCCGCCGTACCTCCGTCGCGGTAGCCCCGCAGGTTCGACTCGTACTCTCGGCGCAGCGCGAGGTGGCCGGCCTCGGGTACGACGAGCGACTTCGGGTCGACTCCACGCGTCGCCAGCACGAGCCGCTCGGCAGCCCGCGCCACGACCCCGTTGTGCGAGACGAACGGGGTCACCGCCGCGATCTCTGCGTGCACGACCGCCGCGACGACCAGGGCCGGAGACGAGGTGTCGCTGACGAGCAGCCGCGCCAGGGCCCCAAGCCGGTCCGCGGTCTCCGCGGTCCGCGGCCGGCCCAGCTCGTGGTCGAGGATGACACCCTTGCCGGCGAGGGTGTGGATGCGCGCGAGCGCCTGCCGCGGGGACTTGGCCAGGACCGGCGCGAGCCGAAGAAGCTCGGTGCTGACCCGCACAGCCGCGCGCGCCATCTCGTCTCCGCCGCCCGCGCGGACGTTCTCGAGCGGCGAGCTCGAACCTTCGAGCAACGCGCTGGCGTGCGCTCCCCGTAGCAGCGACTCCCCGGTCAGCTCGGGTGCGCTGCGCCGGAGGCCGCGATCACGGAGCAGTGCGTCGATCCCGTCACGGGAGGCGACCATCGCAGATCCGACCCCGTCGAGAGCGGCAAGGCGGCCCAGTGGGTCCGCGGCAAACTCGGGCACGAGCCGCAGGGTAGTCGAAGCGGACGGCTCCGACTCAGGTGGACGCCGGTCCGATCTGATCATCCGCCGCCGAAAGGCCAGGGAGCGGCTCCTTCAGCTCGATGAACAGCGACCGGGTCTCGGTCTCTCCGATGTTCTCGCCGGCGTGCCGCTGAGCAGGTATCCAGTTGGCCGACCCCGCCTGCAGCTCAACGTCGCGCTCCTGCTCGCCGTGGACGAGGCGGCGGCGGAAGGAGGTCAGGGTGTACATCACGCTGTCCGGATGCTCGTGCGGGGTCGTCCGGTCCCCGGGCATGTCGTGATACTCAAGGACCCGGACCCGGTCGTTCTCGAAGATGACCTTGTAGAACTCAGGACTGGTGACCGCAGGGTCGAGGCTCATGTTTCCATACTGCCAGGCCCCTGCTGTCGGACCTTCGCCACGTGGGACATCGCCTCACGCAACTCGCTCAGCCACTCGTCTGCGTTCTGCCCGACAAGCCGCACGCACCAGACCAGGGCGTCCGACCGGGATCTGGCCACCCCAGCGTCGACCAGGGTGTCGAGGACCAGTCGCTGAGGTTGGCGCAACCTCGTCATCACGGGTACGGCGATGTGCGTGAACAGCTCGCGCCGATCTCCGACATTCACCCCCCAGGCCACCTTCCGGTCGAACCTGTGCTCGGCCTCACGGGCGATCGCGATGCGCTTGTCCCGGGTGTCCTCGCGGAACGCCTTCGCTCTGCCGGCGTGCGCTTCGGCCGCTTCGGCGTCGGTGGCTTCCGCGGTGATGTCGACGTCGGGGATGGTGAGCACCACGGTGATCTCCTCACGGTCCACGATGACCTCGGGGGCAGGTGTCCGCCACTCCTCGGGCAACCTCCCGTTCAGCCAGCCGCGGACCCGCTCAAGTGATTCGTTGGTAATCATGTAATAAATATTACCACCTTCGCCAAGGGTGCGAGTGGTCGGGTTGGTAGCCTCAGCACCCATGGACGAGCCGCACAACAACCTGGGGAAAGCACGGTCGTTCGACAACGTGGTCAACACCTACGACAGGGGTCGGCCGGCGTACCCCGACGAGGCCGCGCGATGGCTAACCGGCCCCG